>JAESFO010000477.1_pt1 | contig 33039 bp, 28 predicted proteins | sample 9269421 | NCBI WGS metagenome assembly JAESFO01 (sample SAMN14502839, study PRJNA617101) | algae metagenome | isolation source: Nostoc desertorum CM1-VF14 and co-occurring heterotrophs from rocky... | place: USA: Clark Mountains, San Bernardino, California | collected 2000-06-05 | reverse complement strand
CCTCGATGTTGGCGTCGGCCACCGCACCGAGGATGTGATACGCGATGCCCGGCTTGTCGGGCACGCCGAGCACCGAGATCTTGGCTTCGTCGCGGTTGAAAGCGATGCCGGATACGACGGCTTGTTCCATGTTTTCGTCTTCCTCGAAAGTGATCAGCGTGCCGGACTTGGCCTCTTCATTGATGTCGATGTCCCAGGGCGTGAAGCTGGACAGCACGCGCAGCGGCACCTTGTACTTGCCGGCGAATTCCACCGAGCGGATCTGCAGCACCTTGGAGCCCAGGCTCGCCATCTCGAGCATCTCCTCGAAGCTCACGGTCGAGAGGCGGCGCGCATCGGGCTCGACGCGCGGGTCGGTGGTGTAGACGCCGTCGACGTCGGTGTAGATCAGGCACTCGTTGGCCTTCATCGCGGCCGCGATCGCCACCGCCGAGGTGTCGCTGCCGCCGCGGCCCAGCGTCGTGATGTTGCCGGCATCGTCCACGCCCTGGAAGCCGGTGATGACGACCACGCGGCCGACCGCGAGGTCGGCGCGCACGCGGGCATCGTCGATGCTCTCGATGCGGGCCTTGGTGTAGGAGCTGTCGGTGCGCACCGACACCTGCCAGCCCGCGTAGCTCACGGCCTCCACGCCCTCGGCCTGCAGCGCGATCGCCAGCAGCGCCGACGAGGCCTGCTCGCCCGTGGAGGCGAGCATGTCGAGTTCGCGGTTGTGCGCCTCGGCCGGTTTGCTGGGCGCGAGCTCTTTCGCCAGGCCGAGCAGGCGATTGGTTTCGCCGCTCATGGCACTCGGGACCACGATCATCTGGTGGCCGGCGCGCGCCCACTTGGCGACGCGCTTGGCGACATTGCGGATGCGCTCGGTCGAGCCCATCGACGTGCCGCCGTATTTGTGAACGATCAATGCCATGGGTGAATTCTGAGAGAAGAAAAATCCCGCGCTTCAACCATATGCGGCGCATGCGGCGAAGGCGGCGCCCCGCAGGCTGTCAGCGCGAGGCTGGTGGCGAGGGCGGGGCATTGTACCAATGCAGCCGATCCCCCCTGCGTTCGGCGAAACCGTCGGCCACCTTGAGGTGGATCCGGTGGCCGCGCGTGGTGCAGGCGCGGACCTGGTCGAGCAACTGGTCGAGCTGCGCCGCGCTCGGTGCGCGACCGTGCACGCGCGCGAGCCAATGGCGCAATACGTTGGCCTGCCGCGCACGCGACAACGCCTGCAGCGCGGCGATCCGCGGCGGCTCGCCGACGGTCTCCAGATCCTGCGCCGCGACCTCGTCGAGCAGTTGCTGCGCCTGCGCCGCATGGCCGGCACTGCGCGCGAAGGTGCCGCGGAACTGCGGGAAGGCCTCGGCCAGCGCGGGCAGCAGCACGGCGCGGATGCGGTTGCGCGTGAAGCGCGCGTCGGTGTTGGTCGGATCCTCGATCCACGGCAGCCCGGTGGCCTCGAGCCACGCGCGGATCTCGCTGCCAGGCACCGCGAGCAGCGGTCGATGGAAGTCGATGCCGCCGCGCAGCGCATGCGCGGGCATGGCCGAAAGACCCGGCAGCCCCGCGCCGCGCGACAGCGCCAGCAGCAGGGTCTCAACCTGGTCGTCGGCGTGATGGCCCAGCGCGATGGCGCGCACGCCCTGCTCGCTCGCCATCGCGGCCAGGGCCTCGTAGCGCGCGCGCCGCGCCGCATCCTCGGGGCTGTCGCCGGCGGCATGGCGCGCATCGACGCGCCGCACGCTCGCGGGCACGCCGAGCCGCTCGCAGACCGCGCGGCAATGGCGTTCGAAATCGTCGGCCGCCGACTGCAGGCCGTGATGCACGTGCAAGGCACGCACCTGGCCCGGCCAGCGCGCGGCGCAGGCCGCCAGCAGTGCGGTGGAATCGGCCCCGCCGCTGAAGCCCACGGCCAGCGGCAGATGCGCCGGCTCGAACGCGGCCAGGGCCCGTTCGAAGGCGGCGATCATGAAAGCTGCGCCAGCGGGCTCAGCGGCCGGCGTCGGCCTTGGTGTCGGTGAAGCGGCCGTAGCTCTGGAGGCGCTCGTAGCGGCGGTCGAGCAGTTCGCGCGGCTTCAGGTCGCTGACCTGGCGGAACGCATCGTTGAGCGCGCGCTTGAGGAAGGCGGACATCTGGCGATGGTCGCGGTGCGCGCCGCCGACCGGCTCGCTCACGATCTTGTCGACCAGGCCCAGGGCCTTGAGGCGGTGCGCGGTGATGCCGAGCGCGTCGGCGGCTTCCTGCGCCTTCTCGCTGGTCTTCCAGAGGATCGAGGCGCAGCCTTCGGGGCTGATCACCGAATACACGGAGTACTGCAGCATCAGCACCTGGTCGCCGACCGAGATCGCCAGCGCGCCGCCGGAGCCGCCCTCGCCGATGATGGTCACGATGATCGGCACCTCGAGCTGCGCCATCTCGAAGATGTTGCGGCCGATGGCCTCGGACTGGCCACGCTCCTCGGCGTCGATGCCGGGATAGGCACCGGGCGTGTCGACGAAGGTGAAGACCGGCAGCTTGAACTTCTCGGCCGTCTTCATGAGGCGCAGCGCCTTGCGGTAGCCCTCGGGCTTGCTCATGCCGAAGTTGCGCGCGGTGCGCTCCTTGGTGTCGCGGCCCTTCTGGTGGCCGAGCACCATGCAGGGCGTGCCGTTGAAGCGCGCGAGGCCGCCGACGATCGAGAGGTCGTCAGAGAAGTGGCGGTCGCCGTGCAGTTCGACGAAGTCGGTGAAGATCTCGTGGACGTAGTCGAGCGTGTAGGGGCGTTCCGGATGCCGCGCGATCTTGGTGATCTGCCAGGGCGTCAGGTCGCTGTAGATGTCCTTGGTGAGTTGCTGGCTCTTTTTGCCGAGCTGATCGATTTCTTCCGAGATGTCGACCGCGGATTCGGTCTGCACATAGCGCAATTCTTCGATCTTGGTTTCGAGCTCCGCGATGGGTTGCTCGAAGTCTAGGAAGGTTCGTTTCGCCAACGTCTTCTCCTGTTTTTCAGTATGCGACGACCGGCGCCGGGTCGAGAGAGCGCCAAATATACCAAGTCGCCACGCTGCAATACGGGGCCCAGGCCACGGCCACGTCGCGGGCATCGCTGCGGCTGACGGGGTCGCCCGAAAAATAGTTGACGCTGATGCCGTTGAGCAGCCCCAGGTCGTCCACGGGCAGCACGTTGGGCCGCATCAGGTGGAAGATCAGGAACATCTCGGCAGTCCAGCGCCCGATGCCGCGGATGGCGACGAGCTCTTCGATGATCAGCTCGTCGGCCATGTCCTTCCAGGCATCGACGTGCACCTTGCCCGAGTCGAAATGCAGCGCGAGGTCGACCAGGTAGTCGATCTTGCGCACCGACAGGCCGGCCGCGCGCATGTCGTCGACCTTGAGCTTGAGCACGTTGCGCGGCGTGAGCTTGCGCGGCAGCGCGGCGAAGCGGTCCCAGACCGACTGCGCGGCCTTCACCGAGATCTGCTGCCCGACGATGCTGCGCGCCAGCGTGACGAAGGCGTCGCCATGCGATTCGAGGCAGGCGTCGCCGAACTGCGGAATCAACCGCTTCATCACGCGGTCTTTCTTGGACAGATGCCTGCAGGCCTCCTCCCAATAGTCCGGCGTGATGATCTCGACGCTCGTCTTGGGCAGGGTGGGCATGGGATTGGTCGTTCCGTTCACTGGGCAACGGCCCAGGTGGTGCCGGTGGGCGAGTCCTTGAGCACGATGCCCTGGTCGAGCAGCTCCTTGCGGATGCGGTCGGCCTCAGCGAAGTTCTTCGCGGCCTTGGCATCGGCACGCTGTGCGATCAGCACCTGGATGGCCGCGTCGTCGAGCGCGCTGCCCGCCTGCAGGAAGGCCTGCGGGCTGCCCTGCAGCAGGCCGAGCACGCCGCCCAGCGCCTTGAGCAGGCCCGCGACCTCGGCCGAGCGCGTGCGGTTGACCTCGCCCGCGAGCTCGAACAGCACGGCGATCGCCTCGGGCGTGCCGAAGTCCTCGTCCATCGCGGCCTTGAAGCGCGCCGCGTGCGGTTGCGTCCAGTCGATCGCCACGTTCGCGGGCGCCACCGCGTCGAGCGCGGTGTAGAGGCGCTTGAGCGAGTTGCGTGCATCGTCGAGATGCACGTTGCTGTAGTTCAGCGGGCTGCGGTAGTGCGTGCGCGCGACGAAGAAGCGGATGGTCTCGGCGTCGTACTTCTCGAGCACGTCGCGGATCAGGAAGAAGTTGCCCAGGCTCTTGGACATCTTCTCGTCGTCGACGTTGATGAAGCCGTTGTGCATCCAGGTGCGCGCGAACGGCGCCTGGCCGGTCGCGCCCTCGGATTGCGCGATCTCGTTCTCGTGGTGCGGGAACTGCAGGTCGGCGCCGCCGCCGTGGATGTCGAAGCGTTCGCCCAGCAGGTCGCAGGCCATGGCCGAGCACTCGATGTGCCAGCCCGGGCGGCCGGGCCCGAACTCGCTGGCCCACTTCACCTCGTCGGGCTCGCTGGGCTTGGCGCTCTTCCAGAGCACCGGGTCGAGCGGATCGTCCTTGCCGTCGAGCACGGCCACGCGCTCGCCCGCATGCAGCTCGTCGAGCGACTTGCCGCTGAGCTTGCCGTAGCCGGGAAACTTGCGCACCGCGTAGTTCACGTCGCCGTTGGGCGCGCGATAGGCCAGGCCCTTCTGCTCGAGCGTGCCGATCATCGCGAGCATCTGCGGAATGAACTCGGTGGCGCGCGGCTCGTGCGTGGGGCGCTCGATGCCAAGCGCATCGGCATCCTCGTGCAGCGCGTCGATCATGCGGTCGGTCAGCGAACGGATGCTCTCGCCGTTCTCGACCGCGCGGCGGATGATCTTGTCGTCGATGTCGGTGATGTTGCGCACGTAGGTCACGGCGAAGCCGCTGGTCTTGAGCCAGCGCTGCACCACGTCGAAGGCGATCATCGAGCGCGCATGGCCCAGGTGGCAGAAGTCGTAGACCGTCATGCCGCAGACGTACATGCGCACCTGACCGGGCAGCAAAGGGGAGAACTCCTCCAGTTCACGCGAAAGCGTGTTGTAGATGCGCAGACTCATGAGATTCGGAAAGCGTCGTGTCGCGCTCGTGCGATGCGGGCGAACGACGGTGTTTTCAGGGGTGATGGGGCTGTGGCGACGAGGCGGCTGGACAGGGGCCCTCGGCTACAATGCCGGGCAGTATAAACGGCTGCCGCCGAGTCTTCTTCCGGGTGTTTTCGAGCCCTTGCGCAGCGCAAGGCTTGCTCCCGACCCGGCTCCACCCCGCCCCCAATTCCGCGGCATTCGTGCCGCACTTTTGCAGAGGCTTCATGAAGAACGCCGTGTTTCCCAGACTTTCGATCGCCATCGCCCTGCTGTTCGGCCTGTGGGCCTCCGCGGCCCAGGCCAACGACTACGACGACGTCAACCTGCTGCTGCGCCAGGGCAAATCGAACGAGGCGCTGGCCAAGGCCGACACCTACATCGCCGGCAAGCCGCGCGATCCGCAGATGCGCTTCCTGCGCGGCGTGATCCTCACCGAGCAGGGCAAGAAGGACGAGGCCGTCAAGACCTTCACTCAGCTCACGCAGGACTTCCCCGAGCTGCCCGAGCCCTACAACAACCTCGCGGCGCTCTATGCCTCGCAGAGCCAGTTCGACAAGGCGCGCGATGCGCTCGAGACCGCGCTCAAGCTCAACCCCAACTACGCCACGGCCGAGGAGAACCTCGGCGACGTGTATGCGCGCCTCGCCGCCCAGTCCTACACCAAGGCGCAGCGCTTCGCGACCACCAACACCAGCGTCGCGCCGAAGCTCGAACTGATCCGCCAGATCTTCACGCCGAAGGCCGAAGCCGACGCGGCCGCGCTGCCCGGCGCCGCGCCCGTGGTGCGCAAGCCGGTGGGCCGCACCAGCAAGTAGGCGACGCGAGCCGCCGTCGAAACGCGGCCTCGCGCCGGAACGTTTTTCGCAGGCTCGCGCTCCCACGGCCAGCCTTCATCCTTTTCATCCCTCGGACACGGAGCTCTTTCCTTGACGATCCAAGCCCTCTCCCGTTTCAGCCGCCGCGGCGCCCTCGTGTTCGCGGCCACCCTCGCCTTCGCCGCCGCGGGCCATGCCCAGGCGCAGCAGCGCGTGAAGCTCGCGACCTCGGCCGGCGACATCGTGGTCGAGCTCGATGCGGCCAAGGCGCCGAAGACGGTCGAGAACTTCCTGCAGTACGTCAAGGACAAGCACTACGACGGCACCGTGTTCCACCGCGTGATCGACGGCTTCATGATCCAGGGCGGCGGCTTCACGGCCGACCTGCAGCAGAAGCCCACGCGCGCGCCGATCCCGCTCGAGGCGAGCAACGGCCTGAAGAACGACAAGTACACGATCGCCATGGCGCGCACCGGCAACCCGAACTCGGCCACCTCGCAGTTCTTCATCAACGTGAAGAACAACGACTCGCTCAACGCCCCCAACCCCGACGGCTACGGCTACACGGTGTTCGGCAAGGTGGTGGCGGGCACCGACGTGGTCGACAAGATCCGCGGCGTCGCCACCGGCAACAAGAACGGCATGCAGAACGTGCCGGTCACGCCGGTCGTGATCCAGTCCGCCACCCTGGCGAAGTAAGCCAGCCCCACCTCTTTCAAGGAGCATCCAGCATGAGCAATCCCCAAGTCGACCTGCACATCCAAAACCTCGGCGTGATCACGCTCGAACTCGACGCCGAGAAGGCGCCGAAGTCGACCGCCAACTTCATCGAGTACGTGAAGAAGGGCCACTACGACAACACGGTGTTCCACCGCGTGATCCCCGGCTTCATGGTTCAAGGCGGCGGCTTCGAGCCTGGCATGAAGCAGAAGCCCACCGGCGCGGAGATCGAGAACGAGGCCAACAACGGCCTGAAGAACGCGGTCTATACCGTGGCGATGGCCCGCACCAGCGCGCCGCACTCGGCCACCGCCCAGTTCTTCATCAACGTGGCCGACAACGGCTTCCTCAACCACACCGCCCCCTCGGCCCAGGGCTGGGGCTACGCCGTGTTCGGCAAGGTGGTCAAGGGCACCGAGGTGGTCGACAAGATCAAGGCCGTGAAGACCGGCCGCAAGGGCTTCCATGACGACGTGCCGCTCGAGGACGTCGTGATCGAGAAGGCCGTCGTCGTCGGCGAATGACGACAGGGCCGGCGGCGGCATGAGCATGGCAGCCACTGCACCCGCGGCCTTCGCGGAACTGGTGGCGCCTGCCTCCTGGCGCACCGTCGACCTGATCTCCGACCTGCACCTGCAGGCCGGCGAGCCCGCCACCTTCGAGGCCTGGCGCGGCTATCTCGAGACCACGCCGGCCGACGCGCTGGTGATCCTCGGCGACCTGTTCGAGGTCTGGGTCGGCGACGACGCGGCCGACGAGCCGGGCTTCGAGGCCCAGTGCGCCGAGCTGCTGCGCCGCACGGCCGCGCGGCTGCCGGTGTTCTTCATGCACGGCAACCGCGACTTCCTCGTCGGCGCCGCGCTCGCGGCCCGAAGCGGTCTCACGCTGCTCGACGATCCCACGGTGCTGGTGCTGCACGGCGAACGCTGGCTGCTGAGCCATGGCGACGCGCTGTGCCTGGACGACACCGACTACCTGCGCTTTCGCGCCCAGGTGCGCACGCCCGAGTGGCAATCGGCCTTTCTCGCGCGCCCGCTCGCCGAGCGCCGCGCCCTCGCGCGCGCGATGCGCGTGCAGAGCGAGGACCGCAAGCGCGATCCCTCGGTGGTCTGGGCCGACGTCGATGCCGATGCGGCGCGCGACTGGCTCGCGCGTGGCAACGCACGCACGCTGATCCACGGCCACACGCACCGCCCCGCCGACCACGACCTCGGCGGCGGCCTGCGCCGCCTCGTGCTCAGCGACTGGGATGCCGCCGCGCATCCGCCGCGCGCGCAGCTGCTGTGCCTGTCCCCGGCGGGCGCCCAGCGCGTCGATCTGCGCTAGACACACCCCACGCGATGCTCGACTGGCTGCGCCGCCTGCGCCATCCGCGCGCCCTGCCCCCGATTCCCGAAGCCGCCTGGCAGGCCACGCTCGCGCGCTATGCCTTCCTGGCCGAGCGCCCGGCCGCCGACGTCGAGCGGCTGCGCGCGCTCACGGCGCAGTTCCTGCGCGACAAGCAGTTCCATGGTGCCCAGGGCTTCGTCATCACCGACGAGGTCGCGCTCGCGATCGCGACGCAGGCCGTGCTGCCCGTGCTGCACCTGCGCGGCGGCCTGGCCTGGTACGACGATTTCGTCGGCATCGTGGTGCATCCCTCCGAGGTGGTCGCCCAGCGCAAGGTGGTCGACGAGGCCTCGGTGGTGCACGAATACGAGGAAGTCGTGGCCGGCGAGGCCATGGACCACGGTCCGGTGATGCTGAGCTGGCAGGACGTGCTCGCCAGCGGCGCCACCAGCGAGGGCGGCTACAACGTGGTGATCCACGAGTTCGCCCACAAGATCGACATGCGCGGCGGCGATGCCGACGGCTGCCCGCCGCTGCCGCCGGGCTTCGCGGGCAGCCGCAATGCGCGCGAGGCGCGCGCGGCCTGGCTCGGCGTGCTGCAGCCCGCCTACGAGGCCTTCCGCGAGCAGACCATCATGGCCGAGCGCTTCGGCGCCGAGCCGCCCTGGCTCGACGACTATGGCGCGACCTCGATCGGCGAATTCTTCGCGGTGGCCTGCGAGGCCTACTTCGTGAACCGCGCGAACTTCGGGCGCGACTTTCCGGGCGTGCTCGAACTGTTCGACCGCTTCTTCGGCCCGCCGCCGAGCCGAGGCTAGGCGGCGATCCTCGCGCCCGGCGCGATCGTCGACGGCGCCGCGTTGAGGGTCTCGATCGCGAAGCCGGCCGCGGCCTTGTAGCGCGCCATGTAGGCTTCGCGCTCGACCGCCGGAATGACCTGCTCGATGTCGTCGAACACGCCGCCGCAGCGCTCGTCGACCAGGCCCAGCAGGCCGAACGGACCGGCACCGCGGTTGCGCAGCACCAGCGCCGAGATGTCGGCGCACAGGCGCTCGTCGTAGGCGCGCAGCGCGGCCGGCGTCACGCCGTGCGAGAGCATGGAGGCGCCGAGCACGCGCGCATCGACGATGGCCTGGCTCGCGCCGTTGGAACCCACCGGGTACATCACGTGCGCGGCATCGCCGAGCAGCGCGACATGGCCGTCGACCCAGGTCGGCACCGGGTCGCGGTCGATCATCGGGTACTCGAAGACCTCCTTCGCGCCGCGCAGCATCGAAGGCACGTCGAGCCAGCCGAAGTCCCAGCCCTCGAAGTGGTGGGCGAAATCGCTCAGTTCGACGCGCCGGTTCCAGTCGCCCTGCGTCCAGCCCTCGGCGTTGTCGACCGTGATCTCGGCGATCCAGTTGATGGTGGCCAGGCCCGTGGCGGGATCGGGCGGCGAGATCGGATAGAGCACCACGCGATGCCGCAGCGAGCCGACGCCGACGAAGGACGCGCCGCTGCGCACCGGCACGCCCGGCGTGGTGCCGCGCCACATGATGGCGCCGCCCCACTGGATCGGCGGCTGCTGCGGATGCATCTGCGCGCGCACCGCCGAATGCAGGCCGTCGGCCGCCACCAGCAGGCGGCCCTCGACCTCGCTGCGCTGGCCGTCGCGCGACTCGACCAGCGCGGTCACGCCCAGCTCGCCGTTGCGATAGCCCGTGACCCGCTGGCCGAGCTGGATCGCATCCGGCCCGAGCCGCTCGAGCGCCGTGCGATACAGCAGCATCTGCAGCTCGCCGCGATGCAGCGAGTACTGCGGCCAACGGTAGCCCGCGCGCAGTCCGCGCGGCTCGGCATAGACCTCGTTGCCGTTGCGCCCGACCAGCGCCCATTCGCGCGCCTGGATGCCGATGCGGTCGAGCAGGTCGTTGCCGATGCCGAGCTCGTGCAGTTCGCGCACCGCGTTGGGCTGCAGGTTGATGCCCACGCCCAGCGGCTGCAGCGCGGGCACCGCTTCGAGCACGCGGCAGGGCACGCCGATCTGGTGCAGGGTCAGCGCGAGCGAAAGGCCGCCGATGCCGCCACCGGCGATCAGTACGGGAGATGCGTCAGGAGTGGAGGCCATGCGGTGATCGTCGAAAGTCGGAAAAAGGAAGGGCCGCACGAAGCGGCCCGAGGAATGCCGGGCTCGCCACGGGCGCCCGGGCCCGCGGCGGCGCGTCGGCCGCTTACTTGCGCAGCAGCGCCTTCAGCGCGTTCTGCAGGCGCCGCGCGCTGGTCGCGTCGTGCGCAGCGGCCAGCACCTTGCCGGCATCCTGGCCCCAGGTCTGGGCCGGCGCCGGATCGCCGCGCTTGGTCAGCAGCTTGAGCTGCAGCGCACGGCGCGCTTCGAGCTGCTCGGCGGGCGTGGGCACTTCGGCGGCCATCTCGAGGCGCAGCAGCGCTTCGGCAGCCTCGTCGGCACGCGCGGCCGGCGAAGCGCCGATTGCCTGCGACCAGCTGCTGCGCACCGCGGGCGTGACCGCGCGGCCGAGTTCCTGAACGCTCGGCAGGCGCGCGGCATCGCGCTGCTCCCAGGCGCCGAGCACCTGGGTCAGCGCTTCGCCGTGGGCCTGGGCCGCCAGCTTGCGCAGTGCCATGTCGGCACGCTCGAGCGCCTCGCGCTGGGCACGGAAGGCGGTGTCGCCCAGGCGAGGACCGCGGTCCTCGCGCGGCGGGTAGTCGCCGAAGCGGCCGCCCGGTGCGCCACGGTCGCCGCGATCGCCACGGCCATCGGGGCGCGGACCGCCACGGTCGCCGCCCGGACGGCCAGGGCCGCCGGGACCGCCGGGTCCGCGCCGGTCGCCGAAGCGGCCACCGCCGCGGGCCGCGGGTGCCGCGGGTTCGGACTTGCGGTTGCCCGGACGGTCGTCGCCGCGCACGGCCACCACCGGACGGGGCGCGGGCTTGGGCGGCGCGGCCGGCGCCGGGGGTTCGGCCGCGGCGGCTTCGCCGGCATCGTGCGCCGCGCTGTCGGCACGCGCCGAGGCGTCGGCACCGTCGGCCGGAGCCACCAGGTCGGGCGCGGCGGCGGATTCATGGGCCGGCACGGCCGCGGGCGAAGCCTCGGCATCGCTGGGCGACGGCGCCTGCTCGGCGCTCTCGCCGAATTCGGCGGCCGCCTGGTCCGGTCCAGCCACCTCGGTCGCGCCGACCGCCGGGCCGTCGCCCGATGCGGCCCGTTGCGGCGCCGGTGCCGGAGGCGGCACCTCGCCGCGCAGCGCGGCTTCGAGCTGGGCGATGGCGGCGCGGATCTTCTGCGCGTCGCCGCTGGCATTGGCCGCATCGAGCGCCTTCGAGGCGTTGAGCACGTGGCGATCGCGTTCGCTCATCGCGGCGGACGCCTTCTCGCGCTCGGCCGACTTGCGGTTGAAGGCTTCGTCGATGGGCGCGCGGAAGGCATCCCAGAGCTTCTGTTCCTGGCGGCGGTCGAGCGGCACGCCCTGCGCCTCGGCCTGCCAGCGCTGCTGCAGCGCCTTGACGGCGTCGATGCGCAGCACGGGCTGGGCACCCAGTTCCGTGGCTTCGGCGATCATGGCCTGGCGGCGTTCGATGCTGGCCTTCTGGGCGGTCTCGAACGGCGCGCGCGCGGCGCCGAAGGCCTCGTTCCACTGCGGCTGCAGCTCGGCGAACACCTTCTCGCCCACGTGGCCGGCGTCGCGCCAGCGGTCGGCGAACTGGTGCAGCGCGCGGTTGTGCGCCTTCAGGTCGGTGGCGCCCGCGTGTTCGGCGGCCCAGGCCTTGACCTCCTCGATCAGGGCCACGCGCAGCGCGCGATGCTCGGCCGCGTCGGCGCGCACCTTCTCGAGCCAGGCCTCGACCACCTTGTGGGCCTCGTTGCAGGCTTCGTCGAAGCGCTTCCACAGCGCATGGTTCGGCACGCCGCCCTGGTCGGCCTGCTTCCACTGGTCGCGCAGGGTGCGCAGGGTTTCCTGCATCTTGCGGCCGCCCAGGGCCTGGCCTTCGGGGCGCTTGAGCAGGCCCTCGGCCTTGGCGACGAGGTCCTCGCGCACCTTGTCGGCGCTCCAGCGCTGCCAGCCTTCGAGCTCGCCGGCCGCCACCAGCGCGGCATGCACGCGCGCCTCGAGCGGGGCCTCGACCAGCTTGCCGTGTTCCTTCAGCACCGCGCGCAGCGCGGCGGCGGCGCCGGCGCTGGCCTTGCCATGGCCTTCGGCGGTTTCCTGCTCGAGCTTGGCCAGCGCGGCCTGCACGGCCTCCTGCGCGGCGGCACGCACCGCGGGGTCGACCTTGGGTGCCGGCGGACGCGCGGGTGCGGCGGCCTTGGGCGCGACGGCCTCGCCGCGCGCGGCGCGCAGTTCGTCGGCCCAGACGGGCACCGGCGGCAGCGGCGCGGCGGCATCGGCCGCGGCGGCGATGGCCTGCGCCAGCGCGCTGTGGAAGGCGTCCGACACCACGAGCAGCTGTGCCTTCGAGGCTTCGAGCTGCGGCGCGAACTTGGCGTCGAGGCTGGTCCAGTTGGCGTCGGCGGCGATGTCGGCGGCCTGCTGCTGCCAGTGCGTCACGTCGGTGCGCAGCGATTCCTCGGCGACCTGCGCATCCTTCCAGCCCTTGGTCGACAGCACCTCGAAGCGCTGCGCCAGCAGCACGGCGGCCTCGCGGTGGACCTGGGCGCGGTGCTGCAGGTCCTCGATGCCCTTGATGCGCTCGGCCAGCCGTGCCTTGAGGCCGGCCAGCGGCTCGCGCGACAGCGGCGCGCCAGCCTTGGCGGCATCGCGCTGCCAGGCGAGCGCGTCGGCGATGTTGAGCTTGGACTGGCCCAGCAGGCCCTCGGCCTTCTGCGCCCATTCGGCGGCGATGGCCTCCTGCCCCTTGGCGCGCTTGAGCTCGTCGAGTTTCTCGCGCAGCAGGCGGGCGGCGCCCTTGTCGCGGCCGCTCAATTCCTTGAAGACTTCCTGCATCTGCTCGGGTGCCGGATTGCTCGCGAGCCAGTCGCGGATGCGCGAGGCACGTTCGCCCGAAGTCGGCGCGGTGAAGGCGCCGCCGGTCAGCGAATCGAGGGCCTGAAGGTCGTGTGGCTTGGAAGAATTAGAGGTCACGTGCGCGAGATCGTTGTCTGAAGAGAGAAAGCGAAGGCGCCGGCAGAGGCCGGCGCAGACCGCCATTTTGACCCACTTGCCGCGCGCCGTCGAAATCCACCTTGCGGCGCGGCCCGGCGATGCGGCGAAACGACGCCGGGGCCGGGGGCGCCGCGGGGGAAAACGGTGCCTGCATATATAGCAATGCACCGCAGAAAACCAAGGGCCAAGGGCCCCGGGGCCCCGCCGGCGCTCAGCGCATCGCGAGCTTGAGCTCGGCGCCCGGCTTCCAGTCGTCGCCGCTGGCCGTGGTGCGCACCGCGCCCAGGAACAGGCGCTCGCTCGTCAGCTTCTGCGAGAGCAGGTAGTCGCGCACGGCGGCCCCGCGCTCCACCGCCAGCTGGCGCATCGACTCCTCGTCGACCGGCACGCTCGCGAGCAGCAGGTTCTCCATCTCCTTGAGCGGCAGGTCCTTGGCCAGGCCGACCATGTTGCGCGGCTTGGTGATGTCGGCGCGCTTGTAGACGGCGGTCAGCAGCGCGGGGTACTCGGCGTCGGTGACCGGCGGCACGTCGGTGCCGGCCTGGCCGCCGCGCACCGCGGCGCGGCGCTTTTCGGCCAGGGCCATCTGGCGCACGCGCTGGCGCTGGTAGGCATCGCGCTCCTTCTCGAGGCTGGAGGTGCCGATCACGGTCATCTCGAGCGTCGGCCGGTCGACCAGCGCCTTCACGACCTTGTCGAGGCTCTCCTTGGCCGAGGCGCTCAGCACCGAGCTGCCGGCCTCGAAAGTGATGGTGCTCGACTCGCCGCTGCCGCCGCCGCCCAGGCCGCCGGTCAGCAGGCTGAACGGCGCGGTGACGGCCTTCACGATCAGGTTGACCACCGCCTTGAAGATCAGCGGCCCGATGCTGAACTGCGGATCGTTGAGCGAGCCGCGCAGCGGCAGGTCGACGTCGATCACGCCGTTGCGGTCGGCCAGCAGCGCCACCGCGAGCTTGACCGGCAGGCTGTTGGGCGCACCGGCGACCTCCTCGCCGAACTGCAGCTGGTTGAGCACCAGCTTGTTGGTGGCGGTGAGCTGGCCATCGGGCGCGATCTTGTAGTTGACGTCCATGCTCATCTTGCCGCGCTCGATGCCGTGGCCGGCGTAGCGCACCGAGTACGGCGACAGCGGCGCGAGGTCGAGGTCGCGCATCTTCGCGGTGATGTCGAGCTCGAGCGGCTTGGCCAGCGGATTGAGCTTGCCGGTGATCTCGAGCGCCGCGGTCTGCTGCGCCTTGCCGCGCAGCTCGAGCTCGGCGAGTGCCGGCCGGCCGCCCTGCCCGTTCGGCGGATTGGACGAGAAGGAACTGAGCTTGCCGGTCAGCTCGCTGAGGTCGGCCGAGTAGTTGGGCTTGACGAACAGGTCGGTGAAGTCGATCTTGCCGTTGACCAGGCTCATCGGGCCGAAGTTGATGACGGGCGCCGGGCCGCTCGGTGCTGCGGGCGCGGCCTGGGCTACCGCGGCGGGCGCGGAAGCCGGTGCCGCCGGCGTCGAAGGCCCGCCGACCATCAGCTCGGCCGGCACCGGTGCGCCGCCACCCGCGGGCCGCTCGGATCCGCGCGTGGTGGTGGTCGTGCCGCCCAGGCTGCGGCGCGAACGGGTCTCGGCCGTCGTGGCGGCGGCGGCCTTGGACTCGGCCTCGCCCTTCTTCGTGAGGCTCAGCAGGTTGAGCTGGCCGCTGGGGTCGATGATGACCCGGGCGAAGAAGTCGGTCAGCGTGGTCTCGCGCACGTCGACCGTGGGCGCCGCGTTGGGCTCCAGGCCCACCTGCAGGCCGCGCAGGCTCAGCGTCTTCCAGCTCAGCAACTGGTTGTCGTTGCGGTCGAAACCCGGCGACTGGGTCAGCGACACGCTGTTGGCGCGGAAGTCGTCGAGCGCCGTGTCGCCCGCGAGCTTCACGCTCATGCCGGCCGGGGCGCTCGCGTAGTTCACGCTGCCGCGGTAGCTGACGAAGGCCCGGCGGATGTCGACGTTGAGCGCGTCGGCGTAATAGGCCTTGAACGCATGGGCCGGGAACGAAGCCACCTCGAGCCGGCCTTCGGCGGCCAGCGGCTTGAGCACGATGTGGCCCTTGTAGTCGAAGCGGCCCGGGTCGGCGCGGCGGCCCGAGCCGATGCGGCCCGACACCTGCAGCGGCGACTTGGTGGCGGTTTCGGGGGCGAGCTTCTGGGCATTGAGCTTGAAGGCCGTGATCTCGACCGCGACCGGCGTGGCCCCGGCCTTGTCGGCGTAAGAGAGGCTGCCGTTGTCGACCGCGAGCGTGCCGACCGTGAGTGCCCAGGGCCTGGTGTTGGTGCCCGGCGGCGCCGATTCGGGGCCGCTGCCGGCCGGCTTGGGTGCCGCCACCTTGGCTTCGGCTTCGGGCTTGCCGCCCGCGCCGGCCGGCGTCTTGAGCCAACGCTCGAACATCCAGCGCTTCTCGCTGTCGCGCTCGATGCTGAGCTTGGGATTGGTGGCGGTGAAGGTGCCCACGGCCAGCGTGTGCTTCGCCATGTCTACCTCGGTATCGAGCAGCTCGAAGCGGCCGACGCTCGCGAGCGCGGTCTTGGCCTGGGTCAGCGCGAGGTTGTCGGCCGCCACCCGCCTGGCCTTGAAACGCAGGTCCGGCGGGGCCCAGGCGATGTCGATCTGGCCGCTGAGCTTGCCGTCGAGCGTGGGCTCGAGGCTGTGGGCCAGGTACGGCGCGGCCAGCGACAGCGGCAGCGCCTCGACCTCGGTCTGCACGTCGGCCGCCTTGTCGGTACCGCTGCCCTTGAACTTGAGCGTGGCGCCGCCGACCGCGGTGCTGCCGCTGAACTGGGCCGGCTTCTCCATCGGCCAGGTGATGGCGGTGACGTCGAGGCCCAGATCGGTGACGTCGATGGAAGCGCCGGGCTGCACGGTCTCGTCGCGCCAGCCGATGCGCCCGCCGCTGAGGGCGACCTTGTCGACCTGGACCTTGAGCACGGGCTTGGGCGCCGCCACGCCCGCGGCACCGCTGGCGGCACTGGCAGATGAAGCGGGCGGTGCCGGCGGCTTGGCCGCGACCACCTTCTCGGTCTGGCCGGTGGCCGGATCGCGCGCCATCAGGTTGAGCTGGCCCGAGGCATCGCGCGCCACCACCAGTTGCGGGCTCGCCAGCGCGACCTCGCTGAGGTGGAACACCGACTCGAGCGGCCGCACGTCGGCCAGCGCGAGCTTGAGCGAGTCGAAGGCCAGCAGGTCGCGCCCGCGCGCGTCGGCCAGCTTGGCGCCGTGCGCCTCGACCGTGCCGGTGACCTTGAGGCCCACCGTGGCGGCCTGCTGGAAGTCGATCTTCAGGTCGGCGTCGAGGCTGCCGGCCTGCAGTTGCACCGGCATGCCGCCCGGGATGTAGCCCAGGTAGGGCACGAGATCGAGCCCCTTGAACTGCACGTGGGCATCGGTCTTGCGGCTGGCGGCGAAGGGGGTCGACTGCGCGGCCGAGTCGAACTTGCTGCCGTTGAGCGCGAAGGCCAGCTTGGGCTCGGTGTTGACCTCGCGCTGCGAGGCCAGGTTGCTGAGGAACGGCACCTTGAGCACGAAGTCGCGCAGCTCATGGCGGCGCTTGACGGTCTGGTCGTCGAAGTCGACCGCGCCCTCGGTGATCGCGATGTTGTAGATGGCGAAGCGCGCGGGCTCGGCCTTGGGGTCGGGCGGCGGGCCGGAGGCCAGCTTGGCGAGGATGTCGTCGATGTCGTACTTGCCGTCGGCCTGGTGGGTCAGCAGGATGGCCGGCGCCTCCACGCTCACCGCATCGATCACGGGCGCGAGGCGAAAGATCGACTGCAGCTCGGCATCGGCATAGATGCGCCGCACGGCGAGCTGGGTGCCCTTGCCGTCCGCGGTGGCGATGCGCAGGTTGTTGAGCGTGAGCTCGAGGGTCCAGGGCTTGAAGCCGATGCGCTCCACCGTGACCTGGCGGCCCAGCTTCTCGCTCGCGATCTTCTGCAGCTGGCTCTTGGCGATCGGCGGCACCGCCAGCCAGGCCAGGACCCAGAGGCCCAGAAGCACCAGCAGTGCAACGATTCCGCGTCGCACCCATTTGTTCTTCCTTAAGCTTTGTATCGAGGCGGCTGCATTCATTCGCGCGAGTGTGCCCCAAACAGATGCCAAGCCAGAAACAAGAAAGCCCGGCGACGCGACGAATGTCATGTCACCGGGCTTGATGGCGGGCATACGACCCATTGCCATCGTTTCGCTCGACCGGAAGTCGATGGTTCCTGTCGTGCTGGCGGCAAGAGATTGCCGCCGTGGTTCCTCCGCCGTTCGGCCCCGGCTCGCACCGTGACCGGCTGGCTTCGGAAAGCACCTGAAAACCTCAGGCCCGTTCAGCTTAGACGGCCTTCCCCGGCTTTTCAAACCCGATGTTGCAAGGGATTTCCCTTAAGAAAGACGCCGTCTCGCGGGTCGGTTTGAAACATTTGTTCGACAGTTTTAAGAATTAAGACGGAATTCCTTATGCTTGACCGGGTATTTAGCAACGATAGAATCCCGCCTGCTCCGGACGCCCGACGCGACGGAGCCACCCTGTATCCGCTGCCGACTCCCCCCGGCTTGATCAGGCGGCCGCGCACCTTATCCCCGAGCGCGGAACCTGATTGGTACCAATCCAAGCGCCGCTGCCTCCATCCCATCGCCCTTCCCGGCGCTGCGACAGGTGCCGCACAGAAAGGAAGAGCGATGAACAAGGCGTTTGATGCCACGGCCCGCGGGCTGAGGACATTCGTGTCCGATGTGGCAGACGGCTTTTTTGAAATCACGCACAACGGTTTCGCCCTGCTGGGCCTGGCCATCGTGTTCGCGGCCCTCGCCCTCGTGGCGCGGCCCGACCTGCGCCATCAAGGCGAGGAACAGCTCATGGGCTGGCTGCAGTCGCGCAAACCCGCGCCCGAAGCCACCGACCTCGAGCCGACCGCGATCGAGCGCACGACGGCCGCGAGCCCCGGCGACCTGCCCAAGCAGCAGGCCGCCGTGGCCTACTGGCTCAGCAAGAAGTACCGCGTCGCGGCCGAGCCGCTGAGCGTGCTCGTGGCCGAGGCCTACAACATCGGCAAGCACACCAAGCTCGACCCGACGCTGATCCTCGCGATCATGGCGGTCGAGTCCAGCTTCAACCCGTTCGCGCAGAGCCAGGTCGGCGCGCAGGGGCTGATGCAGGTCATGACCCGCGTGCACGGCGACAAGTACGAGCCGGCCGGTGGCACGCTGACCGCCTTCGACCCCGTCACCAACATGCGGGTCGGCGTGAAGGTGCTGCAGGAATGCATCGCCCGCGCCGGTTCGCTCGAAGGCGGCCTGCGCTACTACGTGGGCGCGGCCAACCTCGAGGACGACGGCGGCTATGCCGGCAAGGTGATGGCCGAGCGCGAGCGCCTGCTGCAGGTGGCCAGCGGCCGCGCGCCCTCGCCGTTCGCGCCGACGCCGCCGGTGCTGCGCCCGCAGCCGCTGCCGATACCGGTGGTGGCCCCGGCCAAGCCCGACGAGACGACCGAGCCGGCCAACGGCCCGACGCCGCCCAAGGTGGCGCTGCTGTCCGCCGTCTCCTGAATCTCCTTTCGCGCGCCGCCGGGCCAGCCCGATCCGCTACACTCGGCCCGGTACGCGACTGGCGATAGGCGCGGTGCCGACGAGGCACCCGCGCTGACGTGGACTACCACTGGGAAGCGTACCGCCCGCGACGTCGCTCCAGACGCGCGGGCGATCAGCCGTTCGCCTGGGCAGCCCTTGTTTGGTTGAAGAACAAGGACCTCGTCTTCAAAGGACTGCCATGTACCAACGCAACATCCTGGTCGAACAGACCGATCCCGAAATCTGGGCTGCCATCCAGGCCGAAAACGCGCGCCAGGAACACCACATCGAGCTGATCGCGAGCGAGAACTACGCCTCGCCGGCCGTCATGGCCGCGCAGGGCTCGCAGCTCACCAACAAGTACGCCGAGGGCTACCCGGGCAAGCGCTACTACGGCGGCTGCGAGCACGTCGACGTGGCCGAGCAGCTGGCCATCGACCGCGTGAAGCAGATCTTCGGCGCCGAAGCCGCCAACGTGCAGCCCCATTGCGGCGCCTCGGCCAACGAGGCCGTGCTGCTGGCCTTCCTGAAGCCCGGCGACACCATCATGGGCATGAGCCTGGCCGAAGGCGGCCACCTGACCCATGGCATGCCCCTCAACATGAGCGGCAAGTGGTTCAACGTGGTGAGCTACGGCCTGGATGCCAACGAAGCCATCGACTACGACGCGATGGAGCGCAAGGCGCACGAGCACCAGCCCAAGCTGATCATCGCGGGCGCCTCGGCCTACTCGCTGCGCATCGACTTCGAGCGCTTCGCGAAGGTGGCCAAGGACGTGGGCGCGATCTTCATGGTCGACATCGCCCACTACGCCGGCCTGGTGGCCGCGGGCGTCTACCCGAACCCGGTGCCGCACGCCGACATCGTGACCTCGACCACCCACAAGAGCCTGCGCGGCCCGCGCGGCGGCATCATCCTGATGAAGTCGCAGCACGAGAAGGCGATCAACAGCGCGATCTTCCCGGGCCTGCAAGGCGGCCCGCTGATGCACGTGATCGCCGCCAAGGCGGTGGCCTTCAAGGAAGCGCTGTCGCCGGAGTTCAAGGCCTATCAGCAGCAGGTGGTCAAGAACGCCCAGATCGTGGCCGAAACGCTGACCCAGCGCGGCCTGCGCATCGTGAGCGGACGCACCGAAAGCCACGTGATGCTGGTCGACCTGCGCGCCAAGGGCATCACCGGCAAGGAAGCCGAGGCCGTGCTGGGCAGCGCCCACATGACCATCAACAAGAATGCGATCCCCAACGACCCAGAGAAGCCGATGGTGACCAGCGGCGTGCGTGTCGGCACGCCGGCCATGACCACGCGAGGCTTCAAGGACGAAGAGGCCCGCATCACCGCGAACCTGATCGCCGACGTGCTCGAGAACCCGCGCGATGCCGCGAACATCGAGGCCGTGCGCGCCAAGGTCCATGCGCTGACCAGCCGCTTCCCGGTCTACCGCTGAACCCGAAGAAGAAGCCCTGACCGCATGAAATGCCCTTTTTGCGGTCATCTCGAAACGCAGGTCGTCGAGACCCGCGTTTCGGAAGACGCCGACTTCGTGCGCAGGCGCCGCCAGTGCGGTGCCTGCGACAAGCGCTTCACCACCTACGAGCGTCCCGACGTCAATTTCCCGGTCGTCGTGAAGAAGGACGGCAGCCGCGCCGACTTCGACTCGACCAAGGTCCGCGCCTCGATGATGCTGGCGCTGCGCAAGCGGCCGGTGAGCATCGAGCAGATCGACAACGCGCTGCTGCGCATCGAACAGAAGCTGCTCGCCAGCGGCCTGCGCGAGATCGAGTCGACCAAGGTCGGCGAACTCGTGATGCGCGAACTCAAGAAGCTCGACAAGGTCGCCTACGTGCGCTTCGCCTCGGTCTACCGCAGCTTCGAGGACGTGGACGAGTTCCGGCAGCTGCTGCGCGACATCTGAGCCGCGGCCGGCGAAGGCCTACCCGCCGCCCCGCCCGCACACCCCCGTTCCGCATTCCCCCGCCTGGTCGGGATTGCAGCTGCGCGCGCGCCCCGACGCCGAGAGGACGATGGCCGCGCGCCGTCTTGTCTCGGCCTTGAACACCAGGCAGCCCGCGCCGAAGCCCGCATTGCGCGCGCGCCGCGAGAAGCCGTTGCCGTCGTAGTGCACGCCCTGCACCAAGCCGTCGCCCAACCCCGGGTCGACGGCGATGCCCGGCGGCAGCCTGTCGAAACGGCGCAGGACGCGCGGCGCGCCTTTGCCGTCCGGGTCGGCGACGACCGCCCAGCCCCCGTTCCACCCGGCGCCGCCTTCCGCCAGCACGCTGACCGGCTCGCCGCGCCGGATCGCTTCGATCCGTGCCATTCCGAGCGCGGCGACGAAGGCCTGCGAGGCGGCCTCCAGCCGCTGGTGGAGCAGCAGCGCGCGAAAGCCCGGCACGCCGACGGCGGCCAGGACGGCGACGATGGCGATCACGGTGAGCAGCTCGATCAGCGTGAGCCCGCGAGCCCGTCCCGCGCGCTTCATTGCCAGCACCGCTCACGCTGCGCGCCGTCGCAGCCGCGGCCGCCCGTGCTGTCCAGCCACAGGTTGCCGACCGGCGGGTCCGAGAAGCCGGGCTTGAGCCGCGCCGAGAGCCGCAGGCAGTCGTCGAGGCTGCGCTGGCCGTCGCAGTGCTCGCTGCGCACGAGGTACTTGCCGCCCTGCCCGCTCTCGGCGGAATCGCCTTCGTAGCGCCGGTAGCGGCCATCGACGGTGAAGTGGCGCTCCTGCTGCTGCATCTGAGCGAGCAGCGCCGAACGCGCCTCGGCGCGCCAACTGCGATGCGCCGCATCGAGGTACGAGGGGAAAGCGATGGCCGCGAGGATCGCGACGATCGCGAGCGCGATCAGCAACTCGATCAGGCTCCAGCCGAGGGCCGCGCCCGCTCGGTGGCAGCGGCGGGAGATCATGGCCGCGTCCTTTGCGGGTCCGGCACCTGCCGCCAGCTGAGGCGGCCGGCCCGCCGCGCTGCCGTGGCGTCCTCGAGCGGCTGGGCCACCGACACCGCCTTGTCCCGGCGGGTACCGGGGCTCAGGACCGCGAGCCGCCGGGTCTCGGTCCTGCGCCCGGTCGGATCGGCGGCGCCGTACGACGCATCGCCCTGCTCGACCACCAAGGGCGCTCCGAGCGACCCCGCCTCGGAAGGCACGCAGGTACCGCCCTTCGACAGGCCGGTCATCGCATCCACGGCACAGCTGCGGCCCCCGCCGTCGTCGCAGGCCGCCCGCGGCGGGATCAGCGTGTTGAAGAACAGGCGGCCGTCGGCGAGCACCGGCCGCTCGACCTGGCGCTCGCCCTGGTCGCGCGACGCGGGCAGGTCGAGGTACCAGCCACGCCGCCGCGTCGTCGTGCGATCGAACGCGCCATAGACGAATGGCGGGCCTTCGATGGCCGTCAGCCCGCCCTCGACGGAACGCGTCCGCCGCGGCGCCAATTGCCCCCGCGCCTCGCCCGCGCGGATCGGCGTGCCCGTGTCCTGCACCGCATACACGGTCTGGAGGCTGCGGCGAGAGGCACCGAGGTCCGTCGGCTCGACGAACTTGCCGGTGCCGAACAGCACGATGCCGCCGCCGCCCGGACCGAGCCCCACCTCCGGCGGCACCGTGATCGGCTGGCGCCGGCTGCCCGCGTCGCCGTCCGTCGCGACCATCAGCGGCACGCCGCCGAAGCCCAGCGCCTGGGCCTCGCTCCATGGTGCATCGCGCTCGAAGTCGAACTTCCACAGGTTGCCCTGGGTATCGCCCGCATAGAGCCAGCGAACCGTTCCGTCGTCGGCCGCATGGTCGCCGGGCGCGCTCGCGAGTGCATTGACGAGGCTGGCGTCCGCGGGCCGGGGCAACAGGATCTTGTGATAGTCGAGGCCGCGCCGCCAGGGCGTGCCGGCCGGCTTGTCGAGCGACAGCAGGAACAGCGCGGCCCGCTTCTCGGGGTTGCGGTTGTTGAAGCCCGAGGGCACGACCGCGAACCAGGCGTGGGTGGCCGGATGGCCCATGGTCGCGGCCCTGGTGCGGAACTTCAGGATGCGCGGCGGCTGCATCAGGTGGCCCATGTCGGGGTCGTCGGCAGCGCCGAACTCCCACAGCACCTTGTCGGCCGAGAAGGCGCCCGGATCGCTGACCTCGAGCGCGAAGACGCCTGCAGCGCCCGCGCCCAGGCCCGAGACCAGCACGCTTTTCCACTGACCGCTGGCCATGCGTGCCTCGACCACGGCGGGCGTGCCGTCGACATGGGCGCGATGCGGGCCACCGGCCAGCGCGAGCGTGCCAAGCACCGGGAACAGCAGACGCGGGACATAGCCGAACAGCTCCTCGCCCGTGCGCGCCGAGAAGGCATGCAGCATGCCGTCGTTGGCGCCCAGATAGACGGCGGGCTCGCGCTGGCGGTAGGTGGCGAGGAAAGCCGGGTAGCCAGCCTCGCGCGAAGCGGGATCGGGTGCGCCCACGTACACCGGCGCCGCATGCGCGATGTCGCCCATCACCGAGTCGCGCACGCGCAAGCGGCCGCCCGCGAACGAGGCTTCGTTCCGGCGCTCGCCGCGCAGGTAGTTCAGACGATCGCGGGCCAGGGTATCGATCGATGCGGCCGATGCGATCGACGCGGGCTCGGCCGCCGGATCTGGATCCGCGCGCAGCGAGCGCCGCAAGGGCTCGTCGAGCGCCTCCCATTCGAAGGGGATGCCGAGGCCGGCGGTCGACAGCGTGAAGAGCCTCCGCGAGGCCGCCGCACCGGGCTTCTCCAGGCGCGCGTCGAGCAAGGCACCCGCATCCCACGACGGCTGGTCGGCCACGCGCAAGGCACCGGTCTCCGGCGCCACGAACAGGCGAAACGACTGCAAGGTGCCGGACCAGCGCCGGCTGTCGGAACGAGAGCGGTAGAGGCTCGCGCCGGTCGCCCCCACCGTGTCCGAGGAGATCGCGGCCGTGGCATTCGCGCCCAGCGACGGCGCGGTGGCACGGCGCAGCACGCCGCGCAATGCATCCGCCGTCGATCGCGCATCGCTGGCCAGGAAGTAGTTGGCCGGCATCGGCCGCCCGTCGTTGTCGAGCCCTTCCGCCCATTCGGCGTTGCCGAACCATGCCGGCTGGCCCGCCGCGTCCGGGGCGCCGAAAAGCGCGGTGCTGCGGAACGGATCGCCATCGCCGTTGCGGTCCACGAATCCGCCGTACTTCGCGGCCAGGTAGAGCGCGCTGCCGCGCTGGCGCGCGCCCACCGAGGCACCGCGGCCGGCATCGAGGTCGATCGCGAAGGTCTGCACGCGCGCATCGGGATGGTCGGCGCGGATGCGCTGGGTATGCGCCCAATAGGCGAGTCCCGCCATGCCGAAGGAACCATGGGCCGCGCCGGCATCCCGGTTCTCGAACGCAGCGACGCGGCGGGCCCCGTACGCGACGTCGGGCTCGAAGGCCGCGCCTGGCCATGGACGTTCCTCGCGGGCATCGAGGCCGCCTATGCTCAGGACATGGTTGCGCTGGCAGTTGCCAAGCACCGGATCCACGGCTGCCGGCGGCTTGGCCTGCAGATAGCGCAGCGATGCACGGAACAGCTCGCCCGCGGCATCGGCGCGCGCGTACTCGCCCGAACGTCCGAAGCGGTTCACCGCCGCGACGATGCCCTGCGCGGTTCCCGCGGGGTCGTCGCGAAACACGCCCGTGCGCGCATCCCACTCGGCCCGCGGGTTCGCAACCCGATCGAAGCCGGCATCGGTCTTCTCCGGCCCGATGGACTTCATCGCTTCGCGCGGCACGCCGCCATGGCGCCCGGGATCGCCGCCGAACACGGCGAAGCGCGCATCGCCCGCGTTGACCTGCAGGGCTCCCACCGGTTTGTGATGCCCGCCGGGATACGCGACGCACAGATCGCGGCGCACGACCGCCTCGTCGGCGGCGCAGACCTCGACGCGCGCGAAGTGGATATCGGCCCCGGCCGCCGAGACGCAGCCACGGTCCGCATCGGCGCGGGCGTCCGCATCGACGACCAGCCGATCCCCGCAGTTGCGGATGCGCAGCGTCCCGTTCGCGCGAAGCCTGCCGGGCGGAACCAGCCACTCGAGATGCCCGCGCACGGTCTTGACGGGAAGCTCGAGGCCGGCCTCGATCGGCCAGGTCGCGCGCTGCAGCACGGTCCGCTCCGGCGTGTCCGCCACGCGGTCGCCGCCGGTCAGCGCCATGCGCAGATGGTCGAGCGGCGATGCCGTGGCCCAGTTCAGCAGATTGCCGCTCCATTGCCCGTTGCAGACGAGCTCGCCACCGGCGAGCGTGGCGGCCGTTGCCAGGCGACGGAAATGGCCTTCGACGCGCAGGTAGTCGTAGCAGCCCTTCGCATCCCAGTAGCCGCCGTAGACCCTGGCGGGTTCGAAGCTGCCGAGGTACGCCGGTCCCGCGTTCCGGCCCCGGATCGACAGGTCGATCACGACGTTGGGGTCGGGCTGGCCCGCCAGCGCGTGAAGCGGCACGCTGGTCAGCAGCGCATCGGGCGGCATGGCGGACGGTATGGCGGACGACGCGCCGGCCCATGCCGGCCCCCTCCATGTCGTGCAGCAAAGCAGGACGATGCACACGATGAATGTTCGAAGCGAAGGCATGGCGGTCCGATCAGGAAGAAGGAGAAGAAGCGACGGAACAACCGGGACTCGCCGATGGCTTGGCCAGCGTGGTCTGCAGCAGCACCCGTGTCTCCTCGCGCGGCCCGTAGCCGATGGCGGTGACGCGGAAGACATGCGGCGTCGCGGCGGCCGCGCTCGCGCTGTGCAGCACGCCCTGCGCGCCGCCACCGCGGCTGCGCAACGCTTCGACGACATAGCGCGGCGCGCGTGCCGACAGCCCACCGGCACCGGTGGCATAGACCTGCCCCGTGAAGCGGCCATAAGCCACCGACCGGCCGGCATCGGGTGCGAAATCGACCCGCATCCACGCCGGCTCGGCGCCCACCGGCGCGGCCGCGCAAAGCCCCAGCCGTGCACCGGTGCCGGCGCAATCGGCGACGAAGGCCGAGACATCGCGGCCATCGAACAGGCACAGCCGCCGGGCCGCATGGTCGTTGGGCCCGAGCACATCGCGCTCGGCATCGAGCAGCGCGGCCTCGGCGGCCTGGAACGCCACCTCGGCATCGCGCTCGTTGCGCACGATCCGCTCGCCGACCAGCGCGTTCTGCGCCGCGGCCAGGCCGAGCACCGACACGACGAGCAGCAGCATCAGCACGACGATCAGCGAGAAACCCCGCGAGACGCGCGCGCTCCGGTTCATGGCGCGTCCTCGCGCTGGCTGTTGCGCAGCGCCACCGTGAAGCTCATCACACGCCGCAGCCGCCCATCGGCAGCGGGCCGGAAGCGGGCCGAAGGGAACTCGGGGCCGAGCGGATGAAGCTGCGCCTCTTCGGGCGGTGGCCAACGGCCCGGCCGCGCGCTGCGCGCCACCATCCCGATGCGCAGCGCCACCACCTGGCGCCAGGCCGCGTGGCCCAGCGACGAGGCCGTGGCCAATGCGTCGAGCTGCGCGGCATCGAGCCACTGCTCGGGCGTGCCATCGCCGTCGAGGTCGCGCCCGAACAGCACGCGAAACACCTCGATGCCGCGCGCCAGCGGTTCGGACCGGAAGCTGCCACCCCGGTCCCCGCGGTACTTGCAATAGAGCTCGGGCTCCCCGTCGGCGGCCTCGGCCACGTGGAAGATGCTCCAGGCGCGGTCGGCCGGCGTGGCGGTGCCGGCGCCCGGCGCGGACTGCGCGAAGCCCATGCAGTCGACCATGGTGCCGTCGGCCTCCGTGGCGTTGCCGTCGTCGTCGGTGCGCGAGCTGCCGGCAAAGCGCACGAGCAGCGAATCGCTGTCGTTCACGCCGCGGGCGCCGTGCTTCCCGTAGCTCTCGCCGCTGGCGCCGACGCGCGTGTTGCGCGCGCCGACGATGTCGAGGTCAAAGGGGTCGTTCCCGGCGGCCACGGCCGAATCGCCGGCCGCGCGATCGGCATAGCCGGCCTGCCGCACCGTGCGCCGCACGACGAAGGCCGCGAAGCGCAGCGACTCCTCCACCGTGCGGGCCTCGGACTCGGCCACGAACAACTGCCGGCTACCGCCGAAGGCCAGCATGGCCATGAGCACGACCACCAGGCCGAGCGCCAGCGCGACCATCAGTTCGACCAGCGAGATGCCGCGCTCAGCCACCGTGCGCGCCCTCGACCGCCTGCCTGGGCATCAGCGGCAGCGCGAGCCGCGGCGGCGCCGATGCCCCCGCGCGGCGCTGCGCCTCGCTCGCGTTGCGCGGCAACCAGCCGAGCTTGACGACCAGCAACGGTCCGTCGGCCTCGCAGGCCCAGGCATGGGCGCCCGATGCGTCGTTCCATGGATTGCCGTCGAAGCAGACCGTGGCGCGCGCGCCGGGCAAGGCCTTCGCGGCGCGGCGCTTCCACGCCTGCATGTCCCAGCGCGCGAGATCCTCGGGCCTGCAGGCGGCGCCGGCCGCGGCGCAATCGGTGACGCCCGCCTCGCCCGCGGCGGACCCTCCCGTCCATTGCGCCACGAGGTAGCCATTGGCCGCATCGCGCCGCCCCGCCACGGCCCGGTTGAGCCGCGTCTTCTCCGACAGCTCGCGCACCAGGTTCAGCGCCGCGCCGAAGTTCACGGCCTCGCCGCTCGCGCGCACCGCATGCAGCAACATGGCCGCCGCACCCAGCAGCCCCAGGCTCAGCAGCGCGATGGACACCAGCACCTCCACGAGCGAAAAGCCCGCGGCGGCATGCGCCGTTCGATTCGACCTTGCCATATCCGTCCTCCCCCGTTCTCTTCCGGTGTCGCGTGTCTCGCGATCGAACGGCAAGCGTACGAGCGCACCGGGCGCGAGCGCCGCGCCGTCCATCCGCATTCGCGCGCCGCTCGTATGATCCCGACGCACCCGTGTCAACTTTTCCTCGCGAAGCCTCCATGCCCTCCCCCGAACACGACGCTCAGCACATGGCGAGCGCCCTGCGCCTGGCCGCGTCGGCGCTGCTGATCACCGACCCGAACCCGCGCGTGGGCTGCGTGATCGCCGATGCGCAGGGCCGCGTGCTCGGCCAGGGCCACACGCAGAAGGCCGGCGGCCCGCATGCCGAGGTGATGGCGCTGCGCGACGCGGCGGCACAGGGGCATTCGGTCGCGGGCGCCAGCGCCTACGTCACGCTCGAACCCTGCGCCCACCATGGCCGCACCGGCCCGTGCTGCGATGCGCTGATCGCGGCCGGCATCGGCCGTGTCGTCGCCTCGCTCGCCGATCCCAATCCGCTGGTCGCGGGCCAGGGCTTCGAGCGGCTGCGCGCGGCGGGCGTGGCGGTCGAGGTGGGCCCAGGCGCCGAGGAAGCGCGCGAGCTCAACCTCGGCTTCCTCTCGCGCATGGTCCGCAAGACCCCCTGGGTGCGCATGAAGGTCGCGGCCTCGCTCGACGGCCGCACCGGCCTCGCCAACGGCGTGAGCCAATGGATCACGGCCGAGGCCGCGCGCGCCGACGGCCACGCCTGGCGCGCCCGGGCCAGCGCGGTGCTGACGGGCGTCGGCACGGTGCTCGAGGACAACCCGCGGCTCGACGTGCGGCTGGTCGAGACGCCGCGCCAGCCGCACCTGGTGATCGTCGACAGCCACCTGCAGACGCCGCCTGACGCTCACCTTTTCATAGCAGGCCGCGCGGTCTGGATCTACGCGGCGGTGCGCGACGAAGCCCGCGCCGCGGCGCTCGAGGCGCGCGGCGCCACGGTCAGTTGCCTGCCGAATGCCCACGGCAAGGTCGACCTGGAGGCGATGCTGCGCGACCTCGCGGCGCGCGGCGTCAACGAGCTGCATGTGGAATCGGGCCACAAGCTCAACGGCTCGTTGCTGCGCGAGGGCTGCGTCGACGAGCTGCTGGTCTATCTCGCGCCCAAGCTGATCGGCAGCGGCCTGGACATCGCGAGCCAGATCCACGCCGGCGGCCCGCTGGTCTCGCTGGCCGGGGCGCTGCCGCTGGCATTCCGCTCGGTCGACATGATCGGGCCCGACCTGCGGATCGTGGCGCGCGTGGCCGGCCGGGACGCTTTCTGACGCCGCCCGCGGCGCGCCGGCCGCCGTCCAGAGCCGCCCGCGCGACCGCGCCGGCGGTCCCGAAGTGCCAGGAAATGCCGCGGGCCTTCCGGACCTGCGAAAATGCGCGGATGTTCACCGGAATCATCACCGGCGTGGGGCGCATCGCCGCCATCCACGACCTCGGCTCCTCCTCCTCCCACGGCAAGAGACTCGGCATCGCGGCGCCCGACGGCTACCTCGACGACGTCGGCCTCGGCGACAGCATCGCGCTCAACGGCGCCTGCATGACCGTCACCAGTTTCGACCCCGCGCAGAGGCTCTTCACCATCGACATCTCCGCCGAATCGCTCGATAAAACGGCGGGCCTGACCGAGGAAGGTGCGCGCATCAACCTCGAGAAAGCCCTGCGCGCGAGCGACCGCCTCGGCGGCCACATCGTCTCGGGCCACGTCGACGGCATCGGCACCGTGAGCCGCTTCGAGCCCGTGGGCGAGAGCTGGGAGCTGCGCGTGGTCGCGCCGCAGGCGCTGGCGCGCTTCCTGGCCTACAAGGGCTCGATCACCATCAACGGCGTGAGCCTGACGGTCAACACCGTCGCCGACGCGGCCGACGGCAGCAGCGAGATCAGCATCAACCTGATCCCGCACACCGTGCAGAACACCTCGCTGGGCGACCTGCGCGCCGGCTCGCGCGTGAACCTCGAAATCGACACCGTGGCGCGCTACGTGGAGCGCATGCTCCAGGCGGGCGTGCTGCAGCCGGCCCGGCCGGCCTGACACCGACATTCCCCGCATCCAAGGACCCCGCCCCATCATGAACGCATCCGTCACGCCGATCGGCGCCTCGCGCGCCAATCGGACGCCCGCGCCGATCTCCCCGGTCGAGGAGATCGTGGCCGAACTGGCCGCCGGCCGCATGGTCATCCTCGTCGACGAGGAAGACCGCGAGAACGAGGGCGACATCGTGGTCGCCGCCGACCACATCACGCCCGAGGCCATCAACTTCATGGCCCGCCATGCGCGCGGCCTGATCTGCCTCACGCTGTCGCGCGAGATGTGCGAACGCCTGCAGCTGCCGCCGATGGTGGCGCGCAACGGCACCAAGCACGCCACTGCCTTCACGGTCTCGATCGAGGCCGCCGAGGGCGTGACCACCGGCATCTCGGCCGCCGACCGGGCCCGCACCGTGCAGGCCGCGGTGGCGCGCAACGCCGTGGCCGCCGACCTGGTGCAGCCCGGCCACATCTTCCCGCTGCAGGCAGTCGACGGCGGCGTGCTGATGCGCGCCGGCCATACCGAGGCCGGCTGCGACCTCGCCGCCATGGCCGGCTGCTCGCCCGCCTCGGTGATCTGCGAGGTGATGAACGAGGACGGCACGATGGCGCGCCTGCCCGACCTGCAGCTGTTCGCGGCCGAGCACGGCCTCAAGATCGGCACCATCGCGGCGCTGATCGAGCACCGCAGCCGCACTGAATCGCTGATCAAGAAGGTCGGCTGTCGCGAGATCCAGACCGCCTGGGGCGCGTTCACCGCCCATGCCTTCGTCGACCAGCCCAGCGGCGGCGTGCACCTCGCGCTGGTGCGCGGCAAGTGGGCGCCCGAGGACACGGTCGACGTGCGCGTGCACGAGCCGCTGTCGGTGCTCGACGCGCTCGAGATCAACCGCTCGCTGCACTCGTGGAGCCTGGACGCCAGCCTCTCGCACATCGCGCAGCTCGACCGGGGCGTGGCCGTGCTGCTGAACTGCGGCGAGACGGCGCACGAGCTGCTGGCCCAGTTCGACGGCACCGCGCGCCCCGCGCAGGCGCCCGAGCGCGGCCGCATGGACCTGCGCAGCTACGGCATCGGCGCGCAGATCCTGCGCGAATGCGGCGTGCAGAAGATGAGATTGCTCGGCACGCCGCGGCGCATGCCGAGCATGGCGGCCGGCTACGGCCTCGAGATCGCCGGCTATCTGGCAAAGGACTGAACGACATGCAAGGTGCAAACCAGGGCGCGGCCGACAAGCCGCTGGACGGCAACAGCGGCAAGGGACTGCGCATCGGCATCGTGCAGGCGCGCTTCAATGCCGACATCACCGATGCGCTCGCCAGCGCCTGCCTCGACGAGTTCGCGGCGCTGGGCGTGGCCGCCAACGACATCCACCACGTGCGCGTGCCCGGCGCGCTCGAAGTGCCGGTCGCGCTGCAGGCGCTGGCCGAGCGCGGCGGCTACCACGCGCTGGTCGCGCTGGGCTGCATCATCCGCGGCGAGACCTACCACTTCGAACTGGTGGCCAACGAATCGGGCGCGAGCGTGAGCCGCGTGGCGCTCGACTACAAGCTGCCCATCGCCAACGCCATCCTCACCACCGAGAACCTCGAGCAGGCCGTCGCCCGCCAGACCGACAAGGGCCGCGACGCGGCCCGCGTGGCGGTCGAAATGGCGCGACTGCTGGCCGACCTTTCATGACCGACGACACCAACCAAGAAGACCAGGGAGGCGCTGCGCCGCAGCGTTCCGCACGACCGGACAAGGCGCGAGCGACGCGCACCGGCCTGACCGCCACCGGCGCGCGCAAGGCCTCGGCCAAGTCCAACCGCACCCGCGCGCGCGAGTTCGCGCTGCAGGCGCTCTACCAGCACCTGGTGGGCCGCAACGAGCCGGCCGCCATCGACAGCTTCACGCGCGACCTCGCGGGCTTCCACAAGGCCGATGCCGCGCACTACGACGCGCTGCTGCACGGCTCGATCGAAGGCGCCGAGCAGCTCGACGCGCTGATCGTGCCGCTGCTCGACCGCAAGCTGGCCGAGATCTCGCCGATCGAGCATGCCGTGATGTGGATCGGCGTCTACGAGTTCCAGCATTGCCTCGACGTGCCGTGGCGCGTGGTGCTCAACGAATGCATCGAGCTCGCCAAGGAGTTCGGCGGCACCGACGGCCACAAGTACGTGAACGCGGTGCTCAACGGCCTCGCGCCCCAGCTGCGTCCGCTCGAGGTCGAGGCCGACCGCGCGACCGGCAAGGCGCGGCCCTGATCCCTTCCCCTCTTCCTCCTTCTTCTTTCGCGAAGCACCCCGCATGAGGATTTCGACCCGGGCCGAGCGCATCGAGCCCTTCTACGTGATGGAAGTGGCCAAGGCCGCCGGCAAGCTGGCGCGCGAGGTGGCCCACACCGACCGGCCGATGATCTTCCTGAACATCGGCGAGCCCGACTTCACCGCGCCGCCGCTGGTGCAGGAAGCCGCGGCACGCGCGGTGCGCGCTGGTGCCACGCAATACACCCAGGCCACCGGCCTCGACCATCTGCGCGAACGCATCAGCCAGTGGTATCGCGACCGCTTCGGCGTCGACGTGCCGGCGCGCCGCATCGTGGTCACGGCCGGCGCCTCGGCCGCGCTGCAGTTGGCCTGCCTCACGCTGATCGAAGCCGGCGACGAGATCCTGCTGCCCGACCCCAGCTATCCCTGCAACCGCCACTTCGTGAGCGCGGCCGAGGGCAAGGCGGTGCTGATCCCGACCACCGCCGAGGAGCGTTTCCAGCTCAGCGCCGACAAGGTCGAGGCCGCGTGGACCGACAAGACCCGCGGCGTGCTGCTGGCCTCGCCGTCGAACCCGACCGGCACCTCGATCGCGCGCGACGAGCTGCGGCGCATCCACGAGGTGGTGAGTTCGCGCGGCGGCATCACGCTGATCGACGAGATCTACCTGGGGCTGTCCTACGACGATGCCTACGGGCAGACGGCGCTGGCGATCGACGACAACGTGATCAGCATCAACAGCTTCAGCAAGTACTTCAACATGACGGGGTGGCGGCTGGGGTGGCTGGTGGTGCCCGATGTGCTGGTGCCCGTGGTCGAACGGCTGGCGCAGAACCTGTTCATCTGCGCGAGCACGGTGGCGCAGTACGCTGCGCTGGCTTGCTTCGAGGCGGAGAGCATTGCGGAGTACGAACGGCGACGCGGCGAGTTCAAGGCGCGGCGCGACTGGTTCATTCCGCAGCTCGAGGCGTTGGGGCTACCGGTTCCGGTGGTTCCGGATGGCGCTTTCTACGCCTGGGCCGATTGTTCGGGGCTGGCTGCTCGGCTCGGGATTTCGGGGAGCTGGGATTTTGCGTTCGAGGCGATGAAGCGGGCGCATGTGGCCGTGACTCCGGGGCGCGACTTCGGGACTGCTGATACTGCTCGCTTTGTTCGGTTCTCTACGGCTAGTTCGATGGCGCATCTTGAGGAAGCTATTGGTCGGTTGCGTGGTTTGGCTGGATGAGGGGTTCGGCTTTCTGGTTTGAAGCTGCTTTTTTGTTGAGGCCGTTGGCCGGGATTTCGCCCCGGCGGGCGACCTACTTTCTTTTGCTTCGCCAAAAGAAAGTAGGCAAAGAAAAGGCGACCCCGCTGTCTGTGTCCCTCCGCTTCGCTACGGGCAACCTGCGGTGCTCGGGGAAAGCGGGGGTCCGCAGAACTCGCT
>JAESFO010000476.1_pt1 | contig 33224 bp, 27 predicted proteins | sample 9269421 | NCBI WGS metagenome assembly JAESFO01 (sample SAMN14502839, study PRJNA617101) | algae metagenome | isolation source: Nostoc desertorum CM1-VF14 and co-occurring heterotrophs from rocky... | place: USA: Clark Mountains, San Bernardino, California | collected 2000-06-05 | reverse complement strand
CTTTGCGCATCCACAAAAGAATATCTGCATATAAATGATCATAGTTGGTCAATCCTCCTTTGCTATCGCTGCCCTGTGTATCATCAGACAAATTGCGCCATACGCTAAACGGACTGACACCAAATTTCACATAAGGCTTGGTGGCCTTTATGGCGATATTGATGTTTTTGATGATAGAATCTACATTACTTCTGCGCCAGTCGTTTTTACTCAGGCTGGTACCGGAGCGTTGGTAAGCATAATCATCGGGAAAAGGTTTGCCCCCTACCGGGTACGGATAAAAATAATCATCCATATGTATGGCATCCACATCATAACGCCTTACAATATCTTTAATTACATCTATTACAAAATTCTGTACCTGCACATTGGCAGGATTAAAATATTTGGTAGTACCGTAAGTAAGAAACCAATCGGGATGCTTGCGCATGATATGATCCGGAGCAATTGAAGATCTGCCCACGGTAAATTCGGCGCGATAAGGATTAAGCCAGGCATGAAACTCCATGCCTCTTTTATGTGCCTCCTGTATCATAAAAGCCATCGGATCGTAAAAAGGAACCGGCGCTTTTCCCTGGGTTCCGGTCAACCACTGGCTCCAGGGCTCGTAAGGAGAAGGGTAAAAAGCATCACCTGCCGGACGCACCTGCACAATCACGGCGTTCATGCCATTACGCTGATGCATATCCAATTGCCTTATATAATCTGCTTTTTGAGCTTCTACACTTGCATTTTGTGGAGGCCAGTCGATATTCATTACGGTAGCGATCCACACACCACGAAACTCATATTGCTGGGTCCATGCCGGATTAACTGTGGCAATACATAAAACAACCAATAACAGGGCTTTCAACTTTTGCATAGCCGCAAAAATAGCCAAGTTGCCTTAATGGCTAGGCTTTGGTATGCATTTTATCTAACAGGTTACTCGCGAGCGCAGCTTCTTCTTCAGTTAGGTTGGATAAATAAGATGCCAGTTTCTCATCAGTATCATCGAGTTGGGTCAACAGCTCCAGCCCTTTTTCAGTAATACGTACCTCTACGAGACGGCTATCGGTTTTACTTGTTTTTTGGTAACCAGTTTTTTAAGGATCAAACGGTCTACGATCCGGCTGGTGTCGCTCATTTTATCGATCATCCGTTCCCTTATCTGCAAAGTAGAAAGCGGATTGGGCTGACTGCCGCGCAGTATCCTTAATATATTATATTGCTGCATGGTAAGATCATGCTCGCTAAAGCGTTTTTTCAAAAAATTCTCCAGCCAGCGACTACTATGAATAATGTTGAACGCCAGTTTCTGGTAGGAACTTACAAATTTGCTCTGCTTAATTTCTTCCTCTATGGTCATAGGGTGAGCATTAAATAATTAGAATCCCAGTAAATATATATAACTCCCACTAAATATAATCAATTTTAACGTCTTAGTACATCATATAGGTATATATTACGGCAGGCAATTTGCCGGTAAAAAACAGCATAACATCAGTTATATATGGATTACAGATCGGTTGGCAAATCAGGATTGCGCGTTTCAGAAGTAGGATTCGGCTGCATGTCTTTAACAAAAACTCCCGATGCGGAAGCTACAGCTATCGTGCATACAGCTGTAGATGCAGGTATTAATTATTTTGATACCGCTGATTTGTATGATAAGGGAGCTAACGAAGAATTGATAGGAAAGCTGCTCAAACCGGTGCGAAGCAAAATTGTACTGGCCACCAAAGTAGGTAATCAGTGGAAAGAGGATGGAAGCGGATGGAACTGGAACCCTACTAAAAATTACATATTGAAGGCAGTAGATGAGAGCCTTCGACGTTTGCAGACGGATTATATCGACCTGTATCAATTGCATGGAGGAACTATTGAAGACCCGATCGACGAAACCATTGAGGCTTTTGAGCACCTGGTTCACCAGGGAAAGATCCGGCATTATGGCATTAGCAGTATCCGGCCGAATGTGATCAGGGCTTACGTGGATAAATCGAATATCATCTCGGTAATGCTGCAGTATAGCCTTTTGGATAGAAGGTCCGAAGAAACCATCCTGGACCTGTTGCAAACCAATGGGATTGGCGTAATGGTAAGGGGCGCATTGGCACAGGGCCTTTTAGCCGGTAAGCCTGCTAAAGATTACCTGGGCCATTCGGCCTCAATAATACAATCTGTTGCCGGCCACCTGCAGGCGCAAGCCAATGCTTTAGCTACTACCCCTTCCACATTGGCGACGCAATACGTGCTCGGGCATCCGGCAGTGAGCAGCGTGGTAACCGGCATCAGAACCAAGGAACAATTACAGGAAGCTATCGCCCCACAGCCCCCGCCTGATACTGCCTGGCTCAATAGGCTGCAAAGTTTAATCCCAGCCAAACGTTATGAGGAGCACCGGTAATGTTTCATCATCATCAATAAATTACCTGCCTTTGTTACCCAAAACCGACAGAAGCGGGACGTGGAAGCATTCAGTAACAACCTCTTTTGCAAAAATCCCCGATCTGTCTGGCTAAACCCGGGATATCTGTATGTAATCGACAGGCGACGTTAGAATATCTTATTAGAATCATCTGAATCACGAGCAGACTATTTGTTGTAATAGCATCTTGAAGCAGAAGCCGCCAGCGGGGATATATAGGACCGGATGCCCCGAAAAATGTTGTTCAAAAATATTTCAAAAATTGTTGTTTAAAATAAAATTATCCCTATTTTTGCAACCCCGAAAGGGAAAACAGGTATTCCTCCTTAGCTCAGTTGGTTAGAGCATCTGACTGTTAATCAGAGGGTCGCTGGTTCAAGTCCAGCAGGGGGAGCTATGCGAGAGTTTTTAACATGACTCAAAACCGCTAAAAAAGAGTAAAACCCGCGTCAGACGTACGTTTGAGGCGGGTTTTTCATTTTCTGAAAAGTTTTTAATTCCCATTAAAACCCACCCATACTTTTACGGTTTCTTTTACAGTTTTTCGGCACACTGTTTAAAGATCATAGCGTATGAATCTACCGGTTGTAACTCCGGTCTGGAACTGGAGGAACGTTAAAAACAAAAGTGAAATGTACCCGATACACCTGAGGGTGTACATCAATCCGCTGCCTTGCAGGTACTACCCTATTGAAACGCCCATCAACGTCCATAAGGACGAGTGGTCCGGTAAGGATGGCACCTGGGTTAAAAACACCCACCCCTATTTTTTTGAAATCAATAATCGGATCACTGAGATGATTACCAAAATCAGGGAGATCACCAAGCGGTACTACATGCATAAAAAGCCCATCAACTTTTACGCTCTCGAACGGGAAATCACCCGAAAGGGTGACCGGTCTCTGCTAAATGATTATTTCCGCAACTATATCGATCATCCACCAGAAAATGTAAAGCTGGATCCGGTGACCTGGGAGAAGTATGAAGCCTTCCTTATGCACCTGAATAATTTTAATCCTAAACTGGCTTTTGGCGACATTGACGAAACCATGGTAGCGCGCATTAAAAACTACCTGGCCGACCAGAAAGGAAGAAAGGGCAAATTAGAGCCGGCAACTATAAAATCTTATTTTGATAAATTCAAAGTGATGTTACACTATGCTGCTAAAAAAGATCATCTACTCAACCCCAACGATGTAGAGCAATATTTTGCAGAAATCACTATAGCTGTCCCCAAAAAAAGAGAAGGCCAGCACTGGGAAATCGAGGAAATACAGGCGCTTAAAAATCTCAAATTTGAAAAGATCGATGTCAGCCTTGAACGCGACCGGGACTTGTTCCTATTCCAGGTGTATACCGGCTTTTACTATAACGATCTGCAAATACTTAAGAAAACCCAGCTCTTCCGAGATATTGAACACGGTTATTACATAATTGGAGAGCGCGACAAGAACGGCAATCCAACGATAATACCGCTGTATAAATTCCCGTATGCAGACGTAATTATAGACAAATACAGAGACAAAAACCCGGAAAGCGAGTTACTGTTCAGAAAAGATGTTTTCATAGAAATACAAGCCTATAACCGCAATCTGAAATTATTGGCGACAAGGGCTAAAGTACAGCGGCCCATTTCTAACAAAACCGGCAGACACACCAATGCCCAAATGTGGATACGTTTTGGAGCGGAGCGGCCGGTGCTTTCGAAAATGATGGGGCATGAAAAAGAGCAGACTACTGAGAACTACTACAAGGTTAGTTTAAGGGAAATTATCGAAGGAACGGAGAAGGTTGATTTTGTGAGGTTTGGAATTTAAGCATACTTGAAAAACTCATCTGATATTTGCTATAAACCACTAACCTGATATAAATAATGAAAACAAAAGTAGATTTACTCTTAGAAGAATTGCTGGAAACATCACTTTTAATGACTTTTCACAAGGTTTTAGAAGTTTTCCCCATTACACATTTGGTAATTATGCTTAACTTACCTTTATCAAAGATTTATAATTCTTAATTCAATAAATGAAAAATATCATCAAAATAAAGGCCTTCGAGTATGTAGTAAGTAGGCTCATTGAATGGTATTTAAGTCGTAATAGCGATCAGGATTATAAATCTGATTTTACTAAACTCAAACTGATAAAATTGCTCTTCTTTGTTACATCAGCTAAAGCAACCAGAAGTAACGAGGGATTATTGACCATTTTTGACAATATATGGGCGATGCCCTACGGACATGTTGAGAGCGACATATACGACAACCTTAACCAGACAGTAGCTTATAAAATTTCACGAAATGGGTTGATTGAAAATCAGATTGATTTCAATTCCTATTTCTCAGGCATAGATACCGAAAAGGTTTTTATTGACCAGTCAATCCAGAAGCTCAAGGAAGAAAACCCCGATTTAATTAACTATAATTCATTTGAATTAGTAGAATTGAGTCACAGATGGGAATCATGGCAAACCGTTTTTAGCCTCGCAAAGAGTCAAGGCAAATTAAGTCTTAAAATTCCAAATATCACCATACAAAACGAGCCTAAACTTTTCTCGCTAACAACACATGCTTGATGCTTAAAATTGAGACAGCCTTGCAGGTGCTCCAGAATGGTTTTCCTCCGGACTGGATCACGGCATATGAACAAACTAATGCAAACGATGATGAGGGATTCATCGTCGCACTCGGTGCTAAATTTCTAAATATTTCAAGATCGGTTTATTTCTTCATTAACTTATCAGTAATTGAAGGTGAATATATAGAACATCAAGAGCGAGTATCCAAAGCAATTGAAGATTTACGCCAAACCTTGAGTCAAATAAGTGCAACCGAAACTGAATCAGGTGAACCCATTCAAAGTATCTTATATGACCAGATTGAGAATGCATTCGCTATATACTTAACATCTTCTTTAAATCGCTATAAGTATTTAATTGATAGGGTTAATAGAAAAGTGGACACTTCGATTACTAGTGCGCCTATTCTCAACATCTATCAAGATAGACTGTCACGGTTAGAAAAAATGGGCAGCTTGCCGGACTTACCGATCCGCAAGGAGGCTCTGTTGTTTAGTGAGAATTTAATAATAGCCAGGATTGACCATACATTAAAAGTAGACGAAGACGACCTTAGGCGCCTTCTGCTATCTCTTAATTTATTAGACAAATCTAAAGATTTCCATCCAGCCATCGCTGGATTACTAAAACAAAAATGTTGTTTCCTGATCTACAAAATTGATTATAGAAATAGGCAGAAAAATAGTGACCGCTCTTATAATTATGTAATAGACTTTGTCGATAGATCTATAGATATAGATGAGTCTAACTTCCAATACTTTCTTGAATTCAAAAGGAATTTGAACAGTCATTATTCCTATGATGTCAATCATATTCAAACCAGACGTAAAACAGTTCAAAAATTTTATGAAAAATTGAATGGCGGAAAAAAGATCGATTTTAAAGATTATCACGCTGTTGTAAAACATTATAAAGATGATAGGCAAAATTCAGAGCAGCTCCGGAATTTCATAGAAATGATCGACGAAAAGTATGAAAAAACAAAGAATGGGAAATTCATTAAATTCGATAGATACTCTTACGACATCTGCTATACTTATTTTAAAAATAATTATTTTTCCCACAGGCTAGAAGAGAAAAATGTTAGCGTCGAAGATTGGTATAAGGAGTTTCTTGAAGTTAACGCAGTCCAAGAAAAATTATCCTTGAAAAATTTTTTTATATACGAAAAGAGCATTGCTTTCTTGGATAACATACTTTCAACAGAACTTCTGCAACTAGCACCCAATTTAGAGCTTCTTAAGAAGGCTTTAAGTTATTATGATGAAATGATTCAACGGTTTTCCGAGTGCTTACATTGGTGCGAAGAAAAAAGCCATATGGCTTTTCAATTACCCTTTGAAGAATGCTGTCAAAAAATCACAATTACCAATCTTAATGATGAAGAGCAACGTATTCGTTATTTCTTAGCATCTTCATTTGTACTTCCGATCGATTTTAAAGACCTCAAAGAGCGTGTTGATGTTTATAAATCTTCTGCCTTGAAATATAGGACTATTGAAGGAATTCAATCATATTTAGTACAGGATAAAGAAGAATTGAAATTGCTGAAAGAAAAGGCAGAAGGTAGTGATAAGAGAAGCATAGAGATTATTTCAATTTTTTCTGCGATAATTATGTTTGTTGCTGGAGACATCCAAATTTTACAAAACGTTAGAAATATTCAAGATGCCTTTAGGTTTATTTTTTTATTCGGTTATGCCCTAGGAGGATTTGTTTTACTTATTTGGTTCATAACCAGAACCGAAAAGTTATCACTATTCAAACTCACAATTTTCCATTATTTCATAATGGCATTTTACGTTATAGGATTTTTAATCGCGTATAGTATAGTAAGAGGTTAACTAGTTAAAATCGGTGACTTTTGTAAGACAAACTCTAGGTAATCTTGTTGATTGTTATCAAGATCCGTCTGATATGCTCACGTCAGTTGATCCAATGGTTATCTTCATCAAATGCTAACTTGGTCTATAAGGGGCTAAGCTTGCCTTTCAGATGCCTAGCACGCTATAATAAACACCCAAAACTACCAATCGTTTTTAGACTTTGAGGCAGCAACATGCTTTTGCAAATCTTCTAGGATGACAGCGAAGTATTTATTCGTTTGACGTTGAAAGCTCTTCCATTCCCTCCTGGTTTGTTTATTATCGCCTATTACTCCCTTCCAATTTTTAGGGAATTCGTCAGCTAAATTGGCCCCTTCATGTAACATCATTTCACCCTTTTTGTAAAAAATGTTATCAACAACGTATTTATACTTTTTATCCTTACAATAGATGGAAATTGTATAAGAAAAATAGCCTGCATCTTTTTTTAATCCCATATTGTTATAAACTAGGCTACTAGTGATGGCGTTACCTATGATCATTCCTCCTTCCTTATCAGTTGTTTGGATTACGGCTTTGCCAGATTTAAATGTCTTATTAATCCATTCCAAACATGCAACAAATAGTTCATCCTTATTCAAATCTGGAGCTTCCGAAACTTTTGAATACTCCGCCTGCCCTTCTTTGTTTCGAGGAATCTCAACTTCGCCATCCTGTGAAAAAGCACCAATGGAAATTAGTATTGCCAACATTAGAGGAAATATATTTTTACACATAGGCGTATATTGTTATTCGATTGAATTTAAAAACAAAAATAAGAATATAAGATAGTGATTTGTCATGTTACAACAGCAGTGTTTCCACATTAAACTACTTGCAATTCAATTGTTAACTTTTCAATCAGCAAATTTATCACTGGGTAATTGTCTCAAAATTAAACTATCCCTAATTCACAGTCCAACTTCTTAATAGTTTCTATACCTTTGGATAAAGCCATTTTTTGCCCAAAGTCCGTCGTATAAAAATCGATGGAAACAAAATTACTAATATGAAACCAGGCTCACCAGTACAATATTCTTTAGACATTAAGAACATTAATGATGTCGTTGAAACATTTTCTTCAAGGACTACAGACTTTTACAGCGGCCCATATAAAATCCTAAGCGAATTAGAAGAAAAAGTGTCTAAAATGAAACATCCTGAAGAAGTAGTATTAATCCCGTACAAAGATGATGGTGACGTAATCTTTGAATTTGTAGAAATAAAAAAAGATCGCTTTGGACGTGAATTAATCGCAGTTTATGAATTTGCTTCTACAATTTCATAATGAGTGTTTAGATGCGAATGGAAAACACCTAATAAATAGGGGCTAGCTCGACATTCAGCAAGTTCAGATTATCAACTTCTGGAAAAAGTCATTCGTTTGAATTACACATAATTAGTAATCTACTTTTTGGGTCACAGGACGTGCGCTGTCAGTTGTACTTACCAGATACAATTCATTGAAGCAAAAAGGCTAGATCACCTAAAAAAAACTCTCTTCTCTCATCTTTTCTATGTCGGGAATTAACCTAAACTTTGACCAGTTTTCCCTTGGCGATCTTTGATAATTTGCTAAAAGTATCGTGGAGCCATTGGTGCTTGATTTTCTTTAATGACCGACGAATTTGATGGCTTGATTCAGTCACCTCTCACCATAGTATAATATACTGACAATGGTGCAAAGTATGATGTTTTATGAACGACCTGTTTGGACTTATTTTCAACGGCAGAAAGCTCTCTGGAAAGCCGGTTCAAGGCTGACAAAATTTCATTAGAGGACGCGTCTTTATACTGTATAACAATCGGTTTTTACAAGAGTACTTTACGTACATACTGATTGAGCTTTTTGTTAGTAGTCTCTTTAAATAACTTGTAGATTGCTAAGAATTCATCCGGCTTAACACAGATGTTTATTCATCCTTTGGGGTTAATTTTTTGTTCAATCATCACGGTCAATTCACGCTGGTTACAAAATTTTTCGTTGAATAACGATCGCGGAAACATAAAAAAAGCACACGGTCGCTTAAACCCGCAACGAGCTCCGAGTGGAGGGCAAGGTCCAAAAGTGCAACTTTTGGTACACCTTGCCGTTACCGGGTTAGGCAGGGTAACTAAGGCCTGCGAGTGTCCGAAGGACGCGGCAGGCTTGTTTTACTAATAGCGGTCACGAAGTGGGCGTTATGCCAGTTTTAACGCAGTGGCCGGTTTGCAGCTGACTGCAAACCGAGATGTTGATGCCAGTCATTAACATCTTTGTATCCTTTGTACAAAGGACGCTCGTCAACAAATTTTTGAGGATTTAATGAGACAGCTTGAGCAGTCCATTTGTCTCCCGTTGGATCGTTGTCCAGGAAGAGATGAACACGGTTATAAGTCTGCATAAATGTCAGTTGCTGTTCAAAAAAAGAAGTGGAGTTGAGTATCAAAAAATCGCGGAAAATATGCTCCTGGCTTTGGGTAATTGACAGGTAGGATGCGAAGTCAAATGCATCTTCAAATACCGCTAAAAAAATAGATTGATTTTTAAAAATTGTAGGCGCTTTCGGGTGACTACTTCCCTTGAAAAACGGGCTTCTTAATTCATAACCGTCAGCATCATTTTTAAAGCCTAGCCCATGATAAGTTCGTCCCTTATTCATATAACAGGCTTCAGAGAAATATTGGTTAGCTACAAGGCTTGTTATTCTGCGGGATTGATAGTAATTAATAAGCCTTGAGGAAGTGATGGTTGAAACAGATATTACCTCAATGTCAGGTTCCTTTCCCGGCTCAACTTCAATCGATGATTGAACCAGGTTAAGTGCTGCCAACTTTGTTAAAATTTCAGGGATAGAAATTTGCTCAATGGCCAGCATAAAATCAATAACAGTTCCTCCGTTTCCTTTGCCAAAGTCAAACCATCGATTAACCTTGCGATCTACCTTGAATGTCGGCGCATCTTCACCCTTAAATGGAGAAAAATACCAAAAGTCTTGTCCTTTAATTTTGACAGGCTCTATTCCTGCATGTGACAGGTAGGCAACCAGGTCAATTTCATTTGCCTCTTTAATGGTCATAACACATTTTCAGGGTCACAAATATTTATCAACCGCAAATGTAAGTGCAACATTTTACAAATATCACATATCCCCTATAGTCACACTGTTGACTGAAAAAGTTCGGTGATCGGGCAAACCATCATTAATAGCAACTGTCTAAAACAGACCATTCGGCATCAGCGTTATGCTTCTTTTTGGTGCTTGAAAAAGAAGTCCGGCCACAGGTAGAAGCCGCAAATAATTGCAGCTCCTTCCTGCTTGAATCGCTTTTAAATGAACCCTTGCTCTTTTACATTGGCTAGCCAAAGATTAGCAAACTGGCTGAGCTTTTCCTGTAAGCCTGGATTAATATCCATATGTCCAAATTGGCGAAATGATATAGCCTCCTGGTACACGCCAATTGCATCCAGCTGGTAGGTATAAGGAAATACTCCCTGAAACACATTTCCTGGGTCATCCATAAAATGCAGGAAACACATTTCCGGATCTCGCGTTAAATCGCCGTTTTGTAAAAAACTATGCATTAAGCTAAAAGCATTACTAACTCCACAGTTAGTAACTACTTCACCAATAAATTCAAAATGCAGTGGCATAAACTCTTCTGAGGTTAACTTAATATATTGCTCATTCCCTAACCGTTCCAGCAGGCTGAAAAAAATGGTTGTGGCATGTTCATTAATAGATTTCATAATAAATTGTTTAAGTGGATTAATCTTCAATCATTTTTCTAAAAGAAGCGTTTACTTTTTCGCTGCCATATTTGGCCCGGATCTGTTCCAGCGGTGCACCGTTACCGCGGGTTTTGAAAAACTCGCTTCGGTAATACCAGGCTACTTTCTTACTCGCGTAAAACAAACCGGCTTCTTTAAGTTCTGCTTTAACATTACGCGTCTCGCCAGTCACCCATATCCAGTTACCTACTATTTCGATAAGTATACCTGGCAAGTGAATTATTTTCTCTATTACCTGCCGATATTCTTCAGATAGTTTTATTTCGCTTTGAATCTCTTCATCAGATAAACCAACACCTTTGGCAATTTTGGCGCATGCAAAGGAATATTCGGTGTTGATGGTCTGCATCGTGGCAGTGTCACCTCCTCTGTCCGGGTGATTATCCAGGGCCAGCTTCTTATAAAGCTTTTTTACTTCTTCTATGGTTTTACATTCATTAAAGTATTTCATAAAAAGCCGCTCCTTTATTTAGGCTCCCGGAGCGGAAAGGAGGGTTTAGTTAAAATGGTAAGTCGTCCACTTCTTCCACGCTATCGGCGGGCTGGTCTTTGGCAGATATCGCCTCGTCCATTTTGCTGGCTTTAGAGTGTAGCTGGATACTTTGAACATGCAGGGTCAGGGTGGCACGAGCTTCACCCTGCTGGTCTTTCCACGTATTTACACCGATCCTGCCGGTAACTTCCACCAAAACTCCTTTTTGAAGATGTTTAGCAATACCAGTCTTTAACCAATAGGAGCAATTGAAGTAGTTAACTACCTGCTTAACTTCATCAGAACCTTTTATCCTAAAACGCTCATTTTGAGCAATGGTAAAGGTTACTACTTCGCGGCCTTCGCTTACTGTCTTAACTTGTGCATCAGCGGTGATGCGTCCGATAACTGTAACCATAATTTGAAATTTTAATTGTGATGGATTATTGAGTGATTAAAAAAGTTTGAGCGTGTTAGCTTCTGTTTTGTTTTCGTAGTGCTGGTGGTGTGCTTGCGAACCAAATGAAAAACTGTGATGTCTTCATTTAGATAAATGGCCCAGGCACTTAATAACGACTTGGAACGGGTCGATTTTCGACGTCTTTGTATCTGCCAGGAAAGCTTCATCAATTTTACTTTGTGTTGTTTGTTCATGTGTTTTAAAGTTTGATTATAACCTAAAAGAAAAAAGGGAAAAAAAGAAAGCATCACCCTTGAGCACGCGTGGGTAGCGCACCAAAAGGAAAAGAAATAAAGGATGGCAGATGTGGGCAGGCCTCAAGTGTTTATGTCGGCAAGCTTTTGGTCGGTGTGTGGGCGCTCTAACTTCGCTTTCGGCTTTTTGCCCGATTTCTTTAGGTAGAATCGCTGCCTTAAAATTTGGCGTTCAAAATTTATCAATATTATTTGCCATGCCGTTGCATGACGATATTAAATACGATTTAATATCGTCAGCTTATTCTCTTAAGTAATCCAAAATAGGAACAACATTAAAAAAGCGTATGAATATCTTGCTATAGAAATTATCTTGTTTTCGCAAAGGAAAAACGGTAATAATGGCTCAGAAAAAAGTACAAAACTATAATTGACTTTTGTTTGTCTACCCCAACCGAGGGTGCAACAATGATCTTCCATGTCTCGATATCAGAGAATAGAATTTCACGCCCGACGTGATTTTGACGGTGGAGCAAACTGCTAAACTATTCAGGCTAAGAGCGTTTTTTACTTCGTATCTATTACAGAATAAATAGAAGCAATATTGTCTATCGGGAAGATTTCTTGGTTTTAAGAATTCCCTTTGACTGAGATTCTATTTGTTCATGGATTAACTGTGAAATTTTTACAGGAGGTACATTGAATATACTTGCTACCTGGTATGCATCCTCATATTGAAATCTTTTAGGGTCTTTGATGATTCTTAAAAAACGATTGTAATTTATTCCCATTTGATCATGGAGCTGCTTCTTTTTTATGTACAAAAAGATCTCTTTAAACTGTTTTATATTTCCAGTTTCAATTAAATTTTTTATGGCAAAACGCTGTTCTTCTTGAATCATTCATTAAATAACTTCAATATTATTAAAAACCAACAACTACATACATATTGTTATAGAATACATTCAATTTGCAAACTATTAGTTTGCAAAAACTATTTTATAGTTCTTATATTAATAACTATCTTTATTGTAAGAACAGGATGTACTATTATGTAAAATTTCTGTTTATTAATATATTTGTAATTCTTCATTAGGACTTGAAGGATTTCATTACAAGTCTCGTCAGAAAACCGCGAATTTTCATAGGAAGCGAGATGGTAGTGTTAGCCTGCTCTATAACAATAGAGCAGCGCTCCTATCAGCTTACTGCTTCCAGGCTCTTCGCGGTGCCTCTGACAGTAAGACGGGGCGCTGCTCTAATGTTTTTTAGACATTTCCGTGACTTACTTGCGAGACTTGGTATTTAACCCAAGACAGCATGAGCACTATTACAACACTAGACTATTCTTCAAAACCTTTTTCACAAAGGGCATTTTACGCACGCAAACCGCGGCAACCGCAGTAATGGAGGGTCGGGTCCCAAAACTTGCTTTTGGCAAGGCGGCGCGGTTGCTTCTCATGACCACGACCGCTAGCCCGGCACTTTAATTTTCATTCTCTTATTATTAGCTGACTTCCAGCTACCCTGATTAACCATATTGTTGCTCCATCCTATTTGCCTGGCTTTAGGCATCTGTATACATGCAAATTATCTAACGCTTACTTACTTAATATCTGACATGCTTACTTTTAATGACAATCAATACGCTCAATTTTCTGACTTCAAAGTTGGCAGTGAGCAAGCGTTTAGTTTCTTCTATCGAACTTATTACAATCCACTACACCGCTATGGGCTAAAATATATTGAGTGCCCTTATATTGTTGAAGAGCTATTGCACGATGCCTTTCTACTTACCTGGGAACTAAAACACCTTATTGAATGTCCCAGGCACCTCTATTGTTTTATCAGATTACGATTAAAATGGGGCTGTGCCAGGTATTGGAAAGATCGCAGACGGCAAAGGCTGATATGCTTCGAGGATATAGGTACCATTTTTTCGGACAACTCACTGGAAGACCGACTGTTTAATGACAATAAAGAGCTTTTACAATTAGTATATAAGGCATTGCCCCTTTTACCACCTACCAGAAAAAATATAGTGACCCTGTATTTCGGATATGGCTTGTCCTGCAAAGAGATCGCCACAAAGTATAAAGCCTCCAATCAATTTATTAGCAGGCAGCTTCACGATAGTATCGATTTTCTAAAATCACTCATCAAAAAAAAGAAAAAGGTCAGCTCCATTTCTATCATTTCCAATAAACCAGCTCAACTGGAGCAAATGGACAAAGGAGAAGTTTTAAAAGACGAGCAATTGAAACTCTTCAGACTACGGTATGAGAAAAAATATTCTTTTGACCGCATCGCCTATGAGATGGGTATGAATGTACATGAAGTGCAACAAAAATATGTGATAGCCCACCGTCTGTTGAACAACACTAAGAACAAAAAAAATTATAGCTATGGATAAATCAAAAATGGTTTTAACTAAGCGTATTCAATTGCTGGTAGACTGTGAGGATAAAGAGCAGAAACATGCTTACTACCAAAAGCTCTATGCCTGGCAGCGCATTTGTTACCAGGCCGCTAATATTGCATGTAGTCACTTATTCATCCAGGACCGAATAAGCGAGTTCTTCTACCTCACTAACGAAGCGCACCGTAAACTTGCCGACAATTCTAAGGATGGAGACGGCATGCTGAAAACTTCCCGTATGAACACAGTTTATTCTGTATTATCACAAAAGTTCAAAGGGAATATTCCCATGCATATTATCTCCACACTGAACATGAGTCTGACGAAGTACTATAACAATGAAAAGAAAGATTATTACCTGGGAGAAAAATCGCTTCGCAATTACAAAAAGGACATTCCTATACCCTTCCAGCCCGTAGACATCCGGCAGTTTAGAAATTGTGAGCGACGGCAGGAATATCAGTTTAATTGGTTCCAAATTCCATTTCGCACCTATTTGGGAAGAGAAAAGGGAGACAAACGCCTTTGCCTGCAAACGTTCCTGGTTAACAAATCCATCTTAAAAACCAGCAGTCTGCAAATTAAAGATGGCAAACTGTATCTGCTGGCAGTATTCGAGCATCAATTACCTCCTGTTAATTTAGATGCCTCCGTCATAGCAGAAGCAGAACTCAGTTTTGAAGTCCCCATTATTTTAACCGTAGACCAAAGGTCTGTTGAGATTGGCAGCAAAGAAGACTTTTTTTATAAAAGGATGGCTATACAGGCAGCCATCAGGCGCAAACAAAAAGCAGCCAGCTATAACCGGCCACAACATGGCAGGCAGCGATTATTGAAGGCGATTGATCAGTTTAAAGCAAAAGAGAGAAATTTTGTCAATCACACATTGCACCTGTACAGCGCGAGGCTCATTGAAGCTTGTAAAAAGCATAATGTTGGTACGTTAATCCTAAGAAGAATAGCTGAATCACCCGAACAGGGGGAGGCTTTAGAAACAGACTATCAGAATAAATTAATCATCCGTAACTGGAGTTATTTCTCGCTAACAGATAAAATAAAGTACAAAGCGCATAAAAGCGGAATCGAATTGATCGCGGAATAGCCTGGAAAAGATCTTTGAAATGTTTTGAGGGTGCTTATACACCCGTAGGGTGAGGCTTTTCGAGCACTCACTAAATTCTCTTAAGACTCAATAGCCCGGAGTTTATATCGAACTTCCAAGAGTCAATAACGACGGTACAGAGAATATATAAAGGGCCTACTTACGCAATATTTGACAATTGATTATTTTTGAATTATTATACTATTGATAGCACATTTAAAAGGATATACAACGTAGTGCAAGCCTGCTGAACAAATAAGATCAACTAAATCAACAGCTTATTGCAATTTATATTTAATCTTATACTGAGGGTGCTTGTACACCCGGAGGGTGAGACTAAAGATTAGCACTCACCAAATTCTTTTTCATCTAAGTATTCGAAGTTGCCAGAAAAATATACAACGGCCTCTATCAGCTAAAATTACTGCGCCGTAACAGCAAGCGATAATGAGTGAGCAGCCGAATACCACCTGAAAGACATAAAACAATTTCGAAGTACAGTAAGCTCGATCAACAACAATCCTCTTTGTTTAGTTAGCAATGGAAGATACATTTGAGCACTACGTTAGAATTTGTATTGTCGATGACATTAATCTACCACCGGTTCTATTAAGTAGAAAAACAAAGGGATAATATTTCCCACCGGATCCCCTACCCAAAAAATGAAGAGGGGTCAGGGGAGAAAATATGTGTGTGGGCTGTTTACTGTGTCGTATAACGGTCAGGTGAAACAGTTTAATAAGTTATACAACTCGTAAATTTGAAGTGAGAAGAGTAAATTGTGTTTATAGTAATCTTGTGGACATGGAAAATGTGACGAAAGCGATGCTAATCATACCAAATGAAGAGTGGCAATGGATCAAAGAGCACATCAAAGAACTTACCCAAAGGTTGACAGATCTTCAACTGTCATTGAATACACCTCCAGACCGAAAGGTATCCTCTCCATATATAACCGCTAAAGAATTCATGGCTGCAGTCAGAATTTGCCGATCCAATTTTGATAAATTAGTGGGTGGACAAAAGATCATGACGATTAAGAAAGGACGAAAGATTTACGTGGTGGCAAGTGAGGTAGGTAGGTATTTTAAAGAGGTCAAGGTTTAAGATGATTCCACGGGTTATCACTTGGCCCTAATTGATAAATTAGCCAGTCAAAGTACTTTTACGACTTCTTTTACAGTACACGCCGAAAGTAGCGCCTATTAAGACACGTTCATCCCGTGGCAGAGGAGATCGTCGATAATAATGCATTGTTGGAAATGAGCATTTAAAACACTACATGATCCACTGCCGGTGAAAAATGTTTTCAATTTACGTCAGTAAGAGCCCTTCTCCTAATGCAAGAAATAACACACATTTCCTCCAATCTTCAGCCATAAGCTCTGGTAAAATATTAATTATCAAAAATTCAAGGCAGAAAAGCATTATACATGGGCTCGATATCTTTCACCTCCCAAATATTTTGACTTCAACTTCTCATAGATACTGTTTTCAGGAAAAGCCAGATCCTTATTTATATTTTCCAATCTCCACATTTCATTCCATAGATGAATAGTATACGCTTCGTCAGAAATTTCATATCCACTTTCACATATTAAATTTTTAAACGCGAACCAATTTATTGGACAGAATATTTCTGGCCTTTTGATATAATTTTGACTATCGTAAGATTGCAAAATGTGATTTAGTAGAGAGGGACCAAACATACCCCATTGTACATTATCAAAGCCATTTTCAGAAATCACTTGCAATATTTCGTATAAAAACTCAGCTTTAGGTGTAGATTTTATAAACCCATTATTTATGACTGAAGTCCCTTGTTGGTTATATTCGGTCGAAAAAATAAAATCATCGCTTAACGTAATTGGTTTCAAACAAACCATATCCATATCAGTCCAGCAATTCCCTCGTTCATATAGCAACTTATAACGAAAATAGTCGCTAAATGATGCAATGCCTGACCGACTATCTAAAAACAATTCTCTATAATCTATGATCGTATTTGCATTTTTAACAACAACTCCTTTAGGCAAATCACATATGTCATCATATAGGTACAGATGAAACTCATGGCCGTTCTGCAGATAAGATTCAATACAAAGATGCTCCATGATGGACAACTGCTTTCCGACCCACAAACTTTGAATGATGTTTCCCATTTTTTACTAAATAATTCTGGTAAAATGTCAAGATGTAGCTAAAGTCATAAATATTTCATTGAGTTGCACATAAGGAAGGCCACTATACCGATTAATATAAAGGCGGCTTTTCAGCACAAACCTTAATTTACTCTAAGGAGTAAGACAAATAAAAATTACGAATCTTCTAAACTTTACAGACCTGATCAATCTCTGATTAACGTTAGTTTTCACAATCGAATGATAAAGACTTTGTAATAACTTACATCTTTTATAATTATTAACGCTTTGCTTTGCGATGTATTTTTTGACCTTAAGAATTTTGAAGAAGTAAAATGAAAGAATAAAAATTAAGTAAACTATTTATTCAATGAAGTAGATTTCACAATGCTATAATATAGTCTCTCCAACAAACGCATTTCTTTAGTAATAATCAAGGCTTGTGCTTTCAATCCTGTTTTATATTGGATGGCTTTATGTTGGCTCGTGTTTAAACTATTATCTAATCTAACTGTTCCTAAAAAAGCGCTGTCAATAGAAATATTGGAAATATAGTTTAAAGTTCCATGTACAAACCCTGTTTCCTGATATGGATAGGCATCAAACCGTAGTTGTACTTTCATACCTGTATCAACCTTTCCAAAATTATTCTGCGATAGCTTTATTTCAGCATAATATTTACTGTCGGGCGGATTTACATAGCCTAATAATTTTCCTTGCAGTAAATATTGATTTTGTTGTAAGGGTAAAGCAAAAACTACAGTACCATCCGTAGGAGCTTGTATAGTGTATTTTCGTAACCAATCATCTACATTGCTTCTTAGCGTTTGTAAAGCCTGCTCAAATGTTTGTTGCTGTTGTAAAATATCATGATTCATCTGGTCAATTTCTTTTTGCTTATCCCTTATCTGGTTTTGCTGAGAAATAATGCTAACATCCATTTGCGGGTCTGCTTTTTGTTTATTCAATAATGCGCTTTGGGCTTGCCGGTATTCTTCTGAGGAAATCACTCTTTCTTTGTACAATGTTTCGTTCATCTCAAAAGTCTTTTTTGCTAATTCATTATCTTCTGAAGTGATTTTTTTTTGTTGAGACACTTTGTTTTTCATGTTTTGTAAAGAAGCGATATCGTTATTTAGAAACTGCTTTTTACGCGAGTAAAAACCATTTACCAAATAATCATTATAAAGCAGCAATGCCGAAACAAAAGTTTGATAACTTGTTTGTAGCTCGCCTAAATTATTAAACCTTTTAGTAAACAAATCCGCTATCTCTCCTGGTCTGCCATTACCAAGCATTTTTACGCTGCTATCCAACCTTTGGGATAGCTCAACTATTTCTTTAGTATCGGCATTTGATTCTATCCAGCCTAATATTTCGCCTTGCTTTACTTGTTGCCCATTTTGTGCAAACAAGGCTGTAACCCTACCAGTTTGTTTAGGTATAATTTCTTTGGGTGCATCGTGGCCCGTGAGCACAGCGCTTGCTTGGATGATGTCAGGATATTTTATAAACCATGTTCCGGTAGTAAGTAGTAATAAAATAATCAGAAAAGTTAACAACGCCCATTTCTCAAAAAAGTCTGGCTTTCTACTTATTACTTCCTGCGCAATATCAGAACGCTCCTTAAAGTTTTTATACATTGATGTTTCCTGCATCGCTTCGTCGGATAACACAATGGTTTCGTCTTGTATTTCTTTCATAGCGTAAACATTAATTTCCCAGCTCTAATTGATTTTTAACCAATTTATAATATTTCCCTTTCAATTCCGTCAATTCTTCATGTGTACCTTCTTCGGCTATTTTACCCTTCTCCAACACCACAATTTTATCAGCACTTTTTACGGTGCTTAGCCGATGTGCTACAACGACCACCGTTTTTCCTTCAAAAAATCTTTGCAGGTTTTCTACAATTTCTTTCTCATTATTAGCATCAAGCGAGTTGGTGGCTTCATCGAAAAATAAATACTCTGGATTTTTATAAACTGCCCTTGCAATCATAATACGCTGTTTTTGTCCCTGGCTGATGCCTGTTCCATCGGCTCCCAATTTAGTATAATATCCGTTGGGTAAAGATTCAATAAATGAGTGGATATTGGCGACACGACAACTTTGTACCAATCGGCTAATATCAATTTCTTCGTAGCCAACGGCAATGTTACGAGCAATGGTGTCATTAAATACGTAACCATCTTGTAACACAGCTCCGCAAATACCTCTCCAATACTTATGACCAACAAAATCAAACTTCAACCCAGTCTTTTCTCCCGTCTTTGAATGGCTAGGGCTGGAATGTGAGGCACCTATCCTAATTTCCCCAATATATTGTTCATAGACCTTAAGCAATAGTTTTACAAGTGTTGTTTTACCGCTGCCACTAGCTCCCACAATAGCTGTTACTTTATTTTCAGGAATTACTAAATCAATATTGTCCAAAACAGGATCGTTACCAGCACCGGGGTAGGTAAAGGAAAAGTTCTTTATGATGATACTTTTGTTTTCCGGCAATTGAGTGATATACGTTTTTTTAGGGTCTTCCTCATCGTCTAATTGGTGTACTTCGTTCAATCGTTCCATACTTATTTTGGCATCTTGAATACTCTGAGCAAGTCCAACCCATTGCATCATTGGCCCACTTACTTGACCAATAATATACTGCACGGCCAGCATCGCCCCCAAAGTAAGTTTCCCTTCTATAACTAACTTTGCAACAATAAAACTGATAACTATGCCTTGGATCTGGCCAATTAATGTAGCACCTGCGCTTTGTATCTGTCCGTAATTAAGGCTTTTGAACCCAAGTTTAAAGACATTAGCTTGTATATTTTCCCAATCCCAGCGTTTTTCTTTCTCGGCATTGTTAAGGCGTATTTCTTGCATGCCTTGTATCAATTGCAAAGTGGCATTATTTTCTTTGGCTGATAAGTGGAAGGTTTCATAATTAAGTTTACGCCTTATCCTTAAAAACAGATAGACCCATCCCATGTAAATAAGATTACCAATACATAAAATAAAAAAGAGTTGCACACTATACATCAACAAAACAATCGTGTAAATGATAAAATTAAAAATTGAGAAAAGAGTACTTAAAACAGTGCCAGTAAGAAAACCTTGAATGGTTCTGTGGTCGCCAATACGTTGTAAGGTATCCCCGGTATGATGCGCATCAAAATAGGAAACAGGCAACTTTGTAAGCTTAATCCAGAAATCTGAGAGAATTTGAAGGTTCAATATATTTGAGATCCTCAGCATTAGCCTACTTCTTATAAATCCCACCATGGTTTGGCTGAAAGAAAGCATTACTTGTGCTATCAACACAATTACTACATACTGCAGATTTTGAGTATTAATACCAATATCTACTACACTATGCGTGAGGAAGGGGAATACTAATTGCATAAGCGAGGTGACAATGAATGCAATAAAAACCTGGATAAGAGGCTTCTTTACTGTGCGCATGTATTGCAACATCAAACCCCAACTCAACTTATGCTCTTTTTCGCTTTCTAATTCATAAAATATAGGGGTTGGTTCTAATAGCAATGCTATACCCACATCAATCTCATTTTCATTTTTGGAGGATATCCAATGCTTTTTAAATTCTGCTATGCTGTAATTAATAATGCCTTTAGCTGGATCGGCAATTGTAACACCACGCCTATTTAACTTAGTTAATACTACAAAGTGATATTGATCCCAATGCAAAATTGCAGGTAATGGCACCTCGCCCATTTGTTCCAATGATATTTTTACACCTCTTGACCTGAAACCTATCTTTTCAGCTGTATTGCTAATCCCTAACAAGGATACTCCAGCTTTGCTAAAACCTGCTGTCTGTCTTAATGTTTCCGTTGTATAATGTTTCCCATAATATCGCGCTATCATTCTCAAACAAGTTGGGCCACAATCCATGGCATTTAATTGTTTGTAAAAAAGAAACGATTTCACTTAATATAAAATTGTAATTTTTAAAAAGATTCTTTAGTTATGAATAACGAGAAAATGGCGATATTAAATTATTTATCATATCTGTAAATAGTGGGTTATCAAAAAAAGATTGTTTCGAATTCATCTTGATGAGGTCAACGCCCAATTGAATCACTTCAAAATTTCTCTTTCTATCTGACTGCACTGTCCCGTTTAACATCCAAAAGTATTGTTGCATTTTCTCGATTAAAAAATCACCAAAATAAAATTGTGCATATAAAAATTTAATGCAATTGGCATTTTGAGTCATTTCATCGAAGTTAGAGTGAGTAGTATTGTTTATATTATTATCATTAAAAATAAGTAGCGGTTCTCCAAGTGTTTCAATTACTAATCCATTTATCATCGCATCAATCCATAATTTGTAATCTTCCGCATACTTAAAATCCTTATCGTAAAAAATGTTTACAGCACGTAAACTACTTTTTTTTAGCATTACCGTTGGATGCGCAATAGTATTAAATTTCAAAAGATGAATTTTATGAAATTCGTGATTTGCTAAAAAGGAATTGTAAACGCCTTTTGATTTTTGTACAATATTTGTAGCAAGTATATCCACTGAGGTATTAGATTTAAAATATTTTAACTGAGTTTCTATTCTTTTTGGTAATGAGATGTCATCAGAATCCATTCTCGCAATATACTCTCCAATTGCGTAGTAAAACCCTCTATTTAATGACCTTGTTATACCCTGATTTTTTTTATTTTCAAGATATACAACACGCTTATCTTTCTTGGAAAAAATGATGTCCTTGCTTTGGTCGGTAGATCCATCATTAACAATAATCAACTCAAAGTTTTCAAAGCTCTGATCCAAAACAGAATCAATACTATCAGAGAGAAACTCCTCGCCGTTAAAAACTGGTAAAACAATTGATACTTCAGGTTTATTTATCTTTGCTGACAACCTTTTTTGTTTTTTTTATGGCAATTAGTGAAGTGTAGTATCTTTCGAGAAAAAGATAAATTACTAGCTCATATTTTCTCTGATTCGAAATAAATATCCTATTCATAGACATATGAACATAACTGGGTAGTGATTGATATATGCCCTCTATCCCATATTTTTTAAATAGGTATTCTTTTATGTTATTGCATGATTCATTATTCTCTTTTGAGCGGATTGTTAGTAAATCTCCAATTTCTTCAATGTCGTTTTCAATGTCCAGTTTACTATCCATATGTGTGAATAGTTTTTTCTTAAGATCATTATACTTGGCATTTAAGGTTTTCTGTAATGTAGGATTCCCTCCATGCTCATAAAAAAATGCCCTGTACATCCTAGTAGTAAGTTCGTGCTTTTTTTCTAAATCCAAAGAAAAGTCCTCAAAAAGCTGATCAATAGATCTCATTGCATATACAAGTCTATAGAACTCGGAATCAGGACTATCATCTAATAATGAAATAAACCCTAAGACACTTTTGCTATCATAAAAGAAAAGATCTTCCACAAAATCTATCAAATCTTCGTGGTATCTCTCGAGTTCCCTGCTATATGTATCTATTATTACTTTATGAATTATCCCCGATTCTACATGGGGTTCAAGTAATTTAATAAAGGATTGTTGTAGCCTGTTTTGTGTTGAAGCATCTACATTGTGAAACCTTAATCGAATGTGATTAAACTCATCATAATATCTGATAAAGAAAAATTTTTGGAATAAATTTTCAGATAATTTATTTACCAGGAAATTGTGTATGTCGCCTTGCAGCAGGTTTTCTGCTACTTTGGGGCCACAATATACTTTGAGTGTAAGCCACTCGCTATTAGGAAGGAATTTTCTCTTTTTACTTCCCTTGGGTCGGTCGTATATCGGCACATTATCCTTCCCAATTGGTTTTAAGCCATCATTTTCTTTTTGATGCCTATCTCTATATAACGGTATAACGATCTCATTACCATAGACATTTCCTTTCTCATCCTTTACTATCGAACGCCCATGATCATAAATATATTCTTGCAGCTCTATCTCATTATATTTATTAATATAATGAATCAAGAGGGTCACACCTTCAACAATTGACGAGTCAATTAGTAACTCCGTGTCACCTTCAACATATACGAATCTTCTTGGTATTTTCAAATTGTTAAATAACACTTCAAAAAAAACCAATTGCTTATCGGACGAATTGGGGAGGCCTTTTAAATCATTCCTGTTTATTTTCCATCTCGCTTTCTTAAGTACTAAATTTTTATATATTACTCTTGGCAGATATCTTTGATCTTCGAATCCTGTCCAAGACCAGTAGATAGGTAGTCTCTGATTTTGAAATTGTAAATCGCCTAAAAATTTATACATTGGTAAACTCTTAACCCAAAATGCATGAGCATTTGTCAATCTCGGATTAATTCTTTTTCCCAAACTTTTACTTCTGAGAATTACCTCCCCATTTTTTACGGAGACTAACAAATCCTGAACCGGAATTTGTCGGTCAGTGGATATTCCAGAATTGCCTAAATAAGGAATTTCATACTGTCTGAAATGCGGTCGCACTATTATATTCCCAATTCTTCCCTGGGGCCAATGAACAATCTCGGCTTGGATTGTATCGTTTTCATAAATGTCTTCTTTTGTAACAATGTCTTTTACTAATTGATGAAATTCTTCATTTGCATAAGCAAATCTTCCTAATATTTTAGCTCCAGATAGAGAAATAGTTAGAAGGTTAAAATGAAAGGAATCACCAGAATTCATGTCTTCTTTTGAATTATTTAATAAGTTTCCTACAACAAATAAGCTATTATAAATAAATGAAGGGTGTGTAGCACGTTGTATTTCCTTTAAATTTTCTTCTGTAATAATAATTTGCGAATCCTGGCTATTCAAATATTCTAAATATTTTTTAGTAACAAATTGATTGATATAGTCGCTATTACTAGCCGCAGAACCGACACTTCCATCTTTAATATTTTCAATCAAATCACCACGTCCAATTGAAGATTCTAATGCATTACCATAACCAACACCCAAGTCAGCATCAAGGGCATGAGTTAAAAGAATTTCCTCATCTTCATATTTTTTATAGAACCTAGTTGCAAATGAAGATAAATCTGGTGTTGAAGCCATACGTTGTAACACGAGTAATTCTTCAACCTGGCGAATAATTTTATTTAATACCGATTTCGAAAGAGCATTCTTTTGTGGCTTTAAAAAAAGGTCTGCTTGAAACAAATTTTTATGTGAAGAATCACAATAACTTTGGCTAATTAATAAATTCTGGACTGCACTTAATTCAGACAATTGAATATCGGGTTCGGATAATATCTTTTCAATAGAAGAGAGTTCTAAAATAGTTTTATTAATTCCTTTAAATTTTTCTAGTTTTCTGATAAGTTCGCTCAACGGTGCTTCGCCCGTAATTGAGGGCTCCAAATGCGATACGAGCAATTGCGCATTTAGTAAGTCTAATATAAATTGTTCAGCTTCCTCAAATGATACAGTCTCAGAAGATTTTAAAATGTTAGCTAACTGTTCAACAGTTGCGCCACTCTTACAACTATTTAGTAACAGGTCAATATAGATTTCTCTTTTTACAGATGTTAGTTGATAAACCTTTTGATCTTTAGCAAGAGTATATTCAACATAGCGAATAGAATCTACAGAATGATAAAGACTATTGTTGGGGAATAGCGTTAATTGGCTTTGAATAATTGGGTTTTCATTCAACTGTTTAACAATAGCAAACAATAAACCCATATCAAGCCTAAACTTTCTAACATAATCTTCCAAGCAAAAACGTATTTCATTGAGGGAGTCCTCAGTAACTTGTCCAATAAAGCTACTAACAAATAAGCCGTAAGGAGTAGAGCGGGTACATGCCCGATTCCAATACTTTAAAACCGACAGATCTAGCTTCTCTTTATCTTTAATAGTTAAATCATTTTTCTTGAATACCTGTTCGACAAAATCCGGCGAAGAGATATACATTGCATCTGTAAAATTTTGATTTTTTAAATCTATTTGATTGACCGCATCTAAAGGTAACAACGGAGATCGCATCAGTACAACACCATAATCCTTTAATTTACTCATTTACTATTCGTTTAGCATTAAACAATAATCCCAGTCTGTATTTTCAGTGGTGTAGCTTAGTAGTACCATTGCTATTCCAACAGCCCCCTCCAAAAAAGAATGACTTTTCATAAAAGTTCTATTAGGAGGATAATATTTTTCATAGTATGGCACAAAATTGTTGTCAGCAGCGGGTAGAAGTAATTGCGATAACCAATATTCATTTGCCCTCTTAAAAACAGGTAATTTCGTTATTTGCCACACCTTATAATAAATATGGGTAACACCAGCGACACCATGACAAAGGCCAAAGTCAAATAGCTTAGTATCTTTGACATCTTTACGCTTTGTTGATGCTTCAAGAATTTCAATCGCTAAATTCTTGAGATAGTTATCTTCAAATGTTTCTCCGGCTTGGTAAATAACATATGCCACACCAAGATCACCATAACACCATGCCAATCTGCTTGGAGAAGAAGTTTGTTTTGAAGAAATATCAATGGCAGAAGGAAAGTATGATACGGAAGTATCGATATTCATGCAGGACAACATACAATCAATAAGATTGAATGCGATTGTCTTCGTTAATTCTTTGGCAACTCCTTTTTTAAAAACTTCGAGAAGTACCTTCACAATGCTCGGAATTCCGTGCGATAAACCAAGATTAATTGAGTATTTTTCTATTTCGTCCTTTGAAAAGAATTTATTGGGAACATAGATACCGTATTTTGAATCTACTTGTAATTTCTCAAGTTGACCAATATAATTCTCATAATAACAATCATCAATAAATGACTTTTCAGCAGAGTTATAAAGTAAATAATAAAAAAGTCCGATCGAGCCATGTAGAAAATCGTAATTTCCCTCTTCAAGCATCTTTAGGGATGCCTTTTTTACATCTATATATATATCATCACATAGGATCTTTTTGTCCTCTGTATAAATAATATTCTTTTTATGAAGAAAAGAAAATAACCATGACACGCCAACTTTCCCATTACAAAAAGTATCGTTCGTTATATTAACATTATTCTCTGCTAAAAATATTGTTTTTTTTTCAAAGGCCTCTTCAATGATTTCATTTTTAGCTATATACTCGATATAGTAACAAAGGAATAGAGCTTCACCAGCAACTCCTCCGTATAACGATAAATCACTTTGAGTATGGCTACAGGATTTTAAACAAATTTTTTTTAGAATGTTGTTAATCAAATTTTCCATTATGAAAACCTTGAAGTGGAAATTATAAACACTGTAAAATATAGTAATTTTAAAAAAATATAAATTACAATAATAATTATATTTGAAAGCTAACCATTTAGCTAAATCTTTACAAAACCATTAATTTATGTGTACATTCAACTTAACCGGTACTTTTAAATTACATCGCGTGAGGTAACCTAAGGGGCTAAATTTGTGAAGCTTTAATAAAATAACTTAGGAGATATTTAGTGAAAAGTACAAAAACAATTCATCAAAAGTCAAATTTAAATGCCTTCCATATAATAGAGTAGGTGAGATATTACGACTAAGAAATTTTCTATTAGATAAGGGTATCCGCTATTTTTCAATATAGTTGCGTTTGAGTTAAACAACAATGTCTTAAAGTCAATATTGCGAATACAATATTTTAAAATAAGAGGGATAAATTATATCCCCCTTTTTAAACACTCTTTAAAACAAAGGACATGTTTCAGGCATTGTAGAACATATCAAACCTGGTCCACCTGAGTACGGAGGGGGTGTTGTCGATGGAGCCAATGTACAGGTACCAAAAGCGGATACTGCGCATGGTGAATAACCAGAAACAGGAGGATTAGTTTGGCATGCGGTAGCAGGCATACTTGGACATACCCAATTTACAGATCCGTCATCCCCACCATAAACAGCTTTCATTTCGTCATTCGTTAAGTTTGCAATCTTTTCTTTTGTTAGCTTTAACTTTGAGGTGTTTAACTTGATCTTTCTCATAATTTAAATTTTTAGATATTTAATTGAAACCGTTAATTTCGATATAGCATTTATCAAATATATATAAACTATTTGCTTATGAAAAATATATTTATTTTATTTTTTTTTGTATCGTTTATTTACTCTTGTAGATCTCAATCAAAAAACGATACTTATAATCTGAATTTTGAAAATATTTATGGAGACTCAGTAGTAGGGTGGAGACGAGGAGTTACAAAAAATGACAGCTCTTTTTACAGTGCATCCTTAGATTCACTAAATACAAAAAATGGTCAATACGCATTATCTCTCTCCTTCCTAAAGGGTAAGCCAACTTTCAGTACTTGGATTTCTGTAGTAAAAGAAAAATTTAGGGGCGACAGTATTACACTTTCAGGCTATATTAAAACTGAGAACGTAACCGAAGGCTTTGCCGGACTATGGATGAGGATAGACCCTAATATAGGATTTTCCAACATGGGTGAAAAACAAGTTAAAGGGACCACCAACTGGACAAAATATTCTATTACTGTACCGTTAAACTCTGGCAAATATGAGAGGATTTATTTTGGCGGTATGCTGGTGGGAAAGGGGAGAATTTGGCTGGACGATCTTAAAATAAGTATTGATGGTAAAGATATTTCTGAATTAACCCCAATTAATAATTTACCGGCGGATAAAGATTATGAGTTTGATAGGGCTTCTCTAATTAAAATAGATTCTTTAGATCAAAACAAAACAACAACAATTTATCAATTAGGATTAATATGGGGCTTTTTGAAATACTATCATCCCAGTGTTATTGGGGGAAAACATAACTGGGATTATGAGCTATTTAGAATATTGCCAAAACTTTTGAAAGTTAAAACACAAAGTAGAGACGAAATCTTGTACAATTGGATTAGCGGATTGGGCAAGTTTGAGGAGAAAATCAAAAGCACAGAATTTTCAAGAGATAGTATTATTTTAAAACCTGACTTAGCATGGATTACGCAATCAGGATTTTCTCCGAAACTCGCGTTATTGTTACAAAGTATTGAAAAAGCGCAAAGATCCTGTAGTCAGCAGTATTATGTTTCCAAAACCGGTGCTGGCAATGTCAATTTTTTAAACGAGCGTACTTACTGGTATTTGCCATATCCTGATGATGGGTTCCGTATATTGTCATTGTTCAGATATTGGAATATGGTGCAATATTTTTTTCCTTACAGGGATTTAATAGGACAAGACTGGAAGTTGGAGTTAAAAAAATTTATTCCAAAATACCTCAATGCAAAAAATGCGTTAGAATATAAACTAACGGCTTTTGAATTAGCTGCATCAATACATGATACACATGCTTTTTTTGATTTTGATGCAGATATTAATCAATTTCTCGGAAACTCTTATTTACCCGTTAAATTTAAGTTTATTAAAAACAAACTTGTAGTAGCAGGATATCTTAGTGAAGAGTTAGCTAAAAGTAACAACCTACAAGTTGGAGATATTATTACGAAATGGAATAATGTACCAATTACTAACCGGATTGATACACTTTCTAAATATGTACCCTCTTCTAGCATTAATACATTATTAAGAGATATAGCTTCTATATTGGCGAGAACCAATGAACCTAAAATTAATATTGAACTTATTAGAAATGGAAAGAAAATAAATACGATTTCTCTTAGTTACCCAACAGATAAATTAAATTTTGGAGGAAAGTTTTCTTTTTCCCCCCCACCAACTTATAAATGGATTGGTGATAGCATTGGTTATGTTGACCATGGGAAACTTAAAGAGAGAGATTTATCAGCTATGTTTGAACAATTCAAAAATGCAAAAGGTTTGATAATTGATCTTAGAAACTATCCATCAGATAATCTTTTTGTCTCGCTTCCAAATTATCTTTTGACTAAACCGAAAGAGTATGCGAAAACATTAGTCCCAGATATGTGTCATCCAGGATCTTTCTATTTTGAGCAGCCAATTAAAACAGGAAAGTATAGTGATAAGAATTTTAAGGGCAAACTTATATTACTAATAGATGAAACATCACAGAGTTCTTCGGAGTTCCATGCAATGGCTTACAGAACATACGCTAACTGTATTGTAGTTGGTAGTAATTCTGCCGGTGCTGATGGAAATGTGTCTGATATTATTCTGCCAGGAAATTTGAAAACACGATTCAGTGGAATTGGAATTTACTATCCAGATGGTAAACCTACACAACGGGTGGGTATTCAGCCTGACGTTATTGTTAAACCGACAATTTCCGATGTAATTAATGAACGAGATGTTGTTTTGGAAAAAGCAATAAAATTGTTATCCCAATAAAAATTATTTTACAAACATCGCAATAGTAGTTTGATGATTTATTTATCCGCCCAACCTGACGAGGCATATTTTGCTTGGCAATTGGAAATACAGCTTTCAAATTTTAAAAAATTTGGAATTAAAAAAGAAATGATTCATGTGTTAATTGGCTATAATCCAGATATAGGATTAAACTATCTTTTTATAGATCTTATCAATAGATATGAAAATATTGCATCTTTTTTCTATTACCCGGATAATCGCAAAACTAAAAGATACGCGCCTTCAATTAGGCCCCATATTATAAAGCAACACTTTAAAGCAAAAAGGTCTCTAAATAAGGAGGTAGTATTCTATCACGATTGTGATATAATATTCACAACTGTATTGCCTGATTTTGAAAGAATAATACAAGACGATTCTTGGCATTTTTCTGATACAAGAAGTTATCTGGATTCTAAATTTATTATGGAACATGGCACATCTGTTTTTAAGGATATGTGCGATGTAGTAGGAATAGATGCAAAATTAGTAATAGATAATGATGAAAGTGCCGGCGGGGCCCAAGCTCTAATAAAATATGTGAATTATACGTTTTGGGAAGCAGTAGAAAAGGACAGTGAAAATCTATACGTAAATTTGATAGACAACGGGCAGAAATATGCGCAAGAATTTTCAAAACAAACCAAAAAGCCGGAATCAGAATATAAGCAGATTTCGGCATGGTGCGCAGATATGTGGGCTTTGTTTTGGAATGCATTGAAAATTAATGCCAGTATAAAAATTGAAAAAGAATTAGATTTTTGTTGGCCACACTATCCTAATTCCGACTGGAATAAACATAAAATATTCCATAACGCGGGGGTGGATAATTACTCTCAAGAAAAATATTTTTATAAGGCAAATTTCCTAAATGTAGAACCTTTTGATTATGACTTTAGCTATGTTGAAAAAAATTCTTGCAGCTACAATTATTTGCTACAATTAAATGAAATTAAAAACTCGAAGAAATATCTTCTATCGGATGCGACGTTTTATTTTTTAATCGACAGTAAAAAACGCCTACAGACAAAAAAATTATACTCGCAGATTACATATCTATTAGACAATTTTGTAACAAACATTTTAGTGATAGAATTTGGAGATGCGCCAAAAATTAATTTGAATAATCAATTCAAAAGCGTTACTCACGTTTTTCATAATGCAAAAGGCGAAAATCCTATAATATTTGAACAAAAATCGTTGGCGAAATGTAGCTCAACCATTCTTTTTAAATGTGACACCGACTGTATAGCCTCTCCATCTCAAATTAATAGATCAATATTGTCTATTCGTCATAACAAATTCGATATATGTTATGCACATAGTGGTCAAATTTTGCCGCTCAAAAATGATCCATCAGGTTTCTCAAATAGAATTAAAATAGAAGGCTTTTTCAACCAGCTCGTAAAAAAAATTAGTGATTGCTTATACATCCCCTCATATCGATGCGTTGCCATATCAAAAGATTCGTTTTTTGCAGTGGGTTTAGGAAGTGAAAATATAGAAAGCAGAAAATTAAAAGATCAGGAGCTTTACATCTTATATAACTCCTCGGAATATAAGGTAGGCAGACAAGAGGGGCCTCTTTTCGTGCAACAAATCGATAAACGTAAGCCAAATTCAAAAAATAAAACAATTGAATTATACCACTACATAAAATCAGTAGCTATTAGACAAGGAAGCCATGACTAATAATAATATGAATACAGAATACCTAAATGAGTTTCTCGAAAAATTAGTAATCACAATAAAAAAAAATATTCCTGATACTATAAACCTGAATCCTTTCTTTGGTGTTTCGGGAGCGAATATTTTTTTATTTATGGCAGCTAATTATCTGGGAAAGCCGAAATATTACAATGTATCAGAAGAAATTCTTTTAAAATGGTTTAGTTCAATATTTGATAACCACAATAAAAGTGTAAATAAATTCGAATTGGTAGGCGCTTGTTTGGCACTCGATGTAATGTCAAAATCTGGTTTTATTGATATCGAAAACAGAAAAGACTTAACCTCAATGAATATAGCAGTTGATGAGCAAATAATATTTAACTGTACAAGACACACCTCAATATTAATTGATTATTTACTGTTAAAATTGGAGTTTGAGACATCGTCAACCGTCAAGCTTAAAGTAGAGGAACAACTAATTTATATATTAGTTTCAATTGCTGACAAATACTCCCATTTTGCAAATAGTAAAGTAGAATCAGATGTAATTAATATCGCCAATGTACAAAATTTCAATGAAGAGATTTTCTATTCAATGAAAGCAATTAATAAAATAAAAAATGCAAATGTAAATGTTATTTACAGCGATAGAATCTTAAATAGAGTATTCCAAAAAAAAATGCACTTATTCTCTGAAGCTAGAACGGCTTTGAGTGATAAGGAGTTATCCTATAATTTAAATGGATTTAAGGAAAAATTCATTAAGTATGCGGATTTTTACTATTTTCTACTGAAAATTGAGGTGGCAGACAGTAGGCAAAAGCTAAGGAAATTTGAAAGTGAATTTATTTCCAATTGTAAAAGATACTTAGAGGGAAATGGCTTCGCCGGTAAACGTGAGAATGATTTCAACTTTTTGGACCTGTTGAAAAATTTAAAGGTAATAAGAGGTATAAACCAGCATTTACAAAACGACTTGATTCGAGAACTTATTGTAGAACAGACTTGTCTTCTTGCAAAAAGAATCGTTAATAGGGGTATAGAGAAGATGTTCAAAAGTGATACATCCATAGTGAATATTGGCATTGACGGCATTGCCGGGTTAGGACTTTTTGTATTATCGCAAGTTGATGCGATTAATTATGAAAATTCGATTCCGTATTTTTTTGACGTTTAATTTTAGACACGTCACAATAAATACATAGCTATTGATAATTACAATCTTGTCTTTTCATAAAAAGACCTCATTGATGTTAATAAGCAACGTTTAAATGGCCGAATTATTGGTTAGCTCACAATCAGCAATTGCCTTTAAAATAATTTTGTAAAAAATCACCTAGTCAACAGCCTCAAAGTTTTCTAAATTAAAGTAAGTATCAAAATAAGCAGTTAAACGATCTTTATCCCAAGGCCTTAATGTCTTCCCTTCACCGAAGTCTTTGTTTTTTGCAATATTATTTTCAATGTCAGAAATAGATGAATTTGGGTTCTGATAGAAATGGGTACTTATGTGAAAAACATTATTCTGTCCGTATTCGCAGCAAAAACTTGGGATATTTCTAGGATCATTGAAAAGAAGATTATTTCTTGATGCCTCAAACAGCCATTTTAAATTATATTCGAGTGAGGTGTTAATTTCAAACCCAACCTTTTTGATAAATTTGTATTCAAGGATGCAGCTTCCTTCTAAATGAAGATCTGTTTCTTTAAATTCAACGTCAAAATGTCCATTCTTGAAAAAGTAGCAGCCAGGCCTCCAAACTTTATAAGATGGGTTGTTCAATAGTGCTTCAATCCCCAATGTAAAATGATTGGGTAAGAAGATATCATCATCATCCATTATGCTTACAAAAC
>JAESFO010000475.1_pt1 | contig 33299 bp, 22 predicted proteins | sample 9269421 | NCBI WGS metagenome assembly JAESFO01 (sample SAMN14502839, study PRJNA617101) | algae metagenome | isolation source: Nostoc desertorum CM1-VF14 and co-occurring heterotrophs from rocky... | place: USA: Clark Mountains, San Bernardino, California | collected 2000-06-05 | reverse complement strand
CTTTGCAAAGAGATCCTGCGGATCACGTCCCGCAAGCAGCTGGTCCAACATGTCCTTGTCGATCGCCATATCGATGGTCCTTCCCATTCCATCTTATGGCCTCGCGCACAGAATCCCTGACAGTCCCCTGCGGGACCGACGACTGTAAAGCGTAGAGGCAGTCGTCCAGCGGCAGCAGGGTGTGCCGGCGGAACGCCACAACCATCGCCTCCTCGACCTCGGACAGGGTTGTTGAATGAGGGGCCTTCGGCCGGTCTTCAAATCCTCAACAGTCGCTCGCTTGCGCCACTTCGCCACAGTCTTGGGATTGATCCCCAGCTCCCGGCTCAGCGTCGCGAGCGAAGCCTGCGATCGCCGTATTGCTGCTCGGACGGCGTGCGTGGTCGTGGCGATCCCGAGACGTACCTGTCCCATGCGGCTTCCTTCCATTCCAACGAAAGGATCGCACCATCAAACCTTGGGATCAAACATTTGGTTCAGGCATTCGTGGCGCAAGCGACCATTAAAGCTTTCGACATAGCCGTTCTGCTGCGGCTTGCCCGGCGCGATGTAATGCCACTTGCCGGACAGTGCCCTTCATATCCGGTTCTTCTCGCGCCGGTCTACCCCGACGGCTCGGGAGGAGTGGCGATGTGCCGGCGCCCTTCGGGCGCGACTCGTCCAGTAAAAACAGAACAAAGCTAATCCCAGCGCAGTTATCGGGGGCCAGGTCATGCCCAGCCGGATGAGATGCTCCGGTCCGTCTGCACGTTCGCGCAAAAACATGACATAGGCGACGCCGCCACCTGCGGCTCCGATGCCCAGCTTTGCGGCGCAAGTGAACAGCGCAAACGTAAATGGGTCGCCTGCTGCCGAGCGTCTGGACGCCGAATTGGCATATACGGTCCAAAGCGCCATGCCGACACCGCCGTTTGCGATCCCGAAAAAGCCAGCCATTGCAATCTGGCCAAAATAACCAAGACCGGCGCCGCCAAAGAACCAGATCGCGCTGACCATCGTCAAGGATGCGACATACAAGACCGTCTCGGCAGACCAGCGCCGAGCGATGGCCAGCCAAAGTATCTGAGAGCAAGTCAGGCCCACGGCCGCCGCGAGAACGATCAAGCGCGTCGGCGCATCAAATGCTGCGGCGGCCGCATAGTAAGGCTCCAGTGATGTGAAGAGCGAGATCGCAAAGGACGCGAATGCCATCGTAGCGAGCAAGCCCGCTGCTTCGAGGCTTTTGGTATCATGCTCTGGCGAAGGTAAACGTGGCGAGGGTGCCTCTTTCGCGCCGGTCGGAACGGGGCCCTGTGCCACGCGCCACGCCGTTCCAATCGCCACGAGGGACATGGCGATAGCCGCAATCGCGAAATGACCGGCACGCGTCTCCTGCACATCAAGCAGGATTGCCGTCAGGATGGTTGCGACCGTGATTGCGGCGAGTCCGCTGAAAGCAAGCCGCAGGGCCGACAGCCGGGCCCGCGCGTCGGCGTCGGGGGCAGCGAGAGCGACTAAGGCATTCTGGGGAATGTCATAGAAGGCATAGGCGATACGATACGCCAATGCGGCGACCAGCGCGTAGGGGATGCGCGCGCCCTGCGGCAACAGATCGGTGGCGAACAATGCGATAAGCGGGAGGGCGCTTGCCCATGCGCCGATCAGGTGGAGTTGTAACGCGCGCTCGATGGTAAAGGCGCGTCGGCGCAGCGCCCGACCGACGAGGAGGTCGATCCCGGCGCTCGACAGGATCCCGGCGATCAGCACCGTGCCCATCCAGACAGCGGGCAGTCCCGCCTGCTCGGTCAGGAAAAAGGCGAAAAGCAGTTCGCTGGAGTGCCAGAAGAGCCCCTTGCCATAATGCCCGAGCCCATAACGCCAGCAGAAGGCACCCAGCTCATCAGCGCCGGGCTTTGACCGGCGCCGCGGGAGCATTCGCTCAATCGGGAATAATGGTAACCGCGACATTGCAGGCCCGATCGCTCTCAAAAACGACCTGCGTATGACGAAGAGCAGTCAACTGGAATGACTCGTTCACTCGGAGCGCCGTGGTGGAGCGAACACCAGGATCTGGTTGGCGACCGGGCGCTCTTTGCCGACGACTCCGCTTTGGATCGGCTTGTTTAGGATTTGCGGCTGTCCGTCCGGTCCCTCGATTGCTAGCGTGGTGGAGCCACCGCCATCGAGGTTGATCGCATCCCACGCGCCAAGCGAACGGAAAAACGCCGCCAGTTCGGAAAGCGCAATTCCCTTGCTGTCCTCTTGGCGCCCGTCAACGGCAACGATCCAAGCGGTGTGGTGATCGCGCGAGATCGCAAAGGCGGTGCGAGGATGAGTCCCGGTGGCGATTTCCAGTCGTGAGTTACGGATAGCGCCGTCCGCGACCAACCGCGGCCCGGCCGCGACCCCTTCGGTAAAACCCTTCGGGCATTGCTGGCCATCCAGAATGCGAGCTTCTCCGGTTTTGAGGCAGAGGATCGAGTCGATCCGGTTGTCGGGCACCGTTTCAACCGGCGAAACGATTCGGCCGCCGGAGAGGAGCATTCCGGTGACGTTTACGGGATCGCCCACCTGCGGATAGAAGTCATTGCTCCCCTTACTTCCGGGCTTCCAGGGGTGAAAAAAGCTGGCATTGATCGCCAGCTGAGCACGACGTTTCTTGAGCGTGTCGCTCGTCAGGCTCGCGACATATTCCATGCCCTTTGATTTGTCGCCCGGGCTCAATACGATCCGCAATCCGGGCTGTTTGAGGTTGATGCGGACAATATGCAGTCGCGCAGAAGTGGGTTTCTCGATCTTTCTCTGCTCGTAGCGGATGCCGGGGAAGAGCTGGGTCCCCTTTTCACGGGCGTCCGCCGGCGTCGAGGCGCCACTCGCGCCGGCCAGGATGACAGCCGCGATGGCGGCGGGAAAAAAAGCGAGAGCGTTTCGCCCGCCTGTCGCAATTCTCATGTGCTTAATCTCTCAAATCATCACCACGGCCGGCGGTAATCGCGGATAGAAACCTGCCGGCCACCGACCCGGCTTTGCTCAGAATGAAACGACCGCGTGGAAGAGCGCCGCCGATCCGAATTTGTACGACGTCGTCCAGACATTCTCGCCCTGGACGCCGCTGAGGCTCGGATGGTCGTTGAGCAGGTTGGTCCATTGATATTTGAACGTCAGGTTCCGCGTGACCCTGTGCCAGGCGGCTAGATTGACGGTGGTGATCGGGTCCCGATAGGAGAAGGTGTTGGGATTGGCGCCATAGCCGGTGAGGTTCCTGCCGCGATGGCTGAAGTTCGCGCGGAGGCCGCCACCGATGCCGGGAATGCGATAGGTCGCGGAGGCATTGACGATCCATTTGGGCTGATAGCCCATGCCGTCGATATGCACGACATCCGTGGCAGTCTGGAAGTTCAGATAGCCCCAAAGCCGTGTCGCATTCATCGACAGATCGACGCGGTGATTGGAAATCCCAACCGGGATACCTCGCTGCACCCAGGCGAACTCCACGCCGTGGAGCGCCGAGCCGGTCCCGTTCATCGGCTGGGTATAGGTGGTGCTGACGCCATCCTCGACGCGCACCTCCCTCAGAGTGAAAATGTCATCCTTGATGCGTTTGTGGAAATAGGTGAGCTCCAGCATGCCGCGACCATCGTTGTAATAATGCTCGATGCTGAAATCGAGATTGCGCGATTGGCGCGGCTTGAGATCGGGATTGCCGCGGGACACGCTGCATTCGGTGGGGTCGTCCACGTCGCACGCGGTGGATATGCCTTGCGCGATCTGCGCGGGAGCAGGTCGTGTCAACGTCTTCGAGAAGGACGCGCGCAGGACCGTGTCCCCTTCAGCGCCGAGCCGTTGGACAATGCCCAAAGACGGCAGCCAGTGGTCATAGTTTCCATTGACGGAGGTGAACTCCCCCGTGACGTCCCCGTTCGCTGTCACCGGTGAGTTGGTGTGATAGCTCGCGGCATCATAACGTACGCCAGCGATGATTCGCGTCGTCGGCAATGTATAGTGGACGGAGGCGTAGGCGGATTTCAGATCTTCATAGTATCCGAAGTCCTCGCTGATGCTGTTATCGCGCGACAATGCCTCATTGACGCCAAGGCGATCCCAATATTTCTCGCGATATCGCTTATAATCCAACCTCGGCAGTGAAACAGCGCTGCGATAGGGTATGTAATCCGGGTCGTAGATCACGTCGCTGTTGTCTACAACGGGCGTCACCAGATAATCGGTTCTATCGGAATCGGTGTCGTGCGTCATCCGGCTGAACTCGCCGCCGACCACGAACCCGAACCCACGCGCCCCGCGATCGACATTGTGCATGAAATCCAAGCGGGTATCGAACACCCGCTGGCGGGCGTCCGCATCGATTTCATACTGGGATGTGACCCGGTAGGGCGTGCTATAGATTACGGCAGGATCGCTCAACGAGTTGAACTCCGTCCGGCTATCCTCACCGAGCGTGAAGTTGAATCTGGGCTTCCTCGTGGGAATGGCGCGTGACGAAACCGCCTGCCGGTAATTGCTGTAGGTTTCCGAGGAAAGCGCTGAACGCCAGATAAGCTTGGTGTTTCTGTCGAAATCGTAGCTCGCATTAGCGATGATGCCACGATTCTCGTATTTAATGTTATCTTCCCAATAGTTGTTGAGAAAGTAGTTCACCGGCCAGCTATAGGCGTTTGCCGATACAAGCTGCGTCATCGGAGGAGTAAGGTAGATATAATTGGCATTCGCGTTATAGTTTTGGTCGGTCGCATAGTTATAACCCATGACGCTGACCTGAAGCGCGTCACCGGGCGAGCGGTATTCGAGCTTCAGCGCGCCGCCGTACGAATCCAGCACGTCGTTATAGGAGCAATAGCAGGGATTGGTGATCGGGAACGCTAGGCCGTTCCAGTCCAGATCCGGGTCCGGCGCAGCGATCTTCTTGCCTGCAGTGCTATAGTAGTTCTTGCTGGCCGATTCCAGATTGATGTCGAAATGGCGCGGCGTTCGTGCAAAGCGCGCGGCCGCAACCAGGCCGAACTGCTGGTCCGAGCCGAAGCGGGTGATGTAACGGCCGGAGATGCCATATCCAACCTGGCCCATCGACTTGTCGGCATTGTTGCTATTGTCGCCGCCCTGCGTGTTGTATCGCCCGTAAGCATCAACAAACAGCGTCTTTTGTTTTGGATCAAAGGCGCTGAGGGTGACGATGTTGATCGCGCCGCCGATTTGGTCCGCCGCTTGCTCGGCAGTAAAGGTCTTGTAGACGTCGACCCGCCTTGCGAAATCGCTGGGCAGAAGCTGGAGATTGGTCCGGCGGCCGGTGGTGGCGGCGCCGTTCTGGCCGACGCTTGCGAGACGAACCCCATCCAGGGTCGTGAGATTATAGTCGGCGGTGATGCCGCGGATCGTAACGTAGCGAGGATTCTCGTAGTCCTCGATGATGTTGATGCCCGGAAGCTGAGCGATCAACCCGGCGATCGAGCCATCCCGCGCCGGCGATTCGAGCGGGTCGACCACAACCGATTCAACGACCGTGGTCGAGTTGCTTTTCGAGCGGAAGGGGTCAGTAGCAGCAGTGATGACGATCTCTTCCGAACCAAGTGCGCGGGTATCGACGGATTTCTCTTCACTGGGTTGCGCCTCCTGCGCATGAGCCAGGGCGGGGCAGCACAAGGCCAACAGGGGCAGGGCGGTGACTGCGCGACGACGAACTAACCTCATTTGATTGTCCCCCAGAGACGGCGCGATGTCGCGATGCGGCCGGATTGAGGCTGCAATTGACGGTCGTTTTGTGACAAAAATAAATATTTTCCGAAAAATAATTATATACGCATAATGCGGTTGCCGGTGGCAACAGACGCAGTTCCGGAGGCAGGGATGAAATCCAAGGCACGAATCGCTCTCAGCGAGGACCAGAAGCAAGTGCTGTGGCACCTGCGCAGCAAGGGTCCGGCATCGCGCAGCGACCTCGCGCTGCGACTGGACGCGAGCAACACTGCGCTGACCAAGATTACCCGCGAGCTGCTCGCGCTCGATCTGGTCGAAGAATTGGATCTCGACGCCGATCGAACGCGCGGGAGGCCTGCCATACCGCTCACTATCTCGGCTCGCGGCGGTTATGCGGTGGGGGCAGCGGTTCACCGGGGTCTGCTTGAGGTCACGCTGCTCGATTATGCCGGCGCTCCAATCAGCGCCGCCACCGAGGCGTTCAACAGTGCCGAGCCACGCGTGTTCGCCGATGCGCTGTTGCGGATACTTCATCGTTTGACGGCGGAGAAATCCCTATTGACGCGCCGGCTGCTCGGGGTCGGGATCGGCGTGCCGGGTGCCGCGATCAGCCGCGACGGCACGCGCCGCTGGACCGTGGCAGGCCTTGAAGGTTGGCGAGACGTTCCGCTGGACGAGGTAATCGGCGACTATCTGGGACTGCCAGTCTGGATCGAAAACGACGCCAATGCCGCGGCTCTCGGCGAATATTATGCAGGCGGCCTGATCGGTCAGTATTCCACGGTGGTCGTCATTCTACTCGGACACGGCATTGGCGCCGGCGTGATCGCGGCAGGCGAATTGCTGAAAGGTGAGATGGGCAACGCGGGAGATATCGGCCGCCTGTATCCAGGCAATCGGCCAAGGCCTTCGGGCGTCGATCTTCTGGCGACACTGGCATCGGCGGGCTGCGACATTTCTTCTCTTGCTGACCTTAAGCAGCAAACCAGCAAACATGCCGAAGTTATCGAAAGCTGGATCGAGCGTGCAGCCGCTCAGTTGGAGCCGATGATCGACGGGAGCATCGCCTGGTTCGATCCTGGGATGATCGTGCTGAGCAGCTCGCTGCCAGAGTCGATGCTCCAGCAATTGGAAGGCCGGTTGCGGAGCGCTCAACTGATGCGGCCCCCCGTTCGGATCGCGCCGCCAGAGCTGCGTTCGTCCGAGCTGGGCGGCGCCGCGGTCTCGATCGGCGCGGCGCTCCTGCCGATCCACGCACTGACCGCGCCCGGCCAGTTATTCTCGAAAAAATAAATAATAGTTTCACAAGCGTGGTGACACGCACCGGTGCCACTCCGGGCGACCGACGTAAAATGGATCTCACGAGCATGAACACACAATATTCTCGGCGCGAGGCATTGGCGGGCGCTGGGACGCTCTTGGTCTTTGGCAGCATGTCCGGTGTGGCACGCGCGCAATCCGAGCGGGCAGCGCTGGTCTTCACCGATGCCGCGAGGCTGCCGGTGGTCGGTCGCGCTTTTCCCGACCGGCCGAGCGGCTGGCACCGGATCGCCCCCGGCTCCTATGCCGATCTGCCTGCTGCAGTGAAGGAGCGGCTAACGAACCCGGCCGGCCTGGCGCTCAGCTTTACAACCAACAGCTCGATAATCGCTGCCCGATGGTGCACTGCAGATGCGAAGCAAAATCCAAATATGGCACCCATCGCCCAGCGCGGGCTCGACCTTTACATCCGCCGCGGCGGGACGTGGCTCTGGGCTGGAGTCGGGCGTCCCGGCGACGGCACGGTCTGCAATGATGAAACTCTTGTCCTGAACATGGACGATAGCGAGAAGGAATGCCTGCTCTACCTGCCGCTCTACAAGGAATTGAAGAGCCTCGAGATCGGCGTCGCGCCGCGCAGCTCGTTAAAGGGAGCTGCCAATCCGTTCCGCAAGCGCGTGGCACTGTACGGAAGTTCGATCGTGCAGGGCGCCTCGGCCAGTCGCCCAGGCATGGCCTATCCGGCCCAGCTTTCGCGTCATCTCGGCGTGGACATCATCAATCTTGGAGTCAGCGGGTCGGCCAAGATGGAACCCGCAGCCGCCCGCCTCGTCGCCGATGTCGATGCGGACGCCTACATGCTGGACTGCGTGCCCAATACCAGCCCGGAACTGATCGCGCAGCGCGCTGGCAACCTGATCCGCACTGTGCGATCGAGACGCCCCCATGCGCCGATTATCATAGTGATGAGCATTATCCGTGGCCTGACCCACTTCAACCGGGTGTGGGCGGAGAACATGGTCAGGCAGAACGCCGCCATGCTGGCTGAGGTCAAGAAATTGACCGACATCGAGAGGCTCACCGTCATCCCTGCGGACGAATTGCTCGGCCATGACGGCGAAGCGACCGTCGACGGCACGCATCCCAGCGACCTCGGCTTCGACCGGATGCTTCACGTGATTGAGCCAATTGTTGCCAGTGTGTTGAAGCAAAATGGGATTCTGTAGAGAGTAGGAAGCCTGTCTATATTTTAAACGAAGCCACAATGCCCACGGCGTAAGTGGGCCTCAACATCAGCCGTTCAGCGTAACCGCCGGCGAACTTGAAAGCCATGGTTTGCTTCGGCAACGATCGGCAGCAGGTATGGGGTGTATTCTGTTGAAAAAGTCGGGCTTGAGGTCGGGCTGGGGTTTTGATTCAATCTCCGCGAGGTAGCGGAGGCGGGCCGATGATGGGCGAGCGGACGGTGGCACAGGAGGCGCTGTTCTACAGCTTCAGCCTGGAGCGGCATGTGCCGGCGGATCATCTGCTGCGCTCGATCGACCGGTTCGTCGACCTGTCGGATATCTGCGAGCATCTGCGGCGCTTCTATAGCGAGACGGGGCGGCCTTCGATCGATCCGAAGTTGATGATCCGAATGCTGATCATCGGCTACTGCATGGGCATCCGGTCCGAGCGGCGCCTGTGCGAGGAGGTGCATCTAAACCTTGCTTATCGCTGGTTCTGCCGCCTTGGTCTGGACGGCGATGTGCCCAATCACTCGACCTTCTCCAAAAACCGCCATGGCCGCTTCCGCGACAGCGACCTGCTGCGGCAGCTGTTTGAGATGACGGTCGTGCGCTGCATGGCCGAGGGTCTGGTCGGCGGCGAGGGCTTTGCGGTCGACGCGAGCCTGATCCGCGCCGATGTCCACCGGCAGCGGTCGGTGCCGGGCGAAGAAGGTCTGCCGGCTGAAGCGGTCGGCCGCGCCGTGCGCGAATATCTGGATGTGCTCGATGATGCAGCGTTCGGCGGTGCGACGCCGGTCACGCCCAAGCGCATCAACCTCACCGATCCTGCGTCGCGCTGGACTGCCGCTACGCGCGAAGCGGCCTTCTACTCCTACAGCACCAACTACCTGATCGACCTCGATCATGCAGTGATCGTCGATGTCGAGGCGACGACCTCGGTGCGGCAGGCCGAGGTGACCGCACAACGCAGGATGATCGAGCGGACGCAGGATCGCTTCGGCCTGTGGCCTGAGCGCCTCGTGGCCGACGCAGCCTATGGCTCGGCTCCCAACCTTGCCTGGCTGGTCGAGGACAGGAGCATCGAGCCGCACATCCCGGTCTTCGACAAGTCCGCCCGCAACGACGGCAGCTTCGAGCGTGCTGACTTCATCTACGACCATGAAGACAACAGCTATGTCTGCCCGGGCGGTAACCGCCTGCGCCGATCCAATCGCAACTTCAGCACACCGCGGGCTGGTGTCGATAAGGACGGATCCATCCGCTACCGCGCGCGTCAGCAGGACTGCCAGGGCTGCGCCTTGCGGCAGCGATGCACGCCCGACATGCCCGCCCGCAAGGTCACCCGGTCAATCCATGAAGGTGCGCGCGACCTGGCCCGCAATATCGCCACGACCGACGCGTATCTCGTGTCACGCCGGCAGCGGAAGAAGGTCGAGATGCTGTTCGCCCACCTCAAGCGCATCCTGAAGCTCGATCGCCTGCGCCTGCGAGGCCCCAATGGCGCAAGAGATGAGTTTCACCTCGCCGCAGCAGCCCAGAATCTCCGGAAGCTGGCCAAGGTCATCCCAATGACCATGCCAGCGCTGGCCTGATCGGCAGAGCACTCCCACTCGCCTTCATCTCCGAAGGCGGGCCGACCGCTCCCGCAGCCGCCTTTTTCAACAGAATACACCCAGTCTCGGACATCCCCGCTAGGTTTGCGCTTCCCGAAAGCGGACGTCGGCCGCGCAGCCCGGCGCGGATGTTATGATGCTTGCGCGCTCGCCCTCAGCACGCACCGATGCGGGTCGGCAAACTCGTCGCAATAATGCCCCGACACGAAGCGGGAGGAGGGATGCCGCAGCGGCAGCATCGGAATCTGCACTGCGCCGTGCGCTCCGATCAGCCCGGCGAAGATACGAAGTTCGAGCGGGACGACAACGTCCTCTGCATCGTGGAGCACCACCGCAGCAAAGGAGTCTCCTTGCGCCTCGTCGCACAGCATCGCTCGCCAGAGTGCGTTGAGACAATCGACTTTAGTGGTTGGCCCCGGGACCGGCCGATGACGAGCCTTACCCGCGGATCGAGATCGGCGACGGCCTCGACGATCGTCGCGGGATCGTTGGGATAGGTCCCGACATGACGAAGTAGGCCGGGTAATCAAGCGCGCGAGCGCGGAGCGCAGCATCTTGCCGATCACTGCCGACTCGTCCCAGGCGGCGACGAATATGGCGAAGGCTGGAGCCGGTATCGGCAATTCGGCGGTCGATGCAGTACCAGTCGACTGCAAACCGAACAGCCGCCTCCCCCAAATAGATCAGATCGCCGATCCAGTCGTCGAGGCCGCCCACCAGAAACCAGATCGCGGCGAAGAGCGTCGCTTCGCGCATGACAATTGCGACAGCGGAAATGAGAACCTGTCCATCCCCCACGACAGCGTCTCCAATTCGGATGCAACCTTATCCCGTGCATTCCCCGCAACGTTCAATCCGCCGGAACAACTTTGCGGAACAGAATCGTCCGGAATGGAGACAGACAATCGTTGCTTGGACGACATGAGCAGCACGGTTATCGTGCCCCATCTGCGGCGGGAGAAGTTCGATGCGGGTGGGTGTGCGTCTCGGCATTCTGGCGCTGATCGCGGCGCCGCTCGGCGGGATCGCGGCGCTGGGCGACGACAGCCCGCAGGTGGAGATGTTCACCCCCGGCTTGGGCGACGGAGCGATCGAGCGTTTCACCGCGCGTTTCAACCAGCCGATGGTCGCGCTTGGCGATCCGCGCACCGCCTCCCCATTCAAGGCCGAGTGCGCGGTCAGCGGCGAAGGCCGCTGGGTGGACCAGCAGACCTATGTCCACGAATTCGCGAGCCCCCTGCCTGGCGGTGTGACCTGCACCTTCACGCTCCAGGACAAGCTGCGCTCGCTCGCGGGTATCGACGTGAAGGGCCAGACGCGCTTCACCGTAGATAGCGGCGGACCGATCGCTCGCGCGGTGCTGCCGAGCCGCTATGGCGGCGAGATCGAGGAAGACCAGGTCTTCCTCGTCGCGGCGAATCTGGCCCCCGATCGAGGCTCGGTCGCTGCCAATGCCTATTGCGCGGTCGACGGGATCGGCGAGAAGATCCCGGTCGACGTGCTCCCCGCCGATGTCGCGCCAAAGCTGCTGAGCGAACTCGGCACCGATCGCTGGCAAGCGCGCAACTTTCTGGAGGAAGCCGGGTTGCCCCAGGCACTTCCGGCCGACGCCCAGGCACGCATCCGCGCGACCGCCAGCGTAGTCGCGCTCAAGTGCGGGCGCCCGCTGCCGCCCGGACGCGACGTGGCGCTCGTCTGGGGAAAGGACATCGCCGGGGCTGGAGGCCGGACCGCCGGCACCGACCAGCGGTTCGACTTCACCGTCCGCAAGCCGTTCGCGGCACGCTTCGAATGCTCGCGCGTCAATCCGCATGCGGGATGCAGTCCGGTGCAGGACGCCTTCGTCCGTTTCTCCGCGCCCATCCCGCGCGCGCAGGCCGAGGCGATCCGCATCAAGCTGCCCGACGGCAAGACGCTAGCCCCCCAGCTTTCCGACGAGGAGAAGCGCCGCGCGGCGATCGGCGACGTGCGCTTCAAGGCACCGCTGCCTGCGGCGGTGACTGCCAGCCTGGTGCTCCCCGAGAATGTCGCCGACGAGAGTGGCCGGAAACTCTCCAATGCCGAACGCTTCCCGCTCGATGTGCGGTTCGACGAGGCGCCGCCGCTGGTTAAGTTCGCCGCCGACTTCGGCATCCTTGAGGCCAAGGAAGGCGGCGTGCTGCCGGTGAGCGTGCGCAACGTCGAGGAATCGCTCGGGGGCAGCCGCATGGCGGTAAACGGCCAGAGCCTCAAGGTCGAGGGCGGCGACGGCGAAGTAGCCCGCTGGCTGCGCGCGATCGACGATGCCGGCGCGCGCAAGGTGGACCAAGTCAAGCGCGGCGACGAGACGGTGCGGATCAACCAGACCGGCGCGAAGCCTTTGCTCACCTCCGCCACCGGCAAGCCCTTCAAGCTCGACCTGCCGGGCAAGGGCAAGGAGTTCGAAGTCGTCGGCATTCCACTCACTGCGCCCGGCTTCTACGTGGTCGAGCTGGCGAGCCCGCGGCTCGGCCAGGCTTTGCTCGGCCGTGCGGCGCCGCGCTACGTCGCCGCGGGCGCGCTCGTCACCAACATGGCGGTCCATTTCAAATGGGGGCGTGAGGGCTCGCTCGTCTGGGTGACTGCGCTCGACAGCGGCAAGGGCGTGGGAGGCGCCGAGGTGCGCGTGACGGACAGCTGCACGGGCCAGCTGCTCGCGCGCGGCACCACCGACGCTTCGGGGCGGCTCGGTGTGCCCAAGGGCATTCCCGAGCCCAACACTTATGGCGATTGCCGCACCAGCGAGGCCCAGCCGCTAATGGTCTCGGCCCGCAAGGCCGATGACTTCAGCTTCACCCTCACCAGTTGGGGCGAGGGCATCCGGCCTTACGATTTCGACCTGCCGTTCGGATACGAGGCGCAGGAGCAGATCTTTCACACCGTCTTCGATCGTGCGCTCGTTCGCCAGGGCGAGACGATCCACATGAAGCACATCGTCCGCAAACCGATCGCGAGCGGCTTCGCCACTACGCCTGCGTTCAGCGGCACGCTGCGCCTGTCGCACCGCGGATCGGACACGCAGTACGACCTGCCGCTCGCGATCGACGCCAACGGCATCGGCGAGAGCGAATGGACCCCACCGCAGGGTGCGAAGATGGGCGAGTATGACATCCAGGTGCTCGTGCCCGACGGGGCCGAAGAGCGAACGATCTGGACCAGCCAATCGTTCAAGGTCGACGAATATACGCTCCCCACGATGAAGGCCTCGGTCGCCGGGCCGAAGGAAGCGGCGGTGCGCCCGCGCACGCTGCCGCTCGACCTGTTCGTCGGCTATCTTTCGGGCGGCGGCGCGTCCGGGCTGCCTGTCGAGCTGCGCGTCGGCTGGTTCGAGGGAGTCGAAACGCCTGCGGGCTATGAGAGCTACAGCTTCGGCGGACGCGCGCTCAGCGAAGGCGTCAAGCCGCTCAACGGCGACGACGAGACAGACGAGGAATCGGCGCAGCTGCCGCCCACGCAGACGCTGCCGGTGACGCTGGGCGCGGACGGCGCGGCGCGCACCAATGTAGAAGTGCTGCAGACGCTCGACCAGGCGACCAACATGCAGGTCGAGATGGATTATCAGGACGCCAATGGCGAGATCCTGACCGCCTCGCGTCGCGTCCCGATCTACACATCGGGGGTCCAGCTCGGCATCAAGACCGACGGCTGGCTGATGAAGCAGGACGATTTGCGCCTGCGCTTCGTCGCGCTCGAAACTTCGGGCGAGCCGATCGCCAACCAGAGGATCGCGGTCGAGCTCTACAGCCGCGAGATCCTTACCGCACGGCGGCGGCTGATCGGCGGCTTCTACGCCTATGACAACCAGATGAAGACGACCAAGCTGGACGCGACATGCTCGGCGACCACGGACGCGCAGGGGCTCGCGACGTGCCAGCTCGACCCGGGCGTATCGGGCGAAGTCTATGCCGTCGCCACTACCAAGGACGCCAACGGCAATGTCGCGCGCGCGACACAATCGGTGTGGTTGGTCGGCGACGAGGATTGGTGGTTCGGCGGCGACAATGGCGACCGAATGGACCTGATCCCCGAGCAGCTCGAATACAAGGCGGGCGACACCGCCCGCTTCCAGGTCCGCATGCCCTTCCGTGACGCCACCGCGCTGGTGACGGTCGAGCGCGAAGGCGTGCTGTCGAGCTTCGTGGTCGGGCTCTCGGGCAAGGACCCGGTGATCGAAGTGCCGATGCCCGGCGGCTATGCGCCGGACGTCTATGTCTCGGTGATGGCCGTGCGCGGGCGCGTCTCGGGCTTCTCCAACTGGGGATCGAGCCTCGCGCGCGACTGGGGGCTGCCCTTCTTCTCCAGGGATGGCGGCAAGCCGACCGCGACCGTCGATCTCGCCAAGCCGGCCTACCGGCTGGGCATCGCCAAGGTGAAGGTGGGCCGGGAGGGCCACAAGCTCGGCGTAACGGTCAAGGCCGACAAGCAGGCCTATGGCGCGCGCGAGACGGCCAATGTCGAAGTGCAGGTGAAGAACCCCGACGGCTCGCCCGCGCGCCAGGCCGATGTCGCCTTCGCCGCGGTCGACGAGGCGCTGCTCCAGCTCGCCCCCAACGAAAGCTGGGACGTGCTCGGGGCGATGATGGGGGAACGACCGCTCTCGGTTCTCACTTCCACCGCACAGACCCAGGTCGTCGGCAAGCGCCACTATGGCCGCAAGGCCCTGGAAGCCGGCGGGGGAGGCGGCGGCGACCTTTCGGGGCTCAACCGCGAGAATTTCGAGCCGGTGCTGTTGTGGCGGGGCCGTCTTTCGTTCGACGGAAACGGCCGCGCGCACGTCGCGGTGCCGCTCTCCGACGCGCTCACCTCGTTCAAGCTCGTCGCGATCGCCACCAACGGGGCGCAGTTCTTCGGCACCGGCGAGGTGAGCGTGCGGACGCGGCAGGACCTCAGCATCTTCGCGGGCGTGCCCCAGTTCGTGCGCACCGGCGACACGTTCGGCGCGATGTTCACGCTGCGGAACGGATCGGATAGACCGATGCGCGTCACCGCCAGTGTGGCGCTCAGCCCCGCGGTTGCGACCGGCAGGCCACTGACGGTGGACATTCCGGCCGGTGATGCTGCGCCGGTGACCTGGAACCTCACCGCCCCGCCGCGCGACGGCAAGCTCAGCTGGACCGTCACGGCACGCTCGGCCGACGGCAAGGCAGCCGACCGCGTGACCGTCGCGCAAGATGTGATCCCCGCCGTTCCCGTCGAGACCTGGGCAGCCAGCCTCGTCCGCGTCGGCACCGGCACCAGCGTCGCCATCGCGCCCCCTGCGGGCGCGCTGCCAGGGTTCGGCATGGTCGAGGTCCAGCTCGCCGACACGCTCGCGCCGCCGCTCCAGGGCGTGCGCGACTATATGGCTGCCTATCCCTATGGTTGTTTCGAGCAGCGCCTCTCCAAGGCGATCGCGCTCGGCGACACTGCGGCGTGGAACCTGCTCTCGGGCGAGCTTCCGGCCTATCAGGACGGCGACGGGCTGCTGCGCTACTTCCCCGGCGAATGGCCGGGCTCCGAGGCGCTGACGGCCTATGTCCTCTCGATCACCGGCGAGGGAGGGCTGCCGCTTCCCGCCGAGCCGCGCGCGAAGATGATCGAGGCGATGAAGGCCGTGCTCGACGGGCGCCTGAGGCGCGAGGACTATGGCGACGTCCGCCTACAGCGCATCGCCGCTTTCGCCGCGCTCGCCCGTCAGGGCGCCGCAACCGCCGACATGCTCGGCCAGATCGGGATCATCCCCGCCGAAATGCCGACCTCCTCGCTGGCCGACTATCTGGCCGCGCTCGGCCGCGTGCCGGGTCTCGCCAATGGTGCGCAACTCCGTACCGATGCCGAGCGCGTACTGCGCACCCGGCTGATCTACGAAGGCACCCGCATCGACCTTTCGGACAAGGGCAACATGCCCTGGTGGCTGATGTCCTCGAACGACGAGGCTGCGATCAAGGCCGCACTGGTCACGCTCGGCCGCCCGGGCTGGCAGGCCGATTCGCCGAAGATGATGACCGGCGTCGCATCGCGCCAGCAGCGCGGCCACTGGGATACGACCACCGCCAATGCCTGGGGCACGATCGCGGCGCGGCGGTTCATGAGCCTCTATCCCGCCGAGAGCATCGCGGGCGTGACCACCGCTGCGCTGGGTCCAACGAACGTGACCCGGAGCTGGCCGCTCGCCGAGCCGCAGCGGCTGTTCAGCCTGCCGCTTCCGGCGCAGCAGATGCCGCTGCAGCTGGGCCAGAGCGGCGGCGCGGGCCCTTGGGCCTTCGTCCGCGTCAAGGCAGCGGTGCCGCTCACCAAGCCGCTGATGGCCGGCTATCGCGCGACCAAGCAGGTCACTCCGGTCCAGTCCTTCGCCAAGGGCCGCCATACGCGCGGCGACGTGGTGAAGGTGACGATCACCGTCGAGGCATCGGCCGAGCGCAACTGGGTGGTGATCAACGATCCGGTCCCGACCGGCGCGACCGTGATCGGAAATCTGGGCGGCCAGTCCGAGATGCTCGCGGCCGAGGGCGGCACCAGCGACGGCGTCTCGCCCAACTGGATCGAGCGCGGCCGTGATGCGTGGCGCGCCTATTATGGCTGGGTGCCGCGCGGGCGTTTCACCATCTCCTATGTGATGCGGCTCAACGCAGCGGGGCGGTTCAGCCTTCCCGCGACGCGGGTAGAGGCGATGTATTCGCCCGAGATCCGCGCGCAGCTCCCGAACCAGGCGATGGCGGTGGCGGAGCGGTGATTCGCGGGTAAGGACGATGAAGCTGCCGCGCCTTGCCTCCCTGATCGAGCGTGTCGACGGCTTTCCCGATGCGATCGGGCGTCGGACGGCGCGCGAGCAGGCGGCGTGGCGTGAGCGCGGCCTGCCGGGCGTGCTCACCCCGCCGCGGATCATCTGGGGCGCCCTGCTAGCGCTGATCGGCGGGCATGTCGCGATCGACTGGTCTACCCGCCCGCCGCCGCTCCCCGACTATGCTGCGGTACGCCGTGCCTGGCAGCCGTCCGAGGCTTGGCTCTACGACCGGCACGGCCGGCTGATCGACAGCGCGCGTGTCGACTATCAGGCGCGCCGCCTCGCCTGGACACCGCTGCAGGACATTGCGCCCGCGGTGCCCGAGACGATCGTCGCGGCGGAGGACCGACGCTTCCGCAGCCATGGCGGGGTCGACTGGCTGGCGCTTGCCGGCGCGCTGCGCGATCGCATCGAGGGCAAGCGCTCGCGTGGCGCTTCGACGCTTTCGATGCAGGTCGCCGCCTATCTCGCCCCCGAACTCGCGCGCCCGGGAAAACGCAGCAGCTGGGACAAGCTCCGACAGATGCGCGCCGCGTCGGCGCTCGAGGCGCGCTGGAGCAAGGACCAGATTCTCGAAGCCTATCTCAATCTCGCCGGCTTCCGCGGCGAGGCGCAGGGGATCGGCGCCGCTGCGCTCGGGCTGTTCGGCAAGACGCCCGGGGTGCTGACCCGCGATGATGCGCTGCTGCTCGCCGCTTTGCTTCCCCGTCCGCAGGCGGGATCGACCGAAATCGCGCGACGCGCCTGCGCGCTGGGCCGCGCCACGGACTGCAGCCGTTTCGCAGGCGCCGCTGCGTCGATGCTCGGCCCGGCGCGCAGCCTCGCGCTCGATCCGGGCCTTGCGCCGCACCTCGCCGCGCATCTGCTCGACAGGCCTGGCGCGCGGATCGCCACTACGCTCGACGCGCGTGTCCAGCGCATCGCCAGCGCCGCGTTGCGCCGCCAGCTCCAGGGACTTGGCGGCACCCGCGCGCGCGACGGCGCGGTGGTGGTGGCGGACAATGCGACCGGCGAAGTGCTCGCCTATGTCGGCGGGATCGGCGGGGAAAGCACCGCGCCGGCGGTCGACGGGGCTTCCGCCTATCGCCAGGCGGGATCGACGCTCAAGCCGTTCCTCTACGCCCAGGCGATCGAGAAGGGCTATCTCACCGCCGCATCGATCCTCGACGATTCGCCGGTGCAGCTCGACACCGCCTCGGGGCTTTATGCCCCGCAGAACTACGATCGCGCGTTCAAGGGTCCGGTTTCCGCGCGTGTCGCGCTCGGCGGCTCGCTCAACGTCCCCGCGGTGCGCACGCTACTGCTCACCGGTGTCGATGCCTTTCGTGATCGGCTGTGGGATACCGGTTATCGCGGTCTCGCCGAGGACGGCCAATACTACGGCTATTCGCTCGCGCTGGGATCGGCGGAAGTGACGCTGGTCGAGCAGGTGGCGGCATTTCGCAGCCTCGCGCTCGGCGGGCGCTGGGCGCCGCTGAGGGTGACCAAAGCCTCGCCTGCCTCGGAGCCGCGCCGCGTCACTACGCCCGAGGCTGCATGGATCGTCGCAGACATGCTCGCCGATCCCAACGCCCGCGCAGGCACCTTCGGCACCGATTCGGCGCTACGGCTGCCGTTCTGGGCCGCGGCGAAGACGGGCACGTCCAAGGCGATGCGCGACAATTGGTGCATCGGCTTCTCGGACCGGTTCACCGTCGGCGTATGGGTCGGCAATCTGGAGGGCGATCCGATGCGCGCCGTCTCGGGAACGAGCGGCGCGGCGCCGGTGTGGCGTGACGTCATGATGGCATTGCACCGCGACGTGCCCGGCAGGGCGCCGCCGCGTCCGGCGCAGATCGAGGAGCGCACGATCCGCTTCGCCGGCGGGATCGAGCAGCCGCGTCGCGAATATTTCCTGCGCGGCACGGCAGTGGGCGAGATCGCGGCGGCACCCGCCGCATCACGCCGGCCGCGCATCGTCAATCCCGTCGCAGGAAGCGTCTATGCGATCGATCCCGATATTCCAGCCGACCGCCAGCGGCTGGCCATCGCGGTGACGGGCGAGGCGGCGGGATACCGGCTGTTGCTCGATCGTCGAGACCTGGGTCCGGCGGGCGCAACGCCGCTCATTCAGCCTCCGCCCGGACAGCACCGGTTGCGACTGGTGGACCTCGGCGGACGGGTGGTGGACCAGATTCTCTTCACGGTGCGCTGACGCATGCGCAAAATTGGATTCACTACAGGACCGAAACGGCTTCAGGTGCGTTCAGCGCGATGGTCCTTCCCCTTTCGGACCGTGCCTGCGGGCACCGGCCGCGCCGGGCGCATCCGGCGCGGCCGAACCCCGGGCTGCGGAGCAGCCCGGAGCGGAGGCCAATGGCTTACCAGTAGAAGCCCGGGATCACCCGGACCACGCGCCCGCGCCGCGAATCGATCAGCAGCACGTCGTTATAGTGGCGCACCCAGCGCTGATAGCGGCCCGCCGGGGGCAGGCGGTAGCGCCAGGGATCGTTGATCCAGTAGCGCGAACCCCAATAGTTCGGCGCGATCCGCACGCCGGGGCGGAAGCGCTGGTATCCGAAGGGCGCGCGCCAGCTTCCGCGGGCATAGATGGCCCGGTTGCGGCTGCGATAATCGCGCCAGTCATTATCGCCCCAGCGGCGGTTCCGGTCGCGCAGATCCTCGCGATATTCCTGGTGCGCCTCGCGCAGGTCGCGGCGCTCGTCGCGAATGTCGCCCCGATCTCCGCGGCGATACGCGCGCTCGAGCTCGCGCCGCTCCTCGCGAATGTCCTGCCGGTCGCGACGCAGCTCGCTGCGCGACTGGGCGCTCGCGGCGGCGGGCAGCAGCGTCGCGGGGATAGCGACGGCGGCGAGCAGGGCAGCGGTGACGATCTTCTTCATCTTATTCTCCCAAGCATTCCAGGCCGCTCGAAAACGGCACTGGTGCTTTTTGGAGAATCGGGGCTGAACCGACCGGGAACGCGCTGGTCAGCCGCCAGCAAGCTTATTGGCCTGCGCCCCCGCCCGGAGCGGTGCCCGGTGCGCCGACGGTGCCGATGTTGCCGAACAGGTCCTCGAAGAAGCCGCGCTTGCGGCCCAGCGTCGGGGTCTCCTTGCCATAGGGATCGACCTTGGCGACCAGCTCCTCGTTCATCCGGTCGACCGCGGCGACGTTGCCCGCGCCGTCGAAGCGGATCCGCAGCGTGGTCTGCGAACGCACCTTCGGATCCTGGAACATGAAGTTGCGGCTGTCGCGCGACACATAATACCATTCACCGCCATTGAACTGGCTGGTGAGCGTCGGCTGGCCCAGCGTCTGCATCACCGAGTCGCGGTTGTCGACGCCCGGCTGGATCGCATCGACCAGCTCGCGATCGATCACATAGCCCTGATGCGTCCTCGTCTGGGTGCAGGCGGTCGTGCCCAAGGCGGCAAGCAGCATGGCGCAACCAGCGAGGCGGACGGGAATCGGCATTGGAGTCTCCGGACAAACGCAAGCACGCGCGCATTGCATCGCGCGCCGTTCGCCTCAATATGCGGCAAAATGCGGCCAAACAAGGTCGCGGCACTCCGAACGGACGGACAGACAGGAAATGCAATTGCTCAAGCGGCTCTTCGGCGCACCCGAGCGCGGCGCCGCGCCGCGACTCTATGCCGCGGTGGTGGCCAGGGGGCGCGAGCCGCACTGGTATGCCGAGGGCGCGGTGCCCGACACGATCGATGGACGCTTCGACATGATCGCCGCGGTGCTGACGATGGTGCTGCTCCGCCTCGAACAGGAACCCGCGGGAGTTGCGCCGAGCACTGCGCTCGCCGAATGCTTCATCGAGGACATGGACGGTCAGCTGCGCGAGATCGGCATCGGCGACATCGTGGTGGGCAAGCACATGGGTCGGATGATGGGAATGCTCGGCGGGCGGCTCGGCGCCTATCGCAGCGGCCTAGCGGAGGGGACGCTCGGCCCTGCGCTTGTGCGCAACCTCTACCGCGGCAACGCTCCCTCGGATGCGGCGTTGGCGCACGTCGAGGCGCGCCTCAGGGGATTCCACGAGAGGCTCGCCGCCACTCCGATCGAGTCCGTGATTGCAGGCGAGCTGCCCCAATGACCCCGGAATTCTCCCGTCCCCATCGCCTCGACCAGATCGGCGCCGGCGAAGTGCGCGTCGATGTAGCTGCCGAGCCCGAGGAACGCGCCGCGCTCGCCGGGCGATTCGGTCTCAAGGCTCTCGACAAGCTCGAGGCCAGCTTCACGCTGCGTCGCGACGCCACCGGCATGATCGCGCGCGGGCATCTGTCGGGCCAGGTCACCCAATCCTGCGTCGTCACCGACGAGCCGGTGCCCGCGACGATCGAGGAGGATTTCGGGATCCGCTTCCTTCCCGAAACCGAGGGCCTCGAAGCCGGGGACGACGAGTTCGAGCTCAGCGAGGACGAATGCGACACCGTCTTCTATTCGGGGAGCGCGATCGACCTCGGCGAGGCCGCGGCGGAGACGCTGGCGCTGGCGCTCGATCCCTTCCCGCGCAGCCCCAACGCCGCCGCGGCGCTCAAGGCGGCGGGCGTGATCAGCGAGGAGGAAGCCGGCCCCTTCGGCGCGCTGGCCGGGCTGAAGGACAAGCTGGACAAGAAATTCTGAGGCCTGCCCCTCACGCCGCAAGCGCGCGGGCTTCCTCGCTGCGCAGGTAGAAGGCCTTCATGGCCATCGCGCACTCATAGTCCTCATATTCGTCGATATCGATTCCGGAGGCCTTGCTGACGCGGTGCATCAGCGGGCTCGCGCCGAGGAAATAACCTTCGCGCAGCGTGTCCTCGCGCGAGCGCATATATAGCCCGTTGGTCACGCGGAACCATTCGGGCAGCTCCTGGCTGATCGTGTGGTTCCTGTCGGCGCGATAGTTCAGCGGCCGCTCGGCGTTCCAGAAATATTCCTTGAGCAGGTTCACCGAGACTAGGCTGTCGTGGCTCTTCTCGCGCACGACCTGGCGAAGGTAGAGATCGAAGCCCTCGCGATATTCGCTCGGCTTCATCAGCGGCACCACCACGGTCACCCAGGCGAAGTGCGGCGTCGGGATGTCGGCGACCACGCCGGTGATCACTTCGGTGAACGAAGCCTGGTGCCCCACGCTCAGATAGTCACTGCGCTGCAGGAAGCCGATGCCGGCGCGCTCGGCGACTGCCCGCACGCGCTCCGAATTGGAGCTGAGGAAAATCAGTGCCGGATCCTGCACCAGCTTCATCTGCTCGATCTTCCAGTCGAGCAGCGACATGTCGTCGTGGAACGGCAGGAAGATCTTCTCGCGCACGCGGCTGCTGCCCTCGCGCACCGGGATGATCACCGAAATGTCCTTATAAGGATTGGGCATCTTCAATTCTCCGATTGCTGAAGGTCGAACCTGGCGAGGCCCTGGGCCCAGCGCGCCGGCGACACGCGAAGTTCGAGCCGGTTGAGCAGGTCCGCAGCAGTCACGGACGCCGTGTCGAAGCCCTCGTCGATGATGCGATAAGCGAACCAGCGGCGGGCGGCCTCGGGGTCAGCCGCGACAGCCGATCCCTCGCCGAGCGCCGCAAGGAAGGTGTCGAGGTCCTCATAGGCCCGCAGCCATTCCGCCGAGGGGCAATGCGACAGCCGCAGCATCGGCTTTCCGAACAGTGCACCGACCGAATAGGATTTGGAGTTCTGCACGATCATCCCGTCGCAATGGCGAACGAGAAGATCGGTGACGTTGATGTCCGGGCCGAGAGCCGACACGATGTGGACGCGCCTGCCGAGCCGCTTCAGCTCCGCGCGAAGCGCCGCGTCGCGGCCGTGCGCCACGTTGAGCGGATGGTTGGTGAAGGCGAGCAGGAAATCGTCGGGAACGCTGTCGAGCAGATGCGAGACCAGATCGATGTTCTCGCGAAAGCGATGCTGGACCCAGTAGAAGTTCTCCTCATGGTCGTATTCGAGCGGCACCGCGATGATCCTGCGGTCGCTCGGCAGACCCAGCAGCGCCAGGGCCTCCGTGCGCGAGAGATCGAACGGCCAGGTCTTCGCCCGCCGCTGCTGCGTCGCTTCCCAGCGCGGCTCGAACAGCGCGTCAAGCTCGCTCGCCTGGGAATCGGTCAGCACCGGCATCGCTCCATACTCGAAGAGCTTCGGCTGGAGGATCGTGTCGAAAGGGAGACCGCGCAGCGGCGGCGCGCCTGCCTCAAGGATATGGTGGATCTTGCCCGGAAAGCCGGCGAGCGTCTCGATCTCCGCCGCACGGCACAGCACGTGGTCGGGCGCGAGCGACTGGACGAAGCCGATCAGCCCGTCGGCATCGTCAGGACCGGTGCGCAGGCTTTCGTGCCCCGGTCCCTCCACGATGTGCCAGTGCACATCGGCGAGATCGGCGCATTTCGCCAGATGCTGCCGCGCGATGCCGGTGTTGCGCCACAGCGTGGGGACCAGCACGTGCAGCTCGGCATGCGGACGCAGCGTGCGGATCATCGGCACGATGACACGCTCGAACCACAAGGGCGTCACCACTGGCAAGTAGAACAATATCCGCAACGCAACCCTCGCTGGAAGCGCCGGAGAGCAAGCTCCGGCCCGTTTCCATTATAGAGGGTCGCAAGGCGCCGCCGGTGGCGCCGGGGCGGTTTGCCGTTGCTCAGCCCTTGGCGGCTATGCCGTTGGCGAGCATCGCCGCGACGGTTTCGGCGATCGCCTCAGGCGCCATATCCTCGTCCCACACGCTGTAGCGCAGCCCGAGGAACACGTTCATTCCCATGATTGCCCAGGCGTGGATCTCGCCCACGTCGCTGCGCAGCTCGCCGCGCTCGGCCGCCGCGCGCAGGCGTCCGGCGATCCGATCGGCGGTGGTCGCATAGTGCATCCGAAAGCTTTCGGGATCGACGAACTCGGCCTCGTCGATGATCCGATAGATCTCGCGGTGCGAGCGCGCGAAGCGAAGGAAGGCGAGCAGCGCCGCCTGTTCGGCGCCGATCTGGTCGGGAGCGTCCCTCAGCGACGGGGCCACATGCTCGCGTACCTGATCGCTCATGTCGCGCACCAGCGCGCGGAACACATCATCCTTCGAATCGAAATAGGTGTAGAAGCTGCCGAGCGCGACCCCCGCCCGCCGGGTGATCCCGCTGATCGACCCTTCGTGAAAGCCCTTCTCGCCGAACTCCTCGGCCGCGGCGTCGAGGATGGCCCGCAGCGTCCGCCGCCCGCGCGCCGTACGCGGCTCCTTGCCCGCGCTCGCTTCTGCGCTCGGGCGGCTGGCTACAGGTACCGCGCCCCGTCCTCCGGCCATCTCTCCTCTCCCCCTTTTGATCAGAAGTTGAAACCCGGTTCAGGTTTCAGTATACCTACCCGCAACAGCTTACAACCCGCGCCAACGACGGGCTGGGATAATCTGGGGAGGACCATCACATGTCACGCATGATTCCGTCTGCTCGCGCCGCGCTGTTCGCCGGCGCCGCGCTTGCCGCTGCGGCGATCTTCCCCGCGCATGCGCAGGAAGCGCCGGCGGCCGAGGCGCAGGCGGAAGAAGCCGCCGACCCGGGTGAGATCATCGTCACCGCACGCCGCCGCGAGGAATCTCTGCGCGACGTGCCGATCGCCGTCACCGCCATAAGCGGCGACCAGCTCGAAGCGCTCGGCGCGCTCGACATCACCGACATCTCCAACACCACGCCCAACGTCACGCTCGAAGTCTCGCGCGGCACCAACTCCACCCTCTCCGCCTTCATCCGCGGCGTGGGCCAGCAGGATCCCGTCGCCGGGTTCGAGGCGGGGGTCGGCATCTATCTCGACGACGTCTATCTCAACCGTCCGCAGGCGGCAGTGCTCGATATCTACGACGTCGAGCGGATCGAAGTGCTGCGCGGCCCCCAAGGCACACTCTATGGCCGCAATACGATCGGCGGCGCGGTCAAATACGTCACGCGCCGCATCGGCAGCGAACCTACGTTCAAGCTGCGCGGCACCTATGGCAGCTACGATCAGGCCGAAGTGGTGGTGAGCGGCAGCGCCCCGATCGGCAACACCGGTCTCAGCATCGGCGGTGCAGTTGCACGCCTGTCGCGTGGCGGCTTCGGCGAGAACCTCACCACCGGCGAGGCGAACTACAACAAGGACATCTGGGCCGCGCGCGGCACGATCGAGTTCGAGCCGAGCAGCGCCGCCTTCTTCCGCGTCTCGGGCGACTACACCAAGGACAAGAGCAACACCCGCGGCGGCCACCGGCTGATCCCCGGGATCGTCAGCGGTACGCCGATGCTCGACGACGTGTATGATTCGCAGGGCGGTCTGATCGACCCCGAACAGGACGTCGAAGCCTGGGGCGTCACCGGGCTGATCGAACTCCAGCCAACCGATTGGCTGACCTTCCGCTCGATAACCGGCTATCGCAAGGACGACAGTGCCTCGCCTATCGACTTCGACGCACTTCCCGCGGTGCAGGTCGACGTGCCTGCCTATTACAACAACAACCAGTTCAGCCAGGAGGCCCAGCTGCTGGTCAACACCGGCGCGTTTTCGGGGCTGCTGGGCGTCTATTATCTCGATGCCGAGGCGCGCACCGTGTTCGACGTGCGCCTGCCGGGCGGGGTTACCGCGCTCACCTACGGCAACGTCTATACCGACACGGTCGCGGTGTTCGGCGACTTCACCTACGACATCGGCAAGCTCAGCCTGTCGGCGGGCGGGCGCTACACCTGGGATCAGCGCCAGTCGACGATACTGCGCCAGACCTTCCTCGGCGGCGGATCGCCCTTCTTCGGCGGCGCCGGCACGCTGTTCGCGACCACTTCGAACTTCCGCGGCACGGGCAATTTCTCCGAATTCACCCCCCGCGCCTCGATCAGCTTCAAGCCGAGCGAGGAGCATATGCTCTACGCAAGCTGGGCAAAGGGCTTCAAGGGCGGCGGCTTCGATCCGCGCGGCCAGTCAAGCGCGTGCCGTACGCCCAGCGGCGGCACCTGCAACGCCGACCAGGTCTACGACTTCCTTTCTTTCGATCCCGAGAAGGTCACCACCTGGGAGCTCGGCTACAAGGCCGCGCTGTTCGATCGCCGCCTGAACCTCGCGCTCGCAGCTTTCAATTCGGACTATACCGACGTCCAGGTGCCCGGATCGATCGGCACCACCGTGAACGGACAGCAGACCTTTATCGGCGTCACCACCAATGCCGGCGAGGCGCGCATCCGCGGCGTCGAGTTCGAAGGCAATTTGGTCGCCGCGCGCAATCTCGGCGCCGACGGCGGCACGCTAAACCTCAGCTGGTCGCTGGGCTATCTCGATGCGAAGTACGAGGAGTTCATCGACGCCCGCGGCATCGATGTGGCCGATCGCCGCGCGATCCAGAACACCCCTGATTGGACCGCCAGCGGCACGCTCGGCTATTCGGTGCCGCTGGGCGAGGGCAAGGTCAGCGCAAGCTCGACCCTCTCCTACCGCGGGGCCTCGCAGCAGTTCGAGCTGCGCACGCCGATGCTCGATCAGGGCGCCTATACGCTGCTCGATGCAAGCCTGATCTGGGACATCGATCAGACCTTCTCGATCGGCGTCCACGGTCGCAACCTCACCGATCAGCGCTACATTGTCGCCGGCTACAACTTCCTCGCCCAGAACCCCGATACCGGCGAGTTCCTGCGCACGCCTGCGGGGGCGTACATCCCGACGCTCGGCACCGAAGGCGTGCTCACCGCCTATCACGGCAACCCGCGCCAGGTGTTCGTGACGGGGACAGTGAAGTTCTGATCGCCAGCGGCGATCAAAGCTGCAAAGCTCGCGTGGCCGGATGCTCTCCGGAAGCGTCCGGCCAACGCATGAGAGGGGAAGCCTGAAGATGACCCAAGCCGCCGCACCCGTCCCGGTGAGCCGCGCCTATCGCGGCCTCGTCCTCGCGATGCTGCTGCTGGTCTACACCTTCAACTTCCTCGACCGGCAGATCCTGGGCATCCTCGTCCAGCCGATCAAGGCGGACCTGGGCCTCACCGACACCCAGCTCGGCGCACTCGGCGGCGTCGCCTTCGCGCTGCTGTACTCGACGCTGGGCATCCCTTTCGCGCTGCTCGCCGACCGCACCAGCCGCAGCTGGGTGATCACCGCGGCACTGACCGTGTGGAGCGGCTTCACCGCGCTATGCGGTCTCGCGACCGGCTTCTGGCAGCTGTTCTTCTTCCGTCTGGGCGTCGGCGTTGGCGAGGCGGGCGGCGTCGCACCTTCCTATGCGATGATCGCCGACTATTTCCCACCCGAGAAGCGCGCACGGGCGCTCGCCATCTATTCGCTCGGCATCCCGATCGGCCTCGCTGGCGGCGCGCTGCTCGGCGGCTATATCGCCGCGACCGTCGACTGGCGCGCGGCCTTCGTGGTCGTGGGGCTCGCCGGGATCGTGATCGCGCCGATCTTCCGCATCGTGGTGCGCGAGCCGGTGCGCGGCGGGAGCGATTCCGAAGCCGTGCGCTCCGCCGCGGCGGAGCGCGTCCCGGTCAGCTCGGTCTTCCCGATCCTCGCGCGAAAGCCCAGCTTCTGGCTGCTCGCCTTCGCCGCAGCCTTCAGCTCGATGTGCGGCTATGGCCTCGCCTTCTGGGTGCCCTCGGTGCTGATCCGCAGCTTCGGCTTCACGCTGATGGAAGCATCGCAGTTCATGGGATCGCTGCTGCTGATCGGCGGCACAGCGGGCGTGTTTGCCGGCGGCTGGTTCGCCGATCGGCTCGGGCGCGCCGACCGCGGCATCTATGCCCGGATGCCCGCCTTCGCCTGGCTGGCGACTGCGCCGCTGTTCGCTGCGGGGCTGATGTCGCCCTCCCCCGTCCTCGCCTGGTTCCTGCTGCTGATCCCCAATGGGCTCAACATCCTGTGGCTGGGACCGATCACCACCGCGGTCCAGCACCTCGTCCAGCCGCGGATGCGCGCGACTGCATCTGCCAGCTTCCTGTTCATCAACAATCTGATCGGGCTCGGCGCGGGATCCTGGGTGATGGGGTGGATGTCGGACACGCTCGAGGCGAGTCAGGGCGCCGACGCGCTGCGCTATTCGGCGATCCTCGCGCTGAGCTTCTATGTCGTCGCCGGGGTGCTGGGGCTGCTCGCTGCCAGGCACCTGCGCAGGGATTGGGCGGACTAGCGCTCGCGCGTCGCTGCGAACTTCACCTTGGAATAGCGATCGGCGATATAGCCCACCTCCCACGCCGACTTGGCCATGAAGACCGGATTGCCGTCGCGGTCCTTGGCCATCGCGCCGCGATTGAGCTCCATGAACTCCTTGAGCGCGGCAGGATCCTCGCTCGATATCCAGCGTGCGGTGTCGAAGGGCGCCATCTCGAGCGCGGCCGCGACCTTGTACTCGGCGTCGAGCCGGCTGAGCAGGACGTCGAGCTGGAGCTGGCCCACCACGCCGATCACCCAGTTCGACCCGATGTCGGGGTAGAAGACCTGCGTCACCCCCTCCTCAGCCATGTCGTCGAGCGCCTTGCGTAGCTGCTTGGTCTTGGTCGGGTCCTTGAGCACCACGCGGCGCAGGATCTCGGGCGCGAAGTTCGGCAGGCCGGTGAAGCGCACGTCGGCCTTCTCGCTCAGCGTGTCGCCCACGCGCAGCACGCCGTGGTTGGGGATGCCGATGATGTCGCCGGGGTAGGCCTCGTCGGCCAGTTCGCGTTCACGCGCGAAGAACAGGATCGGCGAATGGATCGCGATCGGCTTGCCGTGGCCGGTCGGAGTCAGCTTCATGCCGCGTTTGAAGGTGCCCGAGACGAGCCGCATGAACGCGATCCGGTCGCGGTGGTTGGGGTCCATGTTCGCCTGGACCTTGAAGATGAAGCCGGTCACTTCGCCGCGACTCGGCTCCACCGGCGCGGGTTCGGCGGGCTGGGTGCGCGGCGGCGGCGCGAAGCTCGCGATCGCCTCGATCAGCGAGTCCACCCCGAACTCCTTGAGCGCCGAGCCGAAATAGACTGGAGTCAGATCGCCGTTCCGATACGCCTCGCCGTCGAACTCGGGGTAGCCCGCCTGCGCGAGCTCGACATCTTCGCGCAGCTTGGCGAGGTTCTCGGGCGAGACGATCGCGTCGAGCTGCTGGTCATCGAGCCCACTCGTCTGGATCACCTTGCCCTGGAACTCGCGGCTGTCCCCTTCCGGAAGCAGCAGCCGCCTGGTGGCAAGATCGTAAATGCCCTCGAAGCTGCCGCCCATGCCCACCGGCCAAGTCATCGGCGTCACGTCGAGCGCAAGCAGGTCGGCGACCTCGTCGAGCGTCGCGAACACTTCGCGCCCCTCGCGGTCGACCTTGTTGACGAAAGTGATGATCGGCACGTTGCGCAACCGGCAGACCTCGAACAGCTTGCGCGTCTGGCTCTCAATGCCCTTGGCGACGTCGATCACCATCACCGCCGAATCGACTGCGGTCAGCGTGCGATAGGTATCCTCGCTGAAGTCTTCGTGGCCCGGCGTATCGAGCAGGTTGAACGTGATCCCGTCGCGTTCGAAGGTCATCACCGACGACGTGACCGAGATGCCGCGCTGCTGCTCGATCTTCATCCAGTCCGATCGCGCGCGCCGCGCAGCCCCGCGCGCCTTTACCTCGCCGGCGAGATGGATCGCGCCACCGAACAGCAGCAGCTTCTCGGTCAACGTAGTCTTGCCCGCGTCGGGGTGCGAGATGATCGCGAAGGTGCGGCGGTTGCCGAGGGACTCTGGGGCGGAAGACATCGCGGCCCTCTAGGGCGAGCGGGCGATCGCCGCAACGTCCGAACTGTTGAGCGAGCGGCGGCCGGTGACCGCCGCCCGTCCCCGCCTCAACGCGCCTTTTCTAGATAGCGCGCGCACAGCGCCGCGATGTCCGTCGCCGAAAGGCCCAGCTCGTCCTTGTAATAGGCGTCGAGGTTGCCCGAACGTGCACGGATCCCGGCAAAGGCGCCCTCGACATAGCTGCGATCGACGCCCATCAGCGCCTTGATCACATCCGGCGGAAGCCGCTTAGCGTACTCTACTTTCCAGGTGGCCCTTCTGCGGGTTCCCGCGCGACTAGCGCGTTCCATCGATCAGGATTGGCCTTCGCCATCATGCTCTGTCCGGCGCGCCACATGTCTGTGCCGAGCATGCGGGCGGCGATTCGCTCCGGCACGGCCCAACTCACTGGCAACGACCGTGCGACGGCACCCGGCAGAACGGCGAACGTCACCATCCCAGCAACCGCGAACCCGATACGATTCAGGCGCAACTCACGATCCTGCTCGGTTACCGAGCGCGATCGCGCGATCATAGCGTCGATGTGACCGGTGGTGGCCTCCATAGCCGTGGTGGCGTTCTTCAACAGGCGCTGGTCGTCTGCACGGCTGCTCGCTGCCGCAGCGGTGATCTGACTAGCAAGGCTCTGAGGCGTCAGCTTCAACGCGGGCCTCTCGGACACGCGCTGCGCCCATACACAGAAATCCGCCAGCCGCTTGCTGATGGCCTCCAAACTCGGCGCGTAATCCGGCTGCGAAATCCTCTCATCCGCAAGCCGTTCGACGGCCCGGCGAAGGAGACTGATCTCGGCGCGAAGTTCGTTAAACGCGTGAGCGGCAAGGCTCACGTCGGCGCTGGGGGTGCTGTCCTGGTCCATTTGGAAGCTTTTATCTTCCAAGCCCGCGACCGCGCGAGAGGTCGAGCCATTCCTGGACGCTGTGGGATATCGAAGCCCCCTCGGGTGCTCGAATTCCAAGCTCGGGAAGTCGCTTTCGGATCAGCGACTCGGCTTGAGCATCGCGTTCCATGCTCTTGCCGAGCGCGCTCATCTGCTGCCCTATCGCGCGAGCGCCAGCCTCGTCACCGGCGTGACGACGCGAGCGGTGCTGCCTCGCCAGCTTCTGCCAATCCTCCACGAAGCGGTCGGCACGTCGCTGTGGGCTAGTTCGCATCTCTGCCTCCAGAGCCATCGCCCGGATGGCGGCGGTGGTCCGTCCCTGCGCAGCTTCGCCGATAAGCTCCACGTCCCGCACGAATGCCGCGCGGAGATCACGCACAGCATCGGGACGCTTTAGGTCGAGCGCTTCGCGCGCCTTGTCATAGGCAATCCGCTGGTGCGGGAGCTCAGTATAGTCGTCCTTGCGCATGCGCATGATGTCCTCGGTCGCGCGCGCGAACCGCTGCACTGCCCTCTCAAGTCCGACGGGGGCCGGCGGTGACATCACGGGCCGGAGGTTTAGTCCAGCAAACGGGTCGCGTGTCGGCGTCGGCGTCGTTTTCTCCACGACCGCCGCAGGCAGCCGGATCTGACGCGTGGCGGCAAAGTCGTGCGCATAATCCGACGCCATGTCCTTGCTCCGCTCGCGCGACAGTGTGCGCACGAGCCTCGACTGGTCGTCGAAGTCCTCACGGCCGTAATATAGCTCGACGTGGTTACGGTGGCGGGAGAGCGCGACATAGGCCGCATGGCGGTCGAGCCCCGGCGTCGCCAGCACATGCACTCGGTCGACGGTGAGGCCCTGTGCCTTGTGGATCGTGGCGGCGTAGCCATGATCCAGATGGGCGTAATCCTTAAGGTCGAACGCAATGGCACAACCGTCGTCGAGCATCACGGCCATGCGAGCACTGGTGACGCTTTGCACGATGCCGAGCGATCCATTTTTCACGCCCAGGCTACGCTCATTCCTGAGGAAGATGATGCGGTCGCCGGACGCGAAGGCGCGCTCGCCTCGTCCGGCATGCAGGGTGACATCGTGGCCCAGGCGCCCGGCGTTACGCAGCCGCTGTCGCGCAGCCTCGTTCAGCGCCTGCACTTCTTCGTTGGTATGAGACAGGATGATCTGCGTCTCAGTTGGTGCTGCGGCGCGATCGCGATCCCAGCATGCGATGAGATCGGCGCGCGCTTGCTCCCGCGTGTTAGCGGCGTGGACATTGCCGTGCTCTTCGTAGGTGCGCAGCGCCTCACCGGTCCTGCCGGTAGCGAGCTGCCGCGTGGCGTCGCGCTGCCAGTCGACCAGCTGCCGGCGGACGTCGGTGATCTCGACGCTCCCATGCCGCTCAGCGATAGAACGAAACGCGGCCCCTGCCTCAATCGCCTGAAGCTGCTCGGGGTCGCCGACCAGCACAACTTTGGCGCCGCATCTCCCGGCTTCGGCAATGACTCGCTCCATCTGCCGGGAGCCGATCATCCCTGCCTCGTCGATTACAAGGATGCAATTTGATGAGAGCAGTCCCCTTCCCTGGTCCCATTGGTGTTCGAGGCTCGAGATGGTGCGCGAAGCAATGCCCGAGCCGCTCTCCAACTTCTCTGCCGCGATGCCCGAAAGCGCGAGGCCCTGCACCTGATAGCCGGCGTTCTCCCACGCCTCACGCGCGACACCCAGCATCGCGGACTTGCCAGCGCCGGCATAACCGACGACAATGCCAAGTTCCTTCGCATCGGTGACATGCTCGAACGCTGACCGCTGTTCGGCCGAAAGCATCAGCCCGCGCCGTTCGGCGCTGATGATGGCACGATCGCGATCTCGCTCGCTGACACGATGCCGTTCCCGCTCCACGAGCATCTGCGTTTCGCGCGCCAGACGTCGCTCGGTTTCGAGCATGTCGCGGCTGGTGAACCGATCCTCGCCGCAACCATCTTTGCCGAGCGCGACCAGCTCCGACGAGCCGCGCACTGCCGCCATCACACGGTCGAACTGGTCCTTTCCTTCGCTATGCCGGTGCATGAACTTCGCGAGGTCGCGCGTGGTGAACGTTGCCTGGGTGCGCGTTATCGCGTCGAGTGCGATCCGCGGCTCCGCGATGATCTTCTCACCGTTCGAGCGCGCAATCGCTCGGTGCTCATCGAGGCGTTCGAGCTGCAGGCCTTTTGCGGCCATGCGCGATGCAGCCCCGCCGATCTTGTGCTGCGGCTCGAGATCGATTCCCTGCGCCTTAAGGCTTCGATGATCGATCCGCGCATCGATATCGAACGCCGCCAGCCGCTCGTTGACGTGATCCGCCCAAGCCTCGCGCCAATGGTTGAGCAGCTCGGTGCGATTCCAGTCGCGAACCTTCACGCCGAACTTGTCCTCCCCAACCTCGCGCATCGTCAGCATCACATGCGCGTGCGGCTTAGGCTCACCGTCTGCGCCGATGTCCCAATGCACATTAAGGTCGGCGATCATCCCGCGTTCGACGAACTCGCGCGCCACGAAGCTGCGGGCGAGGTCGATAGCGATCTTTGGGGATAGCTCGCGCGGGATCGCGAACTCGATCTCGCGCGCCAGCTGCGAGTCGATGCGCTTCTCGACCCCCTCGACCGTATTCCACAGCTTCTCGCGATCGGAGAGATGCTCGGGTGCGCCATCCGGCAGCATCACCTCGGAGTGGACGACGCCCATCTTTCTCGAGAAGTCATGATGGCGATCGAGCCGCTCGTTATAGAGCCGGGAAGCAGACCGGTAGGCGGCCGATGCCAGCGCCGACGATCCGTTGGCGCGGCTGATGATCTTGGCCGAGAAGTGGTAGATCGCCATAACGGCAATCCACTTACACTATTCAATCGATGCCGCTACAACGTATAAGCACCCCCTCCAAAGAATTCATCTTTCTGAGGACATGAACGTCCCAAAAGGTTCCGCTCTATTTATACTGATCGACCCGCTCTCTAACTGAGCCGTCCTCGCACCACAACTGAGGATCAAGCTATACGCAAACTGACGTGACCCCCTGATTTTCCTCCACGCTCGATTAGAGTCCGGCCCTGATGGGAGGACGGACGAGATGAAGCGTAAGAGGTTTACAGAGGAACAGATCATTGGCGTGCTGAAGGAAGCGGAGGCG
>JAESFO010000474.1_pt1 | contig 33345 bp, 33 predicted proteins | sample 9269421 | NCBI WGS metagenome assembly JAESFO01 (sample SAMN14502839, study PRJNA617101) | algae metagenome | isolation source: Nostoc desertorum CM1-VF14 and co-occurring heterotrophs from rocky... | place: USA: Clark Mountains, San Bernardino, California | collected 2000-06-05 | reverse complement strand
AGACCGCCAGCGCGACCGCCGCGAGCAGCTGGTTCGCGATGCCGAACAGCGGGAAGAGCGTGTTGATCCCGCCCAGCGGGTCGGTCACGCCCATCAGCAGGATCGCGCCCCAGGCACCGACCATCAGCCCGGTGCAGATCCAGGCGGCCGGCCGCCACGAGGTGTCCTTGAACCTCGGGGCCACGGTGCCGATCGCGTCCTGCAGCATGAAGCGCGCCACCCGGGTGCCGGCGTCGACGGCGGTGAGGATGAACAGCGCCTCGAACATGATCGCGAAGTGGTACCAGAAGCTCATCATCCCGGGCCCGCCGATGAACTGCTGCATGATGTTCGCCAGGCCGACCGCCAGCGTCGGCGCACCCCCGGTGCGGGAGACGATCGACTCCTCGCCGACCAGTGCCGCGGTCGTCGCCAGCTGGTCGGGGGTGACGTTGACGTTCATCAGGCCGAGCGAGTTCACGAACGCGGCCGCGCCCTCGACGGTGCCCTCGGTCAGCGACGCGGGCACGTTCATCGCGAAGTAGAGCCCGCGGTCGATCGACAGCGCCGCGACCAGCGCCATGATCGCCACGAAGGACTCCATGAGCATGCCGCCGTAGCCGATGAAGCGGGTCTGGCGCTCCTTCTCGACCAGCTTGGGCGTGGTGCCCGAGGAGATCAGGGCGTGGAAGCCGGACAGCGCGCCGCAGGCGATCGTCACGAACAGGAACGGGAACAGCGACCCGGCGACGACGGGGCCGTCGTCGCGGCCGGCGAACTCGCTGAACGCAGGTGCCGTGATCTCGGGGCGGACGACGATGATCGCCACCGCGAGCAGCACGATCGTGCCGATCTTCATGAACGTCGACAGGTAGTCGCGCGGGGCGAGCAGCAGCCAGACCGGGAGCACCGCGGCCACGAAGCCGTAGACGATCACGCCCCAGGCGATGGTGGTCCGGTCCAGGGTGAACAGCGCCTGGCCCCAGCCGGTCTCGGAGACCCAGCCGCCGGCGACGATCGCGCCGATCAGCAGCACGAAGCCGATCCAGGAGACCTCGGAGACCTTCCCGGGCCGCAGGTACCGCAGGTAGACGCCCATGAACAGGGCGATCGGGATGGTCAGCGCCACCGAGAAGACGCCCCACGGGCTCTCCCCGAGCGCGTTCACCACGACCAGCGTGAGCACCGCGATCAGGATGATCATGATGGCGAGGGTCGCGATGATCGCCGCGATCCCGCCGACCCGGCCGAGCTCCTCGCGGGCCATCTGGCCCAGCGAGCGCCCGCCGCGGCGCATGGAGAAGAACAGCACCAGATAGTCCTGGACCGCGCCGGCGACGATGACGCCGACGATGATCCAGATCGTGCCGGGCAGGTACCCCATCTGCGCGGCCAGGACCGGTCCGACCAGCGGACCGGCACCGGCGATCGCGGCGAAGTGGTGGCCGTAGAGGACCCGCCGGTCGGTCGGCAGGAAGTCCTGGGCGTTCTCCTTGTACTCGGCCGGGGTGGCGCGCCGGTCGTCCGGACGCAGCAGCTTGTTCTCGATGTAGCGGGAGTAGAACCGGTACGCGATCGCGTAGGTGCTCACCGCGGCGAACACGAACCAGATCGCGTTGACCGTCTCCCCGCGCACCAGCGCGAGCATCACCCACGCCAGCCCGCCCAGCAGGGCGATCCCCGCCCACACCGCGATCTTCCACGGTGTCCACGCCCGCTGTTCGGCGAGGAGCACCTCCTCGTCCACCGCCGCCGGCGGGAGCTCGCGCCCCGCCGGTCCGCCCGACACCTGTGTCATCGCGCCCCTCCGATATGTCCGACGCGCGAACTATAGGAGGCGGTGTGCCCGGTGGGAACCGATGTCCGCTTGCCGACGCACGACGGCCGCCGCCACCCGGTCGGGTGACGACGGCCGCGGGGTCGTGCGGGCGGGGCGGGGGCCGGTCAGAAGCCCCCGCCGGGGCCGCCCATCGCCAGCTTGGCCAGCATCTCGCGGGCCCGCTCGGCGTTGCGCGGCTCGCACAGGACGTCGTAGCGGCCCGCCACCATCTGGCTGGCGGACTGGAAGTCCCGGCGGCCCTTGCTCGCGCTGTAGCTGACCGCGGCGAAGGCCATGAAGAACACCGCCCCGGACACCAGGCCGACGACGATGGGCAGGAAGTTGCCGTCCGGGGAGAACACGAACAGCAGGACACCGACGAACAGACCCAGCCAGGCACCCTGCGCCGCGCCGGAGGCGAGCACCCGGCCCCAGGTCAGGCGGGCGATGACCCGCTCGACGAGCATCAGGTCGACGCCGACGATCGTCACGTCGGCGACCGGGAAGTCGGAGTCGGCGAGGTGGTCGACGGCCCGCTGCGCCTCCTCGTAGGTGGCGTAGGAGCCCACCGGCCACCCGGTCGGCGGAGTGGGCAGCTGCGGCAGGCCCGGAGCCGGACGAGTCTGGCCGCCGAAGGGGTTGGTCATGGCGCGCTCCTCGTGGAAGATGTCCTGTCTCGTCGTCGGTGCAACGTTCGACCCGACCGCGACGTGCCCCGAACACTAGTCGCGGAGCCGCAGGTCACACCCCACCGACCGGACGACACGGCCCCGCACCCCGGGACGGGGTACGGGGCCGTCGACGCGGGCGCGGTCAGCGCAGCTTGTAGTCGCGCAGCAGACCCCGGGAGATGATCGTCTTCTGGATCTCCGAGGTGCCCTCGCCGATGAGCAGGAACGGCGCCTCGCGCATGAGGCGCTCGATCTCGTACTCCTTGGAGTAGCCGTAACCGCCGTGGATGCGGAACGCCTCCTCGGTGACCTCCTTGCAGTACTCCGAGGCGAGCATCTTGGCCATGCCGGCCTCGACGTCGTTGCGCTCGCCGCGGTCCTTGAGGCGCGCGGCGTTGACCATCATCAGGTGCGCGGCCTCGACCTTGGTCGCCATCTCGGCGATCTTGAACGCGATCGCCTGGTGCTGGACGATCGGCTTGCCGAAGGTCGAGCGCTGCTGGGCGTACTCGACGCCCAGCTCGAACGCCCGGATCGCGATGCCGCAGGCACGGGCGGCGACGTTCACGCGGCCGACCTCGACGCCGTCCATCATGTGCGCGAAGCCCTTGCCACGCTCCCCGCCGAGGATCTGCTCGCCGGAGATCCGGTGGTCCTTGAACACCAGCTCGGTGGTGTCGACCCCCTTGTAGCCCATCTTGTCGATCTTGCCCGGGACGATCAGGCCGGGGGCGACCTCTCCGTAGCCGGTGGGCTTCTCCACCAGGAACGTGGTGAGGTTCTGGTGCGGACGCTCGGCGCCCTCGTCGGTCTTCACCAGCACCGCGGTCAGGTTCGACGTGCCACCGTTGGTCAGCCACATCTTGGCGCCGTCGATGACGTAGTCGTCGCCGTCCTGCTTCGCGCGGGTCTTGATCGCCGCGACGTCCGAGCCGAGGTCGGGCTCGGACATCGAGAACGAGCCACGGGTCTCGCCCGTGGCCATCCTCGGCAGGTACTTCTCCTTCTGCGCCTGCGTGCCGTGCTGGCGGAGCATGTACGCCACGATGAAGTGGGTGTTGATGACGCCGGAGACGCTCATCCAGCCGCGGGCGATCTCCTCGACCACCAGGGCGTAGGTGAGCAGCGACTCGCCGAGGCCGCCGTACTCCTCCGGGATCATGAGGCCGAACAGCCCCATCTCCTTCATCCCGTCGACGATGTCCTGCGGGTAGGTGTCCGCGTGCTCCAGCGCCGTCGCGTGCGGGATGATCTCCTTGTCCACGAACGAGCGGACGGTGGACAGGATCTCGGTCTGGATGTCGGTCAGACCGGCGGTCTGGGCGAGCCGGGCCATGCTGGTTACTCCTCGGTGAGCGTCGTCGGTCGGCGGGCGGTCGGGGCCTCAGCGCTGAGGTTCGGTGCGCGAGCTGCGCTCACGCCTCCGGCGGGGTCCACTTGTCGGTGCGGGTCATGCCCGCCGCGCGGCCCTTGCCCGAGATCACCAGCGCCATCTTGCGGCTGGCCTCGTCGATCATCTCGTCGCCGATCATCGCCGCGCCGCGCTTGCCGCCGGCCTCGGAGGTGAAGTACTCGTAGGCGTCGAGGATGTTCTCGGCGTGGTCGTAGTCGCTCTGCGCCGGGGAGAAGGTCTCGTTGGCGGCGTCGATCTGGCCGGGGTGCAGCACCCACTTGCCGTCGAAGCCCAGTGCCGCGGACCGGCCGGCGACCCGGCGGAACCCGTCGACGTCCTTGATCTGCAGGTACGGGCCGTCGATGGCCTGCTTGTCGTGCGCGCGGGCCGCCATCAGGATCGACATGAGGATGTGGTGGTAGGCGTCTCCCACGTCGTAGCCGGGGGGCTGCTCGCCGACGACCAGCGACTTCATGTTGATCGAGGCCATGAAGTCGGCCGGGCCGAAGATGATCGTCTCGACCCGCGGCGACGCGGTGGCGATGGCGTTGACGTTGGTCAGGCCCAGCGCGTTCTCGATCTGCGCCTCGATGCCGATCCTCCCGACCTCGAGACCGTTGGTCTTCTCGATCTGGGTCAGCAGCAGGTCGAGCGCGACGACCTGCTCGGGGGTCTGCACCTTCGGCAGCATGATCGCGTCGAGGTTGGCGCCGGCGCCCTCGACGACCTCGACGACGTCGCGGTAGGTCCACTCGGTGGTCCAGTCGTTGACCCGGACGACGCGGATCTTCTCGCCCCAGCCGCCCTCGTTGAGGGCCTCGACGATCGTCGTCCGCGCACCGGGCTTGGCCAGCGGGGCGCAGGCGTCCTCCAGGTCCAGGAAGACCTGGTCGGAGTTCAGCGTGCGAGCCTTGTCGATGAACTTCTGGCTCGATCCGGGCACGGCCAGGCAGGACCGGCGGGCGCGGAGGGTGGTGCTCACAGGCGGGCTCCTCGTCGAGATCGTCCTCGCCCGCGTCGCGGCGACGACGTCGTCACGACACGGGCGTTCGGGCTGGGGACTGATGCTGGCACGACGACGGCCGCGGCGCCCCGTCCAGGTGATTGGTTTCTCACCCGCCGGTGGTCAGGTGGGGTTACCCGTCGGTCACCCCTGTTCGGGAGGTGGGGTCAGGGAGCCCCTGGCCACCGCGACGACGGTCCCGCCGACCCAGCTCCCGACGGCCCGGCCGCCCTCGGTGCGCACGCCGGCGTACAACGTGGACGGACGGCCCATCTCCACTCCCTGGGTCACGACGAAGGAGTGCTCGCCGTCGTCGGTGACCAGGCCGCGGTCGGCGAGGAAGATCCCGAGCGCGACGGCGGCCGAGCCCGTCGCCGGGTCCTCGGGAACCCCGATCCCGATGCCGAACATGCGGGCGTGGACCCGCTCGGCGGTGGCGTCGACGGCGGCGACGAGCAGCCCGGTCGCGCCGCTGTCGGCGACCGCGGCGGCCAGCGCCGCGGGGTCGGGCACCGCGCGGGCGACCGCACCGGCGACGACGAGCAGGATCGCGAAGTCGGTCCCGGCACCGGCCACACCCGGCACGGCGGCGCCGTCGACGTCGTCGGGGCCGAGGCCGAGCGCGGCGGCGACGCGGACGGCGTTCAGCTCGGCGCCGACCGACGGCGCGCCGCCCCACACCCGGGCGCCGGTGTCGTCGACCCGCACGGGCAGCAGCCCGGCCCCGCACTCCTGCACGCGGTCGCCCTCGCCGATGACGCCGTCACGGGCCAGCACCCAGGCCGTGCCGACGCTGGGGTGCCCGGCGAAGGGCAGCTCGGCGAGCGGGGTGAAGATCCGCACCCGGTAGTCGGCGCCGCTCTCGCCGTCGCCGGTCGGGGCCAGCGGGAACGTCGTCTCCGACAGGTTGAACTCCCGCGCGATCGCCTGCATCCGGGCCGTGGACAGCGCCTCGGCGCCGTGCACGACGGCCAGCGGGTTACCGGCGTACGGACGGTCGGTGAACACGTCGACGATGTCGTAGCGGAGGGGTTCGGGGCCCTGGCCGGGATCGTGCTGCGGCTCGTTCACGGCGGGCGAGCCTAGTCACACGTCCGGGGCGGTCGCGGTACCGCCGGGGGTTCTAGTCTCGGCGCCATGGCCTCGGTACGGGTGTTCGTCGCGCGGATGGCCGGCCTGGCCGTCTACGGCCCGGACGGTGAGCGGATCGGCAAGGTCCGCGACGTCGTGGTCTCGCTGCGTGTGGACAGTCATCCACCGCGGGTGCTGGGCCTGGTCGTGGACCTGTCCGCACGCCGCAGCATCTTCGTGCCGATGCTGCGGGTCGCCGACATCGCGCCGACCGCGGTGACGCTGGCCAGCGGCTCGGTGAACCTGCGCTCGTTCGACCAGCGCCCGAACGAGACCCTCGTGCTCGGGCAGCTGCTGAACTCCCCCGCGACGGTGCGCGAGGGCGGGACCGAGGGCTCGGTCGTCGACGTCGCGGTCGAGCCGAGCCGGACCCGGGACTGGGTGATCACCAAGGTGGCGCTGCGGTTCCGGCGGACCCGGCTGGCGCGCAGGCCGCGGGTCGAGGTGTTCGGCTGGGAGGCCGTGTCCGGGCTCGACGTCGCCGCGGCGCAGGGCGCGGACCGGCTGCTCGCGGTGTTCGACTCGATGCGCCCGGCCGACGTCGCCGCGGCACTGTCGCGGCTGCCCGACGACCGGCAGCGCCACGTCGTCGACGCCCTGGACGACGAGCGGCTCGCCGACGTGTTCGAGGAGTTGTCCGAGTCCGACCAGCGCGAGCTGCTCGGCTACCTCGACGACGACCGCGCCGCCGACGTCCTGGAGGCGATGAGCCCGGACGACGCGGCGGACCTGCTCGGCGAGCTCGACGACGACGAGGCGGGCCGGCTGCTAGAACTGATGGAGCCCGACGAGTCCGAGCCCGTGCGCCGCCTGCTGCGCTACGAGTGGGACACCGCGGGCGGCCTGATGACCCCGGAGCCGATCACCCTGGCGCCGGACGTGACCGTCGCCGAGGCGCTCGCCCGGGTGCGCAACCCGGAGGTGCCCCCGGCGCTGGCGTCGATGGTGTTCGTCGTCCGCCCGCCGACCGCGACCCCGACCGGGCGCTACCTGGGCTGTGTGCACACCCAGCAGCTGCTGCGGGCGGCACCGTTCGAGCTGGTCGCGGGCATGGTCGACGCCGACCTGCCGCAGCTGGGGCCCGAGGCCGGGCTCGGCGAGGTGACCCGCTACTTCGCCAGCTACAACCTGGTGGCGGGCCCGGTCGTCGACGCCGAGGACCACCTGCTGGGCGCGGTCACGGTCGACGACGTGCTGGACCACCTGCTGCCGCAGGGCTGGCGCGACCGCGACCTCGCCCCGGGCGAGGTGCACGGCGGCGCGGTGCGGGCCGCGAACGGTGCCGGCGACCGTACGCACGACGGGGAGGTGCACGGTGCCTGAGCCCGGGATCGGACGGCGGCTGGACCAGCCGCGCGTCGGGCGTCGGCGGTTCGAGGTGGACCCGGACGGCTTCGCCCGCTTCTCCGAGCGGATCGCCCGGTTCCTCGGGACGGGCCGCTTCCTCGCGATCCAGTCGGTGATCGTCGTCGTGTGGATCGCGCTGAACCTGGTCGCCTGGTCGATCCAGTGGGACCCGTACCCGTTCATCCTGCTCAACCTGGCGTTCTCCACCCAGGCCGCGTACGCCGCACCGCTGATCCTGCTGGCCCAGAACCGGCAGGACGACCGGGACCGGATCGCGCTGGACGAGGACCGGCGGCGCGCCGAGCGGACGAAGGCCGACACCGAGTTCCTCGCCCGGGAGCTGGCGGCGCTGCGCCTGGCCGTCGGGGAGACCGCGAGCCGGGACTACCTGCGCGGCGAGCTGGAGAAGCTGGGTGACCGGCTCGACGACGCCGTGGCCCGCAGCCGCGGCGAGGAGCTCCCGGTCGAGCCGGGTGCCCGGAAGAAGATGCGCAAGAAGGAACGCTGATCGCTCAGGAGCGGTCGGGGACCAGGCGGCGCATGATGCGCTCGAGCGCCGCGAGGTCGTCGGCGTCGAGCCGCTCCACGAAGTGCGCGCGGACCCCGCGCAGATGGGTGAGCGCGGCGGTGCGCAGGCGGTCGTAGCCGGTGTCGGTGAGCCGGGCGGTGACCCCGCGGCCGTCGTCGGCGACCTTGGCCCGGGCGACGAGCCCGACCCGTTCCAGCCGGTCGACGAGCCGGGTGACCCCGGAGCGGGAGAGCAGCACGGCGTCGGCCAGCTCGGTCATCCGCAGCCGGTGGTCGGGCGCCTCGGACAGCTGGACCAGCACGTCGTAGGCGGCCAGGGACAACTGCTGCTCGCCCTCCAGCTCGGTCTCGAGCTGCCTGGTGACACCCGCGTGCGCGCGCAGGAAGCTGCGCCACGACGCGAGCTCGGCCGGGGTCGGGACCACGCGGCGGCGCGCCGGGTGCTCGCGCGTCGGGGCGCCGCTCGTGTCGTCCATCGCAGGGATGCTAGAGACACCCGCACCACCTCGTCAGCGCGGACGTGCCGGGCGACACCGCCGGTGACCCGGAGACCGCGGAAGCACCCACGTAGCATGGGGTGACGCGAGAGGAAAGAGGTCGTAGGAGCCCATGTCCGTCACCGGCAGCACCAGCACCGTCGTCGAGGCCGTGCGCGCAGCCCTCGGCACCGTCGAGGACCCGGAGATCCACAAGCCGATCACCGAGCTGGGGATGGTCAAGAGCGTCGACGTCTCCGCCGACGGCCTCGCCCACGTCGGGGTCTACCTGACCGTTGCGGGCTGCCCGATGCGCGAGACGATCACCTCTCGCGTCACCGAGGCGGTCTCGAAGGTCCCCGGCGTCGAGCGGGTCGAGGTCGAGCTCGACGTGATGAGCGACGAGCAGCGCACCGAGCTGCGCCGTTCGCTGCGCGGCGACGCCGACGAGCCCGTCATCCCCTTCGCCCAGCCCGGCTCGCTGACCCGCGTGTTCTGTGTGGCGTCCGGCAAGGGCGGCGTCGGCAAGTCCTCGGTCACCGTCAACCTGGCCGCGGCCATGGCCCGGCGCGGGATGAAGGTCGGCGTGGTCGACGCCGACATCTACGGCCACTCGGTCCCGCGCATGATCGGTGCCGCGGACCGGCCCACCAAGATCGAGAACATGATCATGCCGCCGCAGTCGCACGGCGTGAAGGTCATCTCGATCGGCATGTTCACCGACGGCAACACCCCGGTCGTCTGGCGTGGCCCGATGCTGCACCGCGCGCTGCAGCAGTTCCTCGCCGACGTGTTCTGGGGCGACCTGGACGTGCTGCTGCTCGACCTGCCCCCGGGTACCGGCGACGTCGCCATCTCCACCGCCCAGCTCGTGCCGAACGCCGAGCTGCTGGTCGTGACCACCCCGCAGCAGGCCGCCGCCGAGGTCGCCGAGCGGGCCGGGTCGATCTCCACCCAGACCCGCCAGCGCCTGGCCGGGGTCGTGGAGAACATGTCCTGGATGGAGATGCCCGACGGCTCGCGCAACGAGATCTTCGGCTCCGGTGGCGGGCAGATCGTCGCGGACTCGCTGAGCCGCACGGTCGGCACCACGGTGCCGCTGCTGGGCCAGATCCCGCTCGACGTCGCGCTGCGCGAGGGCGGCGACGCCGGCACCCCGATCGTGCTCGGCAAGCCCGAGTCGGCCGCGGCGCAGGCCCTCGACGCGATCGCGGAGAAGCTGACCGTGAAGGCCCGCGGTCTGGCCGGGATGAGCCTGAACATCTCTCCCGTCGGGCGCTGACCCGCACCTCCGACGACGACGAGGCCCCGCACACCGGCAGGTGTGCGGGGCCTCGTCCGTTCCCCCGGGGGCGGATCTCAGGACAGCGCGTCGTTCAGTGCCTTGGTCCAGAGCGCCAGGCCCTCGTCGACCTGCTCGGCGGTCACGACGAGCGCCGGGATCATCCGGACGACGTTGCCGTACACACCGCAGGTCAGCAGGAGCAGGCCCTGCGCGGCGGCCGCGGCGTGCACCTTCGCCGCGGTGGCGCCGTCGGGCTTGCCGTCGGCGTCGACGAACTCGATGCCGACCATCAGGCCCCGGCCGCGGACGTCGCCGATGGCGGCGATGCCCTGCGCGGCGTCCCGGACGCCGGCCAGGAGCTTCTCGCCCTGCACGCGGGCGTTCTCGACGAGGCCCTCGCCCTGTACGACCTCGAGCGTGGCGAGCGCGGCGGCACAGGCGACGGCGTTGCCGCCGTAGGTGCCGCCCTGCGAGCCGGGCCACGCCTTCTCCATGAGGGCCTTCGGCGCGGCGATGGCCGAGAGCGGGAAGCCGGACGCGAGCCCCTTGGCGGTGACGATGATGTCCGGGGTGAGGCCCTCGGCGTGCTGGTGGCCCCAGAACTTCCCGGTGCGGCCGTAACCGGTCTGGACCTCGTCGGCGATCAGCAGGATGCCGTGCCGGTCGGCGCGCTCGCGCAGCCCGTGCAGGAACGCGGGCGGGGTCGGGACGTAGCCGCCCTCGCCCAGCACCGGCTCGACGATGAACGCGGCGACGTCGGACGCCGGCGCGGTGCTCGCCAGCTGCCGGTCGAGCTCGGACAGGGCGAACGCGACGGCCTGCTCCTCGGACCAGCCGTAGCGGTAGGCGTAGGGGAAGGGCGCGAACGCGACCCCGCCCATCATCGGGGCGATCCCGGCCCGGATCTTCGCCCCGGAGGTGGTGAGCGCCGCGGCACCCATGGTGCGGCCGTGGAAGCCGCCGTCGAACGCGATGATCAGCTGCCGGCCGGTGGCCTGGCGGGCCAGCCGCACCGACGCCTCGACGGCCTCGGAGCCGGAGTTGGTGAAGAACACCGAGTCGATGCCCTCGGGCAGCACGTCGCCCATCCGCTCGACCAGCGTCAGCAGCGGCTGGTGCATCACGGTCGTGTACTGACCGTGGATCAGCGTGGCCACCTGCTCCTGAGCGGCCGCGACGACCGTCGGGTGGCAGTGCCCGGTGGAGGTGACGCCGATGCCGGCGGTGAAGTCGAGGTGGCGGCGCCCATCGGTGTCGTACAGGTAGACGCCCTCACCGCGGGCGGCCTGGACCGGGGTGGCCTGCTTGAGCAGCGGGGACAGCTGTGCCATGGGTTCGCAGCTCCTGATGCGTCGAGGGTGGTGCGTCTCGGGTTGTCGAGTTGTCGACAATCTCAGGGAAGCACGGCCGGGTGGGTCCGGGCAAGGGTCGGTCGGGCCCGCCTTTGCTCTGCTCACAGATACGCAGCACGCGCCCGGACCGCCCCGGCGCTGCGGCCCCGGACGGGCCCGCATTGCCGGGCGGACAGCCCTCGGCGGCGTCGAGATGCAGCTCAGCGGGAGTTGTCGATCTCCACCGCCCGCTGGGCTGCATCTCGGCGCACGCGCAACGCGGGGTGGCCGGCCCGCCGTGCGGCCGCCCGGCGCCCGCGCGGGGCCGTTGCTGCGTATCGGTGAGCAGAGCAAAGGGACGAGCGAAGAGCCCCCTCATCCCGGACGCGGCGACGAGGAAGGTCCTGGTCAGGCCAGTAGCGCGGCGATCACCAGCAGCACCGGGACGGCGACGACGGTCGAGGCCAGTGCCACGTCGCGGGCCAGCGGGACGGCGCGGTCGTAGCGCACGGCGTAGCCGAACACGTTCTGCGCGGTGGGCAGGGCGGCCAGCACCACCGCGGCGAGCAGCGCCGGGCCCGTCAGGCCGAGCACGCCCGCGGCGAGGGCCCAGGCGATCAGCGGGTGCAGCACGTTCTTGATCAGGACGGCGGTCCACACCGAGCCCGCGGTCTCCCCCGCCCCGGGGCAGCGGGCGCCGTGCAGGGAGATGCCGAACGCGAGCAGCATGGCGGGCACCGCGAGGTCGGCGAGCAGCTCGACCGGGGCGGTCACCGGCTCCGGCAGCACGACACCCGTCGCGGAGACGGTCAGCCCGGCGGCGGTGGCGATCGCGATCGGGTTGCGCAGCGGGGCGAGGGCGACCCGGACCCACCCGGGGCGTTCGCCGCGGCCGTCGCCGGGCAGGACGTCCATCAGGGTCGTGAACAGCGGGGTCAGGATCGCGAGCTGGAACAGCAGCACCGGGGCGACGGCGGCGGAGTCGCCGAGCACGTAGGCCGCGATCGGGATACCGAGATTGCCCGCGTTGACGTAGCCGGACGCCATCGACCCGACGACGACCTCGCCTGCCGGGCGGCGGCGCAGCAGCGCGACCGGCACGAACAGCAGGCAGGCCAGGGTGCTGGTCAGCGCGGTGACGACCAGCCCCGAGGACAGGACGGCGCCGACGTCCGAACGGCTGAGCGTGGTGAACAGCAGCGCGGGTGTCGCGACGAAGAAGGCGGTGCGGGCGAGGACCTTCGAGCCCTGGTCTCCGAGCAGGCCTCCGCGGCCGAGGACGTACCCGACGACCACGACGACGCCGATGACCAGGAAACCTTCGAGGACGCCCACCACGTGCCGACATGTTACGTATGCGAACTAGTCCCCGGGGTGTCCAGCGGTTCGGTTCACAGGCGTTCAGGCCGCCCCGGGCATCGCGGCGAGGATGCGGGTGACGGCGTCGTCCATGTGGGCGGCCAGCCGGTCCAGCAGCAGCTCGGTGCGGCCGTCGCGCAGGGCGTCGCGCAGCCGTTCGTGCTCGGCGAGCAGCGCCCGGGCGGGCGGGGCCGTCTGCTGGAACGCGGCGAGGCACATCCGGGTCTCGACGAGCAGACCCTCGGTCATCCGGCGCAGCCGCGGGCTCCCCGACGCGGCGACGAGCGCGGCGTGGAAGTCGTGGTCGGCGTCGGCGAGGGCCACGGCGTCGCCCGCCTCGGCCGCGGCGGCCATCACGCCGAGCGGAATCTCCAGCGCGACGACGGCCGCCGCCCGGTCACCCTCAAGCACCTTGAGCGCCGCGGCCCGCTCGACGGCGGTGCGGGCCAGGTAGACGTCACGGACGTCGTCGGGACCGAGCTCGCGCACGAACAGGCCGCGGTGGCGTTCGCTGCGCAGCAGACCCTCGGCGACGAGGCGCTGCATCGCCTCGCGCAGCGGGCCGCGGCTCACCCCCAGCCGGTTCGCGAGGTCCACCTCGCCGAGCTGGGTGCCCGGCGCGAACGTGCCGCGCATGATCGCCGCACGGATCCGGTCGGCGACGATCTCCGCGGTGGAGCGCCGGCTCACCGGCTCGAGCTCCGAGACGTCCAGCCCCACGACTCACCCTCTCCGGAACAGTGTCCCCAGGCCGGGACGGTCGACGTCGGCCCCGGCGAGACGCAGTCCCTGCCAGATGCTCACCTGGTTCGCGGTCAGCACCGGCCTGCCCACGCGTGCGTCCAGCGCGTCGAGCACGTCCACGGTGTGCAGCGCGGTGTCGGGCAGCAGCACCGCGTCGGCGCCGGGCGCGTCCGAGGCCACCGCGGCGGCGAACTCCAGCACGGTCTCGGGCGGCAACGTCCCGACCTCGGCGGCGGTGATGATGTCGCGGGCGGACAGCGTGTGCACGGAGATGTCGTGGTGGGTCAGGAAGTGCACGAAGGCGCCGGCGACGTCCGGCGGATAGGTCGCCCCGACCGCCACCGAGCGGATCCCGAGCCGCCGGCAGGCGTCGACGAAGGCGAACGATGTGCTCGACGTCGGCACCCCGGACACCCGTTCCAGCGCCGCGACCTGCCGGGCGGCGCCCTCGGGGCCGAAGATGAACGACCCCGAGGTGCAGGCCCAGACGACCGCGTCCAGCGGGCCCGCCTCCGCGGCGACCCGGCGCGCGCCGTCGGCGAGGACCTCGTCGCCGCCGATGGCGAGCAGCGCGTCCTCGCGGTGGGCGTCCTCGGGCATCTCGGTGTGGACCAGGGCGAGCCGACTGCCGTCGGTCAGCAGCTTCTCGGCGCGCGGGTAGTCGTCCTCGGCGGAGAAGCCCGGGTAGAGAAATCCGACCGTGCTCATGTTGTCGACAATCCTACAGAGACCGGGGTCATCGCAAGGGTCACGACGCCCGCGAGTAGACCAGCCGCTCCCCCACGCTGCCCGCGCGCCACACGTCGTGGCAAGCGGTCGCCATCTCCTCGAGCCCGTCGACGATGGTGGCGAACACGTTGCCCGGCACCCAGCCGACATCCCCGTTGAGCAGCAGGTTGTTGCGCCCGTAGAAGATCGCGAGGTCGATCCCGCCCTCGGCGGCGTCGATGCCCTGGTCGTCCTTGAACGCGCTGTCGAGCATCCCGCCGTGGAAGTCGAAGTAACAGACGTCGCCCGGGATGGGCGTGACCGTCGGGTTCTCCTGCCCGATCCGCGGGCCGAACCGCGGGACGATCGTGTAGACCTCGTTGCGGGCGTACTTGGCGTGCTGCGCGTCGCCACCCTGCGGGCCGCCGGCCAGCGCCTCCCAGACCGCCGCGGCGGTGCGCGGCGCCTCGGCCTCCAGCAGCCTCGCGGTGCACGCGACGCCACGCTTCGCGAGCTCGATCCTGATCAGCTTCGTCATCCGATCCCCCTGTCCGATACGCGGATTGTTGACAATCGTAGGTGTGCTTCCTAGCGTGTCAACGCCGCCCGACCTCCCTACCGACAGGATCTCCCGTTGCCGGTTTCCGCTGGTCAGGACCCCATCACCGTCGCCGTGCTGCACGGCGGGGAGACCCCGCCCGGCCTCGAGCGGCACGCCGGTGACGCACGTCTCCGCTTCGCCGCCGACGCCGGCGAGCTCGCCGCCGTACTGCCCGGCAGCAACGTGCTGCTCACCTGGGACTTCACCTCCGACGCCGTCAAGGACGTCTGGGAGGCCACCGACACCACGGCGCTGCGCTGGGTGCACACCGCCAGCGCCGGCGTCGACCGGGTCGCGTTCCCCGCCCTGCTCGCCTCGGGTGCGACGCTGACGAACTCGCGCGGGGTGTTCGACCGCCCGATCGCCGAGTTCGTGCTCGGCGCGGTGATCGCGTTCGCCAAGGACACCGCCCGCTCGCTCGCGCTGCAGCGGGAGCGGACCTGGCGCCACCGCGAGACCGAGACCGTCGCCGGGAAGGTCGCGACGGTCGTCGGGAGCGGGCCGATCGGGCGCGCCGTCGCCGACCTGCTGGGCGTGGTCGGGATGCGGGTGCGGCTGGTCGGCCGGCGCGCCGCGGATGGTGTGCACGCCTTCGACGAGCTGCCCGGCCTGCTGCCCGACACCGACCACCTGGTGCTCGCCGCCCCGCTGACCGACGCGACCCGCGGGATGCTCCACGCCGGGACGATCGCCCTGCTGCCCGAGCGGGCGCGGGTCGTCAACGTCGGCCGGGGCGCGCTCGTCGTGCAGGACGACCTGACCGACGCGCTCGCGACCGGGCGGCTCGCCGGCGCCGCCCTGGACGTGTTCGAGGCCGAGCCGCTGCCCGCGACCTCGCCGCTGTGGGCGATGGAGCACGTGCTCCTCTCCCCGCACATGTCCGGTGACGTCGTCGGATGGAAGGACATGCTCGTCGAGCTGTTCGCCGACAACCTCGCGCGCTTCCGGGACGGCCGGGAGCTGCGCAACGTGGTGGACCCCGAACGCGGGTACGTGAGCTCATCCGCAGGAAAGGTGTGACTGCTGTGACGACCGCAGACCTCAGCGCGACCGAGCTGCTGGCGGGCTACCGCAGCGGCGAGATCTCGCCGGTGCAGGCCACCCGCGACGCGCTGGACCGGATCGAGGCGCACGACGGCGCGGTGAACGCGTTCTGCCTGGTCGACGCCGACTCGGCGCTGTCGCAGGCGAAGGACTCCGAGGCGCGCTGGCAGGCCGGGGAGCCGGTCGGGCCGCTGGACGGCGTCCCCACCTCGATCAAGGACATGCTCCTGACGATCGGCTGGCCGACCCGCCGCGGCTCGACGACGACGTCGCCGGACGGCCCGTTCGAGGTCGACGGTCCGCCGGTCGCCCGGGTCCGCGCCGCCGGGGCGGTGCTGATCGGGAAGAACACCACCCCCGAGCTGGCCTGGAAGGGCGTGACCGACTCGCCCCTGACGGGGGTCACCACCAACCCGTGGGACCCGACGAGGACGGCCGGCGGCTCGTCCGGCGGATCCGCATCCGCGGTGGGGCTGGGCATGGGCCCCCTGTCGCTGGGCACCGACGCAGGCGGCTCGGTCCGCATCCCGGCCGCGTTCACCGGCACCGTCGCGCACAAGCCGACCTACGGCCGGATCGCCCACTACCCCGGTTCGGCGTTCGGGACGCTCGCCCACGTCGGCCCGATGACCCGCACCGTCGCCGACGCCGCGCTGCTGCACGACGTCGTCGCGCAGCCCGACACCCGCGACCCGTGGGTGTTCGACGTGCCCCGCGAGTCCGCCGTCGAGCGGCTCGCCGGGGGCGCGCAGGGCCTGCGCATCGCGTTCTCCCCCACCCTGGGGTTCGTCGACGTCGACCCGGAGGTGGCGGCGCTGGTCGCCGAGGCGGTCGCGGTGTTCGCCCGTGAGCTCGGCGCGACCGTCGAGAATGCCGACCCCGGTTTCGCCGACCCGATCGAGCCGTTCCACACGCTCTGGTTCGCCGCGGCCGCGAAGTCCCTGGAGCCGGTCGGCGCCGAGGCCAGGAAGGCCATGGATCCGGCGCTGGTGGAGATCGCCGAGCAGGGCGCCGGGGTCTCGGCGCTGGACTACCTGGGCGCGATGGCCGTGCGCAACGAGCTGGGGACGCTGATGGGCGCCTTCCACTCCGAGTACGACCTGCTGCTCACCCCGACACTGCCGATCACCGCGTTCGAGGGCGGCCGGGAGGTCCCCGAGGGCTGGCACGACCCGCGCTGGACGTCGTGGACGCCGTTCACGTACCCGTTCAACATGACCCAGCAGCCCGCGACGTCGGTGCCGTGCGGCTTCACCTCCGCCGGCCTGCCGGTGGGACTGCAGGTCGTCGGGCCGCGGCACGCCGACGCCACGGTGCTGGCCGCCGCGCACGCCTACCAGCAGGCGACGACGCACCACCTGCGCAGGCCCCCGCTGCTGGGCTGACCCCGTCCCGCACGACGCCGGCGCCGCACCCCGGGATCGGGTACGGCGCCGGCGTCGGCGGAACGGGTGGGCTCAGGTGGCGTCCCAGTCGACCGGGGGCTTCTCGCCCGAGGTGAGCGGGGGCTGCGGCTCCCGGACGGGCGGCGGGGTGCTCGCGGTGGCCGCGCCCCCGGCCGCCGCCACGCCACCGGCCGCCGCGGCGGTCCCGGCGCCGGGGGCGAAGCCGTTCGGCTTGACCGGGCCGGCGAACCCGTCGTCGGAGAACAGGCTGCGGGTGATCGCGGTGCGCGGGTTGAGCGAGCGCAGGCTGCGCAGGTCGTTCAGCGGCTGCTGGATCTGGTCGAACTCCGGGCCCAGCTCCTTCTTCAGGTGGTCCTGGGCGCCGGTGGCGAACTCCTTGACCTTGCGCACGGCGCGGCCCAGCCACGCCGCCGCCTCGGGCAGCCGCTCCGGGCCGAGGATGAAGAGCCCCGCCACGACCAGGACGAGGATCTCCGGCATGCCGATGTTCTCGAACACAGCGCCAGCGTACGGGTACTAGCGCTGCCCGAGCGTGACGGTCACGGTGAGCGGTCGTCCCTGACGGACGAGACCCACCGGGACCTGCTCGCCGGGGGCGTGTTCGCGGACGGCGACGACGAGCTCGTCGGCACTGGCGATGGGGCGCCCGGCGACGTCGACGACGACGTCGCCGTCGGCGATCCCGGCCGCGGCCGCCGGTCCCCCGGCGACGACGTTCTGCACCTGGGCGCCGTCGGTGGCGCCGTCGGTGACCGAGCGGGCGTTGACACCGAGGTCGGCGTGCGCCACGCGGCCGGTCCGGATGAGCTCCTCGGCGATGGCGCGGGCGTCGTCGATCGGGATGGCGAAGCCCAGGCCGATCGAGCCGCCCTGTGCCCCGGACTCGGCGCTGCCCGCGCTGCGGATCGCGGTGTTGATGCCGACGACGGCGCCGGTCGCGTCCACCAGTGGGCCGCCGGAGTTGCCGGGGTTGATCGCGGCGTCGGTCTGCACGGCGTCGATCACCGCGTCGCCCGCACTGCCCTCGGGGTCGAGCCGCACCGGGCGGTCGACGGCCGACACGATCCCCGTCGTCACCGTGCCCGCCAGGCCGAACGGCGACCCGATAGCGATCACCGCGTCACCGACGGCGAGCTCGCCGGAGCGGCCGATCGCGGCGACCGTCGGGTTCGCGACGGGCACCTTGACCACCGCGAGGTCGGTCATCGGGTCCGCACCGACCACGGTGGCCGGGACGCGGGAGCCGTCGGAGAACAGGGCCTCGATGGTGCCCTGGCCGGGTCCGGTCGCCGGCGCGACGACGTGGTCGTTGGTGAGCACGTAGCCCGCGGGGTCGATCACGACGCCGGAGCCGTTGCCCGCCTGGTTGCCGACGGTCACCTCCAGCGAGACGACCGCGGGCAGCACCCGTGAGGCGACCTCCGACACCGAGCCGGGCGGCCGTTCCCGGGCGGGCTCGGTCGCGCTCAGCACGGCTCCGGGGCTGGTCAGTGCGCTCGCCGCGGTGGCCGTCCAGTGCCCGACCAGGCCGCCTGCCGCACCGACGACGAGGGCGAGCACGCCGAGCAGCGCCAGCGCGCGCGGCTGCACCCGCTTGCCGAACAGGACCTCGCGGACGCTCAGCCGGGGGCCGTCGGGCCGGGGACCCTCACCGGGGTCGTCGCCGTCGCCGGGCGGTGGGGCGGCGACGACCGGCGTGCCCGGGTCGCGCCAGGGGTCGCCGGTCGAGCCGCCGGGCCAGAACGGGTCCTGCTCGGCGCTCTGCTCACCACCGCGCAGCGCGTCGCCCGACGCACCGGGCGGACGCTGCAGACCACCGGCGGGGCCGCCGTCCGGTGCGCGGTCCGGGCGGCCGAACGCGCGGGCGACCGCGGCGGTCGGTGGGGGCACCGTCGGCAGCGACCCGTTCGACCCGAGGTGCGACGACGGCGGCGCGAACGAGCTGCCGACGCCGTCCGGGCGGCCGAAGGCGGCCTGCTCACCGGGGTCGGTCGCGGGACGGTCCAGCGGGCGGGGGCGCAGCCGCGGCGGGGCGGAGCCGTGGACCTCCGGGTCGGCCGCGCCGTCCGGGCGGGCACCGCGGTCGTTGCTCACCGGGTCACCCCGGAGCCCGGGGAGACTGCTCCCGACGATCGATCAGCCGGCACGGCGTCCACCCAGTACACCCGCTCAGCCTGCCCGGCGGGCGGTGAAGTCGGTGTATCGGTGACGCGTCAGGGTGTCGGGGAGATGTCGGCGTCACCGGTCGGCGTGGCCGAGGTCGTCGGCGACAGCGGCGCACCTGTCGAGTCCACCGTGGTGGCGGCCGGGACGGCCGTCCGCCGCGACGAGGCGGGCACCGGGGTGGCCGCGAACCGGGCGACGGCCGCGGCACCCGGGCCGGGGACGGCCGGCCCGGTCGGGGTGGCGGTCGTGGCGGCGGGCAGGCCGAACGCGAGCGCGCCGAGCGCCAGCCCGGACACGGCGGCACCGGTGCCCAGACGCACCCGTCGCGACCGGCCGGCGCGACGGCCGTGGTCGCCCTCGACCGGCGCCGGGCGCAGCACCGACACGAGCTGGCCGTCCGGGGTGAGCGACAGGCCCGCCGGCGGCGGAGGCAGCTCGGTGTCCTGCGGGATCGCGCGCAGCGTCGACATCAGCGACGGCGGCAGCGTGGGGGCGTCGGCACCGCGCAGCGCGGTGCGGGCCCGCCGCTGCTCGGCGACCTCCACCGCGCAGTCGGGGCAGCGCTCGAGGTGGCGGGTGGCGCGGTCGTGCGGGCCGGCGGCCAGCTCGTCGTCCACGAAGGCGACGACCGCCTCGAGCGTCAGGTGGGTCGTCCCCCAGTCCGGGGGGACGACCTGGAAACGCCGTCGCTCGGTCACGGGACCAACTCTGCCACCGGACCGCGGTCGGATGCCACCGCCTGCTCCTCCGCCGCGGCCGCGCGGTGCCGCTCCAGCGACGCCCGCAGCGCGGTCCGGCCCCGGTGGATGCGGCTGCGGACGGTGCCGAGCTTCACCCCGAGGGTGGCGCCGATCTCCTCGTAGGACAGGCCCTCGACGTCGCACAGGACGACGGCGACCCGGAAGTCCGGGGGCAGCTCGTCCAGCGCGGCCTGCAGGTGCGGGTCGAGGTGGTTGATCGCGAACACGGTCTCGGGCTCGGGGCCACCGCCCGGGAGACGGTCGGTGTCCTCGGGCAGGCCCTCCATCCGCAGCCGGGCGCGGCGGCGGACCATGTCGAGGAACAGGTTCGTGGTGATGCGGTGCAGCCAGCCCTCGAAGGTGCCCGGCTTGTAGGACGCCAGGGACCGGAACACCCGGATGAAGGTCTCCTGGGTGAGGTCCTCCGCGTCGTGCTGGTTGCCGGACAGGCGGTAGGCGAGTCGGTAGACGCGGTCGGCGTGCTCCCGGACGACCTCGTCCCAGGTGGGCGGGGTCCAGTCGGCACCCTCACCGGGGCGGGTACCGGCGGCGGCGTCCCGGAACGGGGCGTCGTCGGTTGCGCGAGGGGCGGACATCGGGGCGGGGCACCTCCGTGGAGTCGCGACCGTGTCGTGGTGTCGATCGGCCGCGAGGCTTCGTTTGTTGCACCACAGACTGCCCGCCACCCATGAGGAGGATGTGAAACCCGTCTGAGAGAAGTCTGTGAAACCGACGACGGATCATGCGGCGATAATCTTGCGCCATGAGCACACCCGCGGGGGCGGCCGCGTACGCCGAGGGCTACCTCGCCGAGGACGATGCGTGCGGCGAGGCCCGCGCACTGGGCACGGCGGCGGGCGCGCACCCCATCTCCGCGGCGGGCGGGGCGGCGCTGTCGGTGCTGGCCGCGACGGTCTCCGCTCGGGCCGTCGTCGAGATCGGGACCGGAGCCGGGGTGAGCGGGCTGTACCTCCTGCGCGGCATGGCCGGCGACGGGACGCTGACCACCATCGACGTCGACCCGGAGCTGCAGCGTTCGGCCCGGCGCACCTTCCTCGCCGCCGGGTACGGGCCCGGGCGCGCGCGGCTGATCAACGGGATGGCACTGGAGGTGCTGCCGCGACTGACCGACGGCGGCTACGACCTCGTCGTCGCCGACGCCGTCCCCGCCGAGTACCCCGGCTACCTGGCCGAGGCGATCCGGCTGCTGCGCCCCGGCGGGGTGCTGGTGCTGGAGGGTGTGCTCGACGGTGGCCGGGTCGCCGAGCCCGGTGCCGTGCACGGTCCGGGTACGGCCGCACTGCGCGAGACCGCCGCGCTGGTCCGCGACGACGAGCGCCTGCTGTCGGCGCTGCTGCCGGTCGCGGACGGGATGCTCTGCGCCGTCCGCAGGTGAGCGGAGCGAACGCGGCATCGACACCGCAGGTGAGCGCGGAGCCGCAGGTCGGCGCTACTGCGCCGTGACGCCCTTGCCGAGGACGACGACGCCGCCGTTGGAGACGGTGTAGCGGCTGCGGTCGAGGTTCAGGTCGACGCCGATCAGCGCGCCGTCGGGGACGACGACGTTCTTGTCGAGGATCGCACGGCGCACGACCGCGCCCCGGCCGATCCGGGCGCCCGGCAGCACGACCGAGTCCGAGACCTCCGCGCCGCCCGACACCGACACGTTCGGGCTGATGACCGACCGGCGCACGATCGCCCCGGAGATGATCGTGCCCGCGCCGACGATCGAGTCCTGCGCGATGCCGCCCTCGACGAACTTCGCCGGCGGCAGCGCGGGCATCGCGGTGCGGATGGGCCAGCGCTGGTTGTAGAGGTTGAAGATCGGGTGCACCGAGACGAGGTCGGTGTGCGCGTCGTAGTACGCGTCGATGGTCCCGACGTCGCGCCAGTAGCCGGCGTCGCGCTCGGTGGCGCCGGGGACGACGTTGTCGGCGAAGTCGTAGACGTGCGCGTCACCCTTGGCGACGAGCGCCGGGATGATGTCCCCGCCCATGTCGTGGTCGGAGTCGGCGTTCGCCGCGTCGGCCTTCAGCGCGTCGAGCAGTGCCTCGGTGGTGAACACGTAGTTGCCCATCGAAGCGAAGGTCACCTCGGGGTCGTCCGGCACGTGCGGCGGGTCGGACGGCTTCTCGAGGAACTCGGTGATGCGGCCGGTCTCGTCGGAGGCGATGCAGCCGAACGCCTTGGCCTCGGCCCGCGGCACCCGGATCCCCGCGACGGTGACGCCCGCGCCGGACTCGGCGTGCTGGGCGATCATCTGCGCCGGGTCCATCCGGTAGACGTGGTCGGCGCCGAACACGGCGATGTACTCGGGCTGGTCGTCGTAGACCAGGTTGAGGCTCTGGAAGATCGCGTCCGCCGAGCCGGTGTACCAGCGCCTGCCGAGCCGCTGCTGGGCCGGGACGGTGGTGATGTACTGGTCGAGCACCGACGACAGCCGCCACGTCGTCGAGATGTGCCGGTCCAGCGAGTGCGACTTGTACTGGGTCAGCACGCACAGCCGGTCCATCCCGCAGTTCACGAGGTTGGACAGCACGAAGTCGATGAGCCGGTAGTTGCCACCGAACGGGACGGCGGGCTTGGCACGGTCCGCGGTGAGCGGCCAGAGCCGCTTCCCCTCGCCACCGGCCAGCACGATGCCGAGAACCCTTCCGGGAAGACGTCCGGACGCGGTCGGTCGCATGGCGTGAACACTAGTGGGCGCCCGGTGGCGGGGCCATACGTCCGGCCCCGCCGGGCAGGGTCGGACCGGATCGGACGCAGCGATCGCCCGGCGGACTCCTCGCGCCGCGTCCGCCCGCCCCGGTAGCGTCCCGGCCCGTGCGCGTCGGCCTTCTCACCCGTGAATACCCGCCCGCCGTCTACGGCGGCGCCGGAGTCCACGTGGGACATCTCGTCCCCGCCCTGCGGGAGCTCGTCGACGTCGACGTGCACTGCTTCGCCGAACCGGGCAGCAACGCCCCGGCCGACGCGCGCGCACACTCCGCGCCGCCGCTGCCGGACGGGGCGAACGCGGCGCTGACCACGCTCGGGGTGGACCTGTCGATGGCCGCCGAGCTGGAGCGCTGCGACGTGCTGCACTCCCACACCTGGTACGCCAACATGGCGGGCCACATCGGCGGTCTGCTGCACGGGCGCCCGCACGTGGTCACGGCCCACTCGCTGGAGCCGCTGCGGCCGTGGAAGGCCGAGCAGCTCGGCGGCGGGTACCGGCTGTCGTCGTGGGTGGAGCGGACCGCCTACGAGGCGGCGGACGCCGTCATCGCGGTCTCCCACGGCATGCGCCGCGACGTGCTGAACGCCTACCCCGCGATCGACCCGGACCTGGTGCACGTGGTGCACAACGGCATCGACACGCAGTTCTACGCGCCCGACCCGGCCCGCGACGCGCTGCTCGCCCACGGCGTCGACCCGGACCGGCCGCTCGTGGTGTTCGTCGGCCGGATCACCCGGCAGAAGGGCCTCGGGCACCTGGTCGCGGCGGCACACCGGTTCGACCCGTCGGCGCAGGTCGTGCTCTGCGCGGGCGCCCCGGACACGAAGGAGATCGCGGCCGAGACCGAGCGGGCGGTGGCGGAGCTGTCCGCCTCGCGCGACGGCGTCGTGTGGATCCAGCGGATGCTCGCCACCGCCGAGGTCCGCCAGCTGCTGTCGGCGGCGACGGTGTTCGTGTGCCCCTCGGTCTACGAGCCGCTGGGCATCGTGAACCTGGAGGCGATGGCCTGCGGTACGGCCGTGGTCGCCTCCGACGTCGGCGGGATCCCGGAGGTCGTCGACGACGGCGCGACCGGCCTCCTCGCGCACTACGACCCGGCCGACACCGCCGCGTTCGAGGCGGCACTGGCCGAGGCGGTCAACGCGCTGGTCGCGGACCCGCGGCGGGCCGCGACGATGGGTGAGCGGGGCCGGGAGCGCGCGGTCGCCGAGTTCGCCTGGGCCGAGATGGCCCGGCGGACGCTGGAGGTCTACGAGTCGGTGGCCTGAGGCCCGTCACCAGGCCCCGGGTACGACGACGGCGGGACCGGTTCCCCGGCCCCGCCGCGTCGTGTCCGTTCCGTCGGCCGTCAGCCGACGGTCGACTTCAGCGCCTCACTGAGGTCGGTGGCCTCGTCCGGGGTCATCTCGACGACGAGACGCCCGCCGCCCTCGAGCGGGACGCGCATCACGATGCCCCGGCCCTCCTTGGTGACTTCCATGGGCCCGTCGCCGGTGCGGGGCTTCATCGCGGCCATTCGTCCGTCCTCCGTCAACATCCACAACTGTCGTTCCCCGGTGCGCGCTCGGGGCACGCGCCGACCGTGGGACCACATTGTCCCCCATCACCGGCGCCGAGGTGCAACCGAGGCGATCACGGCTCGGCAGCGATACCCGCGGCGTTCACGCAGCGCAACGGCCCGGCGACGCTACGGCGACCCCGGTCCGGTCCGCCGCGGGCCCTCCGGGGCGGCCCCGGCACGCCAGCAGTACGCGACGTGGTCGTCGACCAGACCGGTCGCCTGCATGAGTGCGTAGCAGGTGGTGGGACCGACGAACCGGAAGCCGCGCTTCTTGAGCGCCGTCGACAACGCCGTCGACGCGGGCGTGGAGCCGGGGACGTCGGACAGCCGTGCCGGGCGCGGGTGGTCGGCCGGGTCGGGTGCGTAGGAGGCGAGGAACGCGCCGAGGTCGTCACCGGCGTCGAGGAGGTCGAGCACGGCGCGGGCGTTGGAGATCGTGGCCTCGATCTTCATCCGGTTGCGCACGATCCGGGCGTCGCCGAGGAGGCGGGTCACGTCGTCGTCGCCGAAGCGGGCGACCGTGTCCGGGTCGAAGTCGGCGAAGACCTCGCGGAACGCCGGGCGCTTGCGCAGCACGACGATCCAGGACAGCCCGGACTGGAACGCCTCCAGGCTCATGCGCTCGAACCAGGCCGCGGTGCCGTGGACGGGGCGGCCCCACTCGTCGTCGTGGTAGGCGACGTAGTCCGGTGCCGAGAGCGCCCAGTCGCAGCGGGGGCGGTCGTCGTGGGCCGCGGGGTCGGGCGATGTCACCGGCCGGCCCGGTAGCGGTCCTCGGTCCGCTCGGCCATCCCGCGCAGCGAGTGCGCGACCCCGGCACGGAACGCGGGGCGCACCAGCGGCCAGCCGAACCGGCCGAGCGCACCGAGCGGCAGGTCGAGCAGCTCGGTCCACAGGAACCGCGACCGCGCCGGGCCCAGCTCCACGACGACAAACACGCCGTCGCCGCGGATCACGGTGCCGGTGTGGGTGACGACGATCCGCCGCTCCCCCGTCGCACCGGCGGGCGGTTCGGTCCACTCGGTGACCCGCATCGTGTCGGCGACGCCGAGCGGCCCGACCCCGGTGACCGCGCGCAGCTCGGTGCCGACCGAGCGGCCGTCGCCCGCGGTGATCTCGACGGTCGTGCCGAGCATCCAGTCCGACTGGCCCTCGAGGTCGGAGACGACCTCCCACAGGACGTCGGCGGGCACGTTGACGTCGACCGGGACCGTCAGCTCCACCCGGCCGTCGCCGGCCGGGCGCACGCCCGGGGTGCGGTCGCCGACCCCGCCGTCGCGGCCGTCCCCGCTCCTGCCTGCGGTACCGCCGTCACCACTGCCGTCGTTGCTCGTCACCCGGATCCTCCTCGGCGCGCATCCGCGCGATCGTCGCCTCCAACCGGGCCACCCGGTCGGCCAGCTCGTGCCGGTCGGTCCGGACCCGGTCCAGCTCGCCGGCCAACCGGTCGAGTGCCCAGTCCACCTCAGCCATCCGGTATCCGCGCAGCACCTGCTGGAAACGCAGGTCGCGGACGTCGGTTCCGGAGACCTCGCGGGCGGGCAGCCGGGTGGGTGTCGCGTCCGGGGCGAGCGGGGCGAGCTCCTCCCCGCGGCCGAAGACCGCGGCCGCCAACACGAACACCAGCGCGGCGACGCCGGCCAGCACGAGCACGTACGCGAGGGCGGTCCCCATGCCGCCATCTCATCACGCCGGTCCGACGACGGGTCTCACCCCACGCGGGCGGCGGGTGCGACCACCGGCTCGGCGGACCCTCCGTCGCGCACCCGGCCCGGTGGGGGCCGGTCCACCTGGCGCAGCGGACGGGTCTCGGTGCGCCATTCCGTCTCCGCGCCGTGGCCGGTGTGCACGTGGCCGGGGAGGACGTCGTCGGGGAGGAACGCGGTGAGTCCGGCGCCGGAGTCCTCGACCCCGCAGCGGGCCAGGGCCGTGGCGAGGACCTCGCGGGAGGTGCGGCCGAGCTCGTGCAGCGGGCGGTTGCGGTGCCGGCGCACGCCGAGGTCGGCCTGCGCGATGGCCGCGGTCCCGCCGACGACGGTGTCGGCGTCGGTGTCGAGCAGCAGGCCGATGTCGACGCCGTAGCCGGTCGCGAACGGGAGCCGGTCGAGCAGCTCGCGGGTGGCGGCGTACTCACCCCCGATGGGCTGGCGGACGTGCCGCAGCCCGGGGCGGAGCGCGGCGAGCAGGGGACGGGCGAGCAGCTCGGTGACGCGGCCGCCCTCGTGCCCGCTCGCGTCGTCGGGGCCGCAGGCACCACCGGGGCCGCCGGGGCCGGTGAGCGGACGCCGGTGGTAGCCCTTGACCAGCGCGGTCCCGGGCCGGGTGAGCAGCGGCGCGAGGAGCCGTTCGACGAGCTCGGGGTGCGGGTCGACGAGGTCGGCGTCGACGAAGCAGACCAGGTCGGCCGGGCGCGGCCCGTTCCCCAGGGCGACGACGGCGCGCCACATCGCCTCGCCCTTGCCCGGCAGCACGTGGACGCCGGGCACCGCCCGCTCGCGGCCGAGTACCCGTGCCCCGGCCGCCGCGGCGTACTCCGCGGTGCGGTCGGTGCTCCCGGAGTCGAGGACGACGAGGTCGTCGACCAGCGGGAACGGGCCCTCGCACAGCCGGGTCAGTCCGGCGACGAGCGCACCGACCGTCGCCTCCTCGTCCAGAGCGGGCAGGACGACGGCGATGCGACGGCCGTCCTTGCGGGCGGCGAGCCGGGCGGAGAGGGTCACGGGCTCAGGTGAGCGGACGGGCGCACTCGTCGAGCGCCGCGCCGGCCAGCCCGGCGAGGTCGGCCGGAGCGGAGTCGCCGCCGCGGACCTGCCGCAGCCGCTCGATCGGGGCCCGTGAGGCGAACCCGCGGTCGGCGAGGCCGGCGACCCAGTCGACGAGGCCGTCCCAGTGGCCGTCGGGGTCGAGCAGCACGACCGGCTTGCCGTGGAGGCCGAGCGACCCGGCCGTCCAGACCTCGAAGAGCTCCTCACAGGTCCCGATGCCGCCGGGCAGCGCGAGGAACGCGTCGGCGCGGTCCTCCATATGTTGCTTGCGCTCGCGCATGCTCTCGACGACGAGCAGCTCGTCGCTGTCGTGGTCGGCCCACTCGCGCTCGACCATGGACCGCGGGATGACCCCGACGGTGCGGCCGCCTGCCTCCCGGGCGCCGGCCGCGACCGCACCCATCATCGATTTGCGGCCCCCGCCGGACACGAGCGTCCAGCCGCGGGCGGCGACGGCACGGCCGACCTCCCGGGCGAGGTCGAGGTAGTGCGGGGCGACGCCGTCGGAGCTGGCGCAGTAGACGCAGACGGCGAACCCGGGCTCCGGACCGGCCATCAGTGCGTCTCCTCCCAGGCGTGGTAGGCCTCGTTGACCACGTCGACGGCGTCGTCGATGTCGTCGGTGACGTGCAGTAGGTCGAGGTCCTTCTCACCGATCTTGCCGTCGGCGAGGACGGTCTTGGCGATCCAGTCGTAGAGGCCGCCCCAGTAGTCGCTGCCGAGCAGGACGACCGGGAACTTCGTGACCTTCTTGGTCTGCACGAGGACGAGCGCCTCGAACAGCTCGTCGAGCGTGCCGAACCCGCCGGGCAGGCAGACGAACGCCTGCGAGTACTTCACGAACATCGTCTTGCGGGCGAAGAAGTAGCGGAAGTTGATCCCGAGGTCGACCCACGGGTTCAGGCCCTGCTCGAACGGCAGCTCGATGCCGAGCCCGACCGAGAGCCCGCCCGCCTCGGAGGCACCGCGGTTCGCGGCCTCCATCGCGCCCGGGCCGCCCCCGGTGATGACCGCGAACCCGGCCCCGGCGAGCCGCGCCCCGAGCTCGCGGCCCAGCTCGTACTCCGGGGAGCCGGCCTGCGTGCGGGCCGAGCCGAACACGGTCGCCGCGCGCGGGAGTTCGGCGAGCATCCCGAACCCCTCGACGAATTCGGCCTGGATCCGCAGCACCCGCCACGGGTCGGTGTGCACCCAGTCGGCCGGGCCCCGGGAGTCGAGCAGCCGCTGGTCGGTGGTGGTCGGCTCGATGCTGCGTTCGCCGCGCAGCACCACCGGGCCACGCTGCTTCTCGGGCTGCTTCTCGTGCAGCGTCCGGGGATCGGCGTTCTCGTCGGCCATGACGATCACGGTATTCGGGCGGCGACGACCCGTTCCCGCCGGTGGGGTCGTCGGCGCGGGCCCGGCCGGCTCCGATCAGGCGGAGCGGCCCGCGAGGTAGCGGCGCAGCACCGCGGTGCAGGCGGTGATCGCGTCCTCGGCGACGTGCTCCTCGCGGGTGTGGGCGAGGTTCGGGTCGCCGGGCCCGTAGTTGACCGCCGGGATGCCCAGCGCGGCGAAACGGGAGACGTCGGTCCAGCCGTACTTCGCCCGCGGCACCGCCCCGGTCGCGGCGACGAACTCCGCGGCCGCCGGCGCGGACAGGCCCGGCAGCGCCCCCGGCGAGAGGTCGGTGACGACGAGGGGGAACCCGTCGAACACCTCTCGGACGTGCTCGACGGCCTGCTCGGCGGACCGGTCCGGGGCGAACCGGAAGTTCACGGTGACGACGCACTCGTCGGGGACGACGTTGCCCGCGACCCCGCCGCCGATCCGCACGGCCTGCAGACCCTCGCGGTACTCGCAGCCGTCGATGTCCACCCACCGCGGCCGGTACGCCGCCAGCCGCGAGAGGATCTCCCCGGCCCGGTGGATCGCGTTGTCCCCCAGCCACGACCGCGCCGAGTGCGAGCGTCGTCCCGAGGCCCGCAGCTCGACGCGGAGGGTGCCCTGGCAGCCGGCCTCGAGGGTGCCGTCGGTGGGCTCGCCGAGGATCGCGAGGTCGGCGTCGAGCCAGTCCCGGTGCTCGCGCTCGATGCGGCCGAGCCCGTTGCGGTCCGCCTCGATCTCTTCGCAGTCGTAGAAGACCAGGGTGAGGTCGTGCCTCGGCTCGGCCAGCGTGGCCGCGAGGTGCGCGAAGACGGCATCGCCGGACTTCATGTCGGAGGTGCCGCAGCCGTGCACGATCCCGTCGGCGCGGCGCGACGGCACGTTGTCCGCGATCGGCACGGTGTCGATGTGTCCGGCCAGCAGCACGCGGTGCGGACGCCCCAGATCGGTGCGCGCGAGCACCGCGTCACCGGACCGCAGCACATCCAGGTGCGGTGCCTGGGTCCGCAGCGCGGCCTCGAGCGCGTCGGCGAGGCGCCGCTCGTCACCGGACACACTGGCGATGTCGACCATTGCGGCCGTCAGGGTCACCGGGTCGGACGTGAGGTCCAGCGCGGGCAGCGTCGTCGTCACCGGCCCGACGCTACCGACCCGCCCGGGCGCCCCTCCCCCGCGACCCGGCCGTGCCCGGGTACTCCGGACCGACCGCCGCGGCGCCGGATCGACGCCCCGGCCCGGTGCCGCGTCGCCGGGGGTGGGCTCCCTGGTCGTGGCTTTGCTCTGCTCACCGATACGCAGCACGGGCCCACGGGCGCCTCTCGCGCCCCTCCCGTCGGACCCGGATCGGGGCAGGGTCGGGGGCGTGAACGGTCTCCGTCCGCTTCCTGGGGGCCGTCCCCGGCCTGCCCGCTGCGTATCGGTGAGCAGAGCAAAGCGACGCACGGACGGCCGCCTCCGGACGACCGATCGGGCCGCGGCCCGCCGCGTCGATCATCGCCGGCACCGGCGACGGCCCGGCTGTCCACAAGTGCGCGAGTTGTCCACAGGTTCGCAGGTCACCGGCGCATTCCGGGCTCGCGGAGGCAGGGTCGGTGCATGGACATCATCGAGGGCGACCGGCTGCCCGCGGAGCCGCCGACGGCCCCGGTCGACGTCGTCGTCCCGGATCTGTCCGGTCTGGTCCGGCGGGTGCGGCGCAGCTCGGACCTGTCGCAGCGGGAGCTCGCGGAGCGGACGGGGCTGGCGCCGTCGACGATCGCCCGGATCGAGAGCCGGTCGCTCGCGCCGGCGCTGGACACGCTGGCCGCGATCCTGTCGGTCGCGGGGCTGCGGCTGGTCGTCGTCGACGCGGAGAACCGGCGGGTGCCACCGATGGAGGACCCGCCGGGCGACCTGCGGGACGGGGCGGGGCGCAGGTTCCCGTCGCATCTGGACGTGATCCTCGACCCGCTGCCCGGTGAGTGGTGGGGCGACCGGTACGGCTGCGCACGACCACCGGAGACGTTCCACCGGGATCGGCCGCTGCGCGACGCGATGCGGCGGCGCAGCGTGTGGGAGGTGCGGGTCGCGCAGTTCCGCACCGTGCCGCCACCGCCGACCATCGAGCACTGGATGATGATGCAGGCCCGGTGCCGGGCGTGCGGGCAGCTGCCCGACCCGCCACCGCCGCCGTTCGCGCCGACCGCGGTGCTCCGCTATCTGCAGGCCGCGGCCCTGCTGCTCTCGGCACGGGCAGCCGATCATGAGGACGTGTCCCGGCGCAACCACCGCGGCGTGCCGTGGGCGACGGCGGGACGGTAGGTTCGGGGCCCGTGAGCACCGAGTACCGCCGCGAAGGCGCTTCCGGAACCGGCCTGGCCACGGTCACGACCGACGGCACCGTCCTCGACGTCTGGTACCCGGCGCCGGTGCTGGCCGGGGGCGCGTCCGACGACGCCGTCGACCTGGCGCACCTCGTCGGGACCGACGAGCTGCGTGGAGTCCGCACCGAGGTCGTGCGCACCGAGATCGCCTCGCTGGCCGACGCGCCCGCCGATGCCGCCGACGTCTACCTGCGGCTGCACCTGCTCAGCCACCGCCTCGTCCAGCCGCACCAGGTGAACCTCGAGGGCCAGTTCGGGCTGCTCACCAACGTCGTCTGGACCAACCACGGCCCGTGCCCGGTGCCCGGGTTCGAGCTCACCCGGGCGACGCTGCGCGGCCGCGGCCCGGTGACCGTCACCCATGTCGACAAGTTCCCGCGGATGGTCGACTACGTGATCCCCGCCGGCGTCCGCATCGGTGATGCCGACCGCATCCGGCTCGGCGCACACCTCGCCGAGGGCACGACCGTCATGCACGAGGGCTTCGTCAACTTCAACGCCGGCACTCTCGGCGCGTCGATGGTCGAGGGCCGGATCTCCGCCGGTGTCGTCGTCGGGGACGGCTCGGACGTCGGCGGCGGTGCCTCGATCATGGGGACGCTGTCCGGTGGCGGCAAGGAGGTCATCTCGATCGGCCGCCGCTGTCTGCTCGGCGCGAACGCGGGCCTGGGCATCTCCCTCGGCGACGACTGCGTGGTCGAGGCCGGTCTCTACCTCACGGCGGGCACCAAGGTCACGCTGCCCGACGGCAGCACCACCGCGGCGCGCGAGCTGTCCGGTCAGAACGGGCTGCTGCTGCGCCGCAACTCGGTGTCCGGCGCGGTCGAGGCGCTGGCCCGTACCGGCGACGGCATCGCCCTCAACGCAGCGCTGCACGCCAACTGACGGCCCGGCAGCGGTTCGCGGCGGAACGACCCACAGAAGCAGGACGGCAGGGACATGGTGGGTATGGACGGGGCTGCACAGCCTCCGGGGAACCTCTACGGCGCCGCGGACCTCGGTGAGCCGCTGACCGCGGGACCGCAGGACCCGGCGGTGGCGCACGTCCGCGCGCTGCTGGACAAGCGGCTGCGCGCGATGCTGCGGCACGAGCCCGGTGTGCGCGACGGGTCCGAGATCGAGGACCTGCACCAGATGCGGGTCTCCGTGCGGCGGATGCGGGCGGCGCTCAAGGCTGCCCGCCCCCTGCTCGACCACACCTGGGCGGACCTGCTGCGCGCCGAGCTCGGCCGGCTCGGCCGGGCGCTCGGCCCGGTGCGCGACCTCGACGTGATGATCGCCCGCCTCCGCGGTGAGGTGGCCACGCTGCCGTCGGCCGAACTGGCCGCCGGTGAGCGACTGATCGCGGTGCTGGAGGCCGAGCGGGTCGGTGCGCGGGCCGAGATGCTCGACGAGCTCGACTCCGACCGGCACGCGGCACTGCGTCGCTCGCTGGTCGAGGCCGTCTCCGCTCCGCTGCCGGAGCCGCCGGACGAGGTCGCCCGCCCCGAACTGATCGAGCTGGTCCGGGCCGAGACCCGCAAGCTCGTCAAGGCGGTGCGCCGGGCCGGGCCGAACCCGCCGGACATGACCCTGCACGACCTGCGGATCCGCACCAAGCGGCTGCGCTACACCGGTGAACTCGTCGAACCGGCGATGCGCGACGCGGACGGGTCCCGCACCGACGACGCCCGTCAGGTCCGCCGGATGTTGAAGGCCGCCGCCGGACTGCAGGAGGTCCTGGGTGACCACCAGGACGCCTGCGTCGCCGAGCACCGCATCCGCGCCCTGCTCGACGAGCTGGGCCCCGGCCCCGACGCCCACGAGGTCTTCGTCGGCGGCCGGTTGGTCGAGCGGGAGCGGGCCCGTGCCGAGGCGCTGCGCGAGCAGTGGTGGGCCGCGTGGGAACGTCTGGCCGAGCAGGCCGAGGCGCTCTGAGACGGCGCCCGCTCAGCGCGGACGGTCCCCGATCCTGACCACCGCGCCGCCCTGCAGCGCGGCGCCGATCAGAAGCAGCGCGATCGCGGCCGGGAACCCGGCGGAGTCGATGACCAGGCCCATCACCAGCGGCCCCACCCCGGCGGAGAGGTAGCCGATACCGAGGCCGAAGCCGCTGACGGCGGCGCTGCGGGCAGGGGTCGGCGTCCGCCAGGCGATCACGGTCAGCCCCAGCGGGAACCCGGCACCGACCCCGATCCCGATCAGGATCGCCCACAGCCACGGCAGCGGAGTCCCTTGCGCGGGGGCGAGCAGCACCCCCAGCGTCCCGGCGGCCGAGCTGAGTACGGACAGCGCCGCCCAGAACCGCCACCGGCGTCGTCGCTCGGCCGCGGCCGGGAACAGCAGCGCCGACGGGATCTGAGCAATGCTCCACACGGCGAGGAGGAGCCCGGCCCCCTGGGGCGACCAGCCCTGCGACTCGTAGAACGGCGACAGCCAGGTCAGCCAGCCGTAGAAGATCGTCGACGTCCCGGCCAGGTAGCAGGCGACACGGCGGGCGAACGGGTCGTGCCGGACCCGGACCTCCTCGGCGAGCGAGGGGCCGTCGCCGGTCGCCTCCGGGGCGCCCACGGGCTCCCGCCGGGCGTGACCGATCCGGCTCGCGACCGGGATCCACACCGCGACGGCGAGCACCGCGGGCACCGCCCACACCGCGAGCGACCACGACCAGCCGCCGAGCGCCACGGCCAGCGGCACCGCGACCGCGGACGCGACCGTCGCACCGATCATCATCGAGACGACGTAGGCACCGGTCACCGCACCCGCACGCTCGGCCAGATGCTCCTTGACGACCCCGGTGAGCAGCACCCCGGACACCCCGAGGCCGAGCCCGACCAGCACCGAGCCACCGACCAGCGCGGG
>JAESFO010000472.1_pt1 | contig 33671 bp, 38 predicted proteins | sample 9269421 | NCBI WGS metagenome assembly JAESFO01 (sample SAMN14502839, study PRJNA617101) | algae metagenome | isolation source: Nostoc desertorum CM1-VF14 and co-occurring heterotrophs from rocky... | place: USA: Clark Mountains, San Bernardino, California | collected 2000-06-05 | reverse complement strand
GAACCGCCTATGGGAGCCTACTCAGCCCAAAACAGCTTGACCGAGAACACAGATGCTCTCTTGCGAAAACTAAGGACTTAGCTGCGCTAAGCCCAAGTTTTCGCTTTCTCCCCCGCCAAGGGGGAGAAGATCGGTGCCTCCCCGAAGCACCGGTGCACCAGTCGGGACTCTCCCCCTTGGCGGGGGAGAAAGCGATTTCTTAGGTTTAGCCGTTTGGCTAAGCCTTAGAAATCGCAAGAGAGGGGGTCCTGGCGGGCACGATGGCTCCACCCTCCCCCCAATCTTACCCATTCCCGCCAATTCCCCCTTGCCATTCCACCCGCTTCCGCTAGCGCTATCTCCCTATGGATAAGCGGAATCAACGGCAGGCGAGAAAGCGCGGGGCGCCGAGCCTTGTGGCCGACTATAAGCTGTTGCCGGGTATTCCCGACGAAATGATCGACGCCGCCGGGCAGATCCGCCCGAGCTGGGCGCCGCTGATTTCGGCGCTCGATGCGCTCGGGCATGAGGAACTGGCAGGCCGCTTCGAACGGGCCGACCAGTATCTGCGCGATGCCGGCGTCTATTACCGCAAATATGATGGCGCCGAGGGCAAGGAGCGCGCCTGGCCGCTGGCGCATGTGCCGCTGATCCTCGATGAGAGCGAGTGGCTCACCATCACCCGCGGACTGACGCAGCGCGCCGAGCTGCTCGAGACCATCGTCGCCGACATCTATGGCGATAACCGGTTGGTGCAGCGCGGCCTGCTGCCGCCCGAGCTGATCGCCCGCAACGACGAGTTCCTGCGGCCGATGGTCGGGGTGCGCCCGGCCAGCGGGCACTTCCTGCATTTCTGCGCCTTCGAGCTCGGCCGCGGCCCGGATGGCGGCTGGTGGGTGCTGGGCGACCGCACCCAGGCGCCGTCGGGCGCCGGCTTTGCCGTCGAGAACCGCGTCGCCACCACCCGCGCCCTCTCCGATATCTACGGCGAGATGCATGTGCACCGGCTCGCCGGCTTCTTCCGCGGCTTCCGCGATGCGCTGACCGGCATCGCCACCGATGGCCGGGTCGGCATCCTGACTCCCGGCCAGCACAACGAAACCTACTTCGAGCACGCCTATATCGCGCGCTATCTCGGCTTCAGCCTGCTCGAGGGCGAGGACCTGGTGGTCGACAATGGCCAGGTGATGGTCCGCACCGTCGCCGGCCTGCAGCCGATCAGCGTCTTGTGGCGGCGCATGGATGCAAGCTTCGTCGATCCGCTCGAATTGCGCTATGACAGCCATATCGGCACACCCGGCCTCACCGAGGCGCTGCGCCAGGGCACCATCTCGATGGTCAATGCGCTGGGCACCGGCATCCTCGAGACCCGGGCGTTTTCGGCCTTCATGCCCAACCTCTGCCGGGCGCTGACCGGGCGCGAGCTCGAGTTGCCCTCCATCGCCACCTGGTGGTGCGGCGGTGCCGCGGAGCGGCGGCACGTCATCGCCAATTTCGACACCATGATGGTCGGCTCCGCCTTCGCCACCGGCCTCGCCATCGAAGACCAGCGCGGCACCGTAGTCGGCGGCGCCCTGCCCGAGGCCGAGCGGCAGGCGCTGCGCGCCCGGCTCGAGGCCGAAGGCGGCAGGTTCGTCGGCCAGGAGCAGGTGCAGCTTTCCACGGCTCCGGTCTATGTCGGCGGCAAGCTCGAGCCGCGCCCGATGACGCTGCGCGTCTACGCCGCCCGCACCCGCGACGGCTGGATGGTGATGCCGGGCGGCTTCGCCCGCGTCGGCTCGACCCAGGATTCGACTGCCATCGCCATGCAGCGCGGCGGCCAGGCAGCCGACGTCTGGGTGGTAAGCAACGCCCCGGTCGAGCGCGTCACGCTGCTGCCCGCCGAAGGCGAAAAGCTGGTCCGCATGTCCTCGGGGAGCCTCCCCAGCCGCGCCGCCGACAACCTGATCTGGCTCGGCCGCTATGCCGAGCGCTGCGAAGCGATGGTGCGGATCCTCCGCGCCTACAACGCGCGCCTGGCCGAGATCTCCAACACCGACCAGGCGATCCTGAAGGATACCCGCGCCTATCTCGACGGGATCGGCATCGATGCCGCAGCGCCGATGCCTCCGGGGCTGCTCGCCGCCATCGACAGCGCCGTGCACAGCGCCAGCCAGATCCGCGATCGCTTCTCGCCCGATGGCTGGTTGGCCCTCACCGATCTCAGGAAGACGGCGCGGAGCTTCTCGCAGCGCGTGCAGCCGGGCGACGACGCCACCCGCGCCATGACGGTGCTGCTGCGCAAGCTCGCCGGCTTCTCCGGCCTCGTGCACGAAAACATGTACCGGTTTGCCGGCTGGCGCTTTCTCGAGATCGGCCGCCGGCTCGAGCGCGGCATCCAGATCGCCCACTGCGTTGCCTGGTGTACGCGAAAGGGCGCGCCCGAGGGGACGCTCGACCTGTTGCTCGAAGTCGGCGACAGCGTCATGACGCATCGACGCCGCTATGCGGTGAGCGCCGGGGTCAATTCCTATGTCGACCTCTTGGTACTCGATCCGCTCAACCCGCGCTCGGTGCGCTTCCAGATCGCCGAGCTGCACCAGCAGCTCGAGCAACTGCCCGGCGGCCTCGAGGACGGGCATTTGTCCATGGCAGCCAAGGCGGCGCTGACGCTCGATACCGAACTCCGCGTCACCGAGCCCGAGGACATGACGACAACCAAGATCAACCGGCTGGGCATCGAGATCGGCAACCTCGCCGGACTCATTGCCGACGCCTACTTCGCCTGAGGAGGCGGGCCGTGCTCTACGACGTCCGGCTCGAACTGCACTACGACTACAAGGCTTCGGTGCATGGCGACCGCCACCTGGTCCGCGTCGCTCCGATCTCCATCCCCAACGCGCAGCGCGTCATCGCCTCGTCGCTGTCGTTCGAACCACGCCCCGAGCAGGAAACCACCTTCACCGACTATTTCGGCAACCTCGTCACCACCATCGCCTATGCCGGCCGGCACGATCATCTCGATGTGCGGCTGAGCGCCCGGGTGCAGGTCGAGGACCTCAGTGACCCGGTCGACCTCTCCCCCACCCTCGATGGCCTCAAGGCGGAACTGGCGGGGCTCTGGTCGGTGGCGCCGGACTCGCCGCAGCATTTCCTCTCGGCCTCGCCGCGCGTTCCGCTCGATGCCGCCATCACCGGCTATGCCCGGGCGACCGGTGCCGGCGACAGCTCGATCTACGCCACCGCATTGGCCCTCTGCCTCGGCATCCACCGCGATTTCCGCTACGACAAGGACGCCACCAAGGTCGATACCAGCCCGGTCGAGGCCTTCGCGCTGAAGGGTGGCGTCTGCCAGGATTTCGCCCATGTGATGATCGCGGGCCTCCGCGGCCTCGGCATCCCCGCCGGCTACGTCTCGGGGTTCCTGCGCACCATTCCGCCCAAGGGCAAGCCGCGGCTCGAGGGCGCCGACGCCATGCATGCCTGGGTCCGCGTCTGGTGCGGTCGGCATATGGGCTGGGTCGAGTTCGACCCCACCAACGCCATGCTCGCCGGTCCCGATCACATCACCATCGGCCACGGCCGCGACTACTCCGACATCTCCCCCATCGTCGGCGTGCTGCGCACCAGCGGCGACCACACGGCCAAGCAATCGGTCGACGTGGTGCGGGTGGAGTAGAGCGCTAGCAGTCAGCCTCTGAAGCGCTGAGATTGAAGGTTTTGCGCCAGAGCGTTTCACAAACGCGATGTCATCCCAGCGAAAGCTGGGACCCAACTCACAGCCAGCACAAGCGGCGGAATGGGTCCCAGCTTTCGCTGGGATGACATCCGGTGGGTGGGTCCAGGATCGAGCGCTCCACTAGACCTGCCGAATCGAAAGCTCCTCACACTTCTCACCACCTCCGGGAACCAATTGTGGCGAGCCGCCGTTATTGGGCTGACGCGCCAACGAGCGGCGTGTCTACCGGCCCTCCCTCCGGTAGCACCCACGAAAAAGGAACGAGAGCGATGACCCGACTTGAGATCGCCAACCTCGAACATGCCGCCCGCTCGGCCGTTGTCTGGATCCCCGAAGGTTACGACGGGCGCACGCATTACGGTGCGGTGCTGACGGCTCTTGTCCCGGCTGTCGGTATCCTTGCCGTGGCGGCAACCCTCCTCCTGTCGATCTTCTAGGAGCGTCCCATGACTTTGAGCACGATCATCATCGTTCTGCTGATCCTGCTGTTGATCGGCGCCATACCGGCCTGGCCCTACTCCCGCTCCTGGGGAGCTTACCCCTCCGGTATTCTCGGCGTCGTGCTCGTCATCGTCATCATCCTTGTGTTGATGCGCGTATTCTGACGGGCTCCGCGAGCCAAGGTCGCCCCCCTTGCGGCTCGCCATCGCACCCCAGTTCGCCCCCGGACTGGGGTGCACTTGTTTTGACCTAACGCAAAAGAGGCATCCGCTGGCTCGGCTAGACTGGAACTCAATTGCAGCCGGTCGCGTTGTGACCTCAATTCCCACAAGGAGTCCAGAACATGGCTTCGACCACCGACATGGCCCCCAACCGCACCACCAAAGCTCCGGCCCGTCGCGCCGCCAACGGTCCGCGCCGCGCTGCGGCGCGCCAGAGCCAGAACCGCGAAGATGAGCTCTCTGCCCAGGTGCAGCAGTTGCAGGCCGACCTCAAGTCGATCGCCGCAACGCTGACCAGCCTCGCCGAAGACAAGGTCAACGACGCCCAGAAGGTGGCCAAGCGCGAAGTGAAGAACCTCGCCCGCACCGGCCAGAACGCCGTCGAGGATGTGCAAGACGAGTTCGGCCAGCTGGAAAAGCAGATCAAGGACACTATCCGGGAAAAACCGCTGACCGCCGTCGCCGGCGCCATTGCGCTCGGCTTCGTCCTGGCGGTGGTTTCGAGGTAGGCCATGCACCTCCTGGCATTGGCGGCCTCGGTCCTCGGGATCGAGGTCGACGAGCTGCTCGAGCATGTCAAGAAGAACGCCATGGCCTGGTCGGCCGTGGCGCTCTTTGCCTTGATCGCGCTGGTCTTCTGCCTCGTGGCGCTCAACGCCTGGTTCACCCTCATGTGGGGCCCCATCGTTGCGCCGCTGCTGATCGCCGTCGGGGCACTGGTGCTTGCGCTCGGCATCTATGCCGCCATCGCCATCGCCGACAGCATCGCCAAAAAGCAGGCGGCGCAGCGGCGCAACGCTGCCGAAAAGACCGCCCTGGTCACCACCGCCGCGCTCACCGCCTTGCCGCTGGTGCTGAAGTCAGACCTGATGAAGAAGGTCGGTATCCCGATCGGCGGCGCGCTCGCCGCAGCATACCTCCTGGCCAAGCCCGGCAGCTCGCACGGCCATGGTAACGGCCACGACCCGGACTGATCACATCACCACACCGTCTCGGAACCTGCCACCCGGGCTTGCGTTATCTGATGCACCTGCAATCGCGTTAAGTGATGCAGGCAAAGGCCAAATAGGACCAACGAAGGATTCCAGGAGTGTGAGCTATGACCCACATCAAACGGAAGATCGTGACCATTCTGACCGACGACCACATCGCAGAGGCTGAAAAGATCACCCTGCTGCGTCAGCTCGAAGCGGACTCGCTCTCCAAGGAGCGCAGCGCCACAGAGGGCATGTCCCCGGTCGACGGCGACGACGGCGAAGACCTCAAGACCATTGAGAACGCCCTGCGCAAGCTCGGCCAGCAACCGGTGGAAGCGGGCGCCGCGAGCCTCTGAGGCAAGAGTTTTAGACTGAGTTCTGCACCCCGCCACGGGACACCCGTGGCGGGGTGCTTTGCATTGCGGTCACTGGCGGCGCAGCGCTCGTCCCCTCTCCCCTCTGGGGAGAGGGCCAGGGTGAGGGTAGCCAAGCACACCGAATGAGTGGCTGCGCGCCCTGATCCCTTCTCCCCTCAGGGGAGAAGGTGGCGCGAAGCGCCGGTTGAGGGGTGAAGCAGTGCCGCCCGCTGGCAGAACCAACATGCCGAGCAGTTGAACCCCTCACCCGAGCTACGCTAGCTCGCTGACGCTCCCAAGCTGCGCTTGCCCTCTCCCCTCAGGGGCGAGGGGACGAGGGGGCACCATCGACGATCAAGCCGCCTCGGTCTGCGGATCTTCCCGTTCGGGCGCCGCATCCGCCCCCGGCAGCACCACCCGCAGCCCGCCGGCGTGAATGCGCAAATCCACCTGCCGCTGCAGCGGGATCAGTTCGCCGTCGATCACCGCCAGCGCCGAGGCCTTGCGGTGCGGGAAGCTGAGGCTGACTTGCTTGACCTCGCGCTCCGACACCAGCGGATGCGCCTTCCAGTTGCCGAAAGCCAGCGCCAGCGCCAGCCGCGCCAACTCGGCTGGCGGCATGGGTTTGACCACGTAGACGCCGAGCACGCCGCGATCGACTGCCTCGGCATAGGGCACATGCCCCTCCCCCAGCACATTGTTGGAAACCGCGATTGCCGTCGCCTGACGCCGTTCGGTGCCCTGCGCCGTGCTGATGACTGCGTCGAATACGGGCGGCCGTGACAGTGCCAGGCCGATGGCCCGAAGACTCGCCAGCATCTTGCCCCAGCGGCTGTGATAGGTGAGTCCGTTGCGGATGCGGACCAGCCGCGAATGCACCCCGACCGAGAACTGGTGCACGAACGGCCGCCCGTTGGCGGTCGCGATATCGACCGCCGCAACCTGCCCCCTGGCGATGGCGCCGAGCGCCGCCTCGAGCTGCAGCGGCCCGCCCAGCGACCGGGCAAACAAGTTCATCGTTCCGGCCGGAAGCACCGCCAGGACCATCTTGTGGGCAAAGCAGATGCCCGCCGCCGCCGAAACAGTGCCGTCGCCACCCCCGGCCAGCACCACATCGGCTGCCGGATCAACTGCAGCGCGCTCGAGCTCGGTGATGAGTTCATCGCCGCCCACCACCCGGCATTCGATCGACTGGCCATGCTCGGTGAAAATCCGCTCGGCCGTCGCGACGAACGCCGCCATGTCCATGGTGCGGAAGGTGCCGCCATCTTTGTTGAAGACCCCGACGAAGCGCATTTCGCCCCCATGTGGCCGGTTTCCAGCGGAACGGTGCGTCCTGCTGGCCGTTCCGCCTAAGCTGCCGGCGGCATATCGAGGCGTGGCAGCCGTACCGTGACCGCCGTGCCGCCACCTTCACGGCTCCGATATTCAGGTTCTGCTCCGCCGAACTGACGCGCCAACTGCTTGACGATCAGTGCCCCCAGCCCCTCGTGTCCGTCATGGCCGGCAATGCCCGAGCCATTGTCCTCGACGGTCAGCGAGGCGACCCCGCCCTCCGGGCGCTCGAAACGGATGAAGACGGTGCCGGCACGACCATCGGAGAAGGCGTGCTTGAGCGCATTGGTGACCAGCTCGCTCACCACGATGCCCAGCGTCGTCGCATCGCGCGCCGGGATGATCATCGGTTGCAGGTGCTTTTCGAAAGTGACCGCCTTGTTGGGCGGCATCTGGGCCGCCAGGTCGTCGATCACGTCGGTCAGGAACTCGGCGGCGTCCGTGGTCTCGAGATCCGCGCCAAGCCGCAACCGCCGATGCCCCGAGGCGATCGCCTGCACCCGCAACTGTGCGGCTTCGAGCGCATTGCGGACTTCGTCGGACGACGAACGCGCCAGCTGCAGCCCGAGCAGCGACGAGACCGTTGCCAGCGAGTTGCCGATCCGGTGGTTGGTGTCCTGCAGCAGCGTTTCTAGCCGGGCCCGCTCGCGCTCGGCATGCCCGCGTGCTTCCTCGACCTCGGCTGTGCGCTCCCGCACATGCGCTTCGAGTTCCTCGTTGGCGGTCCTGAGCCGGTTCTGCTGCTGTGCCAGCGCCACGACCTTCCGCTGCGTGCGCGACAACAGCGCGTAGGCGAGGATTGCGGCCGCCCCGAGGGCGGCAAGGATGGTGGCAATCAGCAGTTTGCGATTGAACTCCATCCGGCCGTTGCGCTCGATCAGCTTTTCGTCTTCCTCACCGACCACCTGGCGCAGCACGGTGCGGATCCGCCCCATCAGTTCCAGCCCGGTATCGGAGCGGAGCAGCGACAGCGCCGCGACCCCCTCGCCCGCGGACATCAGTTCGATGGTGCGGGCCATTTCCGCCCGCTTGGCGTCGAGATCGGGCACCAGGCCCTCGATGCGCTCGAGCTGGGTGGGGATGTCGTTGATCAGCGCCAGAAGGCTCTGGTAGGTCTGGCTGAGGTTGCCGACGGCGATGTTGTAAGGTTCGAGATAAGCCTCGTCGCGCGTGATCAGATAGCCCCGCTGCCCGGTTTCGGCATCGACCACCGCCAGCATCAGCTCGCGCGCCTGCCGCCGGATTTCATAGGATTTTGCAATGTCCGCCAGCTGGCTGTCAACGGTGCGCACCATGTAGAGCGAGGCCGCCACCGCCACCAGCACCAGGGTCAGCGATGCCAAGATCGCGACGCGTCGCACCAGGCCGCGCCGGGACGTTGCTGCTGGAACCGACTGGCTGCTGACATCAAGCATCAAGGTGCCGTCCTCGGCCCGGGATGGTGCAGGAGTGTCCGGCTGTTGCCCCCCGGACCAGATCAACGGGCAGTGCTAGACCCGGGCAGTGGCAATAGTTTGGCCCCGTCATATCAGCGGGCGCCTCCGGTCCGAGAGCCCGCCCCAGCCGGCAATGTCGGCCAGCGCCTCGGGGTCGAGCACTTCGCAGGCCCGATCGTGCCAGCGGATCAACCCCCGCTCGGCGAGTTTGCGCAGCGTCTTGTTGGTGTGGACGATCGACAGCCCCAGCGTATCGGCGACGTGCTGCTGGGTGATCGGGATCAGTTGCTTCGACGCCTTGGCCTGCCCCACCTGCTCGGCCCGCTGGTACAGGAAGGCAATGAGGTAGGCTGCCCGTTCCATGGCGCTGCGGCGCCCGACGCTCAACAGGTTCTCGTCGAGCATCCGTTCCTCGCGCGAGGCGAGCCAGGTGACGTCGAAGGCGAGCCCGGGATGGTTCTCGAACAGCGTGGGCAGCGTGTCGCGCTGGAACACGCACAGCACCACCGCCGACAGCGACTCCACCGAATGCTCCATCTCGCCGATCACCGAGCCCTGCAGCCCCACCAGGTCCCCGGGCAACAGGTAGTTGAGGATCTGCCGGCGGCCATCTTCCAGCGTCTTGAAGCGAAAGGCCCAGCCCGAGAGCAGCGTGAACAGCTGCGCGCTATGCGCCCCCTCGGCAAGGATGGTGGAACTGGGCTCGCTCACCAGCTCGCCACGCTTGAAACTCGACACGAATTTCAGCTCCTCCGGCGTGAAATCGCGGAAGTGTTCGTTCTCGCGAAGCGGGCACGCTTCACAGGGAATGCGGCGGGCATGGGCGACGGTGGCCAGGGCAGTGCTCACGGCTGAGTTGTCCGCCGAGCATGCCGCAACCGCGGGGGAACGCAACTGCTCGAAGCGCCCAAACTTGTCCACTGCATGTCTTTGTTAAATGACCCTGGCGCGGCAAGCGTGATGGTTGCGGGCCACCACCGCGTCATGGAACTACAAATGCACGGATTGCATGCCCTCATCGTCGAGGAAGAATATCTCGTCGCCGCCGACATCGCCGAAACCTTGCGGTCCGCCGGAGCCGCCAACGTCACCATCGAAGACGATCCGGCGGCGGCACGCAGTCTCGATTTCTCGGCCTTTGGCGTCGCCGTGATCGAAGCCAAGTTCGGCAGCGCCGACGCCGTGGCGCTTTGCGCCGCACTGCGTGCCGCCCGCGTTCCGGTAGTGGTGACTTCGGCCGATACGGCCGTCCAGGCAATGTTCACCGGCGCGACCCCGCTCGCCAAGCCCTTCGATACCCAGACCCTGCTGTCGGCCTGCATGGTCGCCAGATCCAGCAGCGTTTAGGAGAGTTGTCCCCGGCGCCGTGAACCACCCTCGATGTCATCCCGGCCAATGCTGGGACCCCGGCTCACAGCCCGTGCCAGCGGTAGTGGGTCCCGGCTTCCGCAGGGATGACACCCGGTGGATTGGCAAATGGTGCCCACCGAGGTGTCCCCAGGCAGCGCGTCCTAAGTGAAACGCGGGATGGTGGTCACCTGCGCCGAAACCGAGTCTGGCCCATAATCGCCTTCCCCGCTCACCTCGAGCAGTTCCTGCAACTTGGTGCGGGCCCGGCTGACCCGGCTCTTCATCGTGCCGATGGCGCATTTGCAGATCTCGGCCGCTTCTTCGTAGGAGAAGCCAGAAGCGCCGATCAGGATGATCGCCTCGCGCTGGTCGTCGGGCAACTGGTCGAGGGCCCGGCGGAAATCGCCCAGGTCCATGATCCCGTATTGCGAAGGGTGCACCGCCATGCGCTCGGTGAAGGCGCCATCGGTGTCCTGCACCTCGCGGCCACGCTTGCGCATCTGGCTGTAGAACTCGTTGCGAAGGATGGTGAACAGCCACGCCTTCATGTTGGTGCCCATCTCGAAGCTGTCCTGCTTCGCCCAGGCCTTCATCACCGTGTCCTGCACCAGGTCGTCCGCCTTGTCGTGGCGGCCCGACAGCGACACCGCAAAGGCGCGCAGGCTGGGCAAAGTAGACAGCAGTTCTCGCTTGAAGCTCGGCTTCTCGGCGTCCATGGCGCTATTTACCCTTCGCGGGCTTGGACTGCTTTTCCACCGCGTCGAGCTGCTCGAGCAGGTCGATCAGTTTCGATGGGATTTCTTCGCTCTGGACCGCTCCATAGAGCGCTCGAAGCTTGTTGCCGATGTCGGAATTTGGCCCCAGACCATCGTCGCGGCGCCGCCGTAGCATGCCCAAATCATTCATTGTTGTCTTGTCTCGCATAAACCCTTCGCCCCACAGCAGGATCTGACGCCCATACTCCAGCCGCGGCAAACTAAATGCGCGGTGGCAAAAAAAGTTCCGAACATGCTGGAACCAAGTTTTCGGCATCCTCGTTCTCTTGCATGGTAAGCTCTAAAAGCGTCACGGGAGAAGATTATCCATGTCCCTTTCCACGCGGATCGCTCCGCATCTTCCTTATCTGCGCCGGTTCTCGCGCGCCGTCACCGGCTCGCAGACTTCAGGGGACGCCTATGTGGCGGCCACCCTCGAGGCCCTGATCGCCGATCTCAGTATCTTTCCTCAAGCCAGCACCGATCGGATTGCGCTCTATCGGCTCTATTCGGCGCTGTTCTCCAGTTCCGCCATCCGCGTGCCGGAGCCGACTTCGAGCTTTCCCTGGGAGTCGCGGGCAGCGGCGAACCTGGCGAACCTCGCACCACGGCCGCGCCAGGCATTCCTGCTGGTGGCGGTGGAAGGCTTCAGCCACGATGAGGCGTCCGAGATCCTCGACGTCCCCGCTGCCGAGTTCGCCGACCTGTTGGCGCAGGCCTCGGCCGATATTTCGCGCCAGGTGGCGACCGATATCCTGATCATCGAAGACGAACCGCTGATCGCCATGGACATCGAGCAGATGGTCGAAGGGCTCGGCCACCGCGTCGTGGGTGTCGCTCGCACCCACAAGGAGGCAGTGGCGCTCTACCACAAGACCCAGCCGCGCATGATCCTCGCCGATATCCAGTTGGCCGACGGCTCCTCCGGCATCGATGCGGTCAACGATATCCTGCACGCCCATCCGATCCCGGTGATCTTCATTACCGCTTTCCCGGAGCGGCTGCTCACCGGCGAACGGCCGGAACCGACCTTCCTCGTCACCAAGCCGTTCAACCCCGACATGGTGCGGGCACTGATCAGCCAGGCGCTGTTCTTCGACGAAGGTTCGCGCGCTGCCGCGTAACCGAATTCCGGACGCCCCTCCGGATCTGGGCCGGGCTCTGCCCGGCTCTTTTTTGCGCGCCGAATGCCGTCGAAAGCACGGCGGCCGCCTCCCGCTCGATGTCATCCCTGCGACAGCAGGGACCCATTTCTCCGCCTGCGCTTGGTGTGAGTTGGGTCCCAGCCTTCGCTGGGGTGACACCCAGTATGTGCTGCCTTCAGCAGACTTGCAGGAAAGCAGTTGGTGCGGCGTTCAATCCCGACCACACCTCACCACCCCGGAACCCAACCCGCCGCCGCTCGTTACTCCCTAGAGAGATCAATGGAGTAACAAGAATGTTGCAATACGCACTGCTCTTCCTGGTCATCGCGATCGTCGCCGGCGTCCTCGGCTTTGGCGGTATCGCCGGTACCGCATCGGGCATCGCGCAAATCCTGTTCTTCCTGTTCCTGGCGTTCCTGGTGATCTCGCTGATCATCGGTCTGTTCCGGCGCGCGTCGTAGAGTTCCCCGCGAGAAACTCAGACCGTCCCTAGCCGGGTCCGCGGTCTGAGGTGGCAGCGGCTCCGTCCAGGTGGATGGGGCCGCTAGCTTTTGCGCACTCCGGCAACAAAACTCGCTTCCCCTTGTCGAATCCCGGCCCCACCGTTCGACTGGCAAGTATCAAGGATTGAGCGGCGCGTGCGTCGCCGAGGAGAAGCCCATGCCACAATACCTGGTCGCTGTTCACCACCCGATCGATTTCGAGCCGGCGTCGGAATCGGCAGAGACGCGTCGCGACATCAGCGCGCTCAACGTCAAAATGCGAGCCGCGGGCATCGTGGTGTTCGTTGGCGGGCTCGACCGTTCTTCCACCGCCAAAGCGGTGCGGCTGAAGCCCGATGGCGGGCTCCTGGTCACTGACGGCCCCTATATCGAAACCAAGGAACAGATCGGCGGCTTCTGGGTCATCGACGTGCCGGACATGCAAACCGCCCTCGACTGGGGCAAACAGGCCGCCACCGCCTGTCGCATTCCGGTGGAAGTGCGGCCTTTCGGGGCGGCTTAGGCGACTTGCACCGGCGGTGACACAGCGCCCCCTCGCCCCTCTGGGGAGAGGGCTGGGGTGAGGGGCCAAGCAAACCGGACGAACGATTGCCATCGACGCGATGTCAAACGTCAGCGCGTTTGGCGCCCCTCACCCTGACCCTCGCCCCAAAGGGGCGAGGGGACGATGGGGCTGCCGTGTCACGGCTCACCTCAACAAAAAGCCCCGCCGAAGCGGGGCTCAGTTGCATCGCTGTCCGAGCCGCTTAGTGCAGCCGGTTGAACCAGTCGTCGACTTCGCGCTCCGCCTCTTCCTGGGCCTTGCCGTAGCGTTCCTGGATTTTGCCGCTGAGCTGCTTGCGATTGCCCTTGATGACATCAAGGTCATTGTCGGTCAGCTTGCCCCACTGGGTCTGGACCTTGCCCTTGAACTGCTCCCAGTTGCCTTCCATCTGGTTCCAATTCATCTGCAATCTCCTTTGTCTGCTGAGGAAAATCAGCCGCCTTAGCCGGTGGCTGCTGGTAGATTAACGCCTCGCCCTACCCTCGGTTCCCCCGACTGCGCTGACGAGGTCCGCAAATCGCTTGCCACAAAGCCCAGCTTTGGCTTTGTTGCGGCGGATGCAGCCCTCTCTTTCGCCACCCGTCGTCGAAATCTCCGACCTCCACAAATCCTATGGCCCGCTCAAGGTGCTGAAAGGTGTGTCGCTTACCGCCCGGCAGGGCGAGGTGGTGGCGCTGATCGGTTCCTCCGGCTCGGGAAAATCCACGCTGCTGCGCTGCATCAACATGCTCGAAGTGCCCGAGAGCGGCAGCGTGCGCGTCGGCGGCGAGGAGATCGCCATCAGCGGCACGCCGCCGCACAGAAAGCCCGCCGACGAACGGCAGATCCGCCGCATCCGCTCCGAACTCGGCATGGTGTTCCAGTCGTTCAACCTGTGGAGCCACATGACCATCCTCGGCAATGTCATGGAAGCGCCGCTCAAGGTGCAGAAGCGCGACAAGGCGGAAGTCGAGGCCGAGGCGCTGGAGATGCTGGCCAAGGTCGGCATCCGCGACAAGGCCGCGAGCTACCCCAGCCAGCTCTCCGGCGGCCAGCAGCAGCGCGCCGCGATCGCCCGGGCGCTGTGCATCAACCCCAAGGTGATGCTGTTCGACGAGCCGACCTCTGCGCTCGACCCCGAGCTCGAAGTCGAAGTGCTGCGGGTGATCAAGCTGCTCGCCGACGAGGGCCGCACCATGATCCTCGTCACCCACGACATGCAGTTCGCCAAGACCATCGCGGACCGCGTGATTTTCCTGCACCAGGGCAAGATCGAGGAGGAAGGCACCGCCGCCGAAGTGTTCGGCGCCACCAAATCTGCCCGCCTCAAGCAGTTCCTCAGCGCCGCCGGCCACGGCTGAAGAGGCGGAGAGGCTGGCGCAGGCTCCAGGGACAACGATTGACCGAACGGTAAAAAGCGCTAGCGTTGCGGCTCAGCGGCTGCCCGACAGGCGGCACGAACCAACAAGCCGGTGGTAAGACCGGCCGGAACGCCGGGCCCGACCGGCGATACAGGAGAGACTATGAACAAGCTCGTTCTGGCGGCAGCGGCAGCAGCCCTCGCCATGTTCGCGACTGGTGCCAATGCGCAGGCCATCCGCATTGCCACCGAAGGCGCCTACGCGCCGTGGAACTTCCTCGATGAGGCGGGCAAGCCCGCCGGGCTGGACGTCGATGTCGGCACCGAGGCCTGCAAGCGCGCCGCGCTCGAATGCACTTTCCAGGTCAACGAGTGGGATTCGATCATCCCCAACCTCATCGCCGGCAACTACGACCTGATCATCGCCGGCATGTCGGTGACCGACGAGCGCAAGACCTCGATCGATTTCACCTCCGAGTATTTCCCGCCCGATCCGGCCCGCTACATGGTCCGCACCGGCACCACCATCGATTTCGACAATCTGAGCGGCAAGAATATCGGCGTGCAGGGCGGCACCATCCACGCCGCCTATGCTACCGAACAGTTCGGCGCCACCAACACCGTCAAGTCGTTCGACAACGCCGACCAGGCGCTGGCTGACCTCAATGCCGGCAATGTCGACGTCATCCTCGCCGACGGCAATTACATCACCGAGGTGGTGGCCGGTTCGGGTGGGGCGCTCGAAAAGGTCGGCCCCGAACTCGTGCTCGGCGGCGGCGTCGCCATGGGCCTCCGCAAGGCCGATGACGATCTCGAAGGCAAGCTCAACACCGCCATCGACGCCATGAAGAAGGACGGCACGCTCGACGCGCTGATCATCAAGTGGTTCCCCGATAAGGTCGGTCCGATCTACGCCGGCGGCTGAGTTCAGACGGGGCGGGCCTGTGCCCGCCCCGCTCGCTTCGGGCCCGGGGCATGCTCGATTTTCTGCCACAATGGATGAAAGACGGGATCGGCGACGATCTGCTGTTCTGGCTTGGCTATTTCACCAATGGCAAGCACCTGAGCTGGTATGCCAGCGTGCAGTACACGCTGGCCGCCGCGCTGTTCGGCGCGCTGGTGGCGCTGCTGCTGGGCCTGGCCGGCGCCGCGGCGCGCAACTCGCGCTTCGTGCCGCTGCGCGCGCTCGGCGCCTTCTACATCAACATCGTCCGCGGCGTGCCGGATGTGTTGTTCTTCCTGTTCTTCCCGCTGGCCTTCGAGCAACTGGTCGAACTGGTTCGGGCGCAGGCCGTCTGCACGCCGGAAAGCCTCGCCGCCAATGTCGGCGTGTGGCCACCCTGCGATGCCGCCAACTGGTTCCTCGGCACCACCGAATACCTGGCGCTTGCCTGCGTCTCGCTCGGCATCGTCTATGGCGCCTTCGCCGCCAACGTCATCTATGGCGCGATGAGCGCCGTGCCCAAGGGCCAGCTCGAGGCGGCGCGCGCCTTCGGCTTCAGCTCCAGCCAGGTGCTGTGGCGCTTCCAGATCCGGCAGATGTGGGTCTATGCCCTGCCCGGCCTCTCCAATGTCTGGCTGCTGCTGGTCAAATCCACTTCGCTGCTGTCGCTGCTGCAGATCGCCGATATCGTGCTCTGGGCCGATCGGCTGGGCTCGCCCAACTTCACCCGCTCGGCCGGGCTGGTCCACCCCGATTGGCGCTGGGGCTATTACCTGGTGCTGCTGGTGTTCTACATCCTCATCACCTTCGTCTCCGAGAAGGCGTTTGCCGCGCTCACCCGCTGGGCCAGCCGTGGCATGGCGACCGCGGGAGGCACCGCCGCATGAGCGATTTTCTCGCCCCGATCCTCAATGACATCGCCCTGATGGCGAAGCCGGCGCTGTTCAACCTCTATTTCGCGGTCGCCTCGATCCCGCTCGGTTTCCTGCTGGCGATCTTCTTCGCGCTCGGCAAGGCCTCGCCCAACAAGCTGATCTCGGGCTTCTGCCGCGGCTATATCTACGCCTTCCGCGGCTCGCCCTTCTTCATCCAGCTGTTCATGTTCTACTCGCTGGCGCTGGCCTTCAACCTGAGCCTCTGGAAACCCTGGGGCATCGACTGGCTGGTGCTGAACCCCTTGGTGCTCGGGCCGGTGATCCTGACCCTCAACACCACCGCCTATACCGCAGAAATCTTCCATGGCGCGCTCATGACCGTCCCCAGGGGCGAGGTCGAAGCGGCGCGGGCCTATGGCATGAGCCCGCTGCAGCAGTTCCGCTCGGTCACCTGGCCGCATCTGATCCGCATCGCCTGGCCGGCCTATACCAACGAGGTGGTGTTCCTGTTCCACGCCACGGCGCTGATCTATTTCACGCTGCCGGTCATCGGCGACCAGAAGGACCTGATGAACCTCGCCGGCGAGCTGTTCGAGCGCGACTACAACGCCGTGCTGCATTTCTCGGTGGCGGCGCTGTATTTCCTCGCCATCTCGCTCGCGATCTTCTTCGTGTTCGGCATAGTGTACCGTCGGCTGACTCGCCACATGCCGGGCGCCACCCGGGTGCGCTGGAGCTTCAGCCGGCTTTGACGAGGTAACCGTGAGCTTTGAACGCAAGACCGTGCCGCTGCGTGGCGATACCCCCGGCGCGAGCACCGATTTCACCTATTATGTGATCGGCCCCGCCGATGCGCCCGAAAAGGTGCATCTGCAAGCGGCGCTGCATGCCGACGAACACCCCGGCACCATGGTGCTGCACCACCTGTTGCCGATGCTGCGCCAGGCCGACGACCAGGGGCTGCTGCGCGCCCGCTTCACGGTGATGCCGCTGGTCAACCCATTGGGCATGGCGACCTTCTCGCTGCGGCGCCATATCGGCCGCTACGACGCCAATACCGGCATCAACTTCAACCGTCGCTGGCCCGACCTGTTCGCCGCGGTCCGCACCCAGCTGAACGGCCGCCTGTCCGATGACGAACGCTTCAACGTCAACCTGATTAGGAAGGCCGTCTCGAACTGGATCGATGCGCAGCAGCCCCGCACTGCCAACGAGCAGTTGCGCCTCCTGGTGCTGAAGGAAGCCCATGACGCCGAGTTCGTCTTCGATCTCCACTGCGACGACGACGCGCTGATCCACATCTTCACCTCGCCCGAGCTGATGCCCGAGTTGCAGGATCTCAGCGACTGGCTGGGCGCCGCGGCGACGCTCACTGCCGCCGACAGCGGCGGTGGCTCGTTCGACGAAGTGCTGCCGCAGCTCTATCGCAAGGTGGCCCTCGCCAACCCCGGCAAACCCGTGCCGATGGCGAGCGCCACTGCGACCCTCGAGTATCGCGGCCAGGCCGATGTGTTCGATCATCTTGGCGCCGACGATGCCCGCCGGCTCTGGGGGTTCCTGTGCGAGCGCAACCTCATCGATGCCGACCCGGGCGAGCGCCCTGCTCCGCTGTCGGAAGCAACGCCGTTCGATGCCACCGAGATCGTCCGCGCCGACCGCTCCGGCCTCGTCGCCTATCGGGTGGAGCTCGGCCAGCGCGTCAGCAAGGGCCAGCCGGTGGCCGACCTGATCGCCCTCGACGGCCCGGAGGCCTTCATCGCCCGCACCCCGATCCTTGCCGGCACCGACGGGCTGGTGCTGTCGCGCGCCATGGCCAAATACGCCCCACGCGGCGCCGGCATCATGAAGATCGTCGGCAAGACGACGCTCAGCGGCCGCAAGGGCGCCTACCTGCTCGAGGACTGAGATGATCGACCTGCGGCGCAACAATGGGGCGCTGACGCTTTATGCCACGCACCAGCAGCCGCCGCGTGCGATGTGGGTTGCCGGCGCTGTGGTGGTGGCGGCCGCGCTCTACTTCATGCTCGAGCAGCAGATCGCCGATCCGGCACTGCGTCTGGTCTCCGCCGCCATCTGCATCGCCGCGCCGTTTGTCGCCGCGGCGGTGCTGTATCTGCGGCCGCACACCACCAGCGTCGTCACCACGTTCGACCCCAAGGCCCGGCGCATCCGCTCCGAACAGAAACACGACCGCGGCAAGGACGTGGTGCTCGAACTGGGCTTCGACGAGGTCGCGGCGCTGAAAGTGGCCGAGGATCACGCCGAACGGCCGCGCCACGACGTGCTGTCGTTGACGCTGACGGATGGGAAGAAGGTCGTGCTGGCGCTGAAGTCACGGCAATACACCGAGGGCGGCGAAGGCCAGGACCTGCGCCAGGTCGCGGCGTTCATCCGCAGCGAGATGGGATTGCCGGAGCACTGAAGCCGGCAGTCGGCGCACCCTCTCCCCTGAGGGGAGAGGGTAGTGCAGCTAAGACCGTTTAGGTCCTTAGCGGAACTTGGGTGAGGGGTTCAGCCTCTCAGCGAGCGCGTGTCACACCGCCTCACCCCTCATCCGGCGCTTCGCGCCACCTTCTCCCCTGAGGGGAGAAGCGAAGTGGTGCCTCGACCCGAGATCCGAACCCTACCCCGCCCAAGCCTGCCGCACACTCCGCACCGTCTCGCCGCTCCGCGCCGCTTCATGCATCAGCAGCGACAGGTATTGGTCCTGCGCACCCTCGGCGAACGGGTACGGTCCCTCGCCCTGCCCCCGCGCCAGCGCCCCCATCTTCTCCATCGCCACGGCGATGGCGATCTCGTCGTCCATCAGCCGGGCGTTGGAATAGGGCATGGTCCACACCACCTCGTCGCCGCACAGCATCGCTTCGAGCGCATAGCCGAACAGGTTGCCGTAGCGGCCGGATTCGTTGCGGGTGAAGGGCCTCGTCAGCGGCTGGCCGTAGGTCGGCATCACCCGCGCCTCGAGGTCGGCGATCTCGCCGCGTTCGCCGCGAATGACGACCCGATGCGAATGCACCGGCGAGCGGTATTGCACGTCGGTGAAATCGAACAGCCCGAGCTTGTCGCCGAAATCGAACTCGCCCAGCGTCTGCCTGGTGGTGGCGAACCGTTCGCTTTCGGGCCAGCTGAAGCGGTTCGGGCCTTCAAGCGCCCGCGCCTCGAACAGCTTGCCGCGGATCACTGCGTCGTCGAAGCCGATGCCGAGAAACTGCCGCATCAGGCTGACGCCATGATAGCCATGCGCCGCCGAAACTCGCGCGAAGCTGACCCGCCCAAGCCCGCCATTGGCGATAAGCTGCAACCGCGCCGCATGCAGCGGCTGGAACAGATACTGCTCGGCGATATGGAGCCTGAGCCCCTGCTCCACCAGCCGCCAGATCGCGGTCATGGTCTCGACGTCGAGTGCTGCCGGCGTCTCGCAGAGCACCGCAAGGCCGAGCTGGTGCAGTTCGGTGAGAATGGCGAGGTGCGCCTCGGGTTTCACCGACAGCACCACGAAATCCGGCTCCGCTGCCGCCAGTTCGGCATAGCTCGCGAAGGCCGGCGCGCCCCACGCTGCCCCGAACGCCGCGGCCTTCGCTCTATCGCGCTGCACCACGCCCGCCAGCTGGAACCGCTCCGGCAACTCGCGGGCGATGCGCGTGAAGAATTCGGCGCGCCAGCCGCCGCCGATCATGCCGAAGCGGATCGGCGCCATCAGGCGTTGAGCCCGAACTGCTTGTGCCCGAGCGCCGTCATCACGCCGCGCAGTTCGGCGAGCCCTTTGAGCCGGCCGATGGTCGGGTAGCCCGGCTGGGCCCGGCGGCCGAGATCGTCGAGAATGTCCTGCCCATGGTCGGGGCGCATCGGAATCTCTGCATCCTCGCGTCCCTCGCGTTTGCGCCGGGCTTCCTCGGTGAGGATCGCGGCGATCAGCGGCACCATATCGGTGCTGCCCGCCAGGTGCTCATCCTCGTAGAACGAACCGGAGATGGCGTCGCTCTCGCGCCGCACGTTCCTGAGGTGCAGGAAATGCACCTTCGGCCCGAACTCCTGCATCATCGCCGTCAGGTCATTGTCCGGCCGCGCCCCGAGCGAGCCCGAGCAGAAGGTCATGCCGTTGGCCGGACTGTCGACCGCATCGAAAATGTACCGGTAATCGGCCGCCGTCGACATGATGCGTGGCAGGCCGAGCAGCGGGAACGGCGGATCGTCCGGATGGCAGCAGAGCCGGACCCCGAGCTCCTCGGCCACCGGCACCACTTCGGAGAGGAAATCGACGAAATGCTGCCGCAGCTGGTCGGGCGAGATGCCGGAATATTCGGCGAGGTGCGCCCTGACGTCATCGAGGGTCATGCTCTCGGTCGAACCGGGGAGGCCCATCGTGACGTTGCGCGACAGCTGCTGCTGCGCCTTGTCGTCCATCCCGGCGAAGCGCCGTGCCGCCTCGGCCGCCACTTCGGGAGCAAAGCTCTCGGCCGCGCCCTGGCGCTTGAGGATATGGATTTCGAACACCGCGAAATCGTTGATGTCGAAGCGCATGCAGGTGCCGCCATGCGCCACTTCGTAGCGCAGGTCCGTACGCGTCCAGTCGAGCACCGGCATGAAATTGTAGCAGACTGTCCTCAGCCCTGCGGCCGCCACATGGCGCAGGCTCTGCTGGTAGTTGGCGATATGCTCGCGCCAGTTGCCCTTCTGCTTCTTGATGTCCTCCGAAACGGGCAGGCTCTCGATCACATCCCAGGCGATGCCCGACGGCCGGCCATCCTTGCGCAGCTTGATCTGCTGCTGGCGCTTGCTGATTTCCTCGGCGCTCCACACCACCCCGTTGGGCACATGGTGCAGCGCCGTGACCACGCCCTCCGCCCCTGCCTGCACGATATCGTCGATGCTTGCGAGGTCCGCCGGACCAAACCAGCGCCACGTCTGCCTCATTTGGCTTCTCCACCAGCACTTGCCGAGGCTCTCCGCCTCGCAAGCGCGACAACTTAACGGCCCCGAACATTTCGCCGTTTCCTTGAAACAACGAATGCTCTAGCGCTTCCAACCGCGCCAACCGGTGCTAGTATGGCAGCGTTGGGGGAGTCAACATGACCATTGAACTGGAGCTGGTAAACCAGCCCGTCATTGCCGGAACGCGGCAGGTTTCGATGAGCCAGCGGGTCTATGACACGGTCCGCAACGCTATCGTGCAGCTGCAGCTCAGGCCCGGGCACCTGCTCTCGGAAGCCGAGCTCGCGCGGCATATGGGCGTCTCCCGCCAGCCGGTGCGCGAGGCCTTCATCAAGCTCGCCGAAGCCGGCCTCGTCGAGGTCCGGCCGCAGCGCGGCACCTTCGTCAAGCTGATCTCGATCCGCGAGGTGCAGAACTCCCGCTTCATCCGCGAGGCGATCGAACTGGCGGTGATCCGCAAGGCCGCCGAAAAGATCAAGCCATCGGGCATCGCCGAGCTCCGCGAACTGGTGGCCGAGCAGCGCGTGGCGCTCGGCGGCAAGCTGATCGATTTCATGCGGCTCGACGACGATTTTCACTGCGCCATTGCCGCGCATGGCGGCGTCGAGCACGCCTGGCGCCACATCGTCAGCCTCAAGGCCCAGCTCGACCGCGTCCGCTTCCTCGGCTTCCCCCAGGCCACCCCGCGCCCGCAGGTCATCGCCCAGCACACTGCCGTAGTCGATGCGCTGGAGCGGAACACCGGGGTTTCGGCCGGCAGGTGCGCCAGCGCCTCGGCCACCAGCCCCGCCGCAAGGACGCCGCGATCGGCGACCAGCAACGGCCGGACGAGCCGGAACTCCTCCACGGTCTCGGCCAGGGTGCTGAGCGCGCCCGCGCCGAATTCGATGCTCGTCAGGTAGTTTATCCGTGCCATCTGCCTATCCGTTTGCCAGTTCGATCAACACGTCTGCGTGGCAGGGCGTTCCCGCCTTGCACCAGCAGGCAAGGTTATGCCCCATGAGTTCCGCCCTAATGACAGCCTGCGCCGGTGGCTCGCCCGGCGACAGTGCCGGATCGAGCGTGCCGCGCAGCCACTGCCCGCACAGGTCCACCGCCTTGCGCTGCGCCGCGGCGCGGTCGAGCCCATAGCGCTCGGCTATGTCGTCGATGGTGAAGGGGTTGCCCCAGGGCCCGGGCCGGGTGATGAGCTTCGCCGGCAGGCCGTTCAGCGCCAGCGAGGCCGCCTGCAGGTTGAACCCGGCCTTGCGCGACAGCTGCATGCGTTGTGGGCGCGCCATCAGCGCAGCTCCTTGTCGTAGACGAATTTCGGCATTTCGAGTTTCCAGACGATCGCTGCGACGCGCAATGCGAAACCGATGGCGATAGTGCCCAGCACCAACAGGTCGTGCGGCACCTCCATCCAGCTCCCCAGATAGTAGAGCGTACCCGAAATGATGGCGACGGTGGCATAGAGCTCGGACGAGAACACCAGCGGCACCTCGTTGCAGAGGATATCGCGCATGATGCCGCCGGCAATGCCGGTGATCATCCCCGCCACCACCACGATGATCGGCTGCTGCCCCATTCCCAGCGCGACGTTGCAGCCGATGATGGTGAAGGCGGCGAGCCCCACCGCATCGAGCAACAGGAACGGCCAGCGCAACGCCGCCATGTAGCGGGCCAGCGCGATGGTGATGAAGGCGGCTGCGCAGCAGATGATCAGCAGATACGGATTCTCCACCCAGATCAGCGGGTAATGCCCCAGCACCAGGTCGCGCGCCGTGCCGCCGCCCAGCGCCGTGACACAGGCGAGCACGCAGACGCCGAACCAATCCATCTTCCGCCGCCCCGCCGCCAGCGCAGCGGTCATCGCTTCGGCGGTGATCGCGACGTAGAAGATGATCTGCAACAGCATGGCGCCCCCCGGGATTTCACCCGGAGCACACTAGAGCAGACGAATCGCCCGGCGGGCTAGTTGGCCTTGGGTGTGATATCGGCAGTCGACTGGATGGTGACCACCTTCACGTCGAAGGCGCCGCACTTGTCGTCCTTGCAGATGCCGTTCAGCCAGACCTGGCCGTTGCCGTACATGATGCCCTGGTAGTTGACGAACACGTCCTGCCATTTCTGGTCCATGATCGCCGTCTTGATCTCATCGGTGAGGATGTTGTCATAGTGCTCTTCGAACTGTGCGGCGTCGCTCAGTTTCATCTTCTCGCCGTCGGCGGTGACCGCTATCGGGTACGACACCCAGGCGGCAAAGCCGGCCTTGTCGCCATCGGCGACTGCCTTGCGAATGGCGTCGAACGCCGCGCGATAGGCGGTGTGGTCGCCCAGCGTGCTATCCACCGCCGCATCGGTATCGGCATCGGTCTGCGCCATGGCCGGAAATGCGCTCAGCGCAAAGGCAAGGCCAAGCGCGGCTAGCAATTTCAACATCATGCAACTCCTGTAAGAACCGGGTGGTCCGCCAAGTGATTGATAGCGCAGGATGTATCCGGCCGTACAGTCGGAGGATCAGCTAAAATGCGAAAGCCACGAAGCATGAAAGCGCTGGAAGAACTGGGCCGGGTACGGCTCAGCCAGAACTTCTTCATGCGCGATTTTCTCTACTCGGAGATCGCCAGTTTCTATGGCATCTCCAATATACCCGATGATCCCGACCTCGCCATCGCAGCGGGCAGGCGCCTCTGCGAGGAGTGCCTCGAACCGCTGACGGCGCGCTTCGGCCGCATCTCGATCCGCTCGGCCTATCGCTCGCCCGCGGTCAACCAGTTCGGCAACGCGCACGACCTCAATTGCGGGCGCAACGAGACCAATTTCGGCGGCCATATCTGGGATCGGCGCGACGCTATGGGCGGCATCGGCGCGACCGCCTGTATCATCGTCCATGCGCTGGTCCCCTGGTACGAAGCCACCGGCCGCTGGGAGGCCATCGCCTGGTGGATCCACGACCACCTGCCCTATGACGAGCTGGAGTTCTTCCCGAAATACGCCGCCTTCAACCTCAACTGGCGCGAACACCCCAAGCGCCGCATCCACTCCTTCATCCCGCCGCGGCGCGGGGTGCTGACCAAGCCGGGGATGGCGAATTTCGAGGGGCGGCACGAGGCGGAATATGCGGAGTGGCTGGCGGGGTTGTGAGGGGGTGTGGAGAGTACGGGGCTCCCCACGCCCCCTCTCTTGCGAAAACTAAGGACTTAGCTGCGCTAAGCCCAAGTTTTCGCTTTCTCCCCCGCCAAGGGGGAGAGTCCCGACTGATACACTGATGTAAGTGGAGGCCACCGATCATCTCCCCCTTGGCGGGGGAGAAAGCAAAATCTTAGGTTTAGCCGTTTGGCTAAGCCTTAGATTTTGCAAGAGAGGGGGTCTTGGAGGGCACAATGGCCCCGCACACCACCCAAGCCTTTCGGCCCACGTGACAACCCTCCCCGCTCCCGCTACCCCTATGCGCCGAGGAGAACCGCCCCAATGACCACGCATCGCTTCGTCGCCACCGAATGGCACAATGTGCTGGGCACGCGCCCGGCTGCTTTCACCGTCGCCTCGGGCGATACCGTGATCACCGAGACGCTCGATGCCTGGGGCTTCGACAAGGATGGGGTGCAGCGCCAGCCCGGCCCGAACCCGATGAATGGGCCGATCCATGTCGAAGGCGCGGCGCCCGGCGATGCGCTGAAGGTCGAAATCCTCCGCATGACCCCCAACCGCGCCACCGGCTGGACCCGCTCGTCGCTGGCCGGCAACGTCGTCGACCCGGAAACCGTGCGCGACCTGCCCTCGCGTGAGGCCGCCAACTGGTCGATCGACCGGCAGGCCGGCACCGCGCAGCTCCACCCCCCGGTAAAGGGGCTCGAGCATTTCGTGCTGCCGCTCGAGCCGATGATCGGCTGCTTCGGCGTCGCGCCGGCGCTGGGCCAGGCCTTTTCCACCGCCACCAGCGCCGAGAATGGCGGCAACATGGATTATCGCGGCTTCGGCCCCGGCGCGACGGTGTGGTTCCCGGTCGCGGTCGACGGCGCGCTGTTCTTTCTCGGCGACTGCCATGCCGTGCAGGGCGATGGCGAGATCGTCGGCACCGGCATCGAGACCAGCTACGAGGTCGAAGTGCGGCTGACCGTCGAAAAGGGCAAGAAGCTGGTATGGCCACGCGGCGAGAACGCCGAGGAAATCTACTCGGTCGGCAATGCCCGCCCACTCGACCAAGCGCTGCAGCACGCCACCGGTGACATGTTCAACTGGCTCTGCACCGAGTACGGGTTGTCGAAGACCGCTGCCAGCCACCTGATGGGCCAGGTGGTGCGCTACGAGGTCGGGAACGTCTACGACCCGGCCTACACCATGGTTTGCAAGATCCCCAAAAAGTGGCTGCCGCAAAAGTAACCGCTGGAGGCGATAATGGCTGAACCTATCGCCCTGGCAATGATCGGCTGCGGCTTCTTCGCGCAGAACCACCTTCATGCCTGGCAGGACCTCAAGCCCGAGGGCGTCGACCTCGTCGCCGTCTGCGATGTCGAGCCGGACCGCGCCCGGGCTGCCGCGGAAAAATTTGGCGTCCCGCGCTGGTATACCGACGCCGCGGTGATGTTTCGCGCCGAGCAGCTCGGGCTGGTCGATATCGCGACGCAGATGCAGAGCCACCTGCCGCTGGTCAGGCTGGCGTTGAGCCACAAGGTGCCGACCATCATCCAGAAGCCGTTCGGCCAGGATATCGCCGAGGTGCGCGAGATGGTGGCGACGGCGAGGGCCCAGGACACCTTCCTCGCCGTGCACGAGAATTTCCGCTTCCAGAAGCCGTTGCGCCGGATCGCCGAAATCGTCCGCTCCGGCGCCATCGGCAAACCGACCTGGGCCCGGGTCAGCTTCCGCACCGGCTACGACATCTATGCCGGCCAGCCCTACCTCGCCGAGCAGCAGCGCTTCGTGTTGATCGACCTGGGCGTCCACGTGCTCGACGTGGCGCGGGTCCTCGTGGGCGAGGTCGAACATTCGACCGCCGAGTTGCAGCGCCGCAACCCCAAAGCCAGGGGCGAGGACACCGCCACCATGCTGTTGCGCCACAGCTCCGGCGCCGTATCGGTGGTCGAGTGCACCTATGGCTCGCGCCGCCTGCCCGACAGCTTTCCCGAAACGCTGATCGAGGTGGAAGGCGACAAGGGCGCCATCGTCTCGCGCATCGGCAACAAAGTCGAAGTCACTATCGATGGCCGGATGGAGGTGCTGGACGAGGACCCCGAAGTGCTGCCCTGGGCCGCCCGGCCCTGGCACGTGGCGCAGGAAAGTGTGCTCGCCACCAACCGCCATATGCTCGAAGCGGTACGCGCCGGCCGCCCCGCCGCCACCAGCGCCGAGGACAACCTCAAGACTTTCGCGCTCGTCGAAGCCGCCTATCTCGCTGCCGGCAAGGTGCGGCCCGAGGCATGAGCGCGCTCGACCGCATCGCCATCATCTCCGATATCCACGGCAACCTGCCGGCGCTTGAAGCGGTGCTGGCCGATATCGCGACGCGCGGCATCACCCGTATCTACGGACTCGGCGATATCGCCGGCAAAGGCCCGAGCGGCGCCGAGGCAATCGACATTTCGCGCCGGGTCTGCGTTACCACGGTCAAGGGCAACTGGGACGATGGGCTCGCCGACGCCGAGCCCGACACCACTGTGATGTGGCACCGCCGGCAGCTCGGTCCCGAACGGCTGGCCTATCTGCGCGGCCTGCCGGAAACCGTCGAGTTCCGCCTCAGCGGCCGGCTGGTGCGGCTGTTCCATGCCTCGGCGCGCGGCATCTATCACCGGGTGCGTCAGCACGACAGCCGCGACGATCACCTCGCAATGTTCGACAACACCGACTTCACCGGTTTCGGCCCCCTGCCCGATATCGTCGGCTACGGCGACGTTCACACCGCCTATGTGAAGAGCTTCGCCAACAAGTGCCTGTTCAACGCCGGCAGTGTCGGCAACCCGCTCGATATCCCGCAGGCCTGCTACGCCATGCTCGAGGGTCGTTTCGAGAGCAGCGAACCAGCGCCGTGGACCGTAACGCTCGTCCGCCTGCCCTACGATATCGAGGCATCGATCCGCCAGGCGGCCGCTTCGGGCATGCCCGACCTCGAGCACTACACCAACGAACTGAGGACCGCCCGCTATCGCGGCCAGACGCCCAAGCCCGCCCCGGTCTTGGGGTAAGGCAACCGGCATCGCACCGGCGGCCCCACCCCACCCTTGATCGCTCCCAATCAAGGGAAGGGAGAGACGACTGAGGGTTAAGCGGACGCAGAACGCCTCCCTCCCCCTCAGGACGACACCTTGTCGTCACCTGGGAGGGTAGCGAAGTTGGATGGGGGTGGCCCCGCGCTCCTGCCGGCTGCCCCTTACCCCCCGATCTTGCCGCCCAGCTCATCCTCGATGTGAATCCGGATGATCTCGTCAAAGCTCTGTTCGGCCTTGAACCCGAGCGAGATCGCCCGCCTGGCGTCAAAATTGCGCGGCCAGCCGGCGACCATCGAGATGATCTTCTGATCCGGCACATCCTTGATCAGGCTCACGGCCTTGTCGCCCGCGACACGGCGCAGCGCCTCGATCTCCTCGCCCACCGTGGTGGAGAGCCCCGGCACCGAAAGCGTGCGGCGCCAGCCGAGCTTCGTCGTGTCGAGCTCGGCGGCATGGGTCAAAAAGCCGATCGCGGCGCGTGGGCTGGCGAACCAGTGGCGCACATCCTTCGACACCGGCAGCACTGCTTCCTGCCCGACCAGCGGCTCGCGCAGGATATTGGAGAAGAACCCCGAGGCGGCCGCATTGGGCTTGCCCGACCGGATGGTGATGGTCGGCAGCCGAATGCCGACGCCGTCGACGAAGCCCTTGCGCGAATAATCGTTGAGCAGCAGCTCGCAAATCGCCTTCTGCGTGCCGTAGCTGGTGAGCGGAGTAGTGAAGAACTCGTCGCCAATGGCTTCCGGGAAGGGCGCGCCGAACACCGCGATCGACGAAGTGAAGACGAGGCGCGGCAAGTACGGCGCCTTCAGCCTTTCCTGGCGGATCGCTTCGAGCAGGAACCGCATGCCATCCATGTTGATGCGATAGCCCTTGTCGAAATCGGCCTCGGCTTCACCCGAAACGATCGCCGCAAGGTGAAAGATCAGGTCGGGCCGCGAGGCGATGAGCTTCGTCGCTTCCCCCGGCAGCGATACGTCGGAAACCACCGTCGTCACATCGCCATTGAAGGCGATCTTTGCCGGCTCGACCACGTCGGTCAGCGTGAACTTGCTGATGGCCTTGCCCCCCACCTGCCCGGCCTTCAGCAGCGCAGACGTGAGCTTGCGGCCAATCATGCCGGCCGCCCCGATGATCAGGATATGCATGGAGTCTCCTCGGATTTTTGCCGGGAGATTACTCAGTGAGCCGCACGGCGCAAGCGCTGCTTTGGGTGGAGCTGATGGCGGTGCTTGTGGCCCACCCCCACCCAGCTTCGCTACGGGCCGCCGGCCCTAGCTTTGCTACCCTCCCCACAAGGGGGAGGGAGACGATAGAACCGAAACTTGCAGTCGAGGTCTCCCTCCCCTTGATGGGGAGGGTAGCGAAGCTAGGCGGAGCCGTAGCGAAGCTGGGTGGGGTGGAGCCTCACGCTCCAGCGCCCATCTCAACACACGGAGTGCAACCGCTCCACGCATACCCGCACCACCTCGTCGCCCGGCCGCTTCCACCAGTTATCCCGGCTGAAGATCTCGACTTCCTGCGGGCCGTGGTAGCCGGCAGCTTCGATCATCGCCCGGATGGCGGGCAGGTCGATCACCCCGTCGCCCATCATGCCGCGATCGAGCAGCATGTCGGTGGTCGGCACCAGCCAGTCGCAGATGTGGTGCGCATAGATCCGCCCCTCTCGCCCGGCCCGGGCGATGGCGGCACGAAGGTTGGGGTCCCACCACACATGGTAGACGTCGATGGCGACGCCGACGCCGTCCCCCAGTTGCGCCGCGATATCGAGCGCCTGGTCGATGGTGTTCACGCACGCCCGGTCGGCTGCATACATCGGGTGCAGGGGCTCGATGGCGAGCGGCACACCCGACGCCCGTGCATGCGGAAGAATCGCGCCGATGCCGTCGGCCACCATCTGCCGGGCTCCGGGCAGGTCGCGCGACGAGCCGGGCAGCCCGCCCACCACCAGCACCAGGCAATCGGCTCCGAGCGCCGCCGCTTCATCGATGGCGCGGCGGTTATCGTCGATATTGGCCTGCCGCCCCTCGGGGGTTTCGGCCGGAAACATGCCGCCGCGGCAGAGCCCGGTGACCCGCAAGCCATTGGCCTTGACGATGCTGGCCGCCTCGGCGAGCCCGACGGCCGCCACCTGGTCGCGCCAGGGCGAGATGGCGGTGACGCCATGGCGGAGGCAATCGTCGATCATCTGCGCGAAGCTGGAACCATTGCGCAGGGTAGCGAGGTTCATCGAGAGCTGCTGGGTCATCGGGGGAGCAAAGCCGATAGAGACGGCCCCCTCCCGGCCTCCCCCATGAAGGGGGAGGTGCAGAGTCGAGCTTGTGGCGTGATGGCGCCAAACCCACAGGTCGGCACCTCCCCCTTCATGGGGGAGGATGGGAGGGGGTCGTCTGTCTCAGTCATCACCTCAAACCACCCCATGTACAGCCAGCACCCGCTTCATCCGCTCCACGGCCAGCCCCGGGTCTGCCAGCACCCGCGCCTTGTCGGCCAGCCGGAACAACTCGCTCAGGTGCTGCAGTGAACGGGTCGACTGCTGCCCGCCGATCATCGCGAAATGCTCCTGCAGCCCGTTGAGATAGGCGAGGAACACCACGCCGGTCTTGTAGAAGCGGGTGGGCGCGGCAAAGATGTGCCGGCTGAGCGGCACGGTGGGTTCGAGCAGCTCGAAGAACTCGTTGTCGCTGCCGCGGCCGAGCGCTGCCAGCGCCGCCGAGGCGGCGGGGGCAATGGCGTCGAAGATGCCGAGCAGCGCGTCGGAATGGCCCAGATCGTCGCCGGCGATCAGCTCGGCATAGTTGAAATCGTCGCCGGTATACATCCGCACTCCGGCCGGCAACCGGCGGCGCATGGCGATCTCTTTTTCCTTGCTGAGAAGCGAGATCTTGATGCCGTCGACCTTGTCGGCATGCGCCGCGATGACATCGAGGCAGACATCCATCGCCGCACTGTGGTCGGCCTTGCCCCAATAGCCCTCGAGGGCCGGATCGAACATTTCGCCCAGCCAGTGGAGGATCACCGGTTGCTTCACCTGAGAGAGGATGCGGCCATAGACCCGCGCATAGTCGTCGGGCGATTTCGCCGCGACCTTGAGCGCCCGCGACGCCATCAGGATGATGCGGCCGCCCTCGCCTTCGACGAACCCGACCTGCTCCTCATAGGCGCGGATCACATCGTCTATGGTGACATCGGGCCCCGGCGCCAGGTGATCGGTGCCGGCGCCATAGGCGATCAGCGCATCCGAACGGCCGCGCGCTTCCGCCTGGGCGCGGCGGATCAACTCCTGCGCGTCACTCCAGGTGAGCCCCATGCCGCGCTGCGCCGTATCCATGGCTTCGGCGACGCCCAAGCCCAGATCCCACAGTCGGTGCCGGAATTTCAGCGTGGTGTCCCAGTCGATGGCGGGGGTAAGCCAGGGGTCGTTCGACGCCAGCGGGTCGGCCACCACATGCGCTGCGGCATAGGCAATGCGCGGGAAATCGCTGGCGGCGTGCTTTTCGAACGGGATCGGGGTGCCGGTGAGGCGGTAGGTCTCAAGCGTACGGGCGGGCGTCGGAAGAATGAGTTCAGGCATGGTTTACCTCCGAGCGTGTGGCCACCCCCACCCTTGATCCCTCCCCACAAGGGGGAGGGAGACGATCGATGCACCGCCAGTTCCACAGCTCCTCCCTCCCCTTGATGGGGAGGGTAGCGGAGCTTGGCGTCACGAGACGCCTAGCGAAGCTGGGTGGGGTGGGGCCAGGCGCTCGGTTCAGCATCTCAAATCCCCAAAGCCGGCACATCCAGCCAGCGGCGTTCTTTCCAGCTCTGCAGCCCGAGCATGGCGAGTTGCACGCCCTTGGCGCCGGCTTCGAGCCCGTAGGGCCAGGGCGCATCCTCGGCGACGTGCTTCAGGAACATTTCCCACTGCGCCTTGAAGCCGTTCTGCGCCGGCCAGTTGTCGGGCACTTCTTCCCAGTTCTGGAAGAAATCGATGGTCTGCGGCTGATCGGGGTTCCACACCGGTTTGGGCGTATTGACCCGGTGCTGGCTGAAACATTTGTGCAGGCCCGCTACCGCCGAACCATGCGTGCCATCGACCTGGAAGGTGACGAGGTCGTCGCGGCGCACCCGCACGTCCCAGCTCGAATTGATGTGGGCGACGACGCCGCCGGCCAGCTGGAAAGTGGCATAGGCCGCATCGTCCGCGTCGGCGGTATAAGTGTTGCCGCGCTCGTCGACGCGGCTTGGAATATGCGTGGCGCCGAGGCAGCTTACCGCCTCGACCTCGCCGAACAGATTATCCAGCACATAGCGCCAGTGGCACAGCATATCGAGGATGATGCCGCCGCCATCGGCCTTGCGATAATTCCAGCTCGGGCGCTGCGCCGGCTGGCCCCAGTCGCCCTCGAACACCCAGTAGCCGAACTCGCCGCGCACCGAGAGGATGCGACCGAAAAAGCCGGCGTCCTTCAGCATCTTGAGCTTCAGCAACCCCGGCAGGAACAGCTTGTCCTGCACCACGCCGTGCTTGACACCGGAGGCCTTCGCCTTCTTCGCCAGGGCGACAGCAGACTCGAGGTCGTCGGAGACCGGCTTCTCGCAATAGACGTGCTTGCCGGCGTCGATGGCCCGGCTCAGCAGCTCCGCCCGCATCTGCGTCGTGCCGGCGTCGAAGAACACCTCGTCTTCGGTGTTGGCCAGCACCTCGTCGAGGTTGGTCGACCAGCGCTTGATCTGGTGCTTTTCGGCCAGCCGCTGAATCTTGTCGCGGTCGCGCCCGACGATGATCGGGTCGACCATCAGCCGGTCGCCGTTCGAGAGGACCACCCCACCCTGGTCACGGATCGCCAGGATCGAACGCACCAGGTGCTGGTTGTAGCCCATCCGGCCAGTCACGCCATGCATGATCAGCCCAAGCCGCCGCTCGCCCATCCCGACCTCCCTTGTCAGACTTGTTTGTAACTGCTTGGTTACTTAGATACACGTCGCTAGGATGGACCGTCAAGAGCGGCCGTCGAAGCTTGAACGAAAGCATGATTTTCGTCTCAGCCCGACGCGGCTGATGAACCGTCCTGTTACACCGGACGGCACAACCGCAACGGCGCGGGGAGTTAGGATCGATGGCGAGCGACGTTGCAGCGGTGAAGGTTCGGCGGCGCACCGCCACGCCCGCACCGGCGCGTCCGCGTGATGCCGAAAAAACCAAGGCCTCGATCCTCAAGGCGGCCCGCGACGAGTTCTGCGAAGAAGGCTTCAACGGCGCCCGGGTCGATGCCATCGCCGACCGGGCCAAGGCCAACAAGCGCCTGCTCTATCACTATTTCGGGAATAAAGAGGCGCTGTATCAGGCGGTTCTGCTCGATGCCTACCAGGAAATCCGCCGTGGCGAACGCGAGTTGCGCATCAGCCAGTATGATCCGGTAGAAGCTATCGACCGGGTTATCCGGTTTACCTTCCGGCACTTTCTCGCCAATCCGTGGTTCCCGCGGCTGCTGTCTGTGGAAAACCTGCAGAACGCCAAATTCGTCAAGCAGATCAAGAATCTCGACGAGATCCGCTCACCCATCGTCGGCGAGCTGCAGGAGATCGTGAAGCGGGGTCACGCCGAGGGCACCTTCCGCACCGATGTCGACCCGATGCAGCTCTACATCTCGATCATCTCGCTCTGCTATTTCTACGTCTCCAACATGCAGACGCTCTCGGTGGTTTTCGGCAAGGACCTCAGCCAGTTCGCCCTGATCCAGGACCGTGAAGCGCAGGCCGTGCAGATGGTCGTCGATTACCTCCGCACCCGCCGCTGAACCGCTGCAGAGCGCCTGCCACAACGCCTTCGCCGCCGGCCGCGCCTGGCGCCGAGCCCGGTTAGGCGCGATTCTGCCCGGGCTTTGGTGCAAAACGGCACCTGCTTGACAGGCCGCACGTCCCGGCCCATGGTTGTAACCAGTTAGTTATTTAGCGCCGCCAAGAGCGCGAACAGAGATCGGAGTGGCGTCGCCACTTCGGAGGACTAAACGGGAGGAATCCATGACCATGAAGCTAGACCGCCGTCAGTTTCTGCTCGGCACGACGGCGCTTGCCGCCGCCGCCGGCATTTCGCCAGCCTTTGCGCAGGAATCCCTGCGGCTGCTGTTCTGGGGCAGCCAGGCCCGCGCCGATCGCACCTATGGTGTGACCGATCTTTACGCCAAGGCTGGTGGCCCGGCGATCGAAGGCGAGTTCCTCGCCTGGAACGACTACTGGCCCAAGCTCGCCACCCAGACCGCCGGCGGCAACGCCCCGGACGTAATCCAGATGGATTACCGCTACATCGTCGAATACGCCAAGCGGAACGCCATCGCCCCGCTCGATGAGTTCGTCGGCGGCGCCCTGAACCTCAGCGATTTCGACCAGGATCAGCTCGATGGCGGCAAGGTCGACGGCAAGCTCTACGGCATCAGCCTCGGCGCCAACTCGGTAGCGCTGATGATCAACACCGCCGACTTCGAGAAGGCCGGCGTCGAAATGCTCGGCCCGAACACCACCTATGCGGACCTGACCACGATCAGCGAGGCCTTCAAGTCCAAGGGCGTCGGCAAGGCGGTGATCGCCGACGGCTCGGTGTCCGAGCCGATGTACGAGAACTGGCTGCGCCAGCGCGGCAAGGCGCTCTACA
>JAESFO010000471.1_pt1 | contig 34034 bp, 30 predicted proteins | sample 9269421 | NCBI WGS metagenome assembly JAESFO01 (sample SAMN14502839, study PRJNA617101) | algae metagenome | isolation source: Nostoc desertorum CM1-VF14 and co-occurring heterotrophs from rocky... | place: USA: Clark Mountains, San Bernardino, California | collected 2000-06-05 | reverse complement strand
CGATCAGGGCGGGGGCAGTTCGTTCGTAGCGAGCGGGCAGGGGAACATCGTGGGCGAGGACATGCTCGGCGAGGGTGAGCGCGCCAGCGAAGTCACCGGTGTCGATCCGCCAGATCATGACGGTGGGAAGAACATCCTCCGCGACGCCGACGCCGGCGGCGACCAGACCATCGACCCAAGCCGCATACTCGGGCAGCATTTCGCGCTTCGCGTTAATCTTCTTCTCGATCGACTGGATATCGCGCAGGCGGCGCAGATCGTGCTGCAGGCGCAGGTTGATCAGGGCAGTGGCGCGATCCTCGGGCGAACCGGGATCGAGTATTTCGTTGGCTCGCAGCGCGGCGGTCTCTGCACCGGTGCGCTGATGATGCGCGCGCGCCGGTGTCATCGGGCCATTGTCGGGCGTTGGCAGAACAGTGGGCGTATCCGCCTGCCCGCCCTCGCTCCCGGATGCGATCGACGTGGATACGGAAGCCGCGGCCTGAAGGGCGAGGCGTTCGCGATGAAGGCGAGCTGGGCTCATGATCGATCCTGTCGAGAGAGGGCGGGCAGGGGCGGGGCGAAGCCGGTTAGAGCTTCGGCCCGAGCTGGATGTTCTCGATCAGGCAGGCCTTGCCGTAGTCCTCGACCATGAAGGCGTCGTTGATGCTCTCATAGTTTTCGATCTGATCGAGGGCGGGCTCGTCCCGGATCTGGCGGCGCGCGGTGCCGAGCTGCCAGTAGTAGGAGAGGTTCTTGAGGCTCGTGATCATCAGCGCGTTGGGCGGAAAAAACGGCACCTGGACGGTGGGCAGGCCGCCGAGCTGGCGGCTCGACATGATCACGTCGCGCGCGACCTGCTCGGTTGCGGTGCTGCCGGCCTCTTCGACGATCTTGAAATACTTCTCGTGCACCAGATCGCTGCCGACGATCACGACCAGGTCAGTGGCCGAGCGGTAGCGCTCGTGCAGCAGGTTCTGCTTGGCGTCGAAGACCAGGCCGTCGAGCGTCTTGTAATCGGCGCTGCCGGTTTCCGAGACATAGACCTTGAGCTGGTCGAGGGCGCCGTGCGCCATGACGCGATCGGCCGCGTAAGTGCGCATCTTGTAGAGCCAGCCCCAGTTGACATCCTGGAGCAACGGGTAGGCGACGCGATCGGTCGTGGCGGCAGCATTCACGCCGTTGAAGCCGATCATGATGATGTCGGACGCCTTCTGGACGAGCACTGCATCGCGGCACAGCGTCTGGAATTCGGGGCGGTGCGCCCAGGCGTCGAGCAGCGCGTACGGCCACGCATAATCGTAGTCGGTCTTCTTGCAGAAGTACTGATCGATATTGTCGCTGCCGTTGGGGTTGGTGGGCGTGCGGCGGTTGCCGGCGCCGGTGTTGGTGCGTCCAGCGAGCGTGCGGGTGACGCCTACGCCGACGCGCGAGCCCTGCTGCTCGACAACCGGAATCACGTTGATGCGGCTGAGGAAATCACTGGTGATCTGGAGCTTGGCCTGGAGCTTCTGCTCGATCACGGGCGCAACGTTGAAGCTCTTCAGTTCGCCGGGGACGGCCACATAGGCGGGATCGAGCGCGTTGAGCGTGGCGACCTGGCCGACATAGGAATTGAAGAGAAGGCGGGTGGCGGTCTGCATCAGGAGACTCCGGGAGCGTGAGGGCGGGGCAAGGTGATCGTGGGGAGCGTCAGCAGTCGGTCAGGACGGCATTGCCGCCACCCGTCGCAGGCTTGCGGTTGAAGCCCTGTTCCGGCGTCTGCTCGAGCTTCGCCTTGATCGTGGCGAATTCGCTCTGCAGGGCGGCGTTCGCCTCGCTGATCGGCTTCACGGCTGCGGTGATCGCAGCGGCGACGGTCTGGCCCATCTCGGTCGCGAAGGCCGCGAAATTGTCGTTGGCCGGGGCCGGCGTCGGGGTGACCGGATCCGCCTTCTTCGGCTTCTCCTCCTCGGGAGCCTTGAACTTCGCGGCCAGCGCCGAGAAGAAGCCGGCGACCGCGCTTTCCACCTTCGATGCGTCGGCTGCCGACTCTTCGAATTCGATCTCGACGCCATCGGTCGAGGCGGAGAAGACGGTGCCGGGAGCGCTGCGCGAGAACTGCAGTTTCTCGGTGCCGATGCTGGCGGGCTTGTCGGTGAAGGCGAGCCCGATCAGCCCGAACTTGTCGCTGCCGGCGTAGCTGGGCGTGAGCTCGACCGAGGGGAACGGCTTCTGATCGGCGTCGGCCAGCTTCACGAGCTGGTCGTTGCCCGCGACCTGCGCATAGAGGGCGCGGCGCTTTTCAGTCTTGCCGGCGATCTGCAGCTCGACGTCTTCGGCCTTCACCGCGACGACGTCGCCATAGCCGTTGAACGGAGGCTCGGGGCTGTAGCCCGAGATATGCTCGATGTTGATGCGCGGGGTATAGGTGTCGGTGTTGAAGGTCGCGACGATCTGATCGATCATCTCCGCGGTGATGACGCGGCCGTCGCTGATAGTCTGGCCTTCGACGAAAGCGCGGAAGAACTTGCTCTTCTTGCCCATGGCGGTGCGGTCCCCGTGATCGGTTCGATGGTGGCGGCCGCAGCCGCGCTGACCTGGCGAAAAGGGGGTCAAGGCACGCCGTTTCTCAAGCGAGCGGCCTTGTATTAGGCGGCTCTACAAGGCCCACTGCTCAATCGGTGCAGGCATACGTGGCTAGGTTCGCCGCGCCATGGCCAAGCTCCCGCCCGACACCGGCATGCACCTGCCCGCCAACACGTTCCCGATCCCGATCACCGCGGATCGCTGGGCGCGCAGCCTCTATTGGGCCGGGTGGGGCATCACCCAGATCACCGATGAGCTGCAGCTGATCGGCTATACGAACGACGAGACAGGCAAGGCATATGCCCGATCGACCGTGGAGGCATGGAAGCAACGTCAGGGCTGGGACAAGTCACGGCCGCTCGACAAGGTCGAGAACACGATCGAGATGCGGATCAACCAACTGATCCTCAAAGAGAGCAAGACCGGGCACGACTTCAAGGAGATCGACCTGCTGATGCGACAGCTCGTGTCAGCGGCGCGGATCCGCCGATACGAGGCGCCGGGCGGGCACGAGGGCGACCTCAACGACAAGGTCGAAAACCGCAACGCCGGCGAGAAGAAGAAGGCGAAGAAGAACCACTTCACTTGCCAGCAGGTGGAGCAGCTCGAGGCGATCTTCGAGGAGGAGCTGTTCGGATACCAGGAGGATTGGTGGGCGGCCAAGGATCAGCGCACCCGCATGATCCTGAAATCGCGCCAGATCGGCGCCACCTGGTATTTCGCCCGCGAGGCGCTGCTCGACGCGCTGCGCGGCGGCGGCAACCAGATCTTCCTGTCCGCCTCCAAGAACCAGGCGCATATCTTCCGCGGCTACATCATTCAGTTTGCAGCGCGGGTGGGCGTGAAGCTGACCGGCGATCCGATCGTGGTGACTGCGGACACGATGCCGGAAGGCGAGCCCGCGGCCGAGCTGATCTTCCTGGGCACCAACGCCCGCACGGCGCAAGGCTACCACGGCAATTTCTACTTCGACGAGTTCTTCTGGACCTATGGCTTCGAAGAGCTGAACAAGGTCGCCAGCGCCATGGCGATGCACAAGCGCTGGCGCCGGACCTATTTCTCCACCCCGTCGAGCGTGGCCCACCAGGCGCACCCCTATTGGACCGGCGAGCGCCGCAACCGCCGGGTGAAGAAGGAAAACCGCGTCACGATCGACGTGAGCCATGCCCGGCTGAAGGCGGGCGTGCACTGCGAGGACAATATCTGGCGCCAGATCGTGACGATCGAGGATGCCGCGGCGCGCGGGTGCGACCTGTTCGACATCGACGAGCTGCGCATCGAATATGCGCCCGACGAATTCGCCAACCTGCTGATGTGCCAGTTCGTCGACGACAGCCTATCGGCCTTCAAGTTCAACGAGCTGCAGCGAGCGACGGTGGACGCCGTGGTGGACTGGCGCGACGTGGATCTGCTGGCACCGAGGCCGGTGGGCAATCGTCCGGTGTGGGCGGGCTATGACCCGCAGGAGAGCGAGGACGGCGACAATGCCGCGCTGGTGATCGCGCTGCCGCCGGAGGGACCGAGCGGCAAGTTCCGGCTGATCGAGCGCCACCAGCTCCGCGGGCTCGACTTCCAGGCGCAGGCCGAGTTCATCGTTGCGCGCCTGAAGCGCTACAACTGCACCTATCTGGGCGTGGACGCCGGCGGCGTCGGCGCCGGCGTCTATCAGTGCCTGCAGCGCGAGAATGTGCGCGGCCTTACCAAGATCGAATATTCGCTCGAGGCGAAGGCGACGATGGTGATGAAAGCGCAGCACAGCTTCGCCCGCCAGCGGATCGAGTTCGACGCCGGGTGGATCGACGTTCAGTCGAGCTTCCTGTCGATCAAGAAGGCGCTCACCCGATCGGGCGCGGCGATCACCTTCAAGGCGAGCCGCAGCGACGACATCGGCCATGCCGATCTGGCCTGGGCGATCATGCACATCCTCATCAACGAACCCCTGGACGGCAAGGCGCGGCCGAAGACGCGCATGGAGATCATCGATGGCGAAGCGGAGGACGCGGCGAATGTCGCGGGTGGAATCGGCGGCGGCGGCGCCTGGAGCCATCGAGGCGAGCGCGAGCACGCAATCGCGGGAGCTGGCATTCAGCTTCGGCGATCCGGAGCCGGTGCTGGGCCGGCGCGAGCTGATCGACATGCTGGAATGCGTCCACAACGCTCGCTGGTACGAGCCGCCGATACCCGTCGACGGTCTGGCGCGCGCCTTCCGCGTCTCTCCGCACCACAGCAGCGCCATCTATCTCAAGCGCAACCTGCTGGTCGCTTCGTTCGAGCCCTCGCCACTGCTTAGCCGTGCCGCATTCGAGGCGATGGTGCAGGACTATCTGGTGTTCGGGTTTGGCTTCCTCGAGGAGAAGCGCAACGTCCTGGGCGGCGTGCTGCGATATGAGCATGCGCTGGCGAAGTACACGCGCCGCGGCGTGGAGGAGGGGCGCTACTTCTTCGTGCCGGGATATCGCCAAGAGACCGAGTTCCGGCCCGGCAGCGTCTTCATGCTGCGCCAGCCCGACATCAACCAGGAGATCTACGGCGTCCCCGAATATCTAAGCGCGCTGCAGTCGGCGCTGCTCAACGAGGCGGCGACGCTATTCCGCCGGCGATACTACCTCAACGGCAGCCATGCCGGGTACATCCTCTATGCCACCGGCGACATCGACGAGAACGACACCAATGCGCTGCGCGACGCGCTCAAGAAGTCCAAGGGGCCGGGCAACTTCAAGAACCTGTTCGTGCACGCACCTGGGGGCAAGGAAGGGAGCCTCAAGATCCTGCCGATCGCCGAGGTGGGGGCGAAGGACGAGTTCCTGGGCATCAAGAACGCGACGCGCGACGATGTGCTTGCCGCGCACCGCGTGCCGCCCCAGCTCCTCGGCATCGTACCGGCGCAGGGATCCAGCGGCTTCGGCAATCCACTGCAGGCGACCGATATGTTTTTCGAGCTGGAGATCGCGCCTCTGCAGGCGCGCTTCCTACAGCTCAACGACGAGACGGGGCGCAAGATCGTGCGCTTCCGGGAGCGCGTAGCCGCCGCGGCGGCATGATTGCGCCCCGCCCGGTCCAAGGGCCGGGCGGGGGCAAGCCGAGTGGCGGCTCGGCTCACCGACGAGGATACGCTCGCCACGGCAGATCGTGCGCAGTTATACCGCTGCGTGGTCGCTTGTTTAAGACCCTGACTTCAAAGTCCCCGGCCCATTTTCCTGTTGTTCTCGAGCCGGAGGATAGAGCCACTGATCTTCGCCATCAATACGTCGAGATCGACGGGTTTGGTCAGGTAGTCTTCGGCACCGCCCTGTAGGCCGTTGAGCGTATTCTCCCGATCAGTCATCGCGGTAAGCATAATGATGGGCGTGCCCGAGAATTCAGGATAGTTAAGCTGAATTTCGGCGAGCAGCTCATGACCGGTCATTACCGGCATCGAGACGTCGCAGATCACGATGTCCGGCCACTGTGAAAGGATCATATTCAGCCCTTCGCGACCGTTTGATGCTTGGAGGGTGTCGAAGCCCGCATCGTGCAATTCCTCTACGAGCAGGCTGCGGATGTCTTCTTCATCATCAATGCAGAGAATCTTAATCACAAACGCTTCCTATGCTAATTAATTCAAGTTTGGAGCCGGACCGCTTGCCGGGAGACTGACGGTGAAGGTCGAACCTTGGGCAATCTCGCTCGTCACAGAGATGCTCCCGCCATGAAGCTCGACGATCTCGCGCACGATATTGAGGCCGATCCCGGTACCGGCGATGCCTGTCGCGCTGCGTGCTCTGAAGTAGGGTTCGAAAAGTCGCGGTAGATCTTCTGAGGCTATTCCAATTCCATTATCGCGGACGCTTACGTGGATACCTTCATGATCTTGCCACCCGCGTACGTAGATGTCTGGTGCATGCCGAGCATATTTGACTGCGTTCGATAGAAGATTAGCGAATACGCGCTCAATCGCTTGCGCGTCGACGAGGGCTATCGAAGGAAGGGCCGACAGATCGGAATGGATGCGGTGCGTGGTGCAAAGCTCCTGTCTCCGACTGACGCACGACTGGACGATGCTCCCGAGAGAGCACGGCGTCTTGTTGATGTCGATCACGCCCGTCTCAAGCCTGCCTGCAGCAAGGATGCTCTCCATCAGCTCTACCATTCGCGCTACGCTGCCTTTAATCTGCACTGACTTTTCAGCGAGATAGTCCGGCGTCGGCACCTGCTTGATGCGCGAGAGGCGCTGAGCAGCGGCATCGATGATCGTCAGCGGTGTGCGGAACTCGTGGGAGACCATGGCGACGAAGCGGCGCTGAAGAGCATTGACTTCCCGCTCCTGCTCTAGAAGGCGGGCAAGTTCCGCATTCATCTGCCTCACCTCGGCAGTGCGGACCTCGACAGTTTTTTCAAGCTCGTCCCGGTGCGAGCGCAGGCGCTGCTCGCTCGCGATCAGATCCTGCAGAGCGGTTTGCCGGTCATGGACGTCCTCTAGGAGCCCATACCATCGTAGGACCTCGCCCGAAGAGCTGATGCGCGGAGCGGCTCGGCAGCGAAACCAGCGATAGTTCCCGTCGCGCCTTACAATGCGGTATTCCATGTCGAGGCGCGCGTAGGTCCGTACGCTCTCTGCCCATTCCGCCGTTACTCGTGCGAGGTCGTCAGGATGAACGGAAGCTTTCCAGCTGTCGCCACAAGCTTCAGCAACAGGACGTCCGGACACCTCCTCCCATTGCTGCCCAACTTCGATAATCTCGCCCAGGGCATTTGCCACCCATGGCGTTTGCGGGTGAAGCTCGATGAACGAGCGGTGGTGCTCCTCGCTCGCACGCAAAGTCCTTTCGGACCTTCGCAGCTCAGTGACATCGTCGAACCCCGCCACGATCAAGTTGATCGATCGATTTGCAAGCGGAATAGTGACACGTCGCTTATGGGTAACTAGCGTGCGCATTACGCCATCTGAGCCGGTGATTTCCTCCTCGAAAAGCTGCTCCTCCCCCGTTCGGAAAACATGAATGTCCATAGCCCGGATAGCGTCGGCTTCTGAACGGGGAAGCAGGTCATAGTCCGATTTGCCAACTAATCGGCTGGCAGGGATTCCGAGCAGTCGACAAGCTTGATCGCTGAAAGCGATAAAACGGAAGTCTTCTCCCTTGATCACGGTCGAGTGACGAGAGTCTTTGAAAATCGTTGCGATCAGATCGTAGGCATACGCGGGCATGGTGGAACGCTCTCACTGTGCCTCTGCATCCTCGATGTCCGGCCGCCTCAGATCGCAGCCTCGATGTGCCGCGACGTCGCTGTCCGGCCGCGGAGGCCATCATCGTCTGCTCATTGTAGCAACTGCAGCGCAGCTAGCGGTCCGACCTTGGCTCAGGAATTTCCCGTAGGTTCATGGTGATAGCCGACAGCGCGCGGAGGTGCTTCTCGGGCCAGCCGCAATGCGGACCCAAATTGAGCGCTTTTCCCCCCGCCTCGCCCGCGCGCTTTCTGTGTGGGTTTTGACGCACCTAGCGCCCTCTGGGCGCCCCCTCTGAGCGGGGCTGCCGATCGCGTGACGCGGATTGATGCACCCAGGCGGCATTCCGTCGGTCGAAGCGGTTCTGGAGACAGCCGGGCACGTCAGGCCGGCGTGACCATCAAAGCGGACACCAGAAGCCGCCTGGCAGGAACGCTCCAAGGCCACCGTTCGAGTGATCGCACAACTTTCCCGAAAGCCGCTCTACGTTGAGGCGCCCGCCGGCGGCTGCAACTGGGCCGATTCCTGACAGACAGGGGATCGCACAGGAAAGCTGTCGTCTTCGGCTCTGCCATAGCGCTTGAGAGCTTCCAGTCTCGGTCGTTTCAATAATTAGTGCTTCCTCCTGGAACTGGCCGATCATGGGCGGGCTCGGCACTCCCGTTCCTTAGTCTATAGCAGCGAGTTTCGCGGGAGACCCACACGGGGGAACACAACGAGGAAGAGCGACTCTTTCGCAGCATCGCTGAAGCCATCCCGCCCGTCTATCCAGCCGTACCCTTCGGACCGGCAAGCGGTGGCCGGACCAAGATCAATCATCTGATATGACTCCTAGGCTCTGTACGAATTGCCATGCGGTGCGCCCCGATCGCGATCCTCGTTCACTGGCCCACGCCAGCGCGCGCGCGTCGAGGTCTATTGGTTTGGAGCTAGGCGGCAACGCGTCGGCATACCTATGAACGATCCGCAAATAGTCGTCCTGCCCAATCTTATGGAAGCCCAAGGAGAGGCCGAATCGGTCAGACAGCGACACCTTCTCCTCCGTCGCCTCGCCCGGATGGATGGCCGTCGATTGCTCGTTTTCGATCATCTCCCGGGCGAGCAGGTGTCGACGATTCGAGGTCGCGTAGATGATGACGTTTGGAGGCCGGCCCGCCAGCCCACCGTCGAGAACGGCTTTGAGCGCTTTGTAATCCGCTTCACCGGTATCGAATGCCAGGTCGTCACAGAAGATTATGAAGCGACGCCTTGCTTCGGCCGCGAGCAGCGGAAGCAGGCGGCCGAGCGATGCAATGTCGTCACGCTGCACCTCGACCAGCGCCAGCGCATGCAGGTCGTCACGAGCCTCTCCAATAGCGGCGGCATGGACGGCCTTGACGAGCGAACTTTTGCCCGTGCCCCGCGCCCCCCACAACAGCGCGTTGTTGGCCGTCGCTCCGGCTGCGAACGCGCGCGTGTTGGCCAGCAAGACGTCGCGCTGGCGATCAACATTATGCAACAGCGACAAGTCGATCCGCGCGATACGCTTGACGGGCTCCAGCACCTCGGTCGACGCGCGCCAGATGTAGCCCTCGGCAGCCGTCGCCAGCCCCGATGGTAACGGCGGCGGCGCGAGGCGTTCCAGCGCTTCGACAAGCCGCACCAGCAGCGCGGTATCGAACGACAGCGCTTCCATCACGCGATTCCGCCGCGGACGCGGCACACCACGACCGATCCGCCGATGGGACGGCGCAGCGTCTGCGCGCAGGCAACGCCGACCAGCACCACGGTAGTTCCGATGACGTGATATGTGCGGAGGGGCTCGCCCAGGATGCCGATCGCCAAGGCGGCGGTGAATACGGGAAGCAGGTTCATGAAGATCGCGCAGCGGCTCGGCCCGAGTTGCTCGACACCGCGTATCCAAAGGAAGGGTAGCAGCACGGACGCCATGACGCCCGCATAGCCGATCAGCGGCGCGGTCCGCACATCGAGCTGGCGCAGCTCCGGCGGCGTGGCAAGAAATGCCGGGAACATGACCGCCAGCGCACAAAGCGCCTGTCCATAAGTTGATTGCCAACCCGACAAGTCCAGGCGCCAGCGCTTCAGCAAGATGCCGTACAGCGCGTATACGATAGCCGCGATCAGCATCAGTAGGTCGCCCATGCGCGGTCCGGCGCGGGCCATCGCGAGCGGATCCCCCTCGCTCACCAGATAGACGAGGCCGGCGAGCGAGAGCACGCCTCCAGCGACAAGCCCGACCGTAGGCCTCTCGCCCAAAAGCGGCACGCTCAGCAGCACCGTCAGGAGCGGCACAAGCGCTGTGAACACCGCCATGTTCGTGGCGGTGGTCGACTGTGCGGCAAGGTAGGACATGCTCTGGAACAGGCACATGGCGAGGAAACCCAGCACCGCCAGCTCGCCGAGGCAGCGGCGCAGGCCACGCTGATTGCGCCAAGCGGACGCGCCCATGAACAGGCTCATCAGCAGCACGGCAACGCACAGGCGATAGAATGTGATCGCCTGTGGCCCAATCACATGCGCTGACAGGCGGCACACGATCACGTTGCCAGCCCACAGGAGGATGGCAACCACAGGGTAGAGATAGACGACAATACGCATCGGCCGCTCCGGTTGATGAAGTGGCAATAGCGGCTTTCGATGGCGCCGGTCTGGCGCTAATCGGAAGCGATGTATCGAGAACGCGACATTATCGCGGCTGAAGGCCTAAGCGATCACGAGAACGCCGCCAGTGCGGTGACGGCGATGGCGGCCGACTATCCCGGCGGCAGCTCGACTGGTGAGCATGTCCACAATCGTGCCCAGCTTCTGTATGCGATCCAGGGTGTCATGAGCATCCGTTCGGCAACCGGATTCTGGGTGGTGCCGCCGTCCCGCGCGGTATGGCTGACCGCCGGCGTTGCACATGATGTCCGCATGTCGGGTGAGGTCAAGATGCGAACCGTGTTCGTCGACCCCAACGCCGCGCCGCACCTCCCGGCAAAATGCTGCGTGGTGGCCGTCAGTGGTCTCTTACGGGAGTTGGTCCTCGCTGCCTGCGAGGTTCCCATCGCCTACGCCGCCGGTTCGCGTGACGATCGGCTGATGCGCCTGCTACTCGACGAACTGCATGCAATGCCCGTCCTGCCGCTTCATCTCCCCTTTCCCAAGGACGAACGGCTGCGGCGTATCTGCGGCGCCTTGACCGACGCTCCGGATCGAGATCTCACGGCAAGGCAATGGGCGTCGGGTGTCGGTTTGACGGAACGCACGCTTCAGCGCCGCTTCCTGGACGAGACGGGGCTGACGTTCGGCCAATGGCGCCAACAGGCACGTCTGCTGTTCGCGCTCGAACGCCTGGCCCACGGCGACCGAATCATCAATGTAGCGCTCGACAGCGGCTATGCCAGCCAGAGCGCATTCACGGCGATGTTCCGGAGGCATTTCGGAGCTCCGCCTAGCCGGTTCTACGGCTGAAAGCTCGGCGCAGCCGGATACAGCTCTGGCCATTTTTCGTAGCTCAATTTGTTTCCAGGCAGCAGGCGCGTGGCGAGCGGAAGCTATCCGCTTCGAGCTTCGGACCGCCGTAGGCAAGAAAGTCCCCAAAAGCCGGTCGTTCCCGCTCCCGCGTGGACCGAGATGACCAAACGACGGCTTTCGGGATCGTGCCGCTCGACCACGAACGACTGAGATGAGGGCGCGTTGCAGTCGAAGTTCGGTCGGCACCTGAACGGCCGTTTTCCCAACTCCACTGTCCAGAAGCGGATGGGCGGGAAACCACCCAATCTCAGAAATTTAGGCTAGATGGAGGCGCTCACCAAAAGCCGCCGTTTCACCTGCGCACCGATGAAAGTGGCGTCAGGATAGACGCGCTTTGATGCGCCCAGCCGGTGATTTCCGGGCTGCGTAGATCCAGAGCCTGATCTCCATACAGACGCCCATTTTCTGGTCCAATCCTTGCCCCGCTTCCCCACTGGAAAGCCACCGGATCGGCCACAGCCGATCCGTCCCGAAAGTCGTGGGAGAAGACTTCCGGCTCTGTGCGTCCCTGTCGGGAGTGGGGGAGCAAACAAACTAGCGCCTGCCGAAGGCAGTCCTTCTCATATTATCCTTCAGAGCCCGGATTCTGACCACCTGGTGAATTCGCGTTACACAAGGCAGCGCCGAGCCCGTTGAGGGCAGCTGCCAGTTCAGGGTCTGAGACGCGTGCGCTGCCCTGTTCGCTAAGGGGCAGGCTGGACAGCATGCTCTCATGGTCGGCCGCAGCCTGGGTGCGACGATGCGTATCGTCGTCTGGCGGCGCGCCTGCGCTCATCAGCCGACGGACCAGATCGGCCGCGTACTTAGGCAGCATCTTCACGTCGAAGCCATAGGCGTTGGAGATCTGGCGCACCTGGGGGCCATACCCGCCGGCATTTTCGGTTGGCTCGGTGCGGCGGATCCATGTCAGGAAGCCATGATCCTTCAGCCTCTTCAGCGCCGCGACGACGGCGGCTCGGGCACGTCGTGTGTTACGCGCGATCGTCTCGATCGATGGGAACAGAGCGCCCGTTTTGTAGTCGACCAGGCGCAGCAGCTCGCGGAGCACTTCGATTCCGACGTGCCCCAGCGGGCCATTGCGCTTGCCCTGGGCCTTTTTCATGCGGTCGTACTTCTCGGCCGCCTGCATCATGGCAGCGATCCAGCGGCGCGCGCCGCGGCTCGTGCCGTCGCCGATCGGGCGCCACACCTGACGCTCACGATCACCGATGTTGTAGCTGTTGCGGCGCACGGGTTGCTCCGTGCGCTTCATCTTGCGCGTGCCGGCAGGGGCGATCGCGTCGTGGAGCTGGGCCGTAAGGTGTCCAATGGAGCGCACGGTCATGCCCGGCCTCCCCGGGCAAATGTCAGCGCCGCGACTTGGGTATCAGTTCTTCCGGACCATCCATGCCCTCTAGCAGCAGATCCGCCCAAGCCTGCGCTAGCTCGCGCCGCCGGGGCATATATGACGCGCGGTTGTAAACTGCCTCCACGCCATCGGGCATGTGGGCCAGCATCATGTCGATGATGTCCCGATCGCGTTCGCGCCCCTCGGCCGCAGCGATTTCGTTCATGATTGTCGAAAAGCTGCTGCGCCAACCGTGCGGCACATGGACGCCGGCGAAGCCCGCGGCCCGGTAGAACTTGCTGAGTGTCGAGTCGCTGATCGACCGATGCAGGTCGCGCCAACTGGGAAAGAGATAGGTCTTGCTGCCTGACAGGCGCATCGCCAGCTTCACCACCTCCACTGCTTGCGGCGCAAGCGGAATGACGAACTCGAAGGTGATGTCTCGCTTGCGCTCGCGCGTCAGCTTCATCTTTTCCGCGGGTACGCGCCACCGGGGATTGTCCCCGTCCAGGTCCTCGAACTCGGCACGTTCCGCCAGCCTGACGATACTCGGCCGCGCGGCGGTGAGCGCAAGCAGGCGCGACGCCAGCTTCGTCGCCCAATAGCTTGTTTGCTCCTCGGTCGCCCTCAGCATGTCGCGTGCCGGCGCTATCCTGCGCAACGATGGGCGAAGCCGGCTGTCCATCGGCGCGAGGGCCCGCTGGATGATCGCGGCCGGATCGCTCTCGCAACGCCCCGTCGAGATCCCATGCACGAATACCTCCGACATGTGCCCGCGCACGCGATGCGCCATGTTGCGCTTGCCAGCTGCCTCGATCGCTCGAATGGTCTTCAGCACCATGGGTGCCGTAATCTGTGTGATTGGCGTGTTCCCCAGATCCTTGAAGACGTGGTTTTCCAACCGACGCAGGATCTGCTTTCCGTAGCGCGCCTCCAGCGTGGGGGCCTTTTGCCTGTGCAACTCGCGCGCGATCGATTCGAATGTGTTGGCCGTCGCCTCGGCAGTCGCTGCTGCCTGCTGCTTCTTCCGCACTCCAGGATCGATTCCTTGGCGCAGCAGCTTGCGCGCGGCCTCTCGCGCTTCCCTTGCCTCCTCCAGCGTCACTTCTGGATAGGTGCCGAGGTTGAGCTTGCGCTCGACCTTTCCGGGCTTGCCGTCCGGCCGGTCCCCGAATCGGTACTTGAACCGCCAGGACTTGCTGCCCTTCGTCGTCACGTACAGGTGTAGCCCTGCCGAGTCCGCCAACTTGTAGTCGCGTTCCCTCGGCTTCGCCTTTCGGCACTGAAGGTCGGTCAGCAAAGGAAGCCCCCACCAAAGCCCCCACCTTGGGGGCCCTTTCGTGATCGCAGATGAGCGCGCATGATCGTGCAGTGGAGCGATTATCGAGGGAAATCAAGGCGCCTAGAGCGGCGATGATCGCGTCTGATCGCGTGTTTTGGATGCCCCGTGAGGATTCGAACCTCAATTGACGGAGTCAGAGTCCGTAGTCTTACCTTTAGACGACGGGGCAACGTGAGGCGCGGCCAATAAGGCGGCGATCCGGGGCTGTCAACGCGCTTCGGTGGCCGCCTTGCCCTGTGGATACGCCTGCGCTAGCCTCGCTCCCAAGCACCGACGGCGCCGATCCGGAGCCGCGACGGACAGAACATAAGTGAGTGATATCATGGGGGATGGCCCTGCCAGACTACCCCGCGGCCGGAGCAGCGGCTCCGCCCGGCCAGTTTCGAAGCCGCCCGAGCCAAAGCCGGGGCGTCCGCGCTGGCCGGAGGCGCGCCACTATGCCGCGCTCGACCTGGGCACCAACAATTGCAGGCTGCTGATCGCCCGGCCCCAGGGGGCGGGATTCGCCGTGGTCGATGCCTTTTCGCGGATCGTGCGGCTGGGCGAGGGGCTCGCCACCACCGGGCGGCTTTCCGACGCGGCGATCGAGCGGACGCTCGCGGCGCTGCGCATCTGCGCGGACAAGCTCCGGCGGCGGAACGTCGCCCTGGCGCGCTCGGTCGCGACCGAGGCGTGCCGCCGGGCCGCGAACGGCACCGAGTTCATCGAGCGCGTCTATCGCGAGACGGGGATCGCGCTCGACATCATCACCGCCGAGGAGGAAGCGCGGCTCGCGGTGCTGGGCTGCCACGCGCTGCTCGAGCCGGGCGACGGCCCGGCGCTGGTGTTCGACATCGGCGGCGGATCGACCGAGCTGGTGCTGGTCGATTCGCGCGCCGAGGTGCCCCGCATCCTCGACTGGCACAGCGCACCCTGGGGCGTGGTGTCGCTCACCGAGGCAGTCGGCCTCGCCGGGGAAGACGCGACGGCGCGCGAAACCGCCTATGCCGAGATGCGCGCGCGGGTGGCCGAAGCCTTTGCGCCGTTCGTCGCGCGGCTCCGCCAGCCCAAGGGCACGCCGCGGCTGCTCGGCACCAGCGGCACCGTGACGACGCTCGCCAGCGTGCATCTGGGGCTTCCCGCCTATGACCGTTCGGTGGTCGACGGGCTGATCGTGCCCGCGCCGGCGATGCGCGACGTGAGCCGCCGCATCGCGGGGATGAGCATGGCCGAGCGCAGCCAGGTGCCGTGCATCGGCGGCGAGCGTGCCGACCTGGTGGTGGCGGGCTGCGCAATATTGGAGACGATCCTGGACTTCTGGCCCGCCGAGCGGCTCGGCATCGCAGACCGCGGCATTCGTGAGGGAATCTTGCGCAGACTGATGAACGGAGCCGCGCTGTGAGCCGCGGCGGGGGCCGGGGCCACGTCCGCGTGCGCACCGCGCGCGGGCGAACCGCACAGTCGACGCGCTGGCTCGAACGGCAGCTAAACGACCCCTATGTCAAGCGCGCCAAGGCCGAAGGCTATCGCAGCCGAGCGGCCTACAAGCTGCTCGAGCTCGACGAGAAGTTCGATTTCCTCAAGGGATCGAAGCGCGTCGTCGACCTGGGCATGGCGCCTGGCGGCTGGACCCAGGTGGTGCGCAAACGGCTGCCCAAGGCCGCGGTGGTGGGGATCGATCTGCTGCCCGTGGATCCGATCGAAGGCGCGACGATCCTCCAGATGGATTTCATGGACGATAAGGCCCCCGACCTGCTGATCGAATCGCTGGGCGGCGCGCCGGACCTGATCGTATCGGACATGGCGGCGAACACCGTCGGCCATCCGCAGACCGATGCGCTGCGGACGATGGGACTGGTCGAGACTGCGCTCGACTTCGCGATCCGCACGCTCGAGCCCGGCGGCGCCTTCGTCGCCAAGGTGTTCGCGGGCGGCGCCGATTCGACGCTGGTCGCCGAGATGAAGCGCAACTTCGCCACGGTGAAGCACGCCAAGCCGCCGTCGAGCCGCAAGGGCTCGGTCGAATGGTTCGTGGTGGCGCAGGGCTTCAAGGGGCGAGCGGAGCCGCAAACTCCGGAATCCTGAGAGCCTGTTTGGGAATGCGCCCTTCGGCGCATTGCGGCACCGGCCCGCTCCCGCCTCGAAATGCCCGCTTCGGGCATTCCCGAACAGCTCTGACAAACTTTTGCGACAGCTCGCGCGCAGCATGCGCGTCGTTCGCCCCGCTTCGGGGCGAGTCGCAGGAGCGTATCCGATGAAGAAGCTGTTGTTGCTAGGGCCCTTGGGCGCTGCGATGCTGGGCACAGCCATGCTGGCCGGCCCCCTCCACGCCGCCGAGCAGGATCGCCGTGCCGCGGCGATGGCCGCGATGTTTCCCGACCCTGACGGGGACGGCGCGACGAGCAGGGAGGAGATGCTGGCGGCGAGCGATGCCCGCTTCGCGAGCCTCGATGCGAACAAGGACGGCAAGCTCGCCAGCACCGAGACCGGCACCGGCCCGGGCACGCGAATGCTGGGCCGCGCCGACACCGATGGCGACGGCCAGGTCAGCCAGGCCGAGATGCGCGCGGCCGCGGGCAAGCGCTTCGATCGGCTCGATGCCAACCGCGACGGCAAGGTCGACGCTGCCGAACGCGAGGCCGCGCGCCAGCGGATGATGCAGCGCCGGGGCGGCGAATAAGACGTCCGCAAACGAAAAGGCCGGGGATCGCTCCCCGGCCTTTTTTCATTCGTCGTTCGAAGCGGCTACCGATCAGCCTTCGTAATCGGCGCCCAGGTTCTGGTTGCGCGGCGGAGCGGCGGCGGTGAGGCGCAGCGCCTCGGCCGAAGCCGCGAGCGAACCGACTTCATCGGGCGCTTCCTCGTCGTCGATCTGGACGCGCTGGAGGCTCGACACCAGCGACTCCTCGAGATTGTCCGGGCGGACCGTCTCTTCGGCGATCTCGCGCAGCGCGACGACCGGGTTCTTGTCGCGGTCGCGATCGAGCGTCAGCTCGGCGCCGCCCGAGATCTGCCGGGCGCGCTGCGCCGCGAACAGCACCAGATCGAACCGGTTGGAGACCTTGTCGACGCAATCCTCGACTGTGACGCGCGCCATTTACGCTTCCTTGGAATCAAATGTGCCGGAAAGGCGCGGACGTAGGGGGCAGTGCGCGCGATGTCAAGGAAATGCCTCCGCTTGGCCCGGGCTGGATCGCAGTGTCGCAAGCCGATGACCGGTTTCGCCCCATTGGTTGCCGTTCGCGGTAGTGATCGCGTTTCCCAATTGCAGACGGTCGTTCAGCAAAGCAGCATACCCCGATGACGATTACTCCCGCCATCCTCAGCCAGCTACCTCTTTCCGAGATCATTTCGGTCGTCTTCTACAAGCGCGACGAGATCACGACCGATTTAATCTGCTGCGATGTCGAGGTGCGTGGACGCGTCTGGACCTTCCACGAGGAAGCAGATGGCTGGCAAACGTTGGTACGGCACCTTTCCGCTCTGCCAGGCTTTCGCAACGATTGGCACGAGGCAGTAGTTAGACTGCCCTTCGAGACGAGTGAGACGGTTGCGTTCGACCGGCAACAACTGCCCCCATTTGCAAACATTCGCTGAGCGGATAACTTGTAAAAATGCCTTACGAGAATCGCAGCGCCCGTCGATTAGGGTGCTTAGCTACGATTTTGTTCGTGGCGATTATGTTCTTGGTTTTCATTGGCTGGGTATTCTGGGTCTTCCGAGACTTCGATTGAAAGCGTGACGGCAGCTAACCACCGCCCTTCTCGGCGGTTCATGGCCTGATGGGTTCGCGACCTGATCGCCCATCAAGCCATGGCACGAATCAACCCTCGCCCAACCGCTTGCCCTTTGGCGCGGCTTTGCCCATCACCGCCGCCATGGCCGCTCCGCCCCAGCCCAGCTTCACGGTCGACGGCAATCGGCTGACGCTGCTGACCGACGGCCCCGAACGGCTCGCGAAGCTGCTCGAACTGATCGGCTCGGCCCGTCGCACGCTTCGCGTCCTCTATTACATCTATGTCGACGACGATGCGGGCCGTGCCGTCCGCCAGGCGCTGATCGATGCGGCGGCGCGCGGCGTCGACGTCCATGTGATCGTCGATGGGCTCGGCAGCGAAGCGGCGGCGAGCCACCATTTCTTCGAGCCGCTCGCCGCGGCGGGGATCGATCTGTGCCGCTTCGTGCCGCGCTGGGGGCGCCGTTACCTGCTGCGCAATCATCAGAAGCTGACGCTTGCCGACGACGACCGCGTGATCATCGGCGGGTTCAACATCGAGGAGAGCTATTTCGGCACCGCCGAGCAGGCGGCGTGGCGCGACCTGGGCCTGATGGTCGAGGGGCCCGCGGCCGGCCGGCTGACAGGCTATTTCGACGCGCTCGTGCGCTGGACGCACCAGAGCCGTGCGCCGCTGCGTCAGCTGGGCCGGCTGCTCAAGAACTGGAGCGAGCCCGAGGGGACGACGCGCTGGCTGCTTGGCGGGCCGATGCGGCGGCTCTCGCCTTGGGCGCGGGTGGTCAAGCGCGACATGGAACGCGCCCGGACGATCGATCTCATTGCCGCCTATTTCGCTCCCAGCCCCGGCATGCTGCGCCGGCTCGACAAGGTTGGGCGGCGAGGGCGCGTGCGGCTGGTGCTGCCCTCGAAGCTCGATCATGGCGCGGCGATCTGGGCGGCGCGCTTCACCTATGCCGGGCTGCTGCGCAAGAAGGTGGAGATCTACGAATATCAGCCGACCAAGCTGCACACCAAGCTGTTCGTGATCGACGACGTCGTCCACATCGGCTCGGCCAATTTCGACATCCGATCGATGTTCCTCAACCTCGAGCTGATGCTGCGGATCGAGGACCGCGCCTTCGCGGCGCATGTGCGCAGCTATGTCGACGGCGAGGCGGCGCTTTCGGAGCGGATCACCCCCGAGCTGCACAAGGCGCGGACCGGACCGGTCACGCGGCTCAAGCAGCTCGCCGCCTATTTCGTGATGGCGGTGCTCGATTATCGCGTGACGCGGCGACTCAACTTCGGCCCAAGGCGCAGGCGCTGAGTCCGGGCCTGTGAAACGCGAGCGGGCCGGCGCCGCCTCAGCGGAGCCTAAAACGATTCTACTCGCCGGGAATCTCGACCGTGTGGCCTAGAGTCTCGCGGACGTAGAGCCGCTTCACCAGCACGAAGGCCACCACCACCAGCGGCGCGGCGAGAAGCACGCCTACGGGTCCGAACAGCACGCCTGCGGCGAGAACGCCGAGCAGCGTCAGCGCGGGCGGGATCGCGACCGTGCGGCGCACGACCAGCGGCGTGATCAGATTGCCCTCGGTCTGCTGGACCAGCAGATAGACGAGCAGCGCGTAGAGAACGGTCTCCAGGCTCACGGTGAGCGCGATCAGCAGCCCGGGCACCGCGGCGGCGATCGGCCCCACCAGCGGCACGAACTCGGTGAGCCCGGCGATCAGCCCCAGTGCGAGCGCCGAGGGCACGCCGACGATCCACAGGCCGATCCCGGTGAGCACGCCGACCAGAAGCATCGCGACGAGCTGGCCCACCAGCCATAGCCGCAGCGCGCGGCCGGCGTTGCGCAGCGCGCCGATCACCTGGTCGTGCCGCTCCCGGGGCACCAGCAGCGCGATACCTTCGACATACATCGTCGGCGCGAGCGCGAGATAGACTCCGGCGAACAGCGCGATGATCAGGTTGGCGATGGCGCTGCCGAGCGTGCCCACGAAGCTGCCGAAGCGCGACGCGACGTCGCGCGCACTGGGCGTCGCCTCGCGCAGCCATTCGAGCAGCTGCCGCCCGAACACGCTTTCGTCGAGCTTCGCCTGGAGCGAGGCCCAGCCCGCGGTGAGCTGCGACTGGAGGGCGGCGAAATCCTGCGTGATGCTCGTCCCGAACAGCGTCAGCGTCATGCCGACGAGCGTGACCAGCACCACCAGCGCGAGCATCACCGCGACGCGATCGGGCAGGCGCGTCCAGCGCCGGATCGGGGCCGCTATCGCGCGCAGCATCACCGCGATCAGCGCCGCCCCGAAGATCAGCAGCAGCACATGCGCCAGCGCATAGGCGAGCAGCGCCAGTGCGACGAGCAGCAGCACGAGCGCACAGCGGCGGGCGAATTCGGTGATGCTCAAGCGGCTCTCCGCAAATCGTTGCGCTCTAGAGACGATCGCATGGGGCGCCGGGTTCCCGGCTACACCAGCACCGCGGGCAGCGCCTGCCAGACCACGGCGACGAGGGAGAGCATGGCCGAAAGCAGCGCCAGCCGCCGCATCCAGCTGTCGGCAGCGTCGCCCGGGGGCGTGCGCAGCGCCCGGGCGAGGAGCAGCCCGTCGGCCGCGACGCAGCCGGCCGAGACGAGCAGCACCAGCACGCGCGCGAACGTGGTGGTGAGGAAGATGCTGCCGATCGCGTAGAGCGCGAAGAAATGCACCGTCCAAACGATCAGCCCGCCGAGCATGAAGACCCAGCTGCGCATGCTCAGGCGACCCCGGGGAAGAGCCGGGTGAGGATCGCGGTGAGCGCGCCTTCCCCGACTGCATAGACGAGGAAGAGCACGATCAGGTCCATGCTGTTGTTGCGCGGACGCACGATCAGCCCGCGGGCGTTGCGCGCGGAAAGATAGGCCGCCATCAGCGCGCCGATCGCGACGAGAATGCCCTCGAGCGCGAGCAGCGCATAGACGGTGGCGCCCTGGCCGCTGGCGTCGGGCCGCAGTCCGGAGGCTATCCATGCCCACAGGTCCAGCCCGAAGCCCAGCGCGAGCGCGCTCGCGGCGCAGACGATCAGCACGCCCGGCGTCCAGAGCTGGGTCTTCTCGCGGGCGAGCATGCGCCGGGCGTGGATCGCGAGGCCGATTGCGGCTGCATAGGCGGGCAGGATCGCCGCGAGCCAGTCGAGCCCCGCCGGCGCCACCCAGAACCGCGGGTGCACGCCGTAGAGATAGAGATAGCTGAACACCGCCATCACGAAGATCATGAAGATGACCGTCAGCAGGATCACCATCGCCCACCAGCCGTGGCTCGACGGGCCGGTGACATAGGTGGCGACGCGGATTCCGCCGCCCGCGTCGACGGCGTCCTCGGGGATCAGCCGGTCGGTCTCCCACAGCCAGCGCAGGATGCAGAGCAGCGCCAGCACGCCGCTGATGAAGGACGGCGTGTACGCCTGCACCGTCATCAGCAGGAAGAAGCCGGCGGTGAACACCGCGCCCAGGAAGGGCCAGGCCGATGGGCCGGGCATGATCTGCAGATATTGCGGCTCGGCGCGGACCGGGCTGGTGATCAGCGTCTCCCGGCGCCCGGTGGGCGCGCCGGGGAGGAAATAGCGGCCCTGCTCGACCTCCTCGGCAAGGCCGGGCTGGTCCCACAGGGGCTCGCGGCTCCTCACCACCGGGATGCTGCGCGACGAATAGAGGCCGGTGGGCAGCCATTCGAGCGTGCCGCCGCCATAGATGTTGCCCGCGTTATCGGAGGCCGCGAAGCGGAAGTTGCGCGCGAGGTCGATCACGAACAGCAGCACGCCTAGCCCGAGCATGAACGCGCCGATGGTGGAGGTCAGGTTGGTGGCTTCCCAGTCGCGCCCGGGGAGATAGGTGTAGACGCGGCGCGGCATTCCCATCAGCCCGGTGAGGTGCATCGGCAGGAAGGTCACCTGCATGCCGATGAACATCAGCCAGAAGATCCATTTGCCCAGCGCTTCCGAAAGCGCGCGCCGGCTCATCATCGGGGTCCAGTAGTAGAAGGCGGCGAAGAGCGGGAAGACCATCCCGCCGATCAGGACGTAATGGAGGTGCGCGACGATGAAATAGCTGTCGTGCGCCTGCCAGTCGAACGGGACCATCGCCACCATCACGCCGGTGAGCCCGCCGATCACGAAGGTGATCAGCCCGCCGAGCAGGAAGAGCGTGGGCGTGTTGTACCGCGGCTTGCCCACCGCGAAGGTGGCGATCCACGAGAAGACCTGCACGCCCGCGGGGACGCTCACCGCCATGCTCGCCGCCGAGAAGAAGCCGATCGAGAGCGCCGGCATCCCGGTGGTGAACATATGGTGCGACCAGACGCCAAAGCTGATGAAGCCGGTCGCGAGGAAGGCGAGGACGATGAGATTGTGCCCGACGAGCGGCGTGCGCGCCATCGTCGCCACCATCATCGAGACGAGCCCCGAGGCGGGCAGGAAGATGATGTAGACCTCGGGATGTCCGAAGAACCAGAAGAGGTGCTGCCAGAGCAGCGCGTCGCCGCCGCGGGTGGGATCGAAGAAGGGCCAGTTGAACGCGCGCTCGATCTCGAGCAGCAAAGTGCCGAGGATCACCGAGGGGAAGCCGATCACGATCATCACCGCGAACACCAGCATCGCCCATGCGTAGACCGGCATCTTGTCGAGCGTCATGCCGGGGGCGCGGGTCCTGAGCACGCCGACGATGATCTCGACCGCGCCGGCGATCGCGCTGATCTCGATGAAGCCGATCCCGAGCAGCCAGAAATCGGCGTTGATCCCGGGCGAATAGGCCATGCCGGTGAGCGGCGGATACATGAACCAGCCGCCGTTGGGCGCGAGCCCGACGAACAGCGAAGCGAAGAAGCATAGCCCGCCGACGAAATACGCCCAGAAGGCGTATGCGGAAAGCCGCGGGAAGGGCAGGTCGCGCGCGGCGAGCATCTGGGGCAGCAGCAATACTCCCAGCGCCTCCATCGCCGGCACCGCGAAGAGGAACATCATCACGGTGCCGTGCATCGTGAAGAACTGGTTGTACGTCTCCTGCGGCAGCAGCCCGACGAGCGGCAGCGCGAGCTGGACGCGCATCGCCAGCGCGAGCACCCCGGCGAGCAGGAAGAAGAGGAAGGCGGTCGCGACGTAGAAGGTCCCGATGTAATTGTTGTTGACCGCCGCCAGCAGCCCCCAGCCCTTGGGCGCACACCAGATCCGCTCGAGCTCGTCCAGCTCGTGCGGCGGGCGTTCGCCTTTAGTGGGGAAGCGCCGGTAGAGCGCAGGGTCGAACCCCGTTTCCGACCTCACTTCTGCGCCTCGAGATAGGCGGCGAGCGCCTGGAGATCGCCGCCCGACAGCATCCTGTACGACGGCATGCGGTTGCCCGGCTTGATCGCCTGGCTGTCGCCGATCCAGCCCATCATCGTGCCGCGATTGTTGGGCAGGATGCCCGCTCCCAGCGAGCGGCGCGCGCCGACATGGGTGAGATCGGGGCCGGCGGTGCCGTTGGCGGGGGTGCCGGCGATCCGGTGACACGCCGCGCAGCCGGTCGAGCGGAACAGTTCCGCTCCCTGTGCGAGCGCGGCGGAGGCGGCCGGACGCGGCGCCCGGCGTGCCGCCATCAGCCGGGCGAAATCCTGCGGCGCGTGCGCCACCACCACGAAGCCCATCAGCGCGTGCGGCCCGCCGCAATATTCGGCGCATTGCGCGCCGTAGACGCCGGGCGCGTCGGCCTGGATGCGCATCACGTTGCGGCGGCCGGGGATCATGTCGAGCTTGCCCGAGAGGCGCGGCACCCAGAAGCTGTGGATCACGTCGCTCGATTCGAGCTCGATCGCGATCGGCCGGCCTGCGGGAATGTGGAGCTCGTTGGCGTCGAGGTCCACCGTCCGGCCCTGGCCATCGAGATAGGCGACGCGCCACCACCACATCTCGCCGGTGATCCGCACGCGCATCGCATCCGGCCCGGCGGGCGTGTTGAGGTGGCGCGTGAGGCTGAGGCCGTAGACCAGCAGCAGGCTGAGCACCACGACCGGGAACGCGATCCCGCCGATCCAGATCGTCTTCGTGCCGCCGAGCCTGGCCTTGAGCCGATCGCCGCCCCTGAGCGCGATCCACAGTGCAATTAGGACGACGCCGAGCACCGCCACGGCCATCGCGATCAGCACCCAGCTGAGCAGCGCGATCGACCCCGCATAGGGGCCCGCCGGATCGAGCACCGGCGGCGGCCAGCCGGAGAGCGCCTCAGCGATCGCCGAGCGCATAGAGATAGGCGGCGACGTCGCGCGCCTCTCCTTCGCTGAGCGGCATCGCCGGCATGGTGGTTCCCGGAAGCACCGCGGGCGCGTTGCGGACGAAGGCGGCGAGCACGTCGGGACGGTTGGGCAGCCGCCCGGCGATCAGGGCCTGGTCCGCAAACTCGCCGAGCGCCGGGCCCACGGCGCCTTCGGGCCAGCCGATTCCGGGGATGGCGTGGCAGGAAGCGCAGCCCACCCGGGCAATCGCCGCCTTGCCGCGCGCGGGATTCGCCTGGGGCATGAAGTGCTGCTCGTCGGGCGGCGGCTTGCAGGCGGCGACCAGCAGCAGGGGCAGAATGGCGCAGGCTCTGGGCAAGCATCCCCCTTTCGCATATTTGCCGTGGACGTGCAGCGTTCCGCTTCCGGAACCATCCCCGACGGCGCAGGTTCCCCGAATCACGATGCTATCGCCCAGCTTTCCTTCGCTCCCCGCCGCCGCGCTCGTCCTGCTGCTCGCCGTAGTGGGCTGCGGCGCCGTCGACCGGACCGCGGCCGATCGTTTCACCGCGAGCGGCGAGCTGATCGCGCTGAGCGGCGGCGACGCGGGCGCGGCGAACGCCTGCATCGAATGCCACGGAGTCGACGGGCTCGGCGATGGCGGAGGCACGCCGCGGCTCGCCGGGCTGGATCGCGGCTATATGGAGGCGCAGCTCGCAGCCTATGCGGACGGGCGCCGCCATCATGCCGCGATGGAGGCGATCGCCCGCAAGCTCGATGGCGGCCAGCGGCAGGCAGTCGCGATGCACTATGCCGCGCTTCCGTTCACGCCCGAGACGGCAAGGCCGGCGGGTGGCGCTGTCGCGGCACTCTACAACGATGGCGATCCGGCCCGCGGCCTTCCCTCCTGCGCTTCGTGTCATGGCGAAGCGGGCGAGGGACTGGGCCCCGCCAATCCGCCGCTCGGCGGGCAGCCCGCAATGTATCTGGCCGAGCAGCTCGACCAGTGGCGCCAGGGGCGGCGGCGCAACGATCCGGCGAACATCATGCTGGAGATCGCCCGCCAGCTCACGCCCGAGGAGTCCGCGGCTCTCGCGGCCTATGCTGCCGAACTGCCCGGGGGTCCTCCTGATCCGGAATCTCGGGAAGCATCCCGCGAAGCACGTCGTGACGATCCCAGAAATGGTGCTTCAACGCCGCACCCACGTGCAGGGGGATGACGAGCAGCAGCACCCAGACGAGCAGCAGGTGCACGTCCTCGGCGAAGTCCATGATCCGCCAGCGCAGCGTGAGCGAGAGGCTGTCGAACGGGAGCTGCGGCCAGGGCACCACGCCGGCGAGATAGAGCGGCCCGGGCTCGGCGATCGAAGACCACATCGCCCAGCCCGACAGCGGCAGGCCGAAGAAGCATATGTAGAAGACGTAATGGATCGCGTAGGCGAACCGGGTCTGCCATCCCTGCCGGTCGGCGTCGTTGACCGGCCCGGGAATCAGCAGCCGCCAGCCGAAGCGCGCGATCCCCAGCACCAGGATCGGCAGCCCTGCGGCGCTGTGCACTTCGAACGCGCGGAGCTTGTCGCCCCCGGCCGGCAGCCAGCTCGTGTAATAGCCCCAGCCGAGCTGGAACAGGACGAGGAACGCCATGATCCAGTGGAAGGCGATTCCCACCGGCGAATAGCGGCTCCGTTCGGTGTGCCTGCGGGCCCATGCGCGCAGCCCCTTGATCATGGCGCCGGCACTGCCCGTCCTTCGCTCGCGAACCAGCGGCCGAGCAGCAGCAGCGCCGCGCCGAGATAGATCGCGCTCCCGGGCGCCCACATGATCAGCCCGGCGAGCTGCTGGTCCTCGAGCGGGCTCAAACCCCAGGCGAGGCTGGTGAGAAGGTGCGGGGCATAGAGCGGCGCGGCGGCAAAGGTGATCAGCGCGCCGAGCAGCCCCATCTGGACCATTGTCGCGAGAAGCGCCGCGATACCCGCGGGCGCGGACGCGCGCCGGATCGCCGCCCATAGCCCCGTCGCGCTGCCGATCAGGCTCGCCTGCATCGCCCAATAGACGACGTCGCTCGACAGGGCCTGGGCATAGGCCGGCGGCGCATGCCAGAACCAGAAGACCAGCGCATGACCCGCGGCCCAGGCCGCCACGCCGCCCGGCACGCGCCAGGCGAAGGCGCGAGCGAGCATCGGCGCGGCCACCGCGGTCAGCGCGATATGGTGCACCACGCGCGCCGAGAAGAGCGCCGAGGTGAGCGCGCAGAAGGGCGAGACGAACAGCAGCGTCAGCACCCCGGCGGCGCCCAGGCCCCAGCGGCGCTGCGCGGGATCGAGCCTGCGCGACACCAGGCAAAAGCCCGCGAACAACAGGAGGATTCCGAGCACGGCGGGGTCGAGGTTCCAGCGCGCGAGCAACTCGCCCGGCACGGGGGCGGCGCCGCAATAGGGCGTCCAGATGCGCGTCGCGGCCATCGCTTTCCGGAAAACCCTCCTGATTTCGCCGATAGTTTCGGAACCGATCTGCGCCGGCTCGGTTCCCTCCTGCGACTGGAGGGTAAGGCCATGCCGCAGACTCACGTCCACTCCCGCCCCGCGTCGATAGTGCTGATGGTGCTGGGGGCGATCCTGGGCCTTATCGGGCTCGTGCTCGCGATCGGCGGCGCGTGGCTCGCGCTGCTCGGCGGCTCGGTCTATTATCTTCTCGCCGGCATCGGCCTGATCGCCTCTGGCGTGCTGATCTTCCGCGGGCGGCCGCTGGGCGCGGGCATCTATGCGCTCGTGTGGCTGCTCACGCTCGTCTGGGCGCTGTGGGAAGTGGGGCTCGACGGCTGGGCGCTCGTCCCGCGCGTGATCGCCCCTTCGGTACTGCTCATCCTGGTGCTGCTCGCGCTGCCGCTGCTCCTGCCCGCCCGGGTGCGCTGGGGCACTGCGATCGGCGCGGTCGCAGGCCTGGTGCTGGTGATCGGGATGGCCGGCTTCGCGATCTCGCGGATCAACCAGCCGCCGGTCGGCGCGCTCCCCCCCGTCATCGCCTCGACTATCGCCGATCCCTCGCCGCTCAAGCCGGGGACCGACTGGCCGGCCTATGGCGGCAGCTATGCCGCGCAGCGTTTCTCGCCGCTTCAGCAGATCACTCCCGCGAACGTCGAAAAGCTCAAGCGCGTGTGGCTCTACAACACCGGCGACATGCCTGAGGGCGATCCGAAGAAGAGCAAATATGGCGCCGAGACGACGCCGCTCAAGGTGGGCGACACGCTCTATCTCTGCTCGGCGACCAACATCCTGATCGCGCTCGACCCGGCCACCGGCAAGCAGCGCTGGCGCTACGATCCGCAGGTATCGCACGACTGGATTCCCTATACCGCGGCCTGTCGCGGCGTCGCCTATTTCGCAGTCCCGGGCGCGACGCCCGACACCTTGTGCGCCGCGCGGATCATCGAAGGCACGCTCGACGGGCGGATCATCGCTGTCGATGCGCGCACCGGCCGGCCGTGCCCCGGCTTCGGCGCCAACGGCCAGGTCGACATGAAGCGCGGCATGGGCACGATCGTGCCCGGCATGGTCTCGATCACCTCGCCGCCGACGATCGTCCAGGGCGTGATCGTCACCGGGCACCAGGTGCTCGACGGGCAGAAGCGCAGCGCGCCTTCGGGCGTGATCCAGGGCCTCGACGCGATCACCGGCGCCAAGCGCTGGGCCTGGGACATGGTCAACCCGCAGTGGCAGGGCGACCCGCCGGCGGGGCAGGAATATGCCCGCGGCACGCCCAACATGTGGACGATCGCGAGCGGCGACGAGGCACTGGGGCTCGTCTATCTGCCGATGGGCAACTCGGCGGTGGATTACTGGAGCGGCAGCCGCACCCCGCAGGAGAAGGCGTTCGCCACGTCGCTGGTCGCGCTCGACGTGAACACCGGCCGGCCGCGCTGGCGCTTCCAGGCGGTGCACAACGACGTGTGGGACTATGACTTCGGCGCCCAGGCGACGCTGATCGATTTCCCGACCGGCACGGGAGCCGTCCCGGCGCTGCTGCTGCCGAGCAAGCAGGGCGACATCTACGTGCTCGACCGGCGCACCGGCCAGCCGCTGTTCCCCGTTCAGGAGCGCAGCGTGCCGCGCACCGGAGTCGAGCCCGAGCAGCGCAGCCCCACCCAGCCCTTCTCGAGCTATCACACGCTCGCCTTCCCGCCGCTCGTCGAGCGGGACATGTGGGGCATGTCGCCGATCGACCAGATGGTGTGCCGCATCCAGTTCCGCCGCGCCGAATATCGCGGGCCCTACACGCCGCCCGTCTCGGACCGGCGCTACATCCAATATCCGGGCTACAACGGCGGGACCGACTGGGGCGGGATCGCGATCGATCCGGTGCGCGGGGTGATCGTCGCCAACTACAATGACATGCCCAACTACAACCGGCTCGTCCCGCGCGCCGAAGCCGATCGCAAGGGCTGGGCGCCGCGAGGTGAGGCGCGTGGCGGAAGCATGGCGAGCGGTGCCGAAGGCGCAGGTGATCCGCAGGCGGGAACGCCCTATGCGATCGACGTGAACGCCGGCTGGCGACTGCCGTTCACGGGCCTGCTGTGCAAGGAGCCGCCCTATGGCGGCATCCGCGCGATCGATCTTCGCACCGGCCGCACGATATGGGATCGCCCGTTCGGAACCGCCCGGCGCAACGGGCCGTTCGGCATCCCCTCGATGCTCCCCGTCACGATCGGAACGCCCAACAACGGCGGCGCGGTGGTCACCGCGGGCGGGCTGGTGTTCATCGCGGCGGCGACCGACGACCTGATCCGCGCGATCGACATCCGCACCGGCAAGACCGTGTGGCAGGACGCGCTTCCGGCGGGAGGCCAGGCGACGCCGATGACCTATGAGGTGGGCGGCAGGCAATATCTGGTGATCATGGCGGGCGGCCATCACTTCATGGAAACGCCGATCGGTGACGCGCTGATCGCCTATGCGCTTGCCGACTGACGCGCCCGGCGGCCGATCGGAACGCAAGCCGCGCTTGCCATATCGGCGCAATCGCGCATCGTCTCGCAGACCGGGTCGCAGGCACGCGACTCGGCGCTGCGAAGGTCCCGGATGAACCACGCCCCGCTTTCCCGGCCGGCGCTCGCCGAAGGCCCGCGGCCGACGATCGGCGCGCGCCACGCGATTGCGCTGTGCGTGGGGATCGTGATCGGGGCAGGCATATTCCGCGCGCCCGCGATGGTGGCCGGAGCGTCCTCCAGCGAAGCAGTGTTCCTCGCGACCTGGCTCGCGGGCGGCATGCTCTCGATCCTCGGCGCGCTCTGCTATGCAGAGCTCGCCTCTGCCTACCCCAGCGCAGGCGGCGACTATCATTTCCTTGAGCGCGCCTTCGGGCACCGGCTCGCCTTCCTCTACGGCTGGGCGCGGCTCGCCGTGATCCAGACCGGGTCGCTCGCGCTGCTCGCCTATGTGTTCGGCGACTATCTTGCCGCGCTGTGGCCGATCGGGCCGTTCGCGAGCACGATCTATGCCGCGGCGCTGGTCGCCGCGCTCACCGGGCTCAACTGGGTCGGCATCCGCCAGGGCGCGGGCACGCAATTCTGGATGACCTGCGTCGAGGTGCTGGGGATCGGCGCGGTGATCGTCGCGGGGCTGCTCGTCGCTCCCGAAGCGGCGCCTGCCGTGCACGGCGAACGCGAAGGCGCGCTGGGGCTGGTGCTGGTCTTCGTGCTGCTCACTTACGGCGGGTGGAGCGAAGTGGTCTATGTCTCGGCCGAGCTCCGGGATTCGCGCCGCCGGATCGCGCCGGTGATGATCGCGAGCCTCGGTATCGTCACCTTGCTCTACCTGCTGGTCAACTGGGCCTATCTGCGCGCGCTGGGGCTCGACGGCATCGCGGGCTCCGAGACCGTAGCGGCGGAGGTGATGGCGCGCGCGTTCGGCCCGGCGGGCACGACTGCGATCAGCCTGATGGTCGCGGTGGCTGCGCTCACCTCGGCGAACGCGACTGCGATCACCGGCGCCCGGACCTCCTATGCGCTGGGCCGCGCCTTCCCGCGGCTCGGCTGGCTCGGCCGGTGGAATACGGAGCGCGACACGCCCGGAAACGCGCTGCTCCTCCAGGGCGCGATCGCACTGCTGCTGGTGGCAGGCGCCGCCTTCGGGCGCGACGCGTTCGGCGCAGTCGTGGAATATACCGCGCCGGTATTCTGGTTCTTCCTGCTGCTCGTCGGCATCGCGCTGTTCGTGCTGCGCAGGCGGGCGCCGCCGCTAGCGGGCAGCTTCCGGGTGCCGCTCTACCCGCTCGTCCCCGCGCTGTTCTGCGCCACCAGCGGCTATCTCCTCTACTCCAGCGTTGCCTACACCGGGCCGAGCGCACTGGTCGGCGTTGCGGTGCTCGCGGTCGGCGCGCTGCTGCTCATGTTCTTGCGTAGCCCACCAGCCGAGGAGTCACCGTGATGAGGATTGCATTCCCGATGATCGCCGCGCTCGCGTTTGCCGTGCCGGCCTGCGCGCAGGAAGCGCCCCAGGCACAGGCGCAGGAGGGCAACGCCAGCCGCACGCCCGACGTGATCTATGTGCCCACCCCCGAGCGCGTGGTCGCGCAGATGCTCGCGCTCGCCAAGGTGGGGCCCAAGGATGTGCTCTACGATCTGGGCTCGGGCGACGGCCGCATCCCGATCACTGCCGCCAAGGCGCACGGCATTCGGGCGGTGGGCATCGACATCGATCCGGAGCGGATCGCCGAGGCGCACGCCAATGCCAAGGCGGCCGGCGTCGAGAACCTCGTCACCTTCCGCCAGCAGGATCTGTTCACCACCGACATCAGCGAAGCGACGGTGGTGACGCTCTACCTGCTCGACACGCTCAACCTCAAGCTGCGCCCCAAGCTGCTCGCCGAGCTCAAGCCCGGCACGCGCGTGGTGAGCCACGCCTTCAACATGGGCGACTGGAAGCCCGAGGCGCAGCAGGAGATCGACGGGCGCACCATCTATCTCTGGACGATCCCCAAGCGCTGAGCGCCTGCCTGAAATGCGGTGCCGAAATGCGCTCTCAGGCGCATTCCAAACAGGCTCTGCGCCGCCGGGGCTGAACCCGGCGGCGCAGCCCGGCATCAGGCTTCCACCAGCTGTTCGGCGCGAAGCGTCCGCGCGGCGGCGACCATCGCTTCGATCGCCGGCTTCACTTCCTCCCATTTGCGCGTCTTGAGCCCGCAATCGGGGTTCACCCACAGCTGCCCGGGCGCGAGATGCTGCTGGGCGAGGCGCATCAGCGCCACCATCTCCTCCTCGCCGGGCACGCGCGGCGCGTGGATGTCGTACACTCCGGGCCCGATCGCGCTCGGATAGCGATAGCGCGCGAAGCCTTCGAGCAGCTCCATCTGCGATCGCGCGGTCTCGATCGAGATCACGTCGGTGTCCATCGCGCCGATTGCCGGCAGGATGTCGTTGAACTCCGAATAGCACATGTGCGTGTGGATCTGGGTGGTGTCCTCCACTCCCGCGGCGGAGAGCCGGAAACAATCGACCGCCCAGTCGAGATAGGCCTGCCAGTCGCGCGTGCGTAAGGGGAGCCCTTCGCGCAGCGCGGCTTCGTCGATCTGGATCGCCTTGCAGCCGGCCGCCTCGAGATCCTGCACTTCGTCGCGGATCGCCAGCGCGATCTGCCGGCACGATGCCGCGCGGGGCTGGTCGTCGCGGACGAAGCTCCAGTTGAGGATCGTCACCGGGCCGGTGAGCATCCCTTTCACCGGCTTGTCGGTGAGGCTCTGTGCGTAGCGCCACCAGTCGACCGTCATCGGCTTGGGCCGCGACACATCGCCATAGAGGATCGGCGGGCGGACGCAGCGCGAGCCATAGCTTTGCACCCAGCCGTTCACCGTGAAGGCGAAGCCGGCGAGCTGCTCGCCGAAATACTGGACCATGTCGTTGCGCTCGAACTCGCCGTGGACGAGCATGTCGAGCCCCACTCCCTCCTGCCAGCGGATCGCTCGCTCGGTCTCCTCGCGCAGGAACTGCTGATAGGCTGCGTCGCCCAGCTGCCCGCGATTATATTCGGCGCGCGCGTGACGCACCTCGGCGGTCTGCGGGAAGGAGCCGATCGTCGTCGTCGGGAAGGCGGGAAGCTCCAGCGCCTCGGCCTGGGCACGCGCCCGATCGGGATAGGCGGAGGCGCGCTCGCGCATCTCGGGCGTGATCGCCGCGATCCGCGCCGCCACCGCTCCGTCGTGGATGCGCGGCGAGGTCTTGCGGTTGGCAGCGGCGGCAGCGGCTTCGGCGAGCTCGGTCGCCATGCTGGCGCGGCCTTCGTTGAGCGCACGCTTGAGGATGTTCAGCTCCTCGACTTTCTGCACCGCGAAGGCGAGCCACTGCTTCACTTCGGGATCGAGCCTGGTTTCGAGCGCCAGATCGACCGGCACGTGGAGCAGCGAGCAGGACGGTGCCAGCACCAGGTCGCGCGTCGCGGCGATCGGCTCGAGCCGATCGAGCAACGCGTTCAGGTCGGCGCGCCAGACGTTGCGGCCGTCGATCACGCCGAGCGACAGGAGCAGCGACTTGGGCGCGGCCTTGAGCAGCGCGTCGAGCTGGCCGGGCGCACGCACCAGATCGACGTGCAGCCCCGCGACCGGCAGGGATGCCGCGAGGGTGAGATTGTCCTCGAGCCCGCCGAAATAGGTCGCGAGCATCAGCTTGACGCCGGGGCGCGCGAGCCGGGCATAGGCGCGTGTGAGGGCGCGACGCTGGGCTTCGCTCAGATCGGTCGCGAGCACCGGTTCGTCGATCTGCACCCATTCGGCGCCGGCTTCGCCGAGATGGCCGAGGATCACGCCATAGAGGCCGAGCACTTCGTCGAGATAATCGGAGGGATCGACTCCGCGTCCCTTGGCGAGACTCAGCCAGGTGACGGGCCCCAGCAGCACCGGGCGCGTCTCGAAGCCCTGCGCCTTGGCCTCGCGATATTCGTCGACGATCTTGAGACCGTTGAGCGCGAGCCGGTCGCCCGCGGCCAGTTCGGGCACCATGAAGTGATAGTTGGTGTCGAACCATTTGGTCATCTCGCAGGCGGTGAGGCTGGCGTGCGCGTGGCCGCAGCCGTCCTCCGCACCGGTGGTGCCGCGCGCCATCGCGAAATAAGTCGCGAGGCCTGCCTGCCCGTCGGCAGCGCCGTAGCGCGCGGGCACTGCACCCAGCATCACGCTGGTGTCGAGCACATGGTCGTAGAGCGAGAAGTCGTTGGACGGGATCCAGTCGGCCCCGAGCCCCTTCTGCCGCGCCCAGGCGGCGGTGCGCAGCCCGGCGGCGGTTTCGAGCAGCTCGGCTTCGGCCGATTTGCCCGACCAGAATTTCTCGAGCGCGAATTTGAGCTCGCGGCGCGGCCCGATGCGCGGGAAGCCGAGCGTTGCAACAGTGACGGTCATGTTCTTCAACCCCGAAGAGGGCGAGGAGACAGGCCGGGCACCGGCACGCGCGGCGGATGGGCCCGGCCGCGGCATGCAAGCGGCCAGACCGGGCACCCCGCCGGTGGACGTTATCGCGTCGAAGGCAGGTCTCCTGGCTCGCGGGTCAGTGCAGCGGGTCCGGCCTTCCCGGCAGCGCGAACGCCGCCAGTGACGCATATCGACCAGCCGCTCGCCGCTCACAGTTGCGGGGGCAGCGCCGGATTCGCACCGGCTTCCCGTCTTAGCTCCGGCAGGACACGCCCTGCTGGAGAACCTCGACCCGCCAAGCATCCCGCCTGGAGAGCCGCGCGTCAAGTCTCATATAAAGAATTCTTTATATCGTTCCCGGCGGGGCTTCCTGCTCGGTCTCGCCGCATTGCTTTCAGGAGAGTTGGCGGCGAGCGCGGAGGCGCAGGCTATAGGATGATACAAGAGCTTCCTTGCGCTGATCGCGTCCTCCCCGGGGGAGTCCGAACTCTCGAGGGATGCACGCCGCCGGACATCGTTCCAGATCCACGACGAATAGACGGCGCCTGATCCCAGACTACCAAATCCTCCTCGCCGGGCGATCAAGACGCAAGAAAATCAAGTAAGAAAGGCCTTTAACGAACGCAAAAACACGCTGGGTGATTTGCATCGCTGCAGACCCTGCACTAATTGTTTGATCCCACGGTTTGATGGTGCGATCCTTTCGTTGGAATGGAAGGAAGCCGTATGGGACAGGTTCGTCATGGGAGCGCCACGACCACGCACGCCGTCCGAGCAGCAATACAGCGATCGCAAGC
>JAESFO010000469.1_pt1 | contig 34077 bp, 30 predicted proteins | sample 9269421 | NCBI WGS metagenome assembly JAESFO01 (sample SAMN14502839, study PRJNA617101) | algae metagenome | isolation source: Nostoc desertorum CM1-VF14 and co-occurring heterotrophs from rocky... | place: USA: Clark Mountains, San Bernardino, California | collected 2000-06-05 | reverse complement strand
GAACTGTTTTGGGAGCGATCGCGTTGCGGGTAGATTCATCGGTTAAAACTGCTCAAATGCTTACCATATATACATTTTATCAGTTTGAAGCTCCGCTTTTTTCTGAGTTTGTGAGAAATCCGGGTTATAGCTAATCCCGATAAAACCGCTTTGGAGGGTCGTCCATCTCGACCTGTAGTCAGACAAGGGTCTATTGGTGCTCTTTATCAAGAAGCTGGGGGAAAGGTTTGTTATTTTGGGAAACCTTATCCTTTAATCTTTGAATACATTCAGAAGTGGGCAGTTAAACATCTAGGGTTGGAAGCATGGAAAGATGCCATGATTATTGGGGACAATTGTGAGACAGATATTTGTGGTGGGAATCAAGCTGGTATAAACACTGCACTTATCACAGATACTGGAGTTGCTACTGAACCAATCTTGACTTTAGGAATAGAGAAATTTTTGGCATCTCTTCCTATGGAGAATCGTCCAAAATTTCTGGTCTCTTCGTTCAGTACTGGAGTTTAGTGGGCCATGAACTTGTAGTACAGCACCACAAAGTTTGCTACAGCCTTCTCCCCCCTCACCGCCATCCACTCCCCACTGAAAACATAAAAGCCCTCGCCTGCCACAGCGTACCACCAGAAATCCCCCTGCTTCCCAGTAGTCCTTCACCACTCCAGGTTGCCACTGCCGGGAGACGGGATTGTGGACTTGTACTGGAGTTCCGATCATTACATCTGCGATCGCCTGAACCTGTCTTCGTACCCTTTGGAGAAGACTTAAGAAGAGCTTCTGGCCGCCCCCCGCCCTCACCCTGCCCGGCTATGGTTTTTCCTCGAAGTATTCTTCACTCCAATTACTGTAATAGTGCTACTTGCTAAAAATTCGGCCGACAGAAGGTCGCAGAGATAATATTTAACCTGAGTTCGGGATCAGCCCAAACCCTTGTTACACCATTGCTTAATTCTGAGATATGTCAACGTGTTTACGTCGTTCCCGTCAACTAACACTGAATAAATCTTCTTAACCCAAACTGACGACCCAATAATCTTCCACCCGACGATATAACTGTGACCATTGGTGAGAGGTTAGAATGATTGCACAAACGTCTGTGAGCCTACGGAAAAAGGGGATAAATCTAGCGATTGAGACTGCTTTTGGCAGGGCTTTAACAACTGCTAAATCTTAATTCTCTTTTGTGACAGCAGTCTCAAGATTTTTGGTTATTTTTGCATAAAGCACAAAAATCTAGCTGAAGAGTATTACATAACAAGCTTTTATATAAACCAAGGGACAACGCTTAAAAGTTCCGTATTTTATTTTTCGCAGTCGTAAGTTATAGCCGCTCCTGCGTTCATCAAGCAAGTAAGGCATCACCGAGTAACAGTCAAATCCGATTATGGTAGAAAATTTTGAGGCTACACAATCTTCAGACCAGAGAACAGAGATAGATATTATCTTTAAAGGATTAACAATACTTATAGTTGATGACGACAAAAATCACCTGAGTTTAATAAGCTATTTTTTTTGTAGATATGGAATTAATGTAATGTTGGCAGATAATGCCTCGTTAGCATTTGAACTAATTCAACAACACGCAGTGGATCTTTTAATTTGTGACATTGCAATGCCTGGAAAAGACGGCTATTGGTTAATACAGAAAATTAGGTCACTACCACTCTCATCAATTAGAGAAATCCCGGCAATTGCTTTAAGTGGCGTTTCTTTTGAGGAATGCTATGAAAAAGCGCTTGCATCTGGGTTTCAAACTTATATTCAAAAACCTTCAAATCCTAAACACTTAATGGAAGAAGTAGCAAAATTACTATAGTAGTTTGAGGTACGCTTGTAGTATTTAAATACCGGCTTGGGAGGCAAGTGCATGATGTTGTTTACGCCAAGTATGGGGAGGTAAGCCATGATGTTGGCGAAACTGGCGAGACAAATGAGATACATCTTGGTAGCCTAATGCTTTAGCAATTTGCTCTACTGTCTGCTCGCTATTTTGAAGTAATAATCGTGCTCCTAGCATCCGACGTTTGACGATCCAGTTGTTTATAGTTTCTCCTGTTTGCTTTGCGACTCTATTAGTTAAATAAGCAGGAGAGTAACCAAGTGCTTGGGCTACATCACACAGACTAATTCCTTCATGATAATGGGCTTCTATAAACTCAAACATTGCTTTTAACTCTGGAGCGTTGGGAAAGATTGATGTTTCTTGGACAATTACTGAATTCTTCTTTGCAGACACGGAGTTAAAAGCTTTCTGAAATTTAGTAGCGCACCAGGATTGAAGAAAAGCCTGTCTCTGTAAGCGGATATTAATCGCTTTAAGTAGCTCGTCTAATGTTGATGGTTTGGTAATGTAGTCGTCCGCTCCTAACTCCATAGCTTTGCGAATATTTGCTTTAGTCGTGCTGCCAGCAAGAAAAATGAAGGGAATATTTGCTGTTTGGGGATCTTGGCGTAAGGTATTTAGAACTGTATAACCATCAATATCAGGCATTGTAATATCGCAAATCACTAAGTCAGGTAAATGCTCTTGTATTTGTTTAATACCTAGAACACCGCTTTGAACATCCATGACATCAAAACCTTTTGCTTTTAGTCCTTGGATGTAAAGATCCCCTGTTACACGATCATCTTCAATAACCAAAATTCTTTTTAACGGTTCGATATCATTTTTAGCTAACATAACTTGTAGTAAAAAAAAATCCTGAGGTTTGTACCGACTTTTCAGTAGTGATAAGAATAAATGCCTCTGTTTTAATAAAACTTTTGAATAGAGATGTTATTAATATAAACACAAGCCTTTATTAATCACTACTTTTTAGAAACACTTAAAACGGGCTATGTCGCATTTTAGAAAAGTATTTAAATTGTCCTTATTAAGAAGATAACATTATTATCTAGAAAATACTTCTATTCCTTCAGGAATAGAATTAACAATCTTATTAATAATTTTCAATATTTCAAATAAATGAAGACAATTTAATCAGGATATTGATGATTATTGATTAATACTGTATTCAACACTTAGCTTACAACATATCAAACTATTATGTAATAAATTACGAAAAGATCCTACTTTTCCTACTTTTCCTACTTTTCCTACTTTCCTACTTTGATTTACTTTATTCTTTGAATACCCCTACATACTCCCCACTGAACACATAAAACCTCTTAGTGGTCTGGTAGTTGCGGAGAAATAAAATACCAGCCATTGTAGAAGAGAGGAAGCGGAGAACTGTCCGCGCCTGCTCTAAATCTCTAGAATGGGAATCCCAGGGTTTATGCTCACCGATACGATCAAATCTACGTTTAAAGATGCAGCGCAGAAACTGACTGGCTGTTCGTTTACGAGACTTCATGGCAAAAGTTACCGAAGATTACTTCGATAGTTCAGCACGCATTGCAGAAACCGTTTTGGGATGGAGTCGCTCCTGTGTGCAACTCGGCTTGTATGAACGGCGGACGGGGATAGTCTGTGTCGAGAATTATCAGGCGAGAGGACGACACGATAGTGTTGAAGTATTGCCCAACTTAGAAGCAGATATTCGTTCATTGGTGGATGCTCAAGCTCAAGCCGACCCTAAATTTCAATCGACCTTTCTGTATGCCCGCATCAGTGCGAGAGCGGTACGAGAGGCATTAGTGAGTGTTCATGGCTATGACGAGAGCGAATTGCCATCTCGTCAAACTTGCGGAGAAATTCTCAATCGCTTGGAGTATCGCCTAAAAAAACACAAAAAACGAAACCCTTGAAAAAGATTCCTCAAACTGATGCCATTTTCGACAATGTGTTTCGGGAGAATCAGGCATGGGATGAGAATCCTAGGTCGTTGCGAGTGTCTATCGATACCAAAGCTCAGGTGAAGATTGGAAACCTTTCTAGAGGTGGTAAAGCCCGGACAATGGAGGCCAAAGCTGCGGATGATCACGATACTCAGTGGCAATCAGTCTTAGTTCCCTTTGGCATTCTCAACACCCACACTTCAAAACTATCGATTTACTTGGGTCAGTCGGCTGAGACTAGTGATTTTATCGTTGATTGTTTAACCGCTTGGTGGCATGAGAATCAACACAATTACCTTGAACTTGATGAATGGGTCATTGACCTTGATGGCGGTGCCGCCACTCGTAGTAACCGCACACAATTTATCAAACGCATGGCTGAACTGTCTTGTGCGATTAATTTAAAAATCCGGCTGATTTACTATTTCCCCTACCATAGTAAGTATTCTCTAGTATATCAGTATAATATATACTAGTTGCCCTAAGTTTTACCTTTTTTAGTGATTTATAAACCAAATTGAGTGCAGCAGTATGGCACCTCCTTACTTACCTCTCTCAGCAGAATTGCTGATGAAAGCTTTTCCTTTTCACTTTGCGTTTAACCGTAATCTGGAAATTGTACAAGCTGGTGATGTTTTAGAGCGTATTAGTCCTGAAACACTAGTTGGTCAATTAATAGACCAGAATTTTGAGATTAACCGTCCGAAAATTCCAATTGATTTTGATGCTATTAATAAACAATCGCGCGCTCTTTTCATATTAGAGTTTCTCCCCAATGGAATGCAGCTTAAGGGTCAAATGATGTATCAGGCAGAGCAGGAGATAATCTTTTTCTTAGGTTCTGCTTGGATTACAGAAACAGTTAGCCTTGCTCCTCTGGGTATCAAACTCAAAGATTTTGCAATTCACGACCCAATTATTGATTTTCTTTTTTTATTAAAAGCTCAGAATACTGCTTTGTCTGATGCTAAAAAATTGACTAACGAGCTTAAGCAGCAAAGAGCGCAACTACAAACTGCGCTGCAAATCAAGGAGAAGTTAGCAGAAATAGCAGAAGCACAATCTAAAAAATTAGAAATATCCCTTAAGGAGCTACAACAAACCCAGGCTCAATTAGTTCAGGCTGAAAAAATGTCCAGTCTGGGACAGTTAGTTGCAGGAGTTGCTCACGAGATTAATAACCTTGTTATACCAATTTTGTATGAAGTTGCATAGAATCAAAAGGCTATAAACTATGCTTGGCAAGCATTCCGGCTTTCTATAGTTTCATGCAGCTTCACAATAATTTCGTATTAACTTTATTTATGGAAATTTGAAACATACAAAAGAATATACACTGTCTCTATTGAGACTAATACATCTTTATCAGGAATTTTATACTCATCCTGTACCAGAAATTCAATACTGTAGTGAAGAAATAGATTTAGATTTTTTAGTAGATGATTTGCCAAAAATTCTAAATTCAATGGAAATGGGAGCCGAACGGATCTCTGAAATTGTGTTGTCCTTACGAAACTTTTCTCGTCTTGACGAAGCAGAAAGGAAAAGTGTTGATATTCACGAAGGTCTAGAGAATACGTTGCTAATTTTACAGAGTCGGTTAAAGAATAACGTTGAATATCCGGCTATTCAAATAATTAGAAACTATGGAGTTCTGCCTTTTGTAGAGTGCTACGCTGGACAATTAAATCAAGTATTTATGAATATTATCAGTAATGCTATTGATGCACTCGGTAACTATAATAATCAACGCACGAGTGCAGAGATTAATCTTAACCCTAATAAAATTTGGATCACAACAGAAATTATCGGAGCAAACTGTGTCATCCGAATTGCTGATAATGGTTCGGGAATGACAGAAGAAGTTAGAAAACGACTGTTTGACCCATTTTTCACTACTAAGCCTGTAGGTAAAGGTACAGGTTTAGGTTTATCGATTAGTTATCAAATTATAGTTGAAAAGCATGGAGGAACCCTCAAGTGTTTATCAGAAATAGGACAGGGTACTGAGTTTGTAATTGAAATTCCTCTAAATTTTAACAAGGAAATAATTAGTTCCAAACAATCAGTGAGTCTAGTTAAATATTTTCTAAATATAAAGTATATTTAATTACCCAAATGATGACCCAAATGATGCAATATATTACAAATAAAAATCTAAAAATAAGCGGGGTTTGACTGGCTAGGAATTTAGCGTTTAAACGCGCTCTTTTTGAGGACAGTGGTATTATGAGTAAGTTGGTTATACCAATTGAATATGAGGCTGCATAAAAAAGAGTTTCTAGAATAAAGTTAGGTTCTTCCGGCAGTTTTATGGTGATAATTAAAAGTTACTAGATTTTAACGACTGTAATTTAGTGCTATTGATACTTAAAATCCAGATGGTGTGAGAATTTAAGAAATATTAAGTATACTTAAAAACCTGTGAAAATTTAGTTTAGATTAAAACACGGTATTTTAGGCGAACGCTATGAAATTTCCTGTAGAACAAATCCTGAACCTTCCGGAAATGCAAGTATTAGATTTTCAAGAACTTGAAGGGGAAGAAATAATTATAACGATAGAAAAAGGAGTGAATTATTCAACTTGTCCTTACTGTCGACAAATTACTCGCAGCATACATCAAAATCATTGGCGGATGATTCATGATTTACCGTGGAATAAAAAACCAGTACTCTTAAAAATAAATCGCCGCCAATTTAAATGTCATAAGTGTAAAAAAGTATTTAGTGAACAACTAGATTTTGTAGATAAAAGTAAAGGATATACTAAAAGATTAGCATCCGACATAGTTCAGCAAGTATTAAATAGTAATATCCATAGTGTTGCCCAAAGAAATGGCTTGAGTGATGAAGAAGTAGAATCGATGTTAAAAAAACAGGTATCACAAATATTAAATATTAACTTAAATCAGGTAAAAAAGTTAGGGATAGATGAGATTGCATTGGTGAAAGGACAAGGAAACTACTTAGCAGTATTAGTAGATTTAGATAGTCATAAACCAATTGAGATAGTGCAGTCAAGAAGAATAGAAGATATCCGTGAAGTTATTGTCAGTTGGGGAGTTGATGTACTTAATCAAATAGAAGAAGTGAGTATTGATCTCTGGTCACCTTATAAAAAATTAGTAGAAGAGTTAATGCCAAATGCCAACATAACTGCTGACAGGTTTCATGTGATGAAACAAATTACGGATGAATTAGATACTATGCGTAAAAATGAAAAAAAAGCTGCAATGTCGTTAGATGATAAATCAGAAAGAGCTAGAAAGTTAGAAGCATTAAGCAAGAGTAAATATAGCTTACTGAAAAATGAAAACTCTTTAAATGAAAAGCAAAAATTGAAATTACAATCTGTGCTAGAAGTTTCGCCTCATCTCGCTAAAATGCACGCACTTAAAGAACAATTTCGCCAGATATTTGACACGACTAAATCTTGGGGAGATAGCATCACGCAATTATTAGATTGGATGTATGATGCTCGTTCATATTTTCCGAAAAGTCTAGGGACAATGGTGAGATGGTTTGGGGAAATAGTTGGTTATTTTGACGGCAGAACTACCAGTGGTACTGTAGAAGGGATTAATAATAAACTCAAGTTAATTAAACGACTTGGATATGGCTTTCGAAACTTCAATAATTTTCGTATACGCAGTTTATTAAACTGGCACTTTAGTATTAATTTTCCATAAAACGGACGCAAGAACCTAAAGTTATAAAAAGAGATATAGGAATCATCAAGCGTTTGAAAGCAGTTGTGAATCAAATTTAGTTTAAGCTGACGGCAAGCTTCACGCATTACTCAGTAACCAATAGGAACAATCATCTGAGTTTCTTCAGCTATAGGAATAAACTTCTCCGGGGAAACAAATCCTTGTTGCGGGTGCTGCTAACATACTAGAAATTTGACACAAGTTGAGTCAAGGGAATACGAATAATAAACTCAGCACCAACTCCTGGCTGGGAAATGCATTCTAAAGAACCGCCATGTTTTTGTGTGATAATTTGGTAACTAATAGCCAGTCCCATCCCTGTACCTTGTCCAACAGTCTTGGTGGTAAAAAAGGGATTAAATATTTGCTTTAAAGTATCGGATGGTATTCCTAGCCCATTGTCGGCAATGCTAATAGTGACTTGATCTGGTTTCAGCAATTGGGTGCGAATATAAATTCGGGGATTATCGATTATATTGAATTTTTTTGTTGTCCATCGACCTTTAAGGGCTGAATCTTGTAAAGCATCAAGCGCATTCACTAAAATATTCAGAAATACTTGGTTTAACTGCCCAGGATAACATTCAACTAAGGGGAGGTTACCGTATTCTTTGATCACCTCAATTTGCAGGTGCTTGTTAGCAGGGTTGAGGCGGTTTTGGACAAGCATTATCGTACTATCAATTCCCTCATGAATATCAACTGCTTTGATTTCAGCTTCGTCTAAGCGTGAGAAAGTCCGCAGGGAAAGAACAATATCTCGAATTCGCTCTGCTCCCGTGAGCATCGATTTGAATAATTTAGGAAAGTCTGACCTCAAAAAATCTAGTTCAATTAAATTTGTAAACTCCTCAATTGCCTTGATTGATTGGGGATAATGGCTTTGGTAAATATCTAATAGTGAAAATAAATTTTGGGTGTATTCATCAGCCGATTTGAGATTGCCGTAAATAAAGCTAACTGGGTTGTTGATTTCATGGGCAATTCCAGCTACTAATTGCCCCAAACTGACCATTTTCTCATTTTGAATTAACTGAGCTTGAGCTTGCTGTAAGTCTTTGAGAGCTGTGGCGAGTTCCTCTTTCTGACTTTGAGTTTGTTTGAGTAATTCTGCTTGCTGTAATGCTACACCTAGCTGAGAAGCAATTTGGCTAAGTATATATACTTGATCTGTTTGCCATTTTCGAGGTGCATTGTTTTGATAAACTCCTAGCAGACCCCAAAGTTGTTGACTTTGATAAATAGCAGCAATCACGTAAGCTCTTGCCTGGCATTGCTCTAAAATTTTCAAGTAGCACTTACTAAAGCCAGCACTGTAAACATCGTCACAAACACGGTAAGTTTCATTTTGAGAAAAGCGTCCTCCCTGTGTATCTTGTAAATAAGTATCTACAATTGGAGGAATAGATAAATTTTTCAAACTACATTCACTGATATTTTCTACTAATTGTGGTTGATGCGTTTGCTGCCTAATTAGAGGCAACCACCCTTGTGCTAAGGATTCAGAGACAACTTTTCCACTCCAATCTGGATTGAAACGATATAAAATTACACGGTCAGAGTTGAACAATTGCCTAACTTCTTGAGTAGTTGTCTGAAAAATATATTCTAAATCAAGAGATTGACGGATTTTTTCAACGGTGATCGCAATAATTCTCTGACAATCTGCTACAATGAGTGTTTCTATCGGTAGTAATTCTGAGCCTTGATTGTGAGAAGTCATAATCATACTAGACGCAACAATAATCAACTCTTACCTAGAGTTCCCTTGTTTTGCTTCAAAATTAAAATTCTGCTGGAAAATTGCAGTGTAATTGACTCAGTAAGACTACGGGTGTAAAGTACTGGAGTGCGTATAGCAGTAGTAGTCAAAAGACTTAATATACTCCAACGAAAATCTGGGCTTTCTGAGAACAAAAACCTAGTTTTGGGGATTAGTGAATCGGTGTTCTAGTTGCCATACGTGACATTTCTCGATTAGCGACAATACCAAAAGTGGATATCTAAGAACTCTTGCATAAATATTTTGTGGAATAATTAAGAATTATATTAATTTTAATTTCAACTTTGTGACATTAAAATAGTCAGAGGTAATCATTTTCTTATAGAAAGCATTATCTGGTGATCGTTAATTAAAAATATCTCAACAAACATCACTCCAATTGGAGAAGCCAAAGTCTGAAAGCCCTTGAAAGTCTTATTTTTCAGTTTTTGGCTATAAATTTTAGTTTCTGTTAGAAAAGAAAAGCTCAAAACTTTATCAAATCAAAGTTTCAGAGTTTGGCTTTGATTATTGTTTTCCGAAAGTGACAAAACAGGGATTAGGGGAATTGTAATTATAAATTCTGTACCTTTCTTAGGAGAGGAAATACATTCTAATGTTCCCTGATGTTTTTGAGTAATTATTTGGTAACTAATAGATAAGCCTAAGCCTGTGCCTTTCCCGACTGGTTTTGTGGTAAAAAAGGGGTCAAAAAGTTGGTTTTGAATATTTTCCGGGATACCACAACCATTATCAGCAATAGAAATAATTACTAACTGCTGGTCAGGAATGAAACTAGTACAAATGCAAATCTGGGGAATATTAGTAGTTTTTTCATCGACTATCGATTCTTCTAAAGCATCGATTGCATTTGCAAGAATATTCATAAACACCTGATTGAGTTGTCCAGGGTAACATTCTACCAACGGTAAATTGCTGTATTCTTTGATGAGTTTAATTGCTGGATAATTAGCTGTAGCTTTGAGGCGATGCTCTAGGAGCATCAAGGTATTATCAATACCCTCGTGAATGTTTACCGCCTTCATCTCCGCCTGATCTAGACGGGAAAAGTTACGTAAAGATTGTACAATTTCTGTAATTCTTTCAGCACCAATTCTCATAGAAGCTAGTAACTTTGGTAGGTCTTCTATTAAGAAATCAATATCTATGGCTTGTGCTTGGTTTTGGATTTGGGTTACTGGGTTAGGATAGTATTGCTGGTATAGTTGCAGCAGTTCAAGTAAATCTTGGGTGTACTGATTGGCAGGGGTTAAATTACCATAGATAAAATTCACGGGGTTATTGATTTCGTGAGCTACACCTGCCACTAACTGCCCCAAACTAGACATTTTTTCACTCTGCACCAGTTGGGATGCTAGCAGCTTTGCTTCTTGTTGTAGTTGTGCTTGTGATTGTCGTAATCTTTCCTCTGCTTGTTTGCGTTTAGTAATGTCGTGAAGAATAACGACATATTCTTGAAAATCTTGATGCGGTCGGTCGGAAATAGAAATTTCCAAAGTTTGGACACCAGCTTTGTGGAACAGAGTGTGTTCACTTCGCTTTGTCCATTGCTGTGGATAGTCAGGAAATCCAAATATCCATTTGCTGAGGTGATTTCCTGAACCTGTCCCACTAATATGAAAATGTGATAATCTACTTTCCATCTGAGAGAGGTGTATCACTTTATGGCTGGACGTTTTGAAGGACTGAGTGACGAAGAAATGGAAGTTGTTTGAAGATATCTTTTCTGAGGAGGTATCCAAACGTGGCAAAGGAATGCCTCATGCACCATATCGTCATGTATTAAATAGTCTGTTGTACATTCTGATTACAGGGTGCCGATGGTGTGACTTACCACATGGTGATATATGGACATCGAAAAGTTCATCCCATCGATGGTTAAAGCGATGGCGTGAGGATGGAACATTTGAATACATACAAGCACGTATATTAGCGATGCCTGCGGCGGGCTGCGCCTACGCTAATGAGAAAGGACTGATAAACTGGGATTTTGGGGCTGTAGATGGCTCTTTTTCCCCCTGGGAAAGGAGGAGGTGAAGAAATTGCGTATGGTGGCAAAGGAAAAGGTATTCTTATCCACACACTTACTGAGGGTAATGGAATGCCCCTGTCTAACTCGACAACTCCAGCTAACGGCAACGAGAGGGAACAGGTATTACCTTTACTAGATAAAGTAAAATTAAAAACTTTAAAACGCGGTAGACCACGTAAACGACTTAGAGTGCTGGCTGCCGATAAGGGGTATGACTCGAAACAACAACGTGCAAGTCTACGCAAACGAGGAATTCGACCCCAAATACCAAAAAGAGTTTGGAAAACTAAGAAAAATAAAGGTAGACCGATCAAAATATCTGTGACAAGATACCAGCAAGAACGTTGTTTTGCTTGGTATCAACGTAAATACCGTCGTTTAGTTGTTCGTTGGGAACGCCGAAAAGTATATTTTGATGCATTTCTTGATCTTGCTACTATTCATATTTGGATTCAAAGAATTTTATTAGTGGGATAGGTTCAGATTATTTTTCTTCCAGTTGGCATGATTTCCGTCGATGTGGTGTAGGTGAACCCGTTCCTCATCGATGAACTTTAAGCCGCAGGAAGCACATCTATGGTTTTGCTTCTTAAGGGCAATAGAAGTTTCGCCATCGTAGAGCTTACTATTACGTTCACTCCAGTAGGCTGTATTTCCGTCATAGGGGGATTTAATCCCTTTAATCATGACGTGTTTATTTTCGGAGTTGCAAGAATTTTGTACGGTAACAAATTAAATGGCATTGAGACAAATTCCTATCATCAAGCTAACGCTTACCTACTTGATGAGGTTTGCAACAATTTGTGTTGGCATAGCCTGTAAGTTCTCTGCGCTGCTTCTAAGTTGAACGCTAGAGAGTTCAGGCTTCACATCCTCAATGACATTAATTTGGCACTGCGACAAATAAAAAGTCACTGTACAAAAGCGATGAATGAGCAAAAAGTTAACAATGCAATTGTTTGGCTGCAATGAGGATAAATATACCCTGCTTTTGTTCTCAATAAGCCAAATATGTCCTAAAATAAAACATTCGTTTTGTTTGCTATGCAGCTAGAACAGGAATTTTACTTAGCTGCATTTTTAAACCATGTTTTGGGCGTAACGTTAATGATGGTTGAAGCACAACTGGATGGTCTGGTTGTAATCTCAAACTCCACAAGCGTGCAATAGTCGCTAAGAGTAAAGTCGCTTCCATCATGGCGAATGATTTACCAATGCATATCCGTGAGCCGCCACCAAAGGGAAAGTAGGCAAATGTGGGTAGTTTTTTTTGCAAATTATTTTCCCAACGTTCTGGCTCAAAAACACTTGGATTTTCAAAGAATCTCGAATCTCGATGCATCACCCACTGACTTATGAATACAGTTGTACCAGCTTTGATATTATATCCTCCAAGAACACAGTTCTGCAAGGAAACTCGACTTATTGCCCATGCAGGTGGGTACAGCCGCATTGCTTCCATAACAACCTTCTGCGTATAGGATAAAGAATGAATATCTGAAAAAGTTGGTATACGGTTTCCCAATATTGTTTTTAATTCAGAATGCAATTTTGCTTGTACTTGCGGATGCTGTGAAAGCAAAAACCATGTCCATGTCATAGCATTAGCTGTTGTTTCGTGCCCTGCCAAAAACAGAGTCATCACTTCATCTCGCACTTGCCGATCCGTCATACCAGTTCCATTATCTTCATCTCGTACCTTTAGTAACAGTGAGAGTAAGTCGCCGATATCTTTACCGCTTTCTCGTCGCTCGTTAATAATCTTATAAACTATGATATTTAGTTGTTTAGTCGCTTGTTCATATCGGAAGTTACTAGGAGTAGGTATCCAACTTGGGAGTAGATATTGATTGCTAAGTTGGTTATTAAAGTCCATTACCGCGTCCAATGCCCTCTGTACGCCAAAAACTTCATTTCTAATATCAAAACCAAATAGCGTCTTTGACACTATTTTTTCTGTCAACGACATCATATCTTGATGAATATCACGGACTTCCCCATTTTGCCATTGCTCAACTAATTGATTAGTATAAGAAACCATTACATCAGCATAGGCTGCAATTCGCTCAAGATGAAAAGCCGGCTGTACTAAACGGCGTTGACGTTGCCAAAACTGACCTTCACTATTAAGTAAGCCGTTGCCTAAAAAGCGAAGTCCACGTCGGTAAACATTACTTTTGACAAAGTTGGGCTGCTGGGTAACTAAGACTTGCCCAATCAAATCAGGATGATTAATCATCATCGCTGGAAAAGGCCCTAAATCAAAGCGGAAAATGTCGCCATACTTACGTGCGGATTCTGTGAAAAAGGTTAGCGCGTCTCTATTGATTTCAGGGAGATTGCCAACAAGAAAATGTCCTTTAGGCCCAAGTGGAACTTGTGATGTATACATAAATAACTAGAGAAAAAATACCTTTTAAAAACTGTTATCTTCTTGTAATAATTTAGATGCCGTGGAAGTCCTTCGCTTTAGACATGAGGCTAAGGCGCAGGCGATTAAAATCGCCGTTTTAAAATCTATCTAACATTTAATTGCGATTATGCTAGTTGCAAACCCTTCTAGCCTATGGTTTACCTGGTTGTTTCAGCCTTTACCTTCAGGTAGATTTTGTTCTTGACTGTTTTTGAGGTTATGGTATTTAAATAGATTGAACGTAATTAGGCTCAGATTGCCCCCTCAAGACACGCCAGCGTCAGCCTGACACCGCCGCCAACCCCGGCAGCCGCCCCCCCCGATAGAACTCCTGCTGTAAAAGAGACAGAACACCCAAAATTCCCAACCCAGACCAATGGTGATCGCCTTCTTCACAAGACCTCTTGCAAAAGTCTTTTGTTCATTCACTGCATCGACTAAATCATCATTTAATGAAATTGCCCCAGCTATAACCTATGCTGTCAAGGGATATCAGAAGATAGCCGCAGTGATGAGAGCAGGTCTTGGAATGATTACCCTCATGCAATGCTTCATGCGATCGCTGTAGGCAAGATTTGCAGTACTTGTACAGAGGTATAAATAGTTGCCAAAGTATAAACTGAATTGCTGGTGAAAGATGATTATAGTAAATTTATATACTCTACTGATGTAAATAACTCGGTAGAGTATTCATTCTGGAAAAATGAATGACGATTAGTTTATAGCAGTTTAAAATATTTCTTCAGATAGGGAACAGAATGATTTTAAGGGGCTGTTTCTCTCTAATATTTTTATTTTTTAAAACAATTATCGAATTTGTCTAACTTCAGGTATATCAATAAAAATTGATTTCATCTATAGTTATTCATGTGTTCTCAAAGTATTGGTTCGGCCTACAGTATACATTCGCCAGAATGACTGTAAGTGGGGGATAAGTGCGAAAAGTCCCAGCTAGCTAACTGCCTCGGCGGGTTTTCTGCTTGGGCTTGATTGGCATTGGACTGCCAGATAGAGAGGTTGTGAACTTTTCAAATCTCTCGTATTTTTTTCAAAAATCAAATACTACTCCTATATCTTGTCTATATCTTCAAGGAGAAATAGTAATGCATACGAGCGCTCGCATCCCAACCACTGATATGGAAGTTACTAGTATCCGCTTAGAGCGAGAACTCAAAGATAAGCTCAAAGAAGTAGCTGGTAATCAGGGATATCAAGCTTTGATTCGAGATGTCCTTTGGAATTATGTTCAGCAAAAATTAGGTGATTGGAAGCCTTCATTCTCACGAACCGACATTCGAGCTAGCATCGCTGCCACAGCTCAACAAGAAGAACGCTGTGTACTCACAGGTCAACTAATTCAAGCCCAAGAACCGATGTTGCTAGGGCTGACCAGGAATGGGGATATGGTTCCTTTGAGTGTCAAGAGTTTGGTTGGATAGTCTTATATTTACGCAATGCAGTTCAGTTCTTTTTGCTAAATAACTGAACTTCTTAAACTTCCACCTCTGATGCTGGGGGAAGATTACCGAAACTACGCTTATCAAAAATAGTCAATATAGAAAGACTTTGGCAACTTCAAGAAATGGGAGTGCGATTGCATATAGATGACTTTGGTACTGGCTATTCATCCTTAAGTTATCTGTATCATTAATTGAATTAACTAAGTTAAACTTGGTATATAGGCTTTAATTTAGCTATTAAATTTAATTTGATAAAATAACGAAACATTAATGTCTTTAGAAACTTTTCTAAAGGTGTTAATATTGCTGTAAAACTATTGCAGATGGACTATCTACACCGTACCGAAGTTTCTAGCTTCCTGCCAAAGTTTGTGCAAAAATAACTCAGTGTGATGGCTCATGGTGGTGAAAAAGACACCTACAGCATCCTTAGAACTATCTAATAGCCAAGAACCTCGCAGGGTGACTTCCATATATTCGGCATCGCAGGCACAAAGGGTGACGATCTGTGTGTGATCTCTTTTTACCTCAGCCTTAAGCACTTCTAGTCCTGGTAAATCAGCAGGAAGCAAAAAGGAGGCGGTGCTAGGTTGAATGGATAAACTTTGCCCAACTCGCAGGGACAAAATTACTCGCTGGGCTACCCATTCTTCTAGCGACAGAGTAAGACATTCTAAATAAAAGCTGCTTTGAGTGTAAGTTAATTTCAGCATTTCTTATGCTCTCCTGTTATTCCAAGCTTGCTTGCATATCTATCCGAAGCTGTTCGGCAAAAGAAATCGCGGGGTGGATTGGTGCTTTTGGCTTTGGGAGCAGTTGCATACCAGCTTCAAACAGTGTACATAAACGCATTCTGGGTAGCGTCTGTCTGCGCCACGCTGCTCGCGTTCGTAGAGAAGCGGCTTGTCGCCAAACATAGCTTTTATCAATGAAGGCAGGAGTTAGGGGGCAGGAGGCAGGAGGAAAACTGACCCATAACTCCTGCCCGTGACCGGAGGGTCTTGGGTTTAAGACCCCCACTGAACTTCGTTTCAGTGGCTCCAAGTCAGGAGGGGTTTGAATCCCCTTCTGCCCTCTGCCTCCTGCCTCCTGCCTTCTTCAAGAGAGTTACATCTCTGGCTGTGACTAGCTCATAAAGAACCCCCGCTTCAAGTTTTCGGGGAAGCGGAGGTTAGAATTAACCGAAAAATTTTCTTGTTAAATTAGGTACTAATTCATTAAATACATAATATTTGATGCATAACAATCCCCCCAGCAGGGATATTTATTATTAATAAACATTGATTTTTTAAGAATTATCTGTAGGTGCTTTCAATCCCAGAATGAATGCGATAGTCATTATGTATAACTTGTAAGGTTAGTTGCTATTAACTAACAACATATTATTACTGGATTCACTAATCATTTCTCAAAAATCCAGTCAGTAGGATGGTAATTTACTATCAACAAAGCTATAACTATTTTTAAAATACGCCCTAGCCTCCCAAATCAGGCAAACCCTACATCTGACGCAAAGAATTTAAAGGCTTGGCTTAAATAAATAATCAAAGTATCTGCTTTCATAGTCTTTTAATTAGTAACTATGCTTATGAGTGCCAAATAGTTTCATACTCTTTAACAAAAAATTGTACCTGCCTCAAAACTAAATGGATCATGGCGGAAGAAGTCTTCCAAGATGAAATTATGGAATTTGCCCAGCAGTCTAATAATTCAATTCCAACTAATTCGGAATTATTATCCCAACTAAATCTAAGTAAGTAATCATCATGCCCAGGCGTCCGACACTGGATAAATTTTTCAGCAATAGTGCCAGAAGTGAACCCGTTATCAGTAAGAATTTTAGTGAGAATTGCAGCGTGTATGCTATCCATTAAAGTGCCTCAAATATTATTTAGAGTGCCGTTACAGAACTTCCTGAAAACGACGATTTATTGATAACTATAATGCTCCCACTTGAACTCCCAGTAATGCATTACCTGATGTGCCCTGTCAGTAAGATAGTTCATCCCTAGATTAGTTTGTCTATGGTGCTATGTCTCCTGTGGATCTACTTCAATTAGCTTTATGACACCTTCAACTAAATGCGTATGAAGACGGAGCTAGCGGCATCAAAGCCCTTTTCTATTCATCTTTCAAATTTTTCTCCTTTCGGTAAACTGCTAGCAGCCCCCAAAGCTGTTGACTTTGATAAATAGCAGTAATCACGTATACCAGTACTAGTCAAGAGACTTCAGAAGCGCGGTAAAGGGGAAGGTGGGGGCCCCTCAAGAGATGTTGTGGCTTCCAAATTTCTTATGAATGCAGTGGCTCTGATTTCCATTCTTCGAGTTTTACATATACTTCGGTAAGGTGAGAAATAGCATATTTTATATCCCATTCTTTGAATCCTAAACTTTGATACAGCTTTGCAGCAACTTGATTCTCTTTGCGGTAACTGGTGGCAATCACTTCAACATCAGGACACAGCTTGAGGCGGCGAATCACCTCTAGCATTGTTGCTCGTCCATACCCAAGACGTTGGTATTTACAGTCAATCATTAAACGCATAATGAATCCTACACCTGCAACTACCTCATACATCGTAAATCCAACCATTGGAACTGACGGCTGTTCATAGCCACACGCCGCAGCATCATAGACTGCTAAAGGAAAAAGATTAGGATCAACATAAGCTTGTGCTAAAGATTGTACAGTAGTAGCAACCAAATTTTTCTGCTCTTCACAGACCTGAAGACTGAGGCATGAAAGAAGATTTTCTTTTGTAATTTTACGCAAGTGAACTTTAACCACAAGTTTGTCTGCCTATGATTCAATTACTTCCTAAATTCTATTTAACTGCTCCAACTCTCCACCACCACATACTCCCCACTGAACACATAAAAGCACCCGCCCCCCACAGCACACCTCCAGATAGCTCCCTAGCTCCCAGTAGCCCTTCACCACTTCTGGTTGCCATTGCCGGGAGATGAGATTGTAGACTTATCCTGGAGTGACAATTCCAACATCTGCGATCGCCGTTCGCTTAGATAGCAATTAGTGTTGCTTTAGCGATCGCATAGAAAGATGGAAATTGGCTGTTGCTCCCGCATGAGTATAGGCTAGATAGCAATTTGAGATAAGCTAATGTTGTCCTTAAGGATGTCTATCTCTCCAGGAGAGAGTACTTTATCTTTCATTTGTTGAAGCTCATGTAGGACAGTGTTAGCATCGGTAGCACCAAATTTGAAGTACTCAGTTAAACTACCAGTGCGATAATTGTAATTATGATAACGGTGTTTAAAATACAGTTCGACATTACCTCTGTGTGGCCAAGTTCCAAGTATTTGAATAGCAACATTTTTATACTGGGGCAGTAAATCTGCTTTTATTTCTGCCAATCGCTGTTGGATAGGTCTAGTAGTAACTCCTATCTTGTACAAAGTGCCAATGTGTGTTTGAATCTCTAAAAAATACAGAGAACAAGATAAAATTCGTTGGAATTGAGCGCGATAAAGTGTTAAGTCAGTAAGGCAATATAACTTATCTGCTGCATTTTTGTATAAGGCGTGTTTGGCTGCTAGCTCTAGTTTCAGTAGCTTTTTGAGTAACAGAGGTTCTTGCACTTCGTTGAAAAAACTGAATTCTAGTGCTCCAACAGGAATTTTCCCTAAACTAGTAAATTCATAAGCTGGAGGAGTTAAATACACGTTTTTTTGGAACATTCCACCTTTGATAAGCCCCGGAGTAACTAAGCCAGGGCTGATAGGATAATTGATTGAGCCGTATTCTTTCCAAAGCAATTTTAACTGTGCTAAATCTTTACGCGATAGGTAAATATTAAAATTATCATACAGTGGTAAAATCGGGAAATCACGATTAGCTACAGGTAAGCAGGTTGCTGAAGAATGTGCAAAATGATGTTGTTTGACTTTGCCTTTCTTAGCAGTTAGCCCACTGTAACAGTAAGGGCATAAAAGCTCAGTCTTACCACTACCAACATCTTCAACACAGACTAATTGTCCATCTGGAGCTAGACCAAATTTGAGCCACATTGCTACACTTACTCATTAACAGAAAAACCAATCGGGGCTGATAGTAGAAAGTTCAAGCAAGCTTTAAATAATTTGCAGATATGCAAAATTTGGCTCAAACTAGTGCTAGTGTACTATAAGATTTATAATTTAGGATTTGATTTGCTTGAAAATGGTGTGAAAAGCGAGACTGCTTGTAGTGGATCTACCCTTGGGACAAGAATCTGTCGCTAGAACCAGGAAAATAGTTCACGTAGATATGGATGCCTTCTACGCATCGGTGGAACAGAGGGATAACCCTAGCTACGCCCGGTAAACCGTTAGTAGTCGGTGGTAGCCCGAATCAACGAGGTGTGGTTGCAGCAGCCAGTTATGAAGCCCGTAAGTTTGGCATTTATTCCGCAATGCCTTCAGTAACCGCTTTTGCGAAATGTCCTGGGCTTATCTTTGTCAGACCGAGATTCGACGTTTACCGAGAGATTTCTACTGCAATCCACGCGATCTTTAAACGCTACAGTGATTTAGTGGAAGGGGTTGCACTAGATGAAGCATATCTAGATGTTACTGAGAATAAGCAAAGTATCCCCTACGCTTCTACTATCGCAAGACACATCAAAACTGCGATTTTCCAGGAAACCCAGTTGACGGCAACCGCAGGTGTGTCAATTAACAAGTTTCTTGCAAAAATGGCATCAGGGCAGAACAAGCCGAATGGATTAACGGTGATTTTGCCAGAACAAGCGATCGCCTTTGTAGAGCAGCTGCCGATTGAGAAGTTTCACGGTATTGGGGAAGTTACGGCGGCGAAGATGCACTCACTCGGCATTCACACTGGGGCAGATTTAAAAGTGCGAACTCTTTCTGAGTTAACACACCATTTTGGTAAAGCTGGTCAGTATTATTACAAGATTGCCAGGGCAGAAGATGATCGACCAGTTGAGGCGAATCGAGTTCGCAAATCGATTGGTGCAGAAACCTCGTTTGCACAAGACTTAAGCGATATCAGCCAGATGTTGCAGGAACTTGAACAGATTGCTCAAATTGTCGAGCAACGGTTAGATCAGCACGAAACACGAGGACGCACATTAACTTTGAAAGTCAAGTTTTCTGACTATCATCAGTTAACCCGCAGTAAAACAATGCTTGCTCCCATCAGTGAACTCTCTACGATTTTTGAGATAGCCAAAGCGCTGTTTGAGTCGATTGACCTGGAGAATCGCAGTATTAGGTTGTTGGGCATTTCCTTGTCTAATTTGGATTGTATTTTTTGTAAATATTGTTAAGCAAAGCGCAATTGGAGTGAGCCTTCCAAGGGGCATATAATCAGTAAGTATTGCCAATTGAATTTAGTAAACATTATCTTCATACAATTGCATCTAATATTCATTTGCTTTTTACCCAAAGGTGAAGTTGACTAACTACTCTGGATATAGACTTTCATTCAAACACTATATTTAACTCTATAACTGAACAAAACCTTAAGCAAGTTAGAAAATTTTTTAGGAGCATTAAGGTTTAATAATTTTAGTTTTTCAGTATCTGTTATGCCAAATTATTAGTTAGACATCAAAACTTTCCAGAATACAGTAAGTTATTAGGGAATCCGAGACATTTTGCCGTCAAGTTTGTCTATAACAGAATTGCTTTTGGGTGACTTGAGCCAGCTTGATTTGGTGTTGATACAACTTGATCGCTGTAAGCAAAATTTGCAGTACTTACACAGAGGTATAAATATTTGCTAAAGTATAAACTGAATGCTGGTAAAAGATGATTATAGTAAATTTATATACTCTATCAATGTGAATAACTTGGTAGAGTATTTTTGTGAAAGTACGCCTACCGTAAGCGATCGCCAATCCTTTGTCGTTGTTACAACCGCCCCTCCATAGTCTACGATTGCTGATTGCTCCCTTGAGGTGATAGGGCAGGGCTTGAAGGGCGAATGGGAACCATTGGTTCCCAAAATATGACTGATGGTGTTACAGCAATTGTGGGGTTTTGTACCAGAGGTTCATAGAGATATCTGTGTGGTAGATATGCATATCTTGCGATTACGGAGAATTTCAACCCTATGTCTACCGGAAGAATATAGAATATCGCGCTAATATTAAGTAATATTTTCTAGGAATAGACTTGTTCCAATTTTCAAAGTTTTGAGTAGGGGAGAACATAGGCGGCTGTCCCTAGTCGAGGAGAGAAACACCTAAACAAGCAGATGAAAACAAGAATTTCTGACTCCATTGCTGACCATTTTCGAGGTGGGGAAATGGCAACCCGGATTAACCGCTTGGACTGGTCGCAAACGCCGTTAGGTAAGCTTGATGCATGGTCGCAGAGTCTCAAGTCAGTGGTCAAGACGCTGCTTGCTTCGAGCTATCCGATGATTTTAACTTGGGGCACAGATTTCATCCAAATTTACAACGATGCCTATTCGCAATTGATTGGCGAGAAACATCCCGCAGCCCTTGGGATTGATATTCGGATTACACTCGCTGAGGCATGGGACACGTTGGGGCCAATGATCGAAACAGTGATGTCAACGGGAGTGGCAAATCTGACACCAGCATTGCTGCTGTTGCTGGAACGCTCCGGCTATCGGGAAGAATCCTACTTTAGTGTTTCCCATGCTCCGGCAGAAGACGATTCTGGGCAGATTGTCGGAATGCTTGCGGTGTGTAGTGAAGTGACGCAGCAAGTATTGGGGGATCGGCGATTGCGGCTGCTACGCGATTTATCATCTAAAGCAGGCGCAACCCAAAGCGTTGAAGCAACCTGCCTTGATGCGCTTTCCGTTATTGCATCTTCCCCAATGGATGTGCCGTTTGCACTGCTATATCTGCGTGATTCCGATACTAAAAGGTTGCTTTTACAAGGAACTGTGGGGATTCAAGCAGGGGAAGTCGTGAGTCCGAGAACGATCGAGCTAGAAACCGATGGCACAGATGTTTGGTCGTTGGCGTTGGCGGCAAATGGAGAAACGATTCTAATTGAAGGCGTTGATCAATATATCACAATTTTAGGCGGTGCGTTTAGTGAACCAGTGAAATCTGGGATCGTGTTACCGATCGCCTCATTTGGGCAGACAGCGACATTGGGTGTACTGGTAGCCGGAATTAGCCCTAGCCGTGAGCTAGATGAGGGATATCGCTCGTTCTACGAATTATTCGCAGGTCAGATATCGGTTTTAGTCCGCAATGCTCAGGCATACGAAGAAGAACGCCGACGCGCTGAAGCATTGGCAGAACTAGATCGGGCGAAAACAGTGTTTTTTAATAATGTCTCTCATGAGTTTCGCACACCTTTGACGTTAATACTGGGCCCGTTAGAGGATATTTTAAGTAACAAAAATGGGTCAAAGGTAACAACTGAGGAACGTGAGCAATTGCAATTAGTTCACCGAAACAGTCTACGTTTGCTCAAGTTAGTTAACACACTGTTAGACTTTTCGCGCATCGAAGCAAATCGGATTGAAGCAGTTTATGAACCTGTTGACCTTGCTGAATTTACAACTGAACTGGCCAGCGTCTTCCGCTCAACTATCGAACGCGTCGGTTTACGTCTAATAGTAGATTGCCCACCTTTACCAGAAGCGGTGTATGTAGACCGCCAAATGTGGGAAAAGATTGTTTTGAATTTGCTCAGTAATGCTTTCAAATTCACGTTTATTGGGCAAATTAGTGTAACCTTGCGTTGGTACACGGAATATGTAGAACTGGAAGTCCAGGATACAGGTACAGGAATTCCAGCAGCAGAATTGCCCCATTTGTTTGAGCGTTTTTACCGTGTACAAGGGTCACGGGGCCGCACTTATGAAGGCTCTGGAATTGGATTATCACTAGTGCAGGATCTGATTCGACTTCATGGTGGCTCAGTTCGTGTGAGCAGCAAAGTAAATCAGGGAAGTTGTTTCATTGTTTTACTTCCTACTGGTACTGCTCATCTGCCCGATGAACACATTGTATTTGGGCATGATTTGCCGAACACTACTTCAGTAAGGGCTGCTTTTGTTGAGGAAGCATGGCGTTGGCTACCGGAACAGAGCAGGGGAAGTGTGGGCAGAAATGATTCTTCCCCATCCTCCCACACCTCCCACACCTCCCCAGCTCGCATTCTTCTAGCTGATGATAACGCAGATATGCGCGATTATTTGAAGCACTTACTCCAGCCGGATTACGAGGTAGAGGCAGTCACAAATGGAGCAGATGCATTAGCCGCAGCCCATAGACAAATACCAGATTTAGTACTCAGCGACATCATGATGCCAGGAGTTGACGGTTTGCAATTGTTGCACCAATTGCGCTCCCACTCATCCACTCGTGAAGTACCGATTATTCTGCTATCTGCCCGTGCAGGGGAGGAATCTCGTGTTGAAGGTTTAGAAATGGGTGCGGATGACTACCTGATTAAACCTTTCTCGGCGCGAGAACTGCTGGCACGGGTGCGGACAAATTTGGAATTATCTCGACTACGTAAACAGGCGCAAGCAGAACGAGCGCAACGAATTCAACAGCAGGCAGCGCGGGTAGAGGCGGAGACAGCAAATCGCATGAAAGATGAATTCCTGCAAGTGCTTTCCCATGAGATTCGCACACCGCTTAATGGAATGCTTGGCTGGGTTAAGATGTTAAGCCAAGGTAAATTAGATCGTGCTGCGACTGCTCGTGCGCTAGAAACTATAGAGCGCAATGCCTTGGCTCAAGCAAAATTAGTAGACGATTTGCTCGATGTTTCACGTATTATCCGAGGACAATTGCGGCTAGAGAAGCATTCGCTGTCTTTGATCTCAGTGATTAAACAAGCTATTGAAACTGTAAGACCACAAGCTGAAGGTAAAAATATAAGTATTGAGTGTATGCTTGACGGGAGCGCGAGTTGTGTTTTTGGGGATGCTAGCCGCTTACAGCAAGTGGTGTGGAATTTGCTGACTAATGCAGTTAAGTTCACGCCTTCTGGAGGACGGGTGGAGGTTTGCCTAGAAGCGAGTGGTAGTGATGCGCTCCTGAAAATCAAAGATACGGGTATTGGTATTAACGCTGACTTTTTGCCTTATATCTTTGACCGCTTCCGTCAGGCAGACGCAAGTACAACCCGAAGCTATGGAGGGCTGGGCTTGGGCTTAACAATAGTCCGGCATTTAGTGGAAATGCATGGGGGAACAGTACAGGCCGATAGTCCGGGGCGATCGCTGGGAGCAACCTTTGCTGTGCGCTTACCTCTGATGAGCATCTCTTATATTTCTGAGGGTGCAGAATCAATCTCTGGAAACGATGAGAGTCAAATTTCACTCAACGGTTTACGAGTATTAGTTGTTGATGATGAAGCTGATGGACGTGAGCTTGTTGCCTTTATCTTGGAACAACATGGTGCTTTGGTGAGTGAAGCAGCATCAGTAGCCCAAGCCTTGTCAGTGCTAGAGTCAGGAATGCCACACATACTGATTTCGGATCTTGGTATGCCAGAGGAGGATGGCTACAGCTTTATTCGTAAAATCAGGGTTTTGCCAGTAGAAAAAGGGGGGAAAATGCCAGCGATCGCCTTGAGTGCTTATGCGAAAGAAGAAGACCGAAGGCGGGCGCTGCTGACAGGCTTTCAAATGTACTTATCCAAGCCATTTGATCCAGATGAGTTAATAGTCATGGTAGCAAATTTGTCAGGTCGTTTTCAGCAGACTTAACCCTTCAATTCATTTATGTTTATGTTAATTGTGCTTTGAATCGTAACTTGAGGTGCGGTTTGTTCAGCCAAAACATGGTTTACCCAGTTTAATCATTTATACTGTGTACATTGTTTCGTTTCCTAAAAATACGGTTGCAATTGCGATAAGCTCTCGCTTAAGCGCGACACAGAAAACAAGATTACTTCCTTTGCCACTCACAAAGTACAAATACAGTGATTCATGGCATCGTACTGGCTCTGACCTTTGACAAGCTGGGTATTGTCTGTGGTACTGTAACTGTATATCATCTAGGTGCAAACACAAAATAAGATACAATATTAATGTATTTTTAATAAGCAAGGTGTTAAATCCCTGCAAAGATAGTATTAAGATTTAGCTTTTGCGAGTTTAATTAGCATAAAAAGCTACTTGTTCTCAAGAAATGGCAAAGGAGAGTGTTATTAAGCGTATATTGGTTTGTGACGGCAGTAAGTTATGGGCTGTCACCTGAATCAAGCAATCAACAGTTTAATCTGATAGTGATTGATTATCCTACATTATTTTTGAGGTTTAAATTGATTTAAAGGTCAGCCCTCTCAACGCGAACAAATGAACTACTGACGCAACTAAAATTTAATTGTCTTAAAATTACACCCTACCCTTTAAGATTTAATGTGAATTGAATAATTTCAAGTTTAGAAAAAGTTTTGAAATTACTGATCTTCTACATTCAAGTTACCTTTGATTAACCTTTTTTGTAGAGCAACAACAACAGCTTGAGCGCGATCACGCACTTCTAATTTCTGCAAAATCGCATGAACATGAACCCTCACAGTCCCAGGTGTGATGTAAAGTGCCAGAGCAATTTCTTGATTAGTTTTTCCAGCTGCCAACAATGACAAAATTTCTTGTTCGCGTTGGGTTAGGGGGTTGGAAAGTTTTGAGATATTTTCTGAGTTAGGTTCGCCAAGATCGGATGCAAAAGTAGAACGAATTTCTTTGGTTGCAGTTTCATCCCACCAGGATGCCCCAGCAGCGACAGAACGAAGTGCCAGCACTAATTTTTCTGCTGCCACTCCTTTGAGACAGTAGCCTTGAGCGCCTGCTTCAATTAATCGGGCAATTAGAGATTTTTGGGAGTGGGAAGTCAAAACTAAAACTGGTAACTGAGGATTTTGCTGCTTAATTTGGCGACAGGCCTCTATTCCGCCAATTCCTGGCAATCCCACATCTAGTAGCACTACATCGAAAGATTTTTGGTTAATTAACTCAATAGCTGTTTCTCCATCTTCGGCCTCAGCAATAATCTCTAAGCCAGTTTCTTGTTGCAATCGCACGTACAAACCTAAACGAAAGAGTTCATCATCTTCTACTAAGAGAATTTTGATTGGGGTAGATGGCATCTCACACAGTAACAGAAGACTGAGATGGGTAAACGGGAAGTTTGAAAGCGAACATCGCACCAAAAGGTACTCTGTTCTCTGCCCAAATTATACCGCCGTGGGCTGCAATAATTTGCCGAGATAGGTAAAGCCCTAATCCAGAGCCTTTGGCTTGGCGTTGGCTATGTCCCTGGTAAAATCGTTCAAATAAATGGGAGAATTGTTCGGGTACAATACCTGCACCCGTATCCAAAATTTTCACTACTTGATAAGAAGCTTGCGGTTCTAATACTATTTCCACACGCTCACCACGCCGAGAATGATTGATAGCATTAACTAAAAGATTGGTAAAAACTCGTTGAAGTTGCAAAGCATCACCTTTAACCCATAGTGATCGCCGCCAATCAGAGTCACCATAGTTAAGTGAAAGATAAACGCGGCGGCTAGCTGCTAATTCCGAGAGAGTATTAGCAGCTTCTTCTGCCAAAATAGCCAAATCTATAGGTGCTAAGTTGAGTTTTAAGCCTTCTGTATCATTACGATAAATATCTAACAAAGTTTCTAGCAGTTGTAGGGAAGTTTGATGACTACGCGTCATTGTAGATAAAACTTTTTGCTGTGCCGATGAGACAGCACCAAATTTTTCTTGTTCAAAAGCTTTGAGAGTTTCAATTGCTCCCAGCAAAGGAGTTTTGAGATCGTGGGTAAGAGTAGAAGCAAAATCTTCACGCACTCTGGACAATTCCTCTTGAGCTTCTAGCTTGGCACGAGTCAGGGCGATCGCTTCTTCCGAACGGCGCAGGCGATCACTCAAAACACCTGTGACAATCAATGCGATGGCTGCGATCGCTCTACTGGCGATCGTAGAAGCCTTCATGACTTCACCACCTGGCATTACAAGATTCAGCATGGTTAGGCATACTGCAACGAAGGTAGCTTGAAAAGTACCACGCCTCCCTAACCAGGAGTTTGCTAACAAAATCGGCCCTGTGTAGAGATAGCCAAACACATATTCAGTAGGTGTAGAGTACTCCAGAATTAATGCAACTACAAATAGACCTGCAATTAGCAAAGATTTGCCTAAAGGCGATTCTTTATGAAGAAATTTAACTTTGAAATCTACCATTTAGGGCATGATGGTTAATTTTTTATTATTTTAACTAAAAATCATATTTACCTAAATAAACCATACCAGATTATTAACCAATTAATGAAGCGTTTACCTAAAAATAAACGTCCTAAACGCTTAATATATATTGCTCAATAAACACCATAAATAAAAAATGAACGCTGTTTTATACCCTTCTATTACTTGTTTTAGCTCATATAGTTAATTATATTAATTATTACCAAATAGAGAGCATTGTTCCTCTTGTTCTCTTACAATTGCAAAAATGCGTTATGGCATTAGGTTTAATAAGTGTAAAAATTCTGAGCAACATCTGCTATTGTGGCAAAGCTTTAACTAGCTTATCGTTGCCAGAAAGTTGCATAATTCTCGGCATTGTTAGAAATAATCAAGTCATCCTAGCAAGTGCTGAACCCATAATTTGGTATGGAGATTATATACTAGCTGTTGCTTTAAATTCAGCCTCAGTTCCCATGCTCAATTTTGTTCTTAACAAAAAGCATCCAGTTCACTATTTACCCAAAGAGTGTTTCATTAACAATTCGACAATATAAAAATGTATCAGGAGCTTTTTTAAATTCATGTTACAAGGATGGATACAAATTGCTTTGACATTACTGATAGTCATTGCAACTACTCCCTTACTAGGGAAATATATAGCTCGTGTTTTCATGGAAGAAAAAACACTCCTTGATGCAGTCATAAATCCCCTAGAAAAAGCTATTTATGTCTTTAGTGATATACGTCCCCAAGAAGAAATGACAGGTTGGCAGTATGCCAAAGCTGTACTGTATAGCAATCTCGTCATGGGGATTTTAGTTTATTTAATCTTGATGCTGCAAGGATGGTTGCCGCTAAATCCCACAAATTTAGGTGCGCCAAGTTGGGATTTAGCACTGCATACTGCGATTTCCTTTGTCACTAACACCAATCAACAGCATTATTCTGGTGAAACAACTTATACTTATGCCAGTCAAACTTTCGCCCTTGGGTTCTTGATGTTTACTTCAGCGGCGACTGGTTTAGCAGTAGGAATTGCCTTTATTCGTGGTTTAACTGGTAGACCATTAGGCAACTTTTACAGCGATTTGATTAAGTCAATCACGCGAATTTTGTTACCGATATCTGTGATTGGTGGCTTGTTATTAATCTTGGCGGGTGTGCCAGAAACTTTGGCAGGCCCAGCCACAGCAACCACCTTAGAAGGGGTAACTCAAGTAATTGCCCGTGGCCCGGTTGCCCACTTTGAAATTATTAAAGAACTAGGAGAAAACGGTGGTGGCTTCTTTGGAATCAACTCAGCCCATCCTTACGAAAATCCCAACGGCTTTACAAACTTATTAGAAATGTGGGCAATGATTTCTATTCCTACAGCACTTATTTACACTTACGGCATATTTGCTAACAACCGTAAACAAGCATGGCTAGTGTTTTGGATGGTCTTCGTCATCTTTGTCTTTTTAATAGGTGTTGCCGCAGTAGGCGAATTTCAAGGAAATCCCCTTGTTAACCCACTATTAGGAGAACAGCAACCCAATTTAGAAGGCAAAGAAGTACGATTTGGATGGGCACAAACAGCACTTTGGGCAGTCATGACCACAGCAACTATGTGTGGTGCTGTTAATGGTATGCACGATTCCTTAATGCCTCCAGGTGGATTTGCAACTCTTTTTAATATGTTTTTGCAAATTACTTGGGGAGGTCAAGGAACTGGCACAGCTTATCTATTTATCTATCTAATTTTGGCGGTGTTCCTGACTGGGTTAATGGTGGGACGGACACCAGAATTTTTAGGACGCAAAATCGAGAAGAAAGAAATTGTCCTAGCCAGCGTTGTCTTATTAGTTCACCCCTTTGCTATTCTCATTCCTTGGGCTATTACCTTCGGTTTTCCTGATACCCTTTCAGGTATTAGTAACCCAGGTTTTCATGGTGTTTCCCAGGTAGTTTACGAATACGCTTCCGCCGCAGCGAATAACGGTTCTGGCTTTGAAGGATTAAATGATAACACTCTGTGGTGGAACCTCAGCACTAGTGTCAGTATGTTGGCAGGGCGTTATATCGGAATTATTGCACTGTTACTTTTGGCGGATAGTATTTCCCGCAAGCAACCTGTTCCTATGACCACCGGCACTCTCAGAACTGACACTAGGCTCTTCACAGGAGTTACAAGCGGAGTAATTTTAATTCTTGGCGCTCTTACCTTCCTTCCTGCACTTGTTTTAGGCCCCATAGCAGAGGCATTTCTGATTGCCAGAGGTGGATGAAGAGAGCAGGGGGAGCAGGGGAGGCAGGGGGAGAATTTTGGAAGTTGCTAAATCATCCCGCAACGGGAGCAACGCGAAATATTCTCTTGTTTGCGCCTGTGCCTAATTTTTTTAAATTAATTAATCACCAATGACACCATCTACAAAACCGCGACAAGAACGCAAACATACAACCAAAGCGAAATCAGCCGGACTTTACAGGCGTGCATTTCAGCAAGCATTTGTCAAGCTGCATCCGCGTAATATGCTGAAAAATCCAGTGATGTTTGTAGTTTGGTTGGGTACGATCATCACAGCACTGGTAACAATTGCACCAAACTTATTTGGCCCAACACCTGGTGACAATCCCAGATTATTCAATGGTTTAATTACGCTGATTCTGTTCTTAACCGTTGTCTTTGCCAACTTTGCTGAAGCTGTAGCTGAAGGACGAGGCAAAGCTCAAGCAGATGCCTTGCGATCGGCAAAATCCGATGCTAAAGCCAAAAAACTCCTTGCTGATGGTTCCACCCAAGAGGTTAGTTCTACAGCCTTACGTCGTGGCGACCAAATCAAGGTAGTTGCTGGAGATATTATCCCTGCTGACGGAGAGGTGATTAAAGGTATTGCCTCTGTGGATGAATCTGCTATTACGGGAGAATCAGCACCAGTATTGAAAGAACCAGGGTCAGATATTGCTAGTTCCGTGACTGGAGGAACGCGTATCAACTCTGATGAACTGATAATTCGGGTCACTGCTGATCCAGGTCAAGGCTTTCTTGACCGCATGATCAGTTTAGTAGAAGGAGCTTCTCGCAGCAAAACACCTAATGAAATCGCCTTGACGGTTTTGTTGGCAGTTCTTACCCAGGTGTTCTTGGTTGTGATTGCCACTTTACCTACAGTGTCGGTGTACGTCAACTCACCTATTAGTATTGCCGTACTCATAGCCTTACTTGTGGCACTGATTCCTACCACTATTGGCGGATTATTAAGTGCTATTGGGATTGCTGGGATGGATAGAGTTGCCCAGTTTAATGTAATTGCGACTTCTGGACGGGCGGTTGAAGCCTGCGGGGATATCAACACCCTGATATTGGACAAAACAGGTACGATTACTTTGGGAAACCGTTTGGCGGAGGAATTTATTCCTGTTAACGGTCATTCTATGGAGAAGGTAGCAAAAGTTGCTCTAGAATCAAGCATATTTGATGAAACTCCAGAAGGAAAATCCATTGTCAAACTGGCAGAAAAATTAGGGGCAACATTAGATTTTGACCCCAAACAAGCAGAAGGCATCGAATTTTCTGCCAAAACGCGGATGAGTGGTACTGATTTACCCAACGAGGTGCAAATTCGTAAGGGTGCAGTGGACGCGATTAAAGGATTTGTGCGTTCACGAAGTGGTTCCGCAGGAACTTCGCGTAATGGAAAATTAACCCCTGAACTTGATACTACCTTTGAACGAATTTCTCGATTAGGTGGTACTCCATTAGCACTTTGCAAAAATGATGAAATCTTTGGTGTAGTTTATCTCAAAGACATCATTAAACCGGGTATTCGAGAACGTTTTGATCAAATGCGGCGAATGGGAATTAAAACCATTATGCTGACTGGAGATAACCGTATTACTGCATCTGTGATTGCCGAAGAAGCAGGAGTTGATGACTTTATTGCCGAGGCTACACCTGAAGACAAAATTGAGGTGATTCGGACAGAACAAGCCCAAGGAAAACTCGTAGCCATGACTGGAGATGGTACTAATGATGCCCCAGCTTTAGCTCAAGCAAATGTAGGTGTGGCAATGAATACAGGTACTCAAGCGGCAAAGGAGGCTGCTAATATGGTAGACCTTGATTCTGATCCTACTAAGTTAATTGATATCGTCACGATTGGTAAACAATTACTGATTACTCGTGGCGCACTCACCACTTTTTCTCTTGCTAACGATATTGCTAAGTATTTTGCCATTCTTCCGGCAATATTTGCGGGTATTGGTGTTGGCACTCTCAATATTATGGATTTGGCAAGTACCCAATCTGCGGTTTTATCAGCTTTGATTTATAACGCCTTAGTGATTCCAGCGCTTATTCCATTAGCACTGACTGGGGTTAAATTTCGACCATTAACCGCAGATCAACTTTTACAACGCAATATCTTTATCTATGGACTTGGTGGCGTTTTAATTCCCTTCATTGCCATCAAAATAATTGATGTTTTGATTGTATCCATAGGTCTAGCTTAATCCAAAATTCTGCATTCCAATTCACTATTTTAATTATGAACAATGTATTTCACTTTATTGGCGAAAAAACAAATCGCATTCCTTTATTCCTATTTTTACTGCTTTGCTTGAATGTACTTCTAGCACCAGCAGTACAAGCCGCAACACCGTTCGCAATATCACGTTCTGCATCTTATACTATTGCCCTTTTAGGACTCATAACTTTGAGTGTGAGCATTTATCTATTTGTAGTCATTTTTCAACCGGAGAAATTCTAATGGGCCAACTCAATAAAGCTGTTCGTTCCACTTTAGCTTTGTGGTTACTAACAGCCTTCCTCTATCCTTTATTCATGCTACTTTGCGGACAGATAGCATTTTCCTTTCAGGCTAACGGCAGCTTAATTACTAATAGTCAAGGTACAGTTGTAGGCTCTGCCTTAATTGGTCAACCTTTTAATAGCGATCGCTATTTCTGGAGCCGTCCCAGCACTGTAAAATACAGCATAGCCCCAGAAGTTGCCACAACTGGGGTGTCAGGAGCTAGCAACCTCGCACCCAGCAATCCTGAACTCCTCAAACGTATTCAAGTGGAAGTAGCACGGCTGAAACAAGCCAATATACAACCAAATGCTGATTTAGTTTATACTTCCGGCTCCGGTTTAGATCCTCACATCAGTATTGCAGCAGCCCAAACACAGGTGCGGCGTATCGCCAGCGCCCGTAATCTGAATCCAGCCCAAATTCAAACTCTAGTATCTCAAAACATCGATGGCAGATTCCTGGGAATTTTTGGTGAACCTGGAATCAATGTTTTGCAGCTAAATATGGCTTTGGATGCTTTACAGCCTGCAAGTTAACTTCTTGAGGGAGTCAATCAAAAAAGCGATTAATTACTCTGATTACAGTCCCAATAAACGATTAACTCAAAAAAAGTAACTCTCTCATTTTCTCCCAGCTTTCTAAATTAACTATTGTCAATTTACCTAATATCTTGTTAATGATTCATTCTCATACCCCATCTCCCGATAGTTCTTATATTCGTCCTCACCGACGCGGGAAACATAAGATTTTTATTGGTATGGCTCCCGGTGTCGGCAAAACTTACAAAATGCTGGAAGAAGCACATCAACTCAAACAAGATGGAATTGATGTAGTTATCGGTATCGTAGAAACTCATGGACGCAAAGATACGGCAATGAAAGCTGCTGGAATAGAGGTAGTTTCTCAAAAAGCCTGCATCCATCAGAACGTCACTCTACAGGAAATGGATACAGACGCAATTTTGCAACGCTCTCCCCAACTGGTTCTAGTGGATGAACTTGCTCATACTAACGTTCCTGGTTCTCAACGAGAAAAGCGCTATCAGAACGTGGAAGTAATTTTGTCTGCTGGAATTGATGTTTATTCCACTGTCAATATTCAGCATTTAGAAAGTTTAAATGACCTAGTGGCAAGAATTACAGGTGTGGTGGTGCGAGAGCGTATTCCTGATTATGTACTTGATGAAGCTGATGCTGTGGTTGTCATTGATGTTACTCCAGAAACTCTAGAAGAGCGCTTACAAGAAGGAAAAATTTATGCTCCTGAAAAAATCGAGCAATCCCTGAAAAACTTCTTTCAGCGTCGTAATCTTATTGCTTTAAGGGAACTAGCATTAAGAGAAGTAGCAGATACAGTTGAGGAAGAAGGAAACACTTCCAGCTTAGTAGGACAAACTTGCAATGTTCACGAACGAGTTTTAGTATGTGTATCTACTTACCCTGATTCCGCGCAGTTGCTACGTCGAGGCGCACGCATTGCCAATTATATGAATGCGCGATTGTATACTGTGTTCGTAGCACATCCCGAACGTTTCCTCACCAAAGAAGAAAGTTTACATATCGATATATGCGAAAAATTATGTCGAGAGTTTAGTGGCGAATTTTTACACTTCAAGAGCCAAAATATCGCCAAGAAAATTGCTCAAGTTGCAATAGATTGTCACATTACTCAAATTATCATTGGTGAGAGCCAGCAGTCTTCATGGAGACGATGGCTCAAAGGTTCCTTCACACAAAGATTGATGGAGCTAATTAGGCATCAAAAAATAGACTTACATATTATCGCTACCGAGAAATGAGTGTAAGGATTCAGGTCTAATATGGCGGAAGCAGAGACGGGCGAGACTGGTAATTAAGACAATCAGCCAGTAGTGCCTGTACAAAGAAATCAATCACAGACCGACCTTGACGGCGACAAGTCTGTACCA
>JAESFO010000467.1_pt1 | contig 34275 bp, 35 predicted proteins | sample 9269421 | NCBI WGS metagenome assembly JAESFO01 (sample SAMN14502839, study PRJNA617101) | algae metagenome | isolation source: Nostoc desertorum CM1-VF14 and co-occurring heterotrophs from rocky... | place: USA: Clark Mountains, San Bernardino, California | collected 2000-06-05 | reverse complement strand
ACGGAGGTAGTGTGACCACAAAAGTATATTCAGCTAAGTATCGCCACCTGAAACAGATTTATCAGCGCGAGATGGGTAAAGAAATTTCAGATATCACTTGGTATCGAGTAGTAGCTTTTCTTAAACAGCGTTTTAACTTAGATGTAGAATCAGCTTCGGCTCAAAAAATAGTTGAGACATTTGCAGGAATTCGGCGGCGTTACGGTGCGCTAACCCCTGCAAGCAAAGGATTTAATGAGCGCTGGCAAGTTTTCAAACACTTCTATGAGTTAGACGCTAGTTACAACGGCAAGAGTTTTTTAGTTGCGCTGGCAGACTATCTAAAAATCAATCTTGACGATGTACCACGCAGCACTCGTTACTACTGGTTTAGTCAAGCCGGACTATCTTTCAGCGCTGAAAATATTTACCACTGCAAGGATTTAGCCCTTGTTGCGTTTATTGCTGCTAAATGGGCAATCAACAGACGACCGCAAACGATGAAATCCGCGACCATCTCAGTTTTAACACTAGCCATCTAAGGAGCAATCATCATGTCTGACAAGTTCACTAACAATGTCCGCGCTCGTTTGTACAAACAGGGTTATCAAGGATTTACCAAGGACGATTATACATCTGCCGCGATCGCTGTTGAGTGCGATGACCTTGACAATCCCACCAAAGACCAATTGAGCCAAGCAGTTGACTATCTCAGAGAAAAAGCAAGCAACCGATTATCTGTAACTGATGAACCCGTTGAAGAAACTTTTCTAGTAGGGGCAGATGATGGAGAGCCTGAAGTTGAATCTAATCAGCTTACAGTCGCCGAACCAGAGAATCAAATTGTGCTGACAGACCTTGAAAAACAAGCCCTTGTAAGAGATATTGCACAGGGGGCAGGGATTGAACTCAAAGCCGCGGATGTGAAACAGATTACAGTGTCTATTGCTTCGACCTTCGCATCTAGAAAAGAGTTAAACGAGGCGATTTTTAACGCCCTCGTCCACTTTGCAAGAGAATTCAAGAATCAAGAAGTATCAAAAATACGACGCAAAGCCGACGAAATCAGGCAGACACTGGCAGAGATGGATGATGTTGCAGGCAGCGAACTGACCCAAATCAAACAAGCGATGGAGGCGACCGCCCTGGACTACAAAAGCCAGTTTGCAGACCTCGCGTTATCTTTCGCCGGAATCATCGATTAAGCCAGTCGGCAAACTCACTTACAAACATTTGTTGATTGGGCTTGTGGGGATACCGTTGCTCATTGCACTGCTGGCCCCCCTGTCTCAATGGTTTATGACGGAATGTTGCACATACAGGAGTCAAAAACGTGAAGCATATCAAGAATATCGTTGGTAAACACGGTAAAAAGCTCAAGGCAAGGGCTGAGAAATTAGGCGTTGCAGACAGCTTAATCATGGGTTGCATTAATGGTGACGATGCAGCATTGACCAAAGTAGGGGAAATGGGTAACGAGGGCGAACGCATCTTAACCATCATGCCCTACATCACAGATAACCTGTCAGCGTTCATCAAAGGCACTGAGGAATATAACAAAGGACTTACAGAGATTTACAAGCAAGCTGGCGCGTCTGGTATTGCCATTGATAAAGCCAGCGCTGATTTAACGATCGCAAATTTAAAGTACGGTCATGAGCGCTCAGAAATCGGATTGAAGCTGGCCAGCGACCGCACACTAGAGAATCAGCGCTACAGAGAAAGCATCGACCTAGTTAAGCTCAAGGCTTACATCGACTACCATATCAGCAAAGTTGACCATCTGGCGGCTGCTAAATCGCAGTTAGCGCGACCTGTAAAGGCACAGCTAGACGCTGATAGGACTTATGAAGCGGAAAAGGCAAAACATCTATTGACTTATGGCGAAGGTTCAGACCTTGATTTAGTACCTCGTAAGTCATTTACAACTAACAAATTAGTGCAAGCATTCCGCACTGCTGTTTCTACGATTTTCGAGTAATCAGCATAGCCTGCATCCCCTACTCGCGTTACCGCTCAGTAGGGGAAATCAAAATTTGTCATTAGAACAATGTTAGATGAACTTAACACCTCACTGCAAGACGGGGACACCGAAAAATCACTTGACTATCAAGATTATCCTGATACCGCGTTTACCCAGGATGAACAAGAAGCTATTAGAAGATTCAAAGCGAAGGAAATTGAGAAGCTTAATCGTAGTCGCGCTGTTCTCAAAGGTATTGAGTCTTGCGGCTGGGGTGTTACTTCCTATTGCTTGGCTAAGTATTTAGTAATAGCTACAGGCTCGGCGGGGCTATTGCCTGCGGTCGCTATTGTGTTGGGAATTAATCAAATAGTCAATCGTGATTTATTGGAGTTCACCGTAAATAAGTCTCCTGAAGGATGGGTTTTTACGGACATGGACAAGGCGATAAAATTTCTCTTTCAAACAATATTCGGATGCTTCATTTTGTGGACTGCTATCGGTGATTTCTACACCACAATGCAGAACTCACACAAGACTTATGACAACATCAAAGCGACTGTAGAAGATTTTAACCGTCTGCCAGAATCAGACAAAACTATTGTGTTTGTGGTGGGTGCATTAGTGGCAGGTGGTGTTGTTTACGGCATCCACAAATCCAAGTCATGAAGGCTCAATCACTACTAAAAATTGGTGCTGTCACAGCTTTACTTCTGGGGCTAGCAAGCGCTTATTACTACGGGCAGACACCGCACCCTTATCAGTTTACTGAAGTGCGATTTTGTCCTACTACCGCGAATAAACGGACAATGAAGTACTTTGGCAAACCCACACAATCACAATCAACACTTGATAATAAATACTGCCGTTTCAAGTACAGATTGCTCACAGAAGTATGGAAGTCACGACAGTTTAATGATGTTGTGTCTCTCCCTGACGGTGCTTTCATTACTAGGGATTTGGCTCCATCAGATAATCCTAGTCTGTGGTTATTAGTCGCGCCTGCTTTTGTCTGGATGGGTTATTACTGCTGGGCTGCCAAAGATGAGATTGACAACGAATCAAGTTTTCAACGTCTGGAAGGTTTCAAAACATCCATTAAGCGCCAAGGTTTAATTACCAGGACTGAGCGAGACTTACAATCACATGAATCAGAGCGCATTAAAGACAAGCATAAAAAGGACATTGATAGACGTGCCGATAATCAGCTAGTCCAAGAACGCTATATCTCTCTAGAGGAGTTACAGCAACAGTATCAGCGTCAGTCCGAGCTTGAAGATTTACAGTTTAGCAACACGGTTAAACAGTTCGCGGTCGCTGATTCTGTAGCTGATAAATCCATTGCTGAAAACAGAAGAGACAAGCGCAAGGCGGACGCAGAAAACATCAATCCCAGTAGTGAAAAAGTATCGGCTCCACAAGGCACGACCGCCCAAGAATTAGTTCAACTATTGAAAAATCATGAGGGTGGCTGGCTATGGGATGTCATCGAGTCTACAAAACCAGTTTGGGTGTTGGGAGGTCAAGGCAGTGGTAAAAGCAGTTTTGCTGCATCAATTGTTATGTGTAGGAAGGCGATTTTTGATTGGAATATTACATCAATCGTTGACGCTCATGGACATAAAAACAGAGCCAAAGCTTGGAAGTTGTTGATACCTTTAGAACCAGAATTAATCGGCGAACGTAACGATTATTTAGCTATTGGTGAGGCAATGGATGAAGCTGTTCAACGTTGGAGTGACCGCACAGAAAACGACAGACCCATTCAAACACTTTGGGATGAATTGACACAGCTTTCTCTGCAAGATGATTGTAAAGAATCAGTCAAAAAATTTGTGAGACATTCACTTACTGACGTTCGCAAGGCTGCCGAATATCTAGTTTGTATTTCTCATGCTTTTACTAATGCCGCCAGTGGCAATGCTGAGGGTTTTAATGATTTAAGGCAAAGCGAAACTATCCAAATCAAGCGCAAGTCAAAGAACGGTCGCGTACCTCTAAACCATGCTGAAATTAGTGGTCTTTATGATGACGACGGAAATCTGATTGAATCGAAGCGCGTCACAGTTCCAGACTGGTTTTATCCTGATAGCTTGCTCAGATTTCTTAGCGCTCGTTAGAGAAATCTTTCTCGTGAGTCACAAAACCGGAAAAGTTTGTCGATTAGTCGATTAAAAATAGTGAGGGATTTATATTTATGCACCCAATAGAATTTAAGAAAAAGTGGCAGTTAACTTATAACGAGCTAGCACTCGTCTTAGGTTACGAAAATGATTTCACTGTCCGTTGTTGGGGGATAAATGGAGGACACAGGCGCAACCCTCAAAAAGTTGTTTATGTCGCTTGTCGCCTTCTAGATGAAAAATGGTCATCTGAGGGGAAACAAATAGATTCTTACCTTTGATAATTTATATCCGCGTGTCTGCTAATTAATTACTTGAAATAGATGAATACTATGCACCCAATAGAATTTAAGAAAAAATGGCAGTTAACTTACGACGAGCTTGCACTTGTTTTAGGTTATCAAGGTGATTATACTGTTCGTTCCTGGAATATGATTGGAAGACATAAGCGCAACCCTCAAAAAGTTGTTTATGTCGCTTGTAGACTTCTCGATGAGAAGTGGTCAACTCAAGGTAAACAAGTGAATTCTTACCTTTGACTTGCTTTTTGGGCAATGTTCAAGAACTGGGGTAGAGCGGGTGGCGTAGCGGAGTGTCGGGGGCGGGCTGCCCAGTTGCGGGCCACTTCACGATAAACTTCCTGCCCGTCCCCGACACCACCCGCTCTAAACGAAGTGTCCCCAGTTCGTCGGGGCCTCACGAGTTGATTCGGTTGAAGCAATTTTGATATCAGTTAAATAAATCTTTCCTGAGTTTTAAGATTAATTTTGAAATCGGATACATTATTGGACTTAACCATAAATAGGAGATGACCTCTCATTTTCGTTTCTTCTTTTATTGGCACTCCACTAAACAAACAGGGAAACTCGTGTGCTGCATCACAATTTTTCGCTAATTCAAGTGCTATTGGTTTCACTGAATTTGTATTGACAAATAATGCAGAATCTCTCTGTGCCTTTTCCAGTTCTGGGATAGTATACCAGTTGAAAATAATATCGTCTGCCTCAGTAGCATCGTATAGTCCTACTAGTCTTCTATATTTTTTATCCATAAAATTCAGCAATCCCTTACCTTGTTCATGCTGTCTTCTGATGCCAAGGTTAATAATATTCCTTTGCGTCGCCATTTCATAAGCGAATTTTAAATTAGTCTGCTCATCACCTATAGAGTCAATTTTATTTTCTATCAAAATATCAGCACCATGTCCTGATTCATCTTGCATTCGACCACAAAACAAAATAATTTCTCCGCTCAAAACTTTTGAGATAATTTCTTGATGTGATGAATTTTCAAGACTTACATTTGGTTTCGCAAATCCTTTGTAAGGATTGTAGACATATCGTTTATTTTTACCTTTACCAATCTTCATTTTGAACTGTCCCTTGGATGATCTAGTCGCTCATTACTTACTTTTAGCTTAATCGGGCAGTACATAGTTTTACAGGTGGAGAGAAAAATGAGTGATTAGCGATTACCAAGTCTTGCGTGCAATCGCCCCGACTGTGATTGCTAGTAGATAAATTGCTAATCCTCAGTACCAAGGTGTATGCTGTTACACAAACTGTCTGCCAGTCTGACCGATGACTATGACCAAACTAGACCGGGTATCAGGACTATATCGCTATAATTCCGCACCCCGGCCACGGTGATGCCAATTGCTCCCCAGTGTGTCATGTCCACGAAAAATTAGGGTTTTGGGTCGCTTAGGCGGTCAAATTGACATTAGCTAGCTTTCCGAGGATTTAATTTTTTATGTTAAAATCGGCAAAAAAATTTAGTAATTTTTTAATTTCAAATGGAAGAATTTGGGGTGAAATGAGCAACCGTGCAGAAAGTTATGCTAAGGAATTGGTGAGCCGTTTTCAATATCCCGATCGCCAGGGATAAACCTGTACCAATAGCGTCTTATAGAGAAGGTAGAATGATGAGAACAGTTTTTGCTAGTCTTCGCTAAATGTTTACAAAAACTGCTGTGATTCTTCCACTAGTTTTTCGCTGTCCTTCCACATGGTAATGCTGCTATCACGGTAGATTTTGGCGATGAATGGGGCAGGATGTTTACGAACGAATTCTTGCATTGGGATGATCGCTTTTAGAAAGATTGAAGCCATCTCTTCTCCTGATACACTTTGGGAAGCAAATATAAACATCTTGACCTGAGCGCGTGCAACGGCAATCCTTTCTATTAAGTTGTTGCTAATTCTGCCATCTTTGGTCAAAACAACCCAGCCTCTTTTGCCAATCTCTGGCAACCAGTTTACGTCTTGAGCGCCTTTTTCAAAGTGTTCATCATGAATTTCAATAGTGATACCTGCACCGCGAAGTGTTTGTACAATACGCTTATTACCTAGACATCTATCTATGAAAAACGTAATCGATTGAGGCTGGGTCATGCAACAGCAGGTAGTTCACACCGGATAGCTTCTTCAATCATAAGCCGATCGCAGTCGTAATCATAAGCAAGTTCGTCAATTGAATCACCTGCTTGATAGCGCTCTGCCAAGACGCTGGTAGCAATCCCTGTTCCAACGATGACAAGGCGACCAAAGGCGATACGAGGATCGATGACGACAACGCGAGGGTTGTCTTCCTCGTGAGAGCGGGTAAAGGGGTAAAGCTTAATTGCAAGTCCTGTATCGTCTGGTTCAATTCGTTCAAGGTGAGCAGCAAAAGCTTCTTTTAGCTCCGTTTGTACCTTTTTAGAGGCATTAATCAAAGAGCCATATCGCTCAATGAACAGGTCAACACCATCGGTAAGAAAACGTTCACGAGCAAGCGGGTGAGATGCTTGAAATTGTTCATCAATAAAATCAAGAGCGGTTCGCACATTGCCTAAATCAATTTGATGGTGTTTGCGAATTGCTCTTAGAACATGAACCTCAACTAAATTGGTGAATGAGAGAAGTCGTGGTTTAAGATCACGAATTGGAATTAGGGGTCTAAAGAAGCTGGAACCGTTTGAGATTGGATAGTGTCTCCCAATCGTCCAAGATCGAACAGTGCCGACTGGAATACGCAAGTAACGGGCAGCATCGCTAATGGAGTAGGTGGGAATGTCTCTAGGGTCAGTTTCTCCGTAAAGCTCGGTCATAAGCGTGCCTACCAGAGATGTTTATTTCTATTATTGAGTAAATTTAAGTGATATTCAATATATCACCATTTAATAAAGCTACTGTAGAGCGACTATATTGCTGTTGTAGGTCTAGGTAGAGCCACTAATTATGGTTATCCGCCTATTCAATCGCTCTTGGCTTTGCCTACTTTATTGGATACTTAAGTGTCCAAGCAAAGAGGGGTAAAAGTAGCGAGCCTGTCATGAACCGCCACGCAACGCCTGAAAGCCTTGTTACGCAGGAGTTACAGAAATAAAATAGCTCTTTCACCCGAAATTTTCAGAAAAAGCTTGTTTTTGCAGTATTAATTGACCTTTAGGTTAATTGGTACAGTTTTTTGTACGGCACAACAAGGATTTGAAGCTCCTAAATTTCAAAGGCTTCAACTGGTACAGATATCCAGGATGTTAAAAATAGGTCATCAAGTCCTTAGCGTAAGTTTCTGAATGGATGCTCATTTCACCCCGTAAAAAGCGCTGTCGAAAGTGGGCAATTGTGTCATGATCTGGGTGTAGATTACCTGCCAAAAAGCGAAACGGGATAGATTCGTAAGTAGCTCTATAGTACTTTCCCCTTACGGAAGTAAGCAATTAACGCATGAAAAGACCGCTTAAAGTTTTATGTATAAAAATTCTGCTGACTTGGGTATTTGCATATCCCTCAATTCAGTTTTTGCTAGCGATTAATAACATTTACTTAGAAGATAACGTAAAGCAATACATATACCTAGCTCTGACCATAGCTATAATAATAGGTTTAATCATAGAATACAAAGTTAAAAATGTAGAGAAGTAACTAAAGTTGGCTTGTATGATATCAATCGTGATATCAATGCCCCACAAAGAGCGATGGCGTACCCGCCCGCTGGAAGCGATCGCTCAGAAACTAGTAGATACTGATGTACATAATGGTAGTCCCAAAGCAACAGGCTGTGGAAAGCACCAAAATCTGTCGCTCACAGTTGATATGACTCACTGATCGCAACCATCTATCAACCAGGGGTGGGGTATAGAAGCATGTATAGTGGTGGCTGTGGAATTCTACCCGAAAATTGGGCATAGAGTTTGAATCCCACACTAGTTGGGGTTTTTTGCATTAACCCCCGAAAAGGGGGATTCTAGAATTTGTTGTTGAATGGTACTTCACTCTTTTGATTAGTACGCGATCGGTGAAAGCTAGTCAGGGTGAAGAATATCACTATTTCTTAGACGATCTAAGAATGGTATTTTGAGACATGTAAAGAGACATAATTCAGACTTGTCTCAAATTGTACACTTTCTGAGACGGGGTTTAGCCAAGAATCTTATCTGGCAAGAGTTATAGGGTGATAGCGTCAAAACTCACTTTTCATAATCCCCCTTTTCGAGGGTTTATCCCAAAAACTCCTAGTTGAATTTTGTCGGATTTAGCTTGCCTACTGTCCCTCCTGCCTGGGGTAATGGGAAGAGACCAGGGATGGTTTTGGGAGAGCAAAGATTCTCTCGCCAGAAGAAATTCAACTAGTTGTGTTAAATCAAGGTTCAGTTAAAAGTTCGTTGGTAGATTAATATTGCTCGGTGTAGCAGTAACTGTGCTATTAAAAGGGAAAGGAATAGTTCCAGGCGCTACATCTAAGGTAATAGTCAAAGAATCTAGCACAGAAGAAAGCCCTAAGCTTAAATCTGCAAATAATGAATTGGTTAGATTGCCGTTTACTCTTTCAAAAGAGTTATTAGGCTCTGAATAATTCGTCAGAAAATCAGTGATTTTATTAGCAATAAGTGTAACATCCTTAAAACCACTATTATTAATTCCATCAACATAATCTAAGCTGACAGCAACATCAGTAATACTGGTTCCATCAATTGGAAGTAAAATGTCTTCTAATTGAAACGAAACAATATCATTAACTTGACCACTGGCAGTGCGCGTAGTTGTGCTGTCAAACTCAAAAGGAATAATTTTAGGAGATACATCCAGTTCAACACTTAAAGAGTCCAACAAAGAGCCAAGTTCTAAATTTGAGCTAGTAAATAGTTTTTCGGTGAGATTACGATTAATGACTTCCAAAAAATCATTGGGGTTATTTGGATAATTAGTTAGGTAATCTTTGACGTTATTAGCAATAGCTATAACATCCGCGAATAGAGCAGGGTCAAGTCCATTAGTATAATCTAAGTTAACAGTGACATCAGCAACCTCACTATTCTCAACTTGAAGCTGGATATTTTCTAGCTTTAGTGAAACAATATCCTGAGCTTCACTATTGCTAGTACGAGTAGTAATGGTGTTAAATTCAAAAGGAATAGTTCCAGGTTCGACATCTAATTTTACAGTTAAAGAATCTAGAACAGAAGAAAGTTCTTGATCATAATCATCTAAAAGTGCATCAGCTAGATTACTGTTTATAACTTCAAAAGAATCATCAGGATTTGAATAATTAGTTAGGAAATTCTCGATATAAGTAGCAATGGGAATGACATCTTTGAATTCACTTGACTCAATTCCATCAATAAAATCAAAGCTGACCTTAACATTAGTAACACTACTACCTCTTACAGGAAGGAGAATGTCTTCTAACTCAAACGATACAATATCGTTAATATCCCCACTTGGTGTACGAGTATTTGTAGTGTTAAATTCAAAAGGAATAATCTTTGGTGATACATCCAAATTAATACTTAATGATTCCAAAATAGGAGAAAGTTTTAATTTGGGAGCGGCTAGTAGCTGTTCAGTTAAATCCCGATTTAAAACTTCATATAATCCACTAGGAATGGGATAATTTAGTAAGAAGTCTTTGGTGAAGTTAGCAATAGCTATGACATCTTTGAATTGGTTTGGTTTGAGATCATTAATATAATCTAAGGTGACTGTAACATCAGTAACAATTCCACCATCGAGAGGAGAAAAAATATCTTCTAATGTAACAGAAACTAGGTGAGATTGCTGTGGAAGTTTACGAGTACAAGAACGAGTATGATCTGACATATATTTGTTTTTACTAACAACTTTTAGTGAATCTACTCAAGACTTTAAAATACCTTAATTATGACTACACAGACAATATTTTTTCCTTTAAGAGTGAATATAGCAATATGACTAAGGGCTTGAGTACTGACCCTAGAACTAAACTAAAACGGCAAAACTAACTGGAGAGGTGAGACTAAAGGCTTAATTACGTATGCGTCTTAGAAAATATCAAACGAGTTTACTATGCTTCCAACCTACCTCTAGCAAGTTTTACCGCTCTAGATAATTTCGAGTAACTCTGCATAGCCCCAAGAACCACCACAATCTTCAGGAGGACAAGCACGTTTCCCAGTGATGCATACAGGATAATTTGTATCAGGAGTTGATGGTAGTTCTTTTTCTACCAAAAGCTAGTCATATAGAAATTTTTAACGCTCTGTTGGTTTCTGTGTCACCGGGGCAGTTGCAATACTGTTCGGTTAAGTCTTACGTCTTTCTTGCCAATCGACATAGAAAAAGAGAATTGCAAGCATTATATAGCCAATAGCCCAAGGCGTGCCAGTTCCCCAGCCGAAATTAACAACTGTATCTGCAACAGTCCAACGATAACTGTGCATTAACCCAACCCAGGAAATGACAGCAGCGCTCACAGACCAATAGGCAGCTTGGCGAAACTTGCGCTCAATAATGTAAACTGTGATGCCAGCTAAAATCATGGCAGAAAAAATAAATCCTTGCTCAAGAGCAAAAGCCCCATCAATATACGTATCGCTCAACTTAAACTGCTCAATCAAAGTTGGTGTCAAAGGTTTTTCCGGCGTGCCCAAGCCTGCTGCCCGAAGTGCATTTTTAGCAATTAGCGCACCCCAACCAGCAATGCCGGGTAATAGACCAATAACCACAGCAGGTGCATGGTTTGACGGGGTGGCTGTAAAGCTTTGAGCGACAATCACAATTCCAATCCATAATACAATTGCCATCCCGGCTTGGCTAGACTGTGCAAAATTGGGAGTTTTGTACGTTAAGAAATCAGATCAATCGCCAAAAGCCTTGCCATTAAAGATTTTTGGCGTTCAACTCTCAAGGAATTTTTTAACGCTCATTAGTCTTAAATACAAAAAATTTCATTCGGATGACACTTTCTGAAACTATTGATAGTTAAGGGTTTCAACTTTTTGAGGTTTTCTTAGCGTACAAATTTCCCAATTTTGCACAGTCTAGCCCATTTCACCCCTTTCCAAAGTGCCTGAATCTGGTTGTAAACATCTTCTGGGTCATTAACTTACTGTTTTAGCTAAAAATACGTAATTACCCGGAGATTAAATCGAAATAAAATTTGGTAGTATGAAATTATACAGATAAGTTCCGAAAAATTGAGTCAAGGCTATTTGATTTTGCCTTTAATCTTACATGATATCACCGAGTGCAAGCAGGCAAAGCTGCTTTTAGATACCAGCCGTGTTTCGAGTTTATTCGTTGTGTAGCGTGGATCTGGGTAATTATGACGGGTGGTATCTTTTTTTTGTGGTCTCCCCTTAGAACGTCTCAATATGGAGCTTGAACGCCAAGTACAAGAGCGAATAGCTCAGTTGCAGCAAGCACTGGACTTTGAAGTAAGACTCAAAGGGATCACTGATCAAATTCGCAACAGTCTGGACGAAAGCCAGATATTGCAAGTGGTTGTGCAGGAATTAACCCTGATGCTAGGTACAATCTGCTGCCATACAGCTTCCTATAACCTCGAATCTGCCACTTCCACTGTACGTTATCAGTACACAACCTCTGAATATGAAACTATTGCCTCGTCACTTTCATCTGTTGGTCAGGTAGTTTTCATGAACGCTTTCCCTGAAGTGTACCGTCAGCTTCTGCAAGGTGAGCATTTCCAATTCTGTGAAATAGATGTCAGCGCGGTTCGCAAGCCGTTGACAATTTTGGCTTGCCCGATTATTGATAATCAAGCCATTTTAGGAGACCTCTGGCTATTCAAACAGGAAACGGATGCCTTTAATGAGCTAGAAATCGGGCTGGTGCAACAGGTCGCAAATCAATGTGCTTTTGCTATTCGTCAAGCCCGTTTTTATCAGGCATCTCAACAGCAAATTGAGGAACTTGAACGATTAAATCATCTCAAAGATGATTTCGTAAGTACAGTTTCACATGAGTTACGCACACCCATGACTAACATGAGAATGGCGATTGAGATGTTAGAAGCTATTTTGAAACAATCACAGACACTTGAACCTAAACACAGTAGTGCCACTCGCTATCTGCGAATTTTACGAGATGAGTGCCAGCGAGAAATGAGTCTGATTAATGACCTGCTGGATTTAACTCGTCTTGATATCAACACCGAACCATTAGTGCTGACCACCAACAATCTTAGTACATGGATTCTTCAGATTCTTGAACCTTTTGAAGAACGATTTCTTACTCAGCAGCAACAACTGCACATAGATATTCCGACTGAAATACCTGCCTTAACTACTGATTTCTTCCAATTAGAGGGTATTCTAGTGGAGCTACTCAACAATGCCTACAAATATACTCCTGCCAACGAAACTATAGCAGTATTGCTATGTGCCACACCGTCAGTTTTGCGATTAAGCGTGAGCAATTCTGGTGTAGAAATTTCGACAGATGAACTTTCTCATATCTTCGATAAATTCTACCGCATTCCCAGTCATAACCCTTGGAAGCATAAAGGAACAGGATTGGGGTTGGCATTGCTTCATAAGCGAGTGGAACAACTCCAAAGCACCATTATTGTGTCTAGCGAGCAGAAGTGGATCACCTTTACACTGCAAATTCCTTGGAGCATACAGCAGGATTAAACGGTTTAATAGTACCCTCAATAGACTCGTAGCTAATGAAACAAGTATTAGAAAACCTTTCCGAAAGGAAATGTTAGAAACAGCAGTGCCGTTGTAGATCGCAGATGGCTATTAAAACGGCTCAGACCATCGCTTCACTAAAACCTCTCCAGAACTTCTATCAGGGCTAACGTGCAGATATTTACTCGTAGTATCCAAACTTGTATGCCCCAAAGTAGCCTGAACCAAATGCACCGGAACACCTTCATCTAATGCGTGGGTAGCATGACTGTGCCTAAGCCAGTGCGCTGAAACATTCATGGCATTCTCTAATTCTGCTGCTGCCGCCCTCTTCACCACTCGGTCAATACCAAATAAACGCTTGACAATAAAGGCGTAAGTGCCACCGAGACTTTGACACTTACACCAGGATCTTGCACTAGGATATATTGAGCTATATCCTATTTCCATTAGGGTTGTAGATGCACGCAGATAACTAACTTTAATGAATGTAGTTTTGCTCACGATTGCTAATCAGGACAACCGTGTTTTTGCGGCATTTAGCAATTGGAGAAATCAAAGTAACAGTATAATTACTGTACGTTCGCTCATTTTGTCAGGGTGAGAGGTAAGGTCCGAACCCGTAATAAAAGGGAGCAACGCGATTTTCTGAAGTCGGATAAAAAACGAGCGATACCTGCGGTGTTCTCGTTGCCATCGCTAAAATAGGCTAGACTGTGCAAAATTGGGAAATTGTACGCTAAGAAAACCTCAAAAAGTTGAAACCCTTAACTATCAATAGTTTCAGAGAGTGTCATCCGAATGAAATTTTTTGTATTTAAGACTAATGAGCGTTAAAAAATTCCTTGAGAGTTGAACGCCAAAAATCTTTAATGGCAAGGCTTTTGGCGATTGTTCTGATTTCTTAGCGTACAAAACTCCCAATTTGGCACAGTCTAGCCTAAATCGCTTCTAAGGGCAAAATAACAGGGATTTCGGGTGGGAGGTTGTAACGGATTTTAGGAAGGATTGGGAGGGTTGGGAAGGGTTGGGGAAGGTTGGGGGTCTTCGTTAATAAAATCGTCTTCTGGTGGTGCAGTGAATAACCCGATTAATTCCTCCTCATTGAAAGGATTTCCCTCTGCTTCTAGCTCGGCTTCAATTTCTCTGGATAGCCGAGCTAGTTCATTGCTTTGTTCTGTGGGCATATTAATTAACTAAAGTTGACTTATTGATTATTCCCCGTTTCAATCTTGGTATACCTACTTATCTGCCCTTTTTGGGGCATGGGTATAGAGAAAATCCATTCCACGCTTTCTGTAGATGGTGCTAATGGTGTAGCAAGGCTGATCGCACCCACTACTGCCGCCACAATCGCCTACACCAGTTTTCGGTTAATCCCACAGCCCACCATACACACCCCTGGAATCGCACTCCTTACCCCACTCATGATTTAAGTGGGGCATCGGGGATGAAGGGAAGGGAGGAGAGGCGATCGCCTTCGACGGCAAGCTACGCAAATACAAGGGTCATAAAGTTTAGTTAATAGCGATAAAAAAATCGCTATTAACTAAACTTTTTGATCAGTCTATACAGTTAGTACCAGCATACTAGCATTATTGTATAAACCTACCGATTTCCTAACTGCGCTGCTGATTCAGCGCTTTCCTTATCTGACTATCTTTTCATATTTCAAGACTTCAGTGATTAAATCTCACCTTACATTTCATATTTGACTAGCAACCGCGTTGCCTGACGACGGCATTGCTGACTAATTGTATTCAAATCGTTGTAGGCTGTGGATCACAGGGTCTACAGTCTGGCAATGAAAATCAATCGGCACTTAGCGCTAAGGTTCTCACACAGTCAGAGATACAGCTAATCTTCAGTCATGGCTTAGACAATGACCGCGCGAGCAACGAGAAAATCGCAGGCATCGTAAACTGACTATTTGGCATTGAGCCAAGATGGACATATTTAGCAATTGATAACAGTTCGCAATAACTTCTGATTGGCGCGACTCTCAACGGAGTAATGGGGTTTGTGGCGTAGTAGACTGTCCATAATAGAGCGCGTACACCGGACACTATCCTGAAAGCTAAATGAGGCCGCCACCCCCAACTCGTCTACCAAACAAGCATTACAGGTCTAGAGAATACCTTACACCAAGCGAGGTGCGATCTCTGCTGGATGCTGCGCTCGATCGCAAAGCTCGTTATTCTCACCGTGATTATACACTGATGTTGCTCATGTTTCGCCACGGCTTGCGGGTGGGGGAAGCTGTAGGGGCTAAGTGCGGTTTGCGCTGGGATGCACTGATGTGGGCCGAACGCCAGATTTTCATCACCAGGGAAAAGGGCAGTGACTCTGGGGTGCATCCGTTGAGAGATGATGAACTGGAATTGCTCAAAGAACTCAGAGAGATGTTGCCCGATAGTAAATATATTTTCGTTTCCGAACGTGGTGAGGTGATGTCCACTGATGCGGTGCGAAAGCTGCTTGGACGGCTGGCGGCGCAGGCGGGGCTTGATATCAAAGTTCACTGTCACATGATGCGCCATGCTTGCGGTTACTATCTGGTGAATCAGGGTTACAACACCAGGGAAATTCAGGACTTCCTGGGACACCGTGATATCAAGCACACTGAAAAATATACCAAGCTGAATGCTCGACGCTTCCTGAATTTTGATTGGGGCGATTTGTAAAAATTACTTGGAGGCAGCACCCTAAGTTAATAATCAAATTCTTAGCTCCCGGACTTGCAAGCTATCTGGCAAGGATACGACTGGATTGTAATCGACGGTGCGCCGCAAATAGTCATTGCTAGCCTTTTTATGTAATTTTACGCAATAAAAAGTTTGGGTGTTATTTTATTTTTACTCTCCACGAGTGATGTAAAGATTGTTAAAAAAGTATTAAGTAACCAGGATCAACCAAATGCCAAGTATTTATTTACGATCCGTAAGCGATCAATGTTTGTTCCATCTTTTGCAGGAATTCAGCGCATTGGATAGTGAAATTTCCTGTCTGATTCGCTTTTTATTGGATGTGAGATCATTTCAGGAAAGATGGGCTGAGGTGGGAGGGCGCACCCATCTTGGGGAGTTGGGCTATCATGTGGAAGAGAAAATCAACCAGGAAATAATAATCGCCATGCTAGTCCAGGGGCTATCATGCCCAGTAAGCAGCCCGACAGTAGTCAGTTAATATTGGGAGTTTGCTGATAGCAAATACATTTTCGTTTCCGAGCGTGGTGAAGTGATGTCCACGTCTGTGCGGTGCGAAAGCTGATTGGGCGGCTGGCAGCACAGGCTGGGCTTGATATCAAAGTTCACTGTCACATGATGCGCCATGCCTGTGGGTACTATCTGGGAAATCAGGATTACTACAACACCAGGGAAATACAGGACTTCCTGGCTTAGGCATCCATTTATTCCTCCTCACTGGATTTAGAGCTTCGCAGCACAAACCCACCTATTGCGTCCTTGTTCTTTAGCTTTATACAAAGCTTTATCAGCTGCATTAATCAAGTCTTGAGGTGAACTTTTAGCTGTTGGTTTTTGAATCGCAACACCTAAACTGACGGTCAAAAAAGATTGAAAGTTATTCTGATTCCTATGGGGAATCTTTAACTGTTGAATAGACTTTTGAATCAACTTAGTTACTTTGATAGCACCTAATTCGTTCGTATTTGGCAAAATGACAATAAATTCTTCACCACCATAACGAGCTAGTAGATCAGTAGGACGCTTTAATACAGCTTGTGCTGCACGAGCAACTTGTATTAAGCATTCATCTCCAACTAGGTGTCCATAAAAATCGTTATAACCCTTGAAATAGTCAATATCAAATAGAACTAAAGATAAGTAATTCTCAGTTCGTCTTAGTCGAACCCATTCCTGCTCTAAAAATTCATCAAAACAATGACGGTTTGCGATTTGGGTTAGACCATCTAACTTACTAAGTTTTTCTAGCTGAGAATTTGCGAGTTCTAAAGCATGGTTCGCTTGAGCAAGTTGATGAGCTTGAGAGCGGGATTGCTCTAATAATTCGGAATGTTCTAAAGCCACATTAAACTGAGCTGCTAACTGTCGGATAAATTGAATTTCAGGCGTTTTCCATTCGCGTGAACAACGACACTGATGAACACATAACAATCCCCATAAAGTTTTTCCTTTCATTAGAGGTACAACAATTTGTGCCTTGATTTGAAATTGCTCTAACAGTTGAAGGTGGCAATCCTTTAGCCCAGCTTGATAAACATCTGATAATACCTGTATACGCCCTTGGTGATAAGCAACTGCATATTTTTCACTAAAACAATCATCCTTCACCTTGATGGCGATCGTCGAATCGTAGTCAGGCAATACATTCTCGGAGACAAATTCACCAGAGGTATAGTTAGATTCCGGGTTAAATCGAAAGATACTGACGCGATCAGTACGGAGAGCTTTACGAATTTCTCGTGCAGTTGTCTTAAACAAGGTGTCTAAATTAAGAGATTCACGAATTTCAGCAACTAAATTAAACAGAATATCTTGCTGCTCATTCGCTTTATGCAGTTCTGCTGCTTTTTGTTCTGCTTGAGCTAAAAATTCTGCTTGTTTAACTGCAAACCCTAACTGTGTTGCAATCTGAGACAGAAACCGAATTTCTAATTTTTTCCATTCATGTGGCTGTGAGTGCTGATAAGCAGCAAGTACTCCCCACAGTTTTTTTCCAACAAAAATTGGTGCAGTTGCATAAGCTCGAATATGGAACTGTTCTAAAATTTCTAAATGGCATTGAGACAAGCCGATTGCGTAGACATCTGAAACAACCAAAGTTTCATTATTACGATATCGTCCACCTTGATGCTCTTGTAGATAAGAGTCATTCCAAACTGTATTTTTTCCTAATGTGTCTACATCATCCCATCCCGGCTCTGCAAACTCAAATTCGCTGACAAATTCTCCACCCCAGTTTTCATCGAAACGATAGACGGCAATCCGTTCGATGCGGAGTAACTTGCAAGTTTCCTTAGTAGCTGTACGAAAGATTTTTTCTAACTCAAGAGAAGCTCGGATTTTGCTAATCACTCTGTAAAGCGCCCTTTCTTGCTCTTCTAGCTGCTGAATTTGAACGTATTTATCATGCAGTTGAGTTTCTAAATCACTAACACTAGGCTGTCCTAAAAGCTTACAGAGTAAATAAGCAAATACTTTCAGTATTTTCTGAACAGTCTTGTATAACATATTTAGAGTGTTTTAGTAAAAATACAGATGAATAAAGACAGCTACAACGCTGTAGAAACGTAATTTATTTTGTATTGTATAGCCATTATCCCGCAAGGAAGTTTCGCAGTACTAGCAGCTCGACAATGAAATGCCGAAAGCAGATAAAGTTTATTTACTATAAGAAGTAATTAAACAATACAGACTATTTAAAAACTTGAAACAGTCTGAACTGACTTGAGATGACAAACTGTTTATAGAAAACTTTCAGACTGCATTACACTTTTGGAGTCCGGCGAGAATCTACCTCTACGTAGAGCAATTTCTTGAACAGCTACAAAAAAAACACTCCTTTTACTCTTGTAAGCTGGGCTTTCTAAGGCATAAAAAGTCGGGATTTAATAGTTTCACGACATCGGCAATTAGGGGGCAGGGAACATCATCCATCATTTACCTCCAAAAGCCGCCTTAACTCCTGCTTTAAAACCTCCGGATCTGGCAAATAAAGTTGATATCTTGACACAAAAAGCTGATTAGAAATACCACCCGTCGCATACTCAACCAAAATCTCATCCTTATCTCGTGCCAACACAATCCCTATCGGCTCGTTGTCATCCTTCATATTCTCCTCAGCGCGAAAATAATTTAGATACATATTCATCTGTCCAATATCCTGATGACTCACCGCTCGCGTCTTCAGATCGATTAAGACAAAACACTTGAGAATGCGATGATAAAACACCAAATCCACAAAAAAATGCGTGTTGTTTAACGTAATTCGGTATTGCTGCCCAATAAATGCAAACCCCTTGCCCAACTCAAGTAGAAACTTCTCCAACTCAGCAATTAAACGATTTTCTAGCTCACTCTCACGATAATTGCGGTCTGGTAAATCCAAAAACTCGAACACATAAGGATCTTTGACCACATCCCGCGCCGACTCGATCCGTTGCCCATCCTTAGCCAGTGCCAAAATCTCGGCCCGATCCTTACTCAATGCCACCCGCTCAAACAAAGCCGAATCCTTCTGGCGTTTCAACTCCCGCACACTCCAGCGATCTTGGATGCACTGCTGCTCATAAAATGACCGCGCCAAATCATCGGAAATAGCTAAAAGCTCCGTATAGTGCGACCAACTCAATTTGCCAGACAGTGTTTGGCAATTCTCATAGTTCAAATAAAACAGACGCATATACTGCTTTCTTAGAACGGCTAAACCCCTTACCATACGCCGCTTTCAAATCTCGTGAAAGCACCTGTAACAACTTACTGCCATATTCTGCCCGTTCCTTGCCCGCTTGCTCAAACTCGACAATATAACGCCCAATCTGCCAGTAAGTTTCTACTAAAACTGAATTAACCTGCTCAAAAGCCCGTTGTCGCCCCAACGCCAAACACTCACCAATGCGATCTAACAACTGCTGATATGAACCATCATTAACCGTTAAATCACTCATAACTCAAACCCCAACGAGAGCCAACTGCGTCTGAAATCTCCTAACAGATGTAATAATGTAATTATGTAAATAAATACAAGTGTAATAATGTAATTTATTACATTAGCTTTTTAGCTCCTCCTCAACTAGAGCAATCATATATTCCTTAATGGTGATGCCTTTTTTGGTAGCACGGATTTTAATCTCCTGGTGCTGTGCCTCTGTAACTTCAAAAGTGACTCGCTTGCTTTTGCCGTTGTTAACTTCTTCTTGAGCTGTAGTACTAGGTGTTTCAGCACCATTACGACTTTCCACCCACGCTGCTGCTTCATCTTTTACAGGCGTTTTCTGAACACCTGGCCTCAAGCTTAGTTTTTGTGATTTTTTAACTTCTGCCATGATTCGTTTCCTCTCTTGCTTCTAATATTTCCTCAACAACAGCTCGTACTTCATCACTGGCAGCACTTTTCGGGGCAGCCTCCAAAACAGTACTCCCAATGTTCAAACACTCAGCAAATGCTACCCTTTGACTTATCTGTGCTTTTAACACTGGAAAGGGGTATTCTCCTAAAACTTCAGTTACTTCTCGCCCAAGAGCAGTGTTCACTATCTTTCTGTTGATTAGAAATGCTGCTGTTAGGTCTGGCTTATATATAGTGGCCTCTTGTACGAGTTCTACTACCTCATGCACCGCCCACACATCTAAGGGGGATGGTTGCACAGGAACTAATACAAAATCCACTGCCATAATTGCTGATCTAGTTAAGTCAGAAACTCTTGGCGCACCATCAATGAAAACAAAATCATACCCCTGTGCTAGTTTGGGCAATTCTTTGTGCAAGATAGGACGATCCAAACCAATGACACTAAATGGAGCTTCACCATTACGTGCTGCTGCCCAGTCACGGGTTGAGCCTTGAGGGTCAGTATCAACTAGTAATACTCGATACCCCATCATCGAAAAAGCATGAGCCAAATGGATGGATACTGTGGTCTTGCCACTGCCCCCCTTTTGGTTCAAAACCGCAATTTTCATAAATGTGTTTTTGTAAAAATGTAATTCATGACGTGATGACAAATTTCAGAAGATGGCAATACCAAGCTTAATCCCTAAATTACAAATTTACAAATGCATAAAATAGCATTAATACAAATGTAACTAATTACAAAAATACATTTGTAACCAGGAATTGAGCAATTTTATGCAGTCTTAGTATCTAAGTGATTTAAATTTCTTTAGAGTACGGTACAAACTCTTGGGTAATAAACCTATTGCATATAAAAAACCCTGGAGAAATGCCAACTCTATCGAGATTGCAATTTATCCAGGGTTGTAAAGTATGTATTTATGGCACGTAAAAACGTAAACTAAGTATTCCCAAAAATTTTGGGATTTGAACATTATATAGATATAGATGTGGTCTTCAGGGGGGCTGCCGAGATCCAGCACAGAGTATATGCTCTTCTCTGCGCTAAGGCACGAACCCGTCATAAAATGCCCCAACAAATAGGTACTCATCAGCCTTTGAATACCTATTTAATAGTTATAGTTACAGTAGCTATTTCTTTTGCCAACGCGCATTCTTGCGGGGTGACTGACTGGCGGATGATATCCAACGCCGGATAGTGTAACGAAAGTTGCTGCATTATTTTTTGTGGGAGTTAGGAGCATCAACAATAGTAAGAGACAAGCTTTAACAAAAATATGGCTACTGAAAACCTTCTGCTTGCCGCCTTGCCCCCCGATGTGTACGAGCATCTCAAAAACAAAATGGAACAGGTAGAGCTTTCATACGGCGAGATACTCAACAGACCCGGCGAAGCCATCGAAGAAGTCTACTTCCCCCTCACCAGCTTAATCTCAGTCACCATCACAATGATGGACGGTAGCACCGTTGAAGCCGGAGTGGTCGGAAGCCGCGAGATGGTAGGGATCAACGCCTTCATGGGCGGTCAGGAGACGACGCAGACTCAGTACATCGTTCAGGTTCCTGGCAAAGCGGTGAAAATGAAGGCACATTTGTTGCTCCATGAGTTCGACACCAATAAGTCGCTGCGGGATGTAATGCTTAAATACACACAGGCTTATATAGCACAAATCTCGCAAAATGTTGCCTGCAACCGCATTCATACTATAGAAAAACGCATGGCCCGTTGGTTGCTTGAGTCCAGTGACCGTCTCTACTCGGATGAACTCATCCTGTCTCATGAGTTCCTCTCCCACATGCTGGGCGTGCGCCGTTCTGGCATCACCGAAACCGCCCATATTCTAGAAAAGAAAGGTCTTATCGAATGCAGCCGAAAGAAAATCAAAACCATTAATCGGCAGGGACTACAAGAGGCTTCCTGCGAGTGTTATAGGGTAATCAAAGAGGAATACGATCGCCTGCTAAACTTTAACCTAGAGAGATAATGGATAAACTTGAGCCGCATATCTCGGCTCAACTTCGGGCTGAATCAAGAAAAGTTGTCATGCATGGCTTGAGCAAGCTGAGTCAAAACATCATCACATCAGTATATATTTAGTAGTTACACAATTGGGCTATTACGTGTAATGCAGCCGCGGACTAATTGCCAAACCTGATAGTCCAGCAGTCCGATTGCAAATCCGGCGGGAGTTCTGCTGGAAACTCATCAGTAGCATCTATCATGACGCTAAAGTGTTGAGAGGCGTTTTTTTCTAACCTTTTGATTTCACGCAGCCATAATGCTAGGTTCTTACCCATAAAATCAGGATTAGAGGTATCGAGAATTAACAGACGGACTCCGCTATTCGCCATCCGTCGCAACCGTTTTTCAATTTGCTTAGATGTAATTGATGAGGGTTTGATGCGGTAGGGGTCAGCAACATTGAAACTCATGACAGCTACACTGTATCGACCTTCTTTTATTGCATCGCCATTATCAATACTGCCCATGAAAATGAAAACTTCGTGGTGAGGGGGGCAGGATTCGTGATCGACAACGTTCAAAACGTTAGTGGCCATTTCGCTGTTTAGATATTTATGAGTTGTCTCTTCATCCAGCCACAAAGTTCCAAGCCCATCTTTTTCTGGGTAAATGAATTCATCAATGTCTGGGCGAAACTCTCCAACATTAATTAAGGCATACCCTTCGCCAAACTCCCGCTTCATCTGATGTATCTGCTTAAACGCCTTCGCCACAAAACTTGTATCAAGAAGCACTTGTGAGCAGAAGTCATTTAAAGCTTGCTGCAAAATTGAAATAGCATCCACAATAAACAGGACTGTACTTGAAGTTGATGATAATAACTCATTCTAGTATGTTTAATTGGCAGAAATTTCAGCGATGTTGTTCCACGCAGCACTAACTCAAGCAACTCTTAACAAATAGACGGCGAAGCTCCGTGTCTGCCGCTGCCTGCAAAAAATTGGTTTGCTCGACGAGTGGATTTGTGGCAGTGGCAGACACCGGCTATTTGAGCGAAGCGGTTAAGAGTTGCGCCATCACCTAGAGGGAGAACCCTTTACTTTGTCTGATTGATTGTTGTTGCTGTTCTTCTATTATCTGTTGCAATACGCGATCTGCTTTTTGCCAAAGCATCAGGTCTTCTCTCTCTACTGACCCAATATGAATCGGTGAATACTCAAGCTCACCTGACTGGTTTCGGTTGACAGACACCCGGAAAATTTCACCTCTTTCATCATGGGTAAATACCAATTCTCTACCCCGTTTCTCCAGAGTGGCACGTTTGAATCTAAGGCTATTTGAGCCAGTTTCTCTTAATTGCCAGTTGATTAATTTAACAGCAATAGGCACAGCCATAGCTAAAAATTCCGACTCTTGACGCTGCTTTTCTGTGAATGACTGTTCTGGTTCAGACTTTTGATCTGCCAGTTTATTGCTAGCGATTAGTACCAATTCTCTGGCTTCATCTTGTGTCCACTTTGCTGGGCTGGCAAAGATAATTTCTTCAACTTCCTCGGCAGGTTTATCATCTTTGAGTGCCCGTATAGCAATTTCTTTATCTCGGTCAGTCACTAATAAGTTTTGCAAGTCAGCACTGTAATACTCATATAACTCGGCTGGAAGATTATCTTTTAACTTTGGTTCATCTGTGGTTATACTTGGAGTTTGATTAAGAGCAATTGCATCCACTGCTTTTTGCGAACTATGGAGTTGATCCAAATAAACAATCGCTGCTTCCAGGTCGTCGAATATGGTTCTTCCGGCTGATAGCTGCTGCTGATTTTGAGAAAGTTGTTGTGTTAATTCTAATACTGCTTCAGTTAATGCTGAAGAGACAGTCGATTGCTCAATATAATCAGAGATTGATAAGATAGCTCTCTTCTCTAGATATGATTGTAACTCAGTCGCAAGCACTGCATCCAGGTCATTGAATGTAGTTTTATCTGTAACAAGCTGCTCTTTGTATTGAGAAAGTTGTTGCGTTAATTCTAATACTGTTTCAGTTAATGCTGATTCAATAGTCGATTGCTCAACGTAATCAGAAATTGCATCAACTGCTCTTTGTGATATAAGCCGTTGCTCCACATCAGCAATCACCGATTTTAGGTCGTCGAGTGTGGTTTTATTATTAGCTAGCTGCTGCCGATATTGAGACAGTTGCTCTGTTAATTGTAGTAACGTTTCAACCAAGACATCATCAACTACTGACTGTTCAATAAAATCAGAGATTGTATTTATGAGTTCTGAAATAGCTCGTTGTTTCGCATCTGATTTAGCTGGGTTTAGCTGGTGTTTATTTTCGGCTATAGCTTGAGCTTCTTTCGGGAAGATGGTTGATATTAGTTGCTGATTAACTTGGCTATTATCTACAAATTCTAATAAATTGTTTAAGCGTTTAATTTCGCTATCGTCCCGTTTGGGGTCGTAGTTTATCCCCAACTCGGTCTGAAGCTTTGTAAATGAACACTTATATTTATTGAGATTACCTCCCTGTTTCCAGAGCAAACGGGGGCTACCATCTTCATTAACTGAGCCAATATCAATGCCAAACTTGATACCCCTTACCCCGCCGTGAGCGTAATAACTGACGATAGCTTTAACTTGATGCTCTCTCCATAGCTGCTCAATTAGCTCTTGTATTGTGGGTTTATTTACTGCCACTTGCTCAATCGCCCGTCGCATTATTTCTTCGCCTGGAAGTCCATCGCGCTCGACTCGTTCCAGTTGATTCCGAGTCATAGCTTTCTGCTTACTCTCCCAACTGCTTTGGATTTGGATTAGCTGAAATTCTCGTTCTAGCAGTCGGGCGGAGTGTTCTGAATAGGCGTAATTGTTCCAGGTGCGAATAGACTTACCATCTAGATTATTGACTCTGGATGCAACGATGTGGGTGTGGTCGTGTTCTTTATCAGAGTGCCGCGCTATAAAGAAGTCATAAGCTGGTAGTTCTGATTCTATAAATTCATCAACTAGCTGGTTCAGTTTGGTATCAGCTATCCTTTTATCTGGCTGTTTGACTTGGGATTCATCACCTTGAAGCCGTGACAACACAATGACATTTGCAAAGTGCCGTTGGGATAGATTAGCTAATTCGTCATCATTGAGAGTTCTATCACTCTGAGGTACACTAAGCATTAAGTGATAGCACGGGTCTTTTAGTTGGGGGTTAAGGTGGGCTGATAGGGTAAACTGCTCGACCAGTTCATTGGTACTTTTACCATACATATTCCCGCCAATAATCTTGGCTTTCTCTTTCTCTAAGACGTATTTGGTAGTACCACGAAATGATTTATTAGCTTTCACTTTGGTAATCATTGCGTTACCTCTCTACCGTAGGTTGAGTGAGTGATTGGCGAGTCTGTTCTAAAAGTGTTGTTAATTCTTCAATAGTTCTCAGATATGATTTCACCTCGTTAGTCAACGGTTGGCTACCAATTTTTACAGCTGCGTTAATAGCTTTGGTCTGTTGGTTTAGGTTGTTGCCAATCTTCTTTAGCTCGTAGATAGCCTGTCGGTTAACTTCGGGAATGACTAATTTAGGATGTGGCAAAGGGTAGTCAAATAATCTCGCTCTAATATAGTCACTTTGCACCACTCCACTACACCGTTGCTCTAGCCTCGCTTTTTCAGAATAGCTAGCCCTAAATGTGATGGTTACTTCTCGCTTTTCATCTGGTGCTACTGACCGATTGGTTAATGTGTCAGCTAGTTGATTACTGAGATTTATACGTGGGTCTGGTTGCATAACTAATTAGGCATTCATTTATCTGCTTATTCATTTTTTAACCGGGTTATTCGCTGTAGCTGCGCTGGCACGCAGTGCCACGCAGGTAGGCGAATAACCCGGAACCTCTTGTTGACTCATTTACCGCTTTAATAGACCTGATTATTGGGGGTTTGGGGGACACCCCCAACAAGCAACCACGCCGCTTTTACCGAAGGTAAAAGTAGCACGTAGTGCGTTACGGCGTATTGCTTGCCTATGCCCCCACGACAGGACTGAGGTAACGACAACCAAGGGGCAGAACGGGAGGCTGGGGGAGTACGAGACTTTGGCGAACCACGATTGACTGTCTGCAACAACAAGAGTGTAACCGAGGGCTGGGTCTGTTTAACAATGCTGCCAACAGCCTTTGATACTAAGAATGTTGATTCATGGGTAACTGCTTTTTTAGACTAGTCTACCTCACGAGGATCTAAACAATTTTTTGTTGATATTCGTCACATCACGACAAGAAACTTAAACTTTTTCTGACCACGACTTTTTTACAATGAAGTGATTAATTATTACTGGTGGCTATGCCTCGCAAACCGAAAGCTGTTCCTTTATCAAAAATAGAAGATATTCAAACCAGTCTGAAACAGAAAGCGGCGACTCCTAAAACTATCAGCCTGTCTGATTTAGTCCTCAGTTTGGCTAAACCTATTCAAGATATGTTAGACGCTGGCTATTCTTATGACGATGTTTCTGATGTGTTTAAAGGTCATGGGGTAGAACTGGCGGCCAGTGGTCTGAAGAGTTTTCATAAAAAAGCTTCGACATCAACTGACAATAATTTGAGTAATGAATCATCAGATAAAGCGGTTGAAGAATCAGTTAATTCTGACTCCGAGCCGGAATCAACTGATTCTTCAACCACAAATAATAACTCGGTTCCAGCAGTAGAGCCGGATAGTTCACCACAGAATAGTAGTGAACCATCCGACTCATCGTCAACTAAAACTAGTAAACGAAAGAAAACAACTCCTAATACTTCTTCCCAATTTAATATCACTAATAGGAGCGAAATATGAAACGCATCGTGATGATACTGGGGGGCAAGGGTGGTACAGGTAAGACTGCCTTTACTCGCTTACTGCTGGATGTAATGCACAATAAAGGAATTAATTATTTAGCTTATGACGCAGATACAGAGAATCCAGAACTGTACGAGTACTATCAGAACTTTGGCTCCGGGGTAAGGCTGTTAAATTTCCTAGAGGTGGCAGAGGCGAAACGCTTTTTTACGGAAATCAAAGCCGAATCACCCGACTCAATAATAGTAGATATGCCGGGGGCATCAAGCAATAAAACTAGGGAGATTATCAGTAAATTTGGGTTATTCAAGATTGCAGGTGATTTGGGTTATCGAGTAACGCTGGTGACTGTGCTTAACCTTGGTTATTCAGTCATTACTAGCTTAAAAACTATGGCTGAGTTCTGTAGCGATAAAGCTGATTATGTGGTGGTAAAAAATCTGTGCTGGGATAAAGGTTCAGGTTTTCAGCGCTGGGAGAACAGCAAAACATCAGCAGCGATAGCCGAACTAAAAGGTATAGAAATAGAGATGCCAGAGCTAGACTACTCGACCTTTGACACGTTGACAGAAAAAGGTCTACCTTACTCGGCTGCGACTGAAGAGAATGGTTTTCCTTTTGGGGATTACCTGCTAGTGAGTGGGTTTTTAGATCAGGCTAAACCAGAACTTGAAAAGGCTGGGGTTTATCTAGGGTTACAACAACCAGAGGTAAATCTTCCTACTGAATCGTCTAAGGCTTCAACTTCAAAACAAGCAAAAGCCACTGCGTCTACTTCTCGCCAAGGTAAAAAGAAAACTGATGAACAGCAACGGCAATAGCAACGGCAATCACAGCAATCCTCACTCTGAAACTGCCGATTTAGTAGAGAGCAGTGAACTGGGTGAGGTGAAGATAGCACTGGGCAGATTATATAGAGAGTTTGACAGTTTTAAGCAATCACAAAAAACTGAACGCGAAAGGGATAGGGCGGAGTTACAAGCATGGGCGCAAACGAATTTAATTCAGAATCAACTCCTCAGCAAAGCGATGGTAACTATCGAGATGCTGACGGGGGAATTGAAGAATCAGAATCTCTCCTCCTCAGAGTCCGAGCAGAACAACGAGAATTTGAGACAAGAATTAACTCCCTTACTAACGCAGTTAAAGAATATGCCCAAGTCAACAGCGACATTAGAGAGCTTAGAATTCAAAGGGTTAAAGAGCGAGATAACAGAATTAAAGCAGAACTGGAATCAACTGTTGAATCACACGAAGAACTTGACTATGGTGATTCAGGAGTTGAAGAATACCCCTCCCCCCAAACCCATCACCATAGAGAAAGAGGTTTATCGCTCTGAACCCCTAAGCCAATATGGAATGATGGGGTTGATTACTACATCATTTGCTTTGTCAATGTTCTTCGCACTAAATCAATTTATTCCGGTAAAAATCTCGAATGATTTCAATAACTATCTACAAGCTATATGGCAGCGTACTGGTTTTACTAATACCAAGTTACAGCGCGTTGAACGATATCTTGGTAGTGACCCTAACCGCAAAAGATAAGTGGATATTAGCGACGATTATTTCATGTTTTTGCCGTTATATTCAACTTGATAAGTTGTTTTAGCACCGCAGCTTATTCTAGTAGTGCGGTTCTTTTTTTCAGAAATCAGTAGATTTAACTCAGTTTTGGGCTGAACGTTTTCCCAGATTCTTCGTCTACTATCTGTTGAATATCTGGATGGAGGTAGTATCCTCCATCCCGAAAAACTAAATTGTTTTGGTCAATCAAAGATTGCAAAACTCTATCAAACTGCTCTGTGGTAAACAGGTACTTAGCTGGATAAAAACCCCTGTTGATGAAATGCACACTGCGGATAAACAATTCTGTGTAATCGTGGATATTTTCAAGCTGCACACCCCAAACTATGGCAGGCGGTAAAGCCTCATCTTTGGGTTGTACTGCTCCTGCCATCCTGATTGTTTCTTCAGTAATACCGTTACCACTCCTGGCAACTTTTTTACGCCGTTGTGCTTTCCCCATGCTAATCCTCACTGCAAAACAATAAGCCTACTCTTGTTACATGACACTTGTAATAGATGTGGTTTAAGGCTAGTTAATCGAGTAAAACGACAAATCCAGTAAAAATTTTACCTTCATAATGCTCAGTTTTAACGCTCCTGACAACGCCTTTTTTCCCGTCAATAGCCAGCCATAAAGTATGGGAACGATCTAACTCGTGTCCAATATTTAATACTAAATACTGGATCTGTTTTCTAATCAATGCCCAACCAAGGACGCAGATGAGCGCGTCTAACTTTCACCCCTGGCTTTTGCTTACTACCGATGCGGATATCATTTGATTGTCCGCACTCCCAGATGTAAACTAGTTCGCCGTTGTAATCAGCTAATGAATCTGCGCCGAGTCGCCACACGCTATTAGCTGCATCCTTAATGTGTTGCAGTTGTTCTTCTTTAAATCCTGCAACAGCTTGGCGTAGTTCCTCAACTTTTAGCGACATTACAAGCTGACCAAGTGACGACAAATCATCCCAGTTATTAATCATTTGTTGGGTGAGAGATGGAGTAGTGACGACCTCATCGGGCTGTGAAGTCGTCACAGTGACGACCTCGTGACGACCTGAAACACTTAGGAGTGAAGGATTTGATGAAAGTGACGACGTATCCCCCTCATTCTGCTCTATAGGAAATGGCATCAAGTAGCATTGGTTGTTGCCCTGATCTTCTATTTTTTTGATTAAAAGGTCGTCACTTTGTAAAAGTCCGTCACTATCAAGGGTTTGAGTCGTCACTAAGGTCGTCACTAGGTCGTCACTCTTTTTATTGAGGTCGTCACTAGTAGAAATTAAAAGAGGGAAATCATGTCCCGGCTTGCGGATTGCAATGCAGGTGATAAACCGTCCCCTGTTGGTTTTGCGTTTTTCTGCGTCAATTAAGAGTTGAGCTTTCAGCAAGTTCAGCAACGTGCTAGAAAAACGTTGCTTGTTCATTGTTCCTTGCCCGTTGTTGTTGGCCCATTGAGCGTAATTGGCATAGAGAAATTCATCGGCGCTTTGGCTGATGTCTCCAATACCCGTTACTGCATTGGGGTCATAGTACAAACATTCGTCAGCCCAGTTAGCCAGTGGATTAGTCTCCATGAGGATTTCTTTGCTGAATGCAGCCAGTGACGATACTTTGTTGTTTGTATCGACAAAATAATCCTTAATTTCTGCTTCTGGCATGGACAACACCCAGGACAGGAAACCAGGAAGATAGGGCGCGAACTCTTCCATCAAGTCACGGCGCTGATGGGGAGGAATAACACGATTAAACGGCATCGACAGACGACGGCGGGCGGTGGCATTCGTGTAATCGGTGCTTTGCATCGCTTCGTTTGCTGCTACCATCACCACACCATCAAATTTAAAACTGCCTGTTTGCTGTACCCCTTTTTTCTCGTGTCGCAGGTCGTCATAGCCTGTGATGGCTTTAAATACGCTGACATCTCCTGTGTAGCGTTCAGAATCAGTGATACAAATCAGCTTCTTGCCGTAGAAGGAGGCAGTCTCAAAGCGATTCTGTTCTAGTTGCTTAAGTGTTGTGATTGCGTAGTTTTCTTTACCTACTAGGTCTTGCACAAGTCTCAGTAATGTACCTTTGCCAGTGCCGCCAGCGCCGATTAACTCTAGATATCTTTGCATCTTGCCGCCCCGCTCGGTGATGGTAGCGTTGATTGCAGCGCGAATTACTTGCACCCAGCTTTCTTGTCCTTCGCAAATTTCTAGTAGCCATTGCTGAATCGGGTCACAGCCGATACTACGGTCAGACCACTTAAAGGGCAACTGAGTCAGCATTCTATAACCAGGAGCGTGGGGGTATTCTTGAAGGGTATTAACATCTAGTACACAATCTTGTAAACAGATGTAGCCGGGACAGACCTCCCAGTGATTAATCCTTAAATCACCCTTGAGGAGATTCAGCGTATTAGCGACAAAACGATAGCTAAAATGTGGTTTCAGCGATCGCAACTCTGTAACTACGATGTCTTGCGCTTCCTCATGGGGAATTTCACCCCAAACACCGAGCTTATTTTGTGCCTCATACCAGTACCATGCTTTATTAGCTACGTGCCAAGCCAGTCTTGCGCGGTAATTGTCTGCTATTTGAGCAGCAAAAGCCGACTCTGACAAGGTTTTGCTGTCGTTCTCGTCTTCTTGGAACTGACGTTCCCAAGTTTCTAAGTTAACAGCCTTCGCTAGCACTTTGTCCCTAAAAGCGTCGCTACCGTTGGCCTGAATATAATCGTCCATCCCTTTCCCCTCTGCTGCACTCCATAAGCCCGTGGCAATGTACACAGGCACTTTAAACTTAGCTAATTGACAAGCCAGTTTTCTCTGTGCTGCAATCACATTTTTATTAGCTTTGGTGGATTCGTCGGCATCAAATGCAATAATCCATCCAAACTTAGCACGGGCTAACAATTCTAAGGTATCGACTAGGTAACGTTTGCTTTGTGGGTCATTTTTGGCGGATGTTAATCCCTGTTCAACACCAGCGAGGGCAACTGTGGGGAATCCGTTAGAACAGCCGGCGATCGCTTTAAACAGTCCCTCAGAGAGAAGTAAGCAGGGATGACCGTTTATGTGATAGCAAAGTGCTTTGAGCGCCTCTAAATCCTTCCAGTAGCCTGGATTATGAGGATGACGGGGTAGCATTGCATCATATTCTTCCCTAGTTGCTGTCCGATATTTGGGCGCTTTCTTCTCGTCTGGGCTTTTCCAGGGCTTGTTAGGGCGGTACTGCCCAAAACCGTTGCTTCCTTCTAGCCAGATGCCAGCGGAAAGCGCTGTGTATCCTAAGCGCTGGGTCGCTTCTTTGATTTCCATTGAGCGACAGTTAACAGCTATCCACTCTGGACACAAGCCCCGGTTTGTTACGCACTCTTTATAATGTCTGTCTGTAAGTCTATTAGCAGTCTCTTTTGCAGTTGTCTGTGTATGATTCACTTTTTATTACTCCGAATTTTTTAAAATCCGGGTAACTCCTTATTGCAACACGACCGCAGAACTGGTTAACATAGAGTCAGCGATCGCGGTTCCGAAAAGTCTGACAGGACATTTTCACTTCGGAGTTACCCGCGTTATGACAAGACAATTAATGAAATCCAGCCTTTGCTGGTACGAATCCCCTTTTAGTTACAGCTAGAAGGGGATATTCGTAGGTTTTCTTGACAGATGCTGATGTATAGCAGTCGCAAGTTTTACGCCACATCCTTTACTGTGAAGCCCTTGCTACACCACTGAACTAGCAGCCATCTATCAGATTCTTTGTCTAAAGCTGGCTTTAGTCGAAAAGCAAAAAAATCTTCCCAAGCCTCTATACCGTGCTGTGTAACGAATTGTTTTTCAACTTCTTTAAAGCGTTCCCAGTTGCGCTCGGCGATCGCGATCAGCATTGGGATTAATTCGCTTACTGGTATCTGGGTAGTTGTTTCACTCATCTGGGTAGCTCTCAAAAATACAAATTATTGGTAAAGGTTCTATCTTGGTATCGACAACTTTAACTAATCGTATTCCTCTTTTTCTGCCTATCCTTTTGCAGTTTTGCTCTGAAGCGGCAGGCAGCCAATATCTAGTTTCGGCTAGTGGGTCAAATTTCCCCTCAACACGCTCTATACCGTCGTTTGGCTGATTTTCCTCGGTCAAATTACCTCCTGATTTTGTTCTGCGCGATCGCGTTAATCATTTGTCCTTTTCCTCCTTTTTCTTGTCTATCGCTTGCTCAAGCAGCATTGTTATGAGGTTGTTAACGGTTCGATGCTCATCCTCAGCCCATTCCTTAAGAAACTCGTGCTTATCTGGGTCAAGGTAAACCATGACTCGCGGCTTTTTACTAGGCATCTCTACAGGTACATATAAGTACTATCGCTTGTCAGCAATTGTCACCCTAATAAGAAAATTTGGGAAGGGAGTTGCACTTGTCAGTACCTGCTGCTACTATATTAGTGTCAAGGTTATCGATGCGTCAATAACTTAAGGCAGACGCAAGTAAGACCCAAGCACAAAACGCTAAGGCGATTTCCTTTCGAGGGTTGCAAGGGTTGTAAGCGCTGTTTTGACACCATTCAACTATTCACAGCAATATCTGCATTGCGTCCGTTCATTTTCTGCGGTCGCGGTAATTGTGCGTGTCTGCATTAGGACAGAGGATTCATGCATATCAATTTACGCAATTTAGAAGCAATCAACGAACTACCTCTTGAGAGAACAATGCTTAATCAAAATCAATTACGAAGGTTAGAAGCAGTAGATCGCTGGCTCAGAGAAATCCGAGATTCTGAGGAATTCAAACAACTAGAATACTCCCCAGATGTGATGCTAGGAGATGCAATTCAAGCAGTAGGCGAATTACTTGATGAACACGAATCCTATGATTACAAGCCCACGAATTTTACTGATTCAGAGTGGCATTCATATCTAGAACAAAAGCCAGTAATGCACATTCGCCGTGTGAAGAATTGGCGTGAAAAGATTAACTCATTCATATTTAATGGAGCGTCATCAGTAGCAATTGTGAGCTTGGTAACTGCTAGTTTTATGGTAGTTGGTTCTATCTTTTGTCACGGGTTTGACCGGATTGAGGAAAGTAGAGGCGAGGAATATCAACCTACATGGATCTACAACGCCAAAATTTTTGAAGGAAGCGCTATCGCCTCTATCGCGGTCTTCTTGGGTGCAAGCTTAACGGGCGCGTGTGTTGCTGGAGATAAAAATGATGATTGATAAAGAGCTTGTAGGATGCGTAACCCTCCTAAGCAAATCCAAAACCTACAGTATCGATGGCGCTCTCTATCGCTATCTCTATAGCAGCGATAGTATCAAACACACACAATATTATTTCCGTCCTTTACCGCGTCAGTCTAAGAGTGCTGACTTAAAGCTCAATCGGGACAAAGTGCTAAGGCGCTGCTACGAAGTGCCGAGCTTATATAAACAGCACACAGCAGAGATAACTAGGAACTCAATACAGTTGAGTTTGTTCTAAATCGGAGCGATAAATTTTTCCCATACATGACTGCTCTAACTAGGCTTACTGGGACGTATTCATGGGGGTAAACGAGAAAGTGTCAGTATGTCTTAAAAGCTGACAAACCTTGTTATTACGTGGTTATAGCCGACAAATATTAGCTTGGAAAGCCCGTCCAAAGTCCAAAATCCAAGGTTATTGATAGTCGTCAGACTCAGGACTATATCAAATACCTCGAATCAGACTCAGGGCTATATCAAATACCTTGGCATAACCGGATGTCCAGTTAATTTTTGACCAACTTAAATAGTAGTACGGAGGTAGTGTGACCACAAAAGTATATTCAGCTAAGTATCGCCACCTGAAACAGATTTATCAGCGCGAGATGGGTAAAGAAATTTCAGATATCACTTGGTATCGAGTAGTAGCTTTTCTTAAACA
>JAESFO010000466.1_pt1 | contig 34484 bp, 38 predicted proteins | sample 9269421 | NCBI WGS metagenome assembly JAESFO01 (sample SAMN14502839, study PRJNA617101) | algae metagenome | isolation source: Nostoc desertorum CM1-VF14 and co-occurring heterotrophs from rocky... | place: USA: Clark Mountains, San Bernardino, California | collected 2000-06-05 | reverse complement strand
GCGCGCCCATCGTGAACACGTCGCGCAGAATGCCGCCCACGCCCGTCGCCGCGCCCTGATAGGGCTCGATATAGCTGGGGTGGTTGTGGCTCTCCATCTTGAAGATCGCCGCCTGGCCGTCGCCGATGTCGACCACGCCGGCGTTCTCGCCCGGGCCGCAGATCACCTGGGGACCTTCGGTCGGCAGCTTCTTCAGATGGATGCGGCTCGACTTGTAGCTGCAATGCTCGGACCACATCACCGAGAAGATGCCCAGCTCGGTCAGGTTGGGCTCGCGGCCCATGGCGTGCAGGACGCGCTCATATTCTTCGGGCGAAAGGCCGTGCTCGGCGACGATCTCGGGCGTGATCTGGCTCATGCGCGCAGCCCTTAGCGGGGGAGCGGGGCCGGGGCTAGAGGCCGAACGAAAAGCCGCGCGCTCCAGTGTTCTTCGGGTGTATGCTGGCCGGACTCGCAATCAGGAGAGGACAGATGAGCGTCAATCCGATTCCGGAGGGCTATCGCAGCGTCATTCCCTATCTGGTCGTGGACGATGCCGCCGCGGCGATCGACTTCTACGTAAAGGTGTTCGGCGCCACCGAAGTCATGCGCATGGAGAAGGACGGCAAGATCGGCCATGCCGAGCTCGCGATCGGCGATTCGCATGTCATGCTGGCCGACGAGCATCCGGACATGGGCTATCGCGGCCCCAAGGCGTTCGGCGGCAGCGCGATCACCGTGATGGTCTATCTGCCCGATGTCGATGCGGCGTTCGCACGCGCGATCGACGGCGGAGCGACGGCCGAGCGGCCGGTGGAAGACCAGTTCTACGGCGACCGATCGGGCACTTTCGTCGATCCGTTCGGGCACCGCTGGATCGTGGCCACGCACGTCGAGGACGTGGCGCCGGAGGAGATGGAACAGCGGATGGCTGCGATTTCCAGCGAGGCCGGCTAGCCGCATGCAACCACCCTCGGATACAGGCGCTGCCTGATCCGTCGCGGAGCCCCGGCCCTCAGCCTCGTGGCCGCCGCAGCCGCCGGAACAGACCGCCGCTCGCGATCGGTTCGAACAAATCTTCGGGGTCCTCGGGATCGAGCACCTCATGGTCGGCGAGCCATGCGGTCACTTCATCGAGATTCGGAGTTTCATAGGGCAGGAGGGTGCGGCCGCCGCGGTGGCGGAGCAGCTCGATCGCCCCGATCAGCGAGCCCGCGGACCCGATCGCGTGCACGACATCCGTGCGTTCGCAGCCGAGATGCTCCGCGAGCAGACCGTCGCGGATCTCGGCGATGCGCGCGCACCGCGGGTCACCGTCGGCGCAGTCGATCGTGACGTCGCATTCGGTATCGAGCCGGAGCGAGCGATTGTTCAAGTTGGACGATCCGATGCGCAGGATGGTGTCGTCGATCACCAGCACCTTGGCGTGGACGTAGATCGCTTCTCCATTGGCCGTGAAGGGATGATAGATTCGCAGCCGTCCGTGCCTGTCGCGCCGGCGCAGCGCCTCGACCAGCCGGGCGCGCGCCGTGTCCATCGCCAGCTGCTCGAGCCATCCGTCGGCGTCCTTCGGATTGATGATGACGATCTCGGGGCCATCGGACTCGTCCAGTCGCCGGGCGATCGCCTCCGCGATCCGGCGCGAGGCGAAATACTGGCTTTCGGCATAGATCGTGCGCTTTGCCCGGCCGATCAGGTCGAGGTAGAGTTGCTCGATCTCATGCGCCGCCTCGACCCCCTGCATCTCCGGGTGGGTCCGCGAGATCGCCGCGGGCACATCGGTGAAGTGCGGCGTGAGGCACTCGGGCCAGCACGGGCCACGCTCGTCGGGCGCCGGGATCGGCTCGCCGCCGGACAGCGTCCAGCGCTCGCGGCACAGCTCGCCCAGCGCCCGGGCGATCGGTCCCTGCAAGGCAGTGGTGGCGTCGTGCCAGGGCATATAGCCGCTGCCGTCGGGGTCCACGCGGCGCGGCTCGTCATCACGATGCGCGCGCGTGTCCCAGCGGCTCGCCGTCATGTCGATGCCGCCGCAGAAGGCGAGGCAATCGTCGATCACCACGATCTTCTGGTGGTGCGACGCGCCTGGTGGATGGCGGCTGTCGAGCCGCGGGTGGATCCGGGGGTGCAGCATCCAGCGCATCGTCGTGGCGAGCGTGGTCGGCCGCAGATAGGTCTTCAGCGCGCCCACGTCCCATCGCAGCAGATAGATTTCGAGCGTCGGCGTTCGCTGCGCCAGCCAAGTGATGAACGGGCCGACCTGTTCGGGCGCGTCGGGCGCTTCGTCGCTGCGCTCCGCGAGGCGGATGCGGGCATCGAAATCCCAGCCGATCAGGAGAATCTGGTGCCGCGCCTCGAGCATCGCGTCGCGCGCGGCGCGAAAATAGTCCTCGGCATCGATGATCACCGTGACGCGGTCGGCATGCTCCACTCGCCAGGCATTGTGCCCCGGCCGCATGATGCCGCCGCGCTCGGTCACGCGCCGATCGTCACAGGATTTCGCGGACCTTCTCGGGCGGACGGCCTAGCCGCACGCCCTTCTCGGTCGCGACCAACGGGCGTTCGACGAGGATCGGATCGGCTGCCATCGCATCCAGGATCGCGTCGTCCGAGGCGCCCTTGAGCGCCTTGCCGCCTTCCTCAGCCTTGCGCAGGCCATCGCGCGGGCTGATGCCGGCGCGGGCATACAGTGCGGCGAGCGCGTCGCGCGAGAGCGGTGTCTTCAGATATTCGACGATCTCGACTTCAATTTCCGGAGTTCCTTGGAGGATCGCGAGCGCTTCGCGCGATTTGGAGCAACGCGGATTGTGCCAGATCGTCGCCTTCATGCGTCGACCGCCGCCTGCCTCGCCAGCCACTCCTCCAGCCACTTGATCGTATAGTTGCCCGACTGGAAATCGGGCTCGTCGAGCAGCGCCTGGTGGAGCGGGATCGTGGTCTTGACGCCTTCGACCACGAACTCCTCGAGCGCGCGGCGCAGGCGCATGATGCAGCCTTCGCGCGTGCGGCCGTAGACGATCAGCTTGGCGATCATCGAATCATAGTAAGGTGGGATCCGGTAGCCCGAGTAGATGCCGCTATCGACGCGCACGTGCATGCCGCCCGGCGCGTGGAAATGCGCGATCTTGCCGGGCGAGGGTGCGAAGGTCTTCGGATCCTCGGCGTTGATGCGGCACTCGATCGCATGGCCGCGGAACTCGATGTCCTCCTGGCGGACCGAAAGACCATAACCCTCCGCGACGCGGATCTGCTCGCGGACGAGATCGAGGCCGGTGATCATCTCGGTCACCGGATGCTCCACCTGGAGGCGGGTGTTCATCTCGATGAAGTAGAAGTGCCCGTCTTCCCACAGGAACTCGATCGTGCCGGCGCCGCGATAGCCCATGTCGGCCATCGCCTTGGCGACGATCCCGCCCATGCGCTCGCGCTCCTCGGGTGTGATCACCGGCGACAGCGCTTCCTCGAGCACCTTCTGGTGGCGGCGCTGGAGCGAGCAGTCGCGCTCACCCAGATGGATCGCCTGGCCGTTGCCGTCGCCGAACACCTGGAACTCGATGTGGCGCGGGTTGCCGAGGTATTTCTCCATGTAGACGGTGGCATCGCCGAACGCGGCCTTCGCCTCGCTGCCGGCCTGCTGCATCAGCGTTTCGAGCTGGCTCTCGTCGGGCACGACCTTCATGCCCCTGCCGCCGCCGCCGGACGCAGCCTTGATCAGCACCGGATAGCCGATGTCCGCCGCGAGCCGCTTCGCCTCGGCGACGTCGCTGATCGCGCCGTCCGATCCGGGGACGAGCGGGAGCCCGAGCGCGCCCGCGGTGCGCTTGGCCTCGACCTTGTCGCCCATCGTACGGATGTGCTCGGGCTTGGGGCCGACGAAGATTATCCCGTGCGCCTCGACGATCTCGGCGAACTGCGCGTTCTCCGAGAGGAAGCCGTAGCCCGGGTGGATCGCATCGGCGCCCGAGATCTCCGCCGCCGAGATGATGTTGGGGATGTTGAGATAGCTCTCGCCCGCGGGTGGCGGACCGATGCAGATCGCCTCGTCGGCGAGGCGGACGTGCATCGCATCGGCATCGGCGGTGGAGTGCACCGCCACCGTCTTGATCCCCATCTCGTGGCACGCGCGATGGATGCGCAGCGCGATCTCGCCGCGGTTGGCGATCAGCAGTTTCTTGATCTCAGGCACGGGCCTTGGTCCCAACGATAAGCCGCAACCGTTCGCGCTGAGCTTGTCGAAGCGCCGTACTCATGGGGTCGCGAAAAGAAGAACAGGGCTTCGACAAGCTCAGCCCGAACGAGGAGGGGGCGGATTGCCCCCTCATTCCACCACGACGAGCGGCTGGTCGAACTCGACCGGCTGGCCGTTCTCGACGAGGATCGCCTTGACGGTGCCGGCGGCTGGCGCCTGGATCGGGTTCATCACCTTCATCGCTTCGATGATCAGCAGCGTGTCGCCCGCGGCGACCTTGTCGCCCACGCCCACGAATGCCTTCGCCTCGGGATTGGGCTTGAGATAGGCAGTGCCGACCATCGGCGACTTGACCGCGTTGACCGCCGCGGCAGGAGCGGCGGCGCCGGCTTCCGTAGCCGCGGGAGCGGCCGGAGCGGCGGGGGCCGCTGCCGGAGCGGGCGCGGCATAGTGTGCGGCCGGCGCGGCGGTCACGGTCCGCGCAACGCGGACGCGGCGTTCGCCGTCCTCGACTTCGATTTCGGTAAGCTGAGTCTCGTCGAGCACTGCGGCGAGCTGGCGGACCAGCTCGATGTCCACGTGCATCGCCCCTTGTTTCTTATCTTCGGCCATTGCGACCCTTCGTTCGATGAAAGCGCGCGCTCATGTCAGAGACGCGCGGCGGCTTCAAGCGCAAGCATGTACGAAAGCGCCCCGAACCCGGCGACGGCTCCGCGCGCCGCGCGGCCGACGTACGAGCGGTGCCGGAAGGGCTCGCGTGCGTGCGGGTTCGAGAGGTGGACTTCGATCACCGGCGTCGTGATGCTCTTCACGGCATCGTGCAACGCGACCGAGGTATGCGTGTACCCGCCCGGATTGAGGATGACTGCCTTGGCGCCCCGGGCCTGCGCCTCGTGCAGCCAGTCGATGAGGTGGCCCTCGTGGTTCGACTGGCGCATGTCGATCGTGAGGTCGAGCGCGCGCGCCCGGTCCTCGAGCTGGCCCGCGATGTCGTCCAGCGTGTCCGACCCGTAGATCTCAGGCTCGCGCAGCCCCAGCAGATTGAGGTTGGGACCGTTCAAGACATAGATCGTATCGGCCAAGGATCAGGCTTTCGGTTGCGGGTATTGCTGGCGTCTCCCTATATGACCTCGCGTTCCCGATCAAATCCAAGGCGTACCTCAATGCACACCGACGGCACCGTAACGATCCGCGTCAATGGCGAGCACAAGCGCGTTGCGGCCGGGCTCAGCATCGCGCAGCTCGCCGAGGAGCTGGGACTGATACCCGAGAAGCTGGCGGTCGAGCGCAACCTGGAAGTGGTGCCGCGCTCGACGCTGGGGCAGGTGATCGTCGAGGATGGCGACGAGCTGGAGATTGTGCACTTCGTGGGCGGCGGCGATCATGCGCGCCCGGTGGACGAGGACACATGGACAGTCGCGGGCAGGACCTTCCGCTCGCGGCTGATCGTCGGGACCGGCAAGTACAAGGATTTCGAGCAGAACGCGGCGGCGGTCGAAGCCTCGGGCGCGGAGATCGTGACCGTTGCGGTGCGGCGGGTGAACGTCAGCGATCCCAAGGCGCCGATGCTCACCGACTACATCGATCCCAGGAAGATCACCTATCTTCCCAACACCGCGGGCTGCTTCGACGCCGAGAGCGCGATCCGCACGCTGCGGCTCGCGCGGGAAGCCGGGGGGTGGGAGCTGGTGAAGCTCGAAGTGCTGGGCGAGGCGCGGACGCTGTACCCCGACATGGTCGAGACGCTGCGCGCGACCGAGGTGCTGGCGAACGAAGGCTTCAAGCCGATGGTCTATTGCGTCGACGATCCGATCGCCGCCAAGCGGCTGGAGGATGCGGGCGCGGTGGCGATCATGCCACTGGGCGCGCCGATCGGATCGGGACTGGGCATCCAGAATCTGGTCACGATCCGGCTGATCGTGGAGGGGGCCGAGGTGCCGGTGCTGGTGGACGCCGGGGTCGGCACGGCGTCGGACGCGGCAGTGGCGATGGAGCTCGGCTGCGATGGCGTGCTGATGAACACTGCGATCGCCGAGGCCAAGGATCCGGTCCTAATGGCGACGGCGATGAAGCTCGCGGTGGAAAGCGGGCGGCTCGCCTATCGCTCGGGGCGGATGGCGAAGCGGCGCTATGCCGATCCATCGAGTCCGCTGGCGGGACTGATCTAGGCCGGGCGCGAGGAACCGCCCCCGGCGCGAACCGTTGATTGCAGCAACCCGGAGCCGGCGCGGCGAAATGTCCGCGTGGCCGTTAGGAGACTGGAATCATGGGTGAACTCACCGACAAGATCAAAGGCAACCTCAACGAGGCCGCCGGCAAGATCAAGCAGCAGAGCAACGATCCCGAGACGCGCGACGAAGGCGCGGCGCAGGAGATGAAGGGCAAGGGCGAGCAGTTCGCCGGCAAGGTGAAGGGGGCGCTCGGCGACGATATCTGAGCTTCCCGGCTTCTTGTGGAGAGGAGCGGGCCGCCTCGGGAAACCCGGGCGGCCCTTTTCCTTTCAGCGGTTCCGGATCGCCGAAACCGTGGTCGCGGGCGTGATGAATTCGATGTCGGTCTTGAGGTGAAGCAGCTTTAGGCCGGGCCGGGCGAGCGCGCGATCGAGCGCGGGAGCGAACGTTTCGGTCGTTTCCACCGTCTCGGCCCAGCCGCCATAGGCACGGGCGAGCGCGGCGAAATCGGGGTTGCGGAGCGCAGTGCCGGAAAGGCGCGCGGGGTATTCCCGCTCCTGATGCATGCGGATCGTGCCATAGGCCGAATTGTCGACCACGATCACAAGCATGTCCGCATCGTGCTGGACAGCGGTGGCCAGCTCCTGGCCGTTCATCAGGAAATCGCCGTCGCCCGCCACCGCGACGACGGTACGTTCGGGAAAGCGCAGCGCAGCGGCGACTGCGGCGGGGACGCCGTATCCCATCGCGCCCGCGGTGGGGGCGAGCTGCGAAGGTTGGGGGCCATAGTGCCAGTAGCGATGCCACCAGCCGGAGAAGTTGCCCGCGCCGTTGCAGATGATCGCATCGTCCGGGGCGATCCGCTCGCGCATCGCGGCGACGCACATGCCGAGATCGAGCGTGACGCCTTCGCGGGGCTTGGGGGTGGACCATTCCAGCCATTCGGCGTGGGCGGCGGCGCCCCCGAAACTGGGCAGCTCGACTTCCTCCTCGGCGGCGACAGCGACGGCGAACTCGAAGGGACGGGCGCAGATCGGCAGGTCGGCGAAATAGGTACGATTGAGCTCGTTGGGGTCCGGATGAACGTGAATGAGCGTCTGGCCCGGATGGTCGGGCGTGATCAGCGCATAGCCATCGGTGGTCGCCTCGCCGAGTCGGGCGCCGACGACGAGCAGCAAATCGGCATCCTTGATGCGCTGGACCAGCTTGGGGTTCGGACCATAGCCGAGATTTCCTGCCCAGACGGGCGATGCGTTGGGGATGGAATCCTGGCGCCGAAAAGCGCCGGCCACGGGCAAGCCGATGCGTTCGGCGAATTTGGCGAAGTCCTGTCCGGCCTCCGCATCCCAGCCTGCGCCGCCGACGATTGCGATCGGGTGCTCGGCCGCGCGGAGCTGCTCGAACAGCAAATCGAGCTCATAGGGATCGGGGGCTTGAAGAGGAGGCGCGAGCTCGGGCCGGTCCACCGCCTCGACCACATCGCACAGCATGTCCTCGGGCAGCGCGATCACCACCGGACCCGGCCGTCCGCTCACCGCCACGTTCCACGCCCGCGCGACATATTCGGGGATGCGGCGCGCGTCCTCGATCCGGGTCGCCCATTTGGCGAGCGGCGCGAACATCGCGGGCAGGTCGACTTCCTGGAAGCCCTCGCGGTCGCGCATGCCGCGGTCGACGTCGCCGATGAAGAGCAGCATCGGCTGCGAATCCTGGAAAGCGACATGCACGCCGATACTGGCGTTGGTCGCGCCCGGGCCGCGCGTCACGAAGCAGACGCCCGGCCGCCCGGTCATAGCGCCGTCGGCGCACGCCATGAACGCCGCGCCGCCCTCCTGCCGGCACGTCACGACGTCGACTTGCGGCGTGTCGTGCAACGCGTCGAGCACGGCGAGGAAGCTCTCGCCCGGCACGTGGAAGATGCGGTCGCAGCCCTGCGCGACCAGATTGTCGACGAGGATCCGGCCCCCGGTTCGTTTCGCGATCATGGCGTGTGTCTAGACCGGGCGGGGCGGCTCGCGTAACCCCTTGCGCCATGCTGATCATTGGCAATCACGTCTCGCCCTATGCCCGCAAGGTATTGGTCGCGTTGGATCACAAGGGAGTCGATTATGAGATCGACCCCATCGTGCCGTTCTATGGCACCGACGAATTCACGCGGGTAAGCCCGCTCCGGCGCATCCCCGTGCTGATCGACGGCGATCTGGTCCTCAACGATTCGACCGTGATCGCCGAATATGTCGACGAGCGCTGGCCCGAGCCGCCGCTGATGCCGCAAGGCGCTGCGGATCGGGCGAAGGCGCGCTGGATGGAGGAGTTCGCCGACAGCCGGCTGGGCGATCTGATCATCTGGCGGCTCTTCTATCAGCGGACGATCGTTCCCTTCGTGTGGAAGCGCGAGCCGGACGAGGCATTGATAGCGCGAACGGTGGAGCAGGATCTTCCGCATGCGCTCGACTGGATCGAGGCGCGCGCGCCGGGGGAGGGCTTTCTGTTCGACCATGTCTGCACCGCAGACATCACTTTTGCCTGCTTCTTCCGCAACGCATCGCTGGTGGGGTACGAGATCGACGCGGAGCGTTGGCCGCGGACGGCGGCGTGGATCGCGCGGGTGAACGCGGTGCCGGCGTTCGAAGGCACGATGAAGTTCGAGCGTGCGATCTTCGGCGTGCGCTCTGCGGAGCGGGCGGAGGCGCTGCGGGCTGCCGGCGCGCGCATTTCCGCGAAGAGCTACGGTGGCGCTGCGCCGCACCGCAGCATCATGCTGAACGACGGGCCTGCAGCCGATTGAGCAAAAAAAGGGCCGCACGGCATGTGCCGCGCGGCCCTTTTCAGCAATTGCTTCGGATCAGAAGCGGATGCCGATGCCGGCAACCACCTGATCGCGGTTCAGATCGAACTCTTCGTAGCGCGAGTAGCGATACTCGACCTTGCCGTAGAAGCTGCCGAAGCTGCGCTCGACGCCGGCGCCGAAGCGGTAGCCGTCGGTGGTCGCGCCGCCCAGGCCGTCGATGCTGACGCGGGCGTTGGTGAGACCGGCCTTGCCGTAGATCAGGTTCGAGCCGCCGACGACGAAGCCCACGCGACCGCCGACATAGATGTCGCGGCCGGCCTGGACGCCCTCTTCCTCTGCGGTCGAGCCGAGGATCTCGGTCTCGGCGCCGATCACTGCGTTGCCGATCTGGCGGTCATAGCCGAACGCGCCGCCGTAGGCGAAGCCGGACTGGCCTTCGCCGTTGCCGCCGACGTGATCCCAGCCGGCCACCACTTCGGCGCGCGGGCCGGTGAAGGTGCCATCCTGAGCAAGAGCGGGGGTTGCGGTCGCGGCCACCAGGGCGAGCGCCGTCGTTGCGAGAATTCGCATGGATTTTCCTATCTTTGGACTTTGTTTTTTCAGGTTCGGATGGCCATCCGAGGGCTCAGATAGGCCTCCATTTCGCAGGTGCAATATGGCAATTTAATTACGTTCAAAGTGTGACTCTTTTGCCACAGCGCCAGATTCGTACAAAAGTTGAAAACCCATTCAGGTTCGCTTGACCCGGCCTCGCGCACCGGATTATCGCCGAGGCAGGTCAGGAGAATCGCGCATGAAGAAGCTCTACCCCAACGCCGAAGCAGCGCTGGAAGGGCTGCTGTTCGACGGCATGACGCTCTGCGCCGGCGGGTTCGGCCTGTGCGGCATCCCCGAGCGGCTGATCGACGCGATCCAGGCGTCGGGCGTCAAAGGCCTTACCATCGCATCGAACAACGCCGGCATCGACAACGAGGGGCTGGGCAAGCTGCTGCGCTCGCGCCAGGTGAAGAAGATGATCTCCTCCTACGTCGGCGAGAACAAGGAGTTCGAGCGGCAATATCTGGCGGGCGAGCTCGAAGTGGAATTCTGCCCGCAGGGCACGCTGGCCGAGCGCTGCCGCGCAGGCGGGGCGGGCATCCCGGGCTTCTACACCAGGACCGGCGTCGGCACGCAGGTGGCCGAGGGCAAGGAGGTCAAGCTGTTCGACGGTGAGGAATATATCCTCGAGCGTGGAATCCGCGCCGACCTGTCGATCATCAAGGGCTGGAAGGCCGACGAGGCGGGCAACCTCATCTTCCGCAAGACTGCGCGCAACTTCAACCAGCCGATGGCGACTGCGGGGCGCATCTGCGTCGCCGAAGTGGAGGAAGTGGTGCCGGTCGGCAGCCTGGACCCGGACCAGATCCATCTTCCGGGCATCTATGTGAAGCGGCTGATCGTGGGCAGCCCCTATGACAAGAAGATCGAGTTCCGCACCACGCGTCCGCGACCCGAAAACGCCGGAGTCGCCTGAATGACGGGCACGGTCCGCCGCATCGCACTCGCCGGGGCGGCCTGCGTGCTGCTTTCGGGCTGCGCCGCGGCGATGATCGCGGCGCCGATCGCAGCCGGGGCGGGCGTGGTCCGCTCGGCATCGAACGGCGGCGACGAGCGTGCCTCGCGGCGGTCCCCCGCGCAGGCGGCGCCCAAGCCGGGGCAGGTCATCACCGCGCCCGACGGCAGCAAGGTCCAGATCACCGGCCTCACCGCGCTTCCGCCGCCCAGCGGCGCCCCCGCTGCACCGGCCGTTGCGGCGACGGGCGGCGTGGAGGTCGCTCCGGAGGTCCAGTATCTCTACGGCTCGGGCGAAGCGGCGGCGCTGAGCATCCAGGCCTATCAGGCGCTGTGGAACTTCCTCAAGGTCGAGATCGGCTACAGGCGCGACAAGTCGCAGATCCGCTCGGTGGTGCTCGCGCCGGGCTCGACGCTCGAGAGCCCGAAGTTCGATCTGTGCGGCAAGCGCCCGCTCGCGGTGGTGCTCGACGTCGACGAGACGGCGCTGCTCAACATCGGCTACGAGGCCGACAGCGCGGCGCGCGGCGGCGCGCCCTACGACCCCGGCCGCTGGTCGCGCTTCGAGCAGACCGGCGGCGGCGCGGTGATGGCCGTTCCGGGCGCCGCCGAAGCGCTCGCCGCGGCGCGGCGCGAGGGGATCACCGTGGTGTTCAATTCGAACCGCTCGGCAGCGAGCGCGGCCCAGACCCAGGCGGCGATCGAAGGCGCCGGACTCGGCCCTGCCGAGCTGTTCGATACGCTGTGGCTCAAGGGCGAAGGCGAGCCGAGCGGCAAGGACGCGCGACGCCAGCGCATCGCCCAGCGCTATTGCATCGTCGCCATGGCGGGCGACCAGCTCGGCGACTTCAGCGATCTGTTCAACGCCCCCCAGCTCAGCGTCCGCGCGCGCCGCAACAGCGCGGGCGAGACGATGATCGCGCAGCTCTGGGGCGCCGGCTGGTTCATGCTGCCCAACCCGGTCTACGGCACCGGATTGAAGGGCGGCCTCGACGACGTTTTCCCGGCCGACAAGCGCTGGACCGATCCGCAGGAGAAGAAGTGAATGGCCCAGGACGCAAAAGGCTGGACCCGTGACGAAATGGCCGCGCGTGCGGCGCAGGAGCTGCAGGACGGCTTCTACGTCAACCTGGGCATCGGCATCCCCACGCTGGTGGCGAACCACATCCCCGCGGGCGTCGAAGTGACGCTCCAGTCCGAGAACGGGATGCTCGGCATCGGGCCCTTTCCCTATGAGGGCGAGGAGGACCCGGACCTGATCAACGCCGGCAAGCAGACGATCAGCGAGCTGCCGAGCTCGGTCTATTTCTCGTCGTCGGACAGCTTCGCGATGATCCGCGGCGGGCACATCGACCTGACTGTGCTCGGGGCGATGGAAGTTAGCGAGACCGGCGACATCGCCAACTGGATGATTCCGGGCAAGATGATCAAGGGCATGGGCGGCGCGATGGACCTGGTCGCGGGCGTCAAGAAGATCATCGTAGTGATGGAGCATGTCTCCAAGAACGGCGATCCAAAGTTCATCCCCGAATGCACGCTGCCGCTGACCGGGAAGAACGTGGTCGACATGATCATCACCGATCTGGCGGTGTTCCAGCGTGCCGATCATAATTCGCCGTTCCGGCTGATCGAGCTGGCGCCGGGGGTGACCGAAGAGGAAGTCGCGGCCAGGACCACGGCCAAGTACGAGGTCGCGCTCGCGGCGGCGTGACCCGCGCGGCGGCTTGACCCGAGCCGCACGACGTTCAACCGGACGGTTGAGCTTTCGAGGTATGTTCAACCTGCCGGTTGAATGAGAAAGCACGGTTTTTCCGAGGCTTGGGCAAGTTGCAGCGCCGCAGCCGGTTGACTCTGCTTGACTCGATTCGCGTATGCGCGCGGGCGATTGACTCGCGTCGATGCGGAAGAGGTCGGCGGGGTCGCGCTGCTTGCTCATGTGTAGAACAAAAGCAGGCCAAATCCTACTTTTCCAGCGGATTTGTAGTGTCAGCTAACGCCCCATCTTGAGCCACTCGTAGCGTTTCTGCGGCTTCCCAGAGCAGCCACTTGTCCGCTTGTGCCGGGCCTAGCGTTGACCGCGAGACGGGGGTGACGCACACCTTTCCGGTGACTGCCCGCTCCGCTCTCCTGTCCGCCGAATTGTCCGCAGCGCTGGCCGATGTTGGCGCGAAGCTGCGGGCGGACGACGATGTTGCATCCTCGTTGAACGTGGCACTTGATCTGCTTGCCGGTGTGGACCCCGCCCACGTCACGAGAGCGGACGGAGAGATTGCAGCCGCCGCCGGTCTCTATCGGCAACCGCAGCAATCGTCATTGAGCACGATGTTCTCGCGGCGCCCCAGTGGAGCTTCGCAGTTGCTCCGCACAGCAGGACTTGAGTACCTGTTCTTGTTCCACCGTGACGGACGGCTTCGCGAAGCCGCCCTGCTCAAGATTACGGGGGGCTTGCCCACCCCTTTTCTGTTTGCCGCTGTTCTTTGGCGGCTCAACGACTGGGCGGCACCTGTTCGCCACGCCGCGGGGCGATGCGCGAGCCGTTCGTTTCCTCTAACCAGCCCAGCAGTCGTCGCTCGAACGGCGGCAGAACTCCTTGTGCGGCAGGCAACTTGGCGCCGATGGCGCGAAGAGCGTGCTATCTTCGACCAAATGTTCGGCCGCGGGGACGTGGCAGAGGCGCTGGCTGACTTGATGTCTGTCGCGACGACTGGCCCGCAAGCGACTACCCTGCGCTACGCACTTCGCACGCCGGCGCTCGACACACATTTGTACCAACTTGCTGTAAACGCCACCCAGCCTTCGGTCCGCGCGGCAGCCTTGGAAACGCTGATCGACGGCAAGGCGGAGTGGCCCTCTGGCACTGAATGGCGTTGGATCGACAAGTCAGTGGGGCTGCGTCGCCTTGAAACAGTCTTCGACCATCGCATCTTGACAATTACCCCATCCAGGCACGCACTTATCGAGCGCGGCCTGAGTGACAAATCGACCGTTGTCCGTAGGGTGGCGCTTTCCGGCGTCATCCGCCATATGCTCGGCACTGCAGAGGCTCGCGCCTGGGCGACTCCTCTCGTATCAGACCGATCGCCGTCAGTTCGAGAAAGGGCTGAGTTCATCCTGCGGCACGCAAGAGCTTAGCTCGCCATTTAGTGTTATCAAGCTTGCACCAAGCTGCTCTCCCCAACGTCAGCTGTCCGGCAATTCCATCCAGAATTTGCACGTCTGCAATCCACCCCTAGCCGCCGTTTGACCCTTCCCCCGCACAGGCGTAGCCTCGCGTCATGCTGGCATGGTTCCGGCGCCGCTATCTCGACCTGCTGGGCTCGATCTACATCTACAACGAGCACCGCGGGTACACGAGCATCGACCGCGTCCTCGAGGCAGTGCGGGCGCGATCGCCCGACGACGCCCCGCTGATCGCCGCGATCGAGAAGCACCGCGCCGACGAGCGCAAACATTATCTGATGTTCAAGCGCTGGTTCGAGCTGCAGGGCAGGATGCCGCTCGCGGTGGACCGGACGTGCGGGCACATAGACCGCTTCGTCGAGATCATGTTCCGCCGGACGATCGACGCGCTCGACACCCAGGCCGTGATCGCCGACGACCGGCTGTTCGAGCGGTTGTGCCGGGTGATCTCGCTCACCGAGCGGCGCGGCTACAAGCAGGTCGACATCCTGCTGCGCCATCCGCTGGTGCGGGACGACAAGGTGCTGATGAAGATCTTCCGGATCATCGAGAAGGACGAGCCGAGCCACTGGGCGCCCTATGACAGCTGGCTGGCGGCGAACGGCCGGCGCGAGCCGGTGTGGTGGGAGCGCGCGGTGGACAGCTTCATCCATTCCGAGCTGCTTTTCCTGAAGCTTCCCGCGCTGTTCCTCAATCCATGGCTCAAGCGGCGCACCGACTGGGCGGATGCGCACGACCCGGCCGAGGCGAAAGCGTCGCCCATGCCGGCGCTCGCCTGAACCTTCGTCCCGGCTTTCGCCGGGGTGACGGCTGGGGCATAGGGCGCGCATGCATATCCTTCTGACAGGTTCTTCCGGCTGGCTCGGCCGGTTCCTTGCGCCGATGCTGCGGGCGCGCGGCGATACGGTGGTGGGACTCGACGTTGCGCCCGGCGTCGACACGCAGGTGATCGGATCGGTCGCCGATCGCGCGCTGGTCGATCGCGTCTTCGCCGAGCACGGGATCGAGGCGGTGATCCATGGTGGCGCGCTCCACAAGCCGGACATCGTGCGCTATCCGGCGCAGGCGTTCATCGACGTCAACGTCACCGGGACGCTCAACCTGCTCGAGGCCGCGCGGGCCGCCGGGCACGACCGGTTCGTGTTTACTTCCACCACTTCGCTGATGATCAGCCAGGCGATCCGCGACGAGCATGCCGACGAGGCAGTATGGCTCGACGAGACGAGCGGCCCGCTGGAGCCGCGCAACATCTATGGCGTCACCAAGCTTGCGGCCGAGCAGCTCTGCCGGCTCGCGTGGCTGGAGAGCGGCATGGCCTGCGTCGTGCTGCGCACCAGCCGCTTCTTTCCCGAGGAGGACGACACCCACCGCACGCTTTCGGGCGAGAACATGAAGGCCAACGAGCTGCTCCACAGGCGGCTCACGGTGGAGGATGCCGCGCGCGCGCATATCGCCGCGCTCGACAGGGCAGCGGACGTGGGCTTCGGCACCTTCATCGTCTCGGCGCCCACGCCCTTCCGGCGGGAGGATTGCGCCGAGCTGAAACGCAATGCAGCTGCCGTAATCGCGCGCCATTTCCCCGATGCGCCCAAGTTATATGCTACGAAAGGCTGGGAATTACCTGGCTCGATCGGGCGTATCTATGACGCGGCACTTGCCGAGCGGGTCCTCGGCTTTCGGTGCGAGACCGGTTTTACTGCGGTTCTGGATGCCTTGCGGAGAAGTGAAACGCTCCCGTTCGCGCACGATCCGCATTATGTCTCGCCCAAGGAAGCAGCAGGCGCCGCGTAATCTTTCGCCGCTTCCGGTTCGCTTTTCCCCGTTAAGTCTCTGATCTTCCTCGGGGAGGGGAAATATGCGCTGGATTATCCGCGGCCTCGTGGGGCTGGCCGCGTTCGTCGTGCTGGTTCTGGCAGTGGTCTATGGCGGGTCCGAATGGGTCCTGCGCCGGGCCTATGCCGTGCCGACCGAAAGCGTTGCCGTACCCGCCGATGCGGCGTCGATCGCGGAGGGCGCGCGGATGGCGCGGATCGCCAATTGCCGCGACTGCCATGGCCAGGGCGGCGAGGGGAAGCTGCTGTTCGAAGCGCCGGGCGTCCTCCGCATCGCACCGCCGTCGCTCGCCCGGGCAGCGGCGACGATGACCGACGAGGACCTCGTCCGCGCGATCCGCTACGGCGTGCGCAGGGACGGATCGTCGCTGATGATCATGCCGACCTATGCGCTCGGCCACCTCTCGGACGAGGACATGGGCCGGATCATCGCTTGGATCCGCACGCTGAAGCCGGGTTCGAAGGATTCGACCGCCACCATGTCCTACGGCCCGATCGGCCGCGCGCTGATCCTGGCTGGCAAGCTGCCGCCGATGGCGACCGCGGGCAAGGTCGCCCCTGCGGCGCGGCCTGCGGACATGGGCCGCTATGTCGCCGATTTCGCCTGCCTCGCCTGCCACAAGCTGCACCAGGAGGGCATGATGGAGGACGGCAGCACCAAGGTGCCCGCGCTCGCGCCGGTGGTCGCGGCATATGATCCGGCGCGGCTCAAGACGCTGCTGCGCACCGGCGTGGGCACCAAGCCCGACCACGGGATCATGAGCGTCGTCGCGCGCGAGAGCTTCGCGGTGCTCACCGATCCGGAGATCGACGCCATCCAGACCTATCTCAAGGCCGAGATGGAGAAGGCGCCACCGCAATAGCCCCTCCCCCGCAGGGGCTTGGCGGGGGAGCCCGGGCACGCATGGGCTCCCCCGTCTTACGTTCGGCCGATAGCGCGGCTTGGCGACGTAAAATTGCGGAATGGGTTGCCGCGGCGCAATATCGGATTAGATGGCCCCATCATGGCCAGTAAACCGCTAACCCTGTACGAGAAGATCTGGGCCGATCACGTCGTGGAGCGCCGCGACGACGGCACCTGCCTCATCTACATCGATCGCCACCTCGTCCACGAAGTGACGAGCCCCCAGGCCTTTGCCGGACTTCGCGCCGCTGGCCGCACGGTGCGCCGTCCCGATCTCACGCTCGCGGTTCCGGACCACAACCTTCCCACCACGCCGCGGGTCGACGCCGCAGGCGCGCCGCTCCCGATCGCCGATCCGGCGAGCGCGGGCCAGCTCGCCGCGCTGCGCGCGAACGTCGCCGAGTTCGGCGTGCCCTATATCGACGCGCTCGATGCGCGGCAGGGGATCGTCCATGTCGTGGGGCCCGAGCAGGGCTTCACGCTTCCCGGCACTACGCTCGTCTGCGGTGACAGCCATACCTCGGCGCACGGCGCGCTGGGTGCGCTGGCGTTCGGCATCGGCACCAGCGAAGTCGAGCATGTCCTCGCCACGCAGACGCTGCTCCTCCAGCAGATGAAGACGCTCGAGATCCGCGTCGACGGCAGCCTGGGGTTCGGTGTCAGTCCCAAGGACGTGGTGCTGGCGATCATCGGCAGGATCGGCGCCGCGGGCGGCACCGGCTATGTCATCGAGTTCACCGGCGAGGTGATCCGCGCGATGTCGGTCGAAGGGCGGCTGACCGTGTCCAACATGTCGATCGAGGGCGGGGCGCGCTCGGGGCTGATCGCGCCCGACGAGACGACCTTCGCCTATCTGAAGGGCCGTCCGCTCGCTCCCGGCGGCGAGGATTGGGACAAGGCGGTCGCCTATTGGCGCACGCTGCCCACCGATGCCGGCGCGCGCTACGACCGCACCGTCCAGCTCCACGCGAGTGAAATCGCACCGTCGCTCACCTGGGGCACGAGCCCCGAGGACGTGGTGCCGATCACCGGCGCGGTCCCCGATCCCGAAAGCTTCGAAGACGCCTCGAAGCGGGTCGCCGCGCAGAAGTCGCTCGATTACATGGGCCTCGCGCCCGGCACCGCGATGCAGGACATCGGCATCGAGCACGTGTTCATCGGATCGTGCACCAACAGCCGGATCGAGGATCTGCGCGCCGCCGCGGCGGTGGTGAAGGGGCGCCACGTCGCCGATCGCATCCGCCAGGCGCTGGTCGTGCCGGGCTCGGGGCTGGTCAAGCGCCAGGCCGAGGCGGAGGGGCTCGACCGCATCTTCACCGAGGCAGGGTTCGAATGGCGCGAGCCGGGCTGCTCGATGTGCCTGGCGATGAACCCCGATAAAGTACCGAGCGGCGAACGTTGCGCTTCAACTTCCAACCGGAATTTCGTAGGAAGACAGGGGCCGGGAGCCCGTACCCACCTGTTGTCGCCCGCCATGGCGGCGGCGGCGGCGGTTACGGGGCGCTTGACCGACGTCAGGGATCTGGTGTCGGCGGATGCGTGAAGGGGTTTTTGATGAAGCGGGCGCTGGTGGCATTGATTGCGAGTACCGTGCTGTGCGGCCTCGCCGCGGCCTATGCGAGCGCAGTGGAGAGCCAGCCGGCGCCGCCGCAGGCACCCGCCAGCTGATCGCGGCGCTTTCGCGTCAGCCCGGTCCCGCCGGGCTTCCCCCCTTCATCGAGAGTATGCGCTGATGGAACCCGTCCGCCAGGTCGAGGGGCGCGCCTATCCGTGGGGCGCCAAGAACATCGACACCGACATCATCATTCCCGCCCACTGGCTCAAGACCACCACGCGCGAAGGGCTCGGCAAGGGCGCGTTCGAGACGGTGCGCGCGCAGCCCGGCAACGTGTTCGACGATCCGCGCTACGCCGGCGCGCCGGTGCTGGTCGCGGGCGACAATTTCGGCTGCGGATCGAGCCGCGAGCACGCGGCCTGGGCGCTTGCGGACATGGGGATCAAGGCAGTGATCGCGCCGAGCTTCTCGGACATTTTCTCGGGAAACGCCTTCAAGAACGGCATCGTCCCCGTGGTGCTGCCGCAGGAGGCGGTGGACCGGCTGGTCGAAGTCGCGAAGACCGACGAGATCACCGTCGACCTCGAGACGATGACCGTCACCACCCCCTTTCAGGATCGCTTTCCCTTCGAGCTCGACGCCTTCCGCCGCGCCTGCCTGATGCAGGGGCTGGACGAGATCGGCATGACACTGGCAAAAGATACCGAGATTTCGAAATACGAATCCGGTGTCGCCGCGGCGCGGCCCTGGATAACGGGGAGAGGCGGGCATGAGGGCACTGCTGTCGAAGGCGCCGGGCGGACCTGATACTCTAAGCCTGGAGGATGTACCCGATCCCGCACCGGGCGCGGGGCAGGTGCTGGTCGCGGTCAAGGCCTGCGCGATCAACTATCCCGACGTCCTGATCATCGAGGACAGATACCAGTTCAAGCCGCAGCGCCCGTTCGCGCCGGGCGGCGAGATCGCGGGCGTGGTCGAGGCGGTGGGGGAGGGCGTCACTGCCCTTGCACCGGGCGACCGCGTGCTCGGCGTGATCGGCCATGGCGGGCTGGCGGAGAAGGTCGCGGTCGACGCCGCCCGGCTCCAGCGCCTGCCGGAGGGCCGCAGCTTCGAAGAAGGCGCGGCGCTGCTCCTGACCTATGCCACGACGATTCACGCGCTGCTCGACCGCGGCAAGCTGCGGCAGGGGCACACGCTGCTGGTCCTGGGTGCAGCCGGCGGCGTCGGATTGGCGGCGATCGAGCTCGGCAAGGCGTTCGGCGCGACCGTGATCGCCGCCGTTTCCTCCGAGGAGAAGGCCGCGGCGGCCACCGTGGCGGGCGCCGATCGCGCCCTGGTCTATCCGCGCGGGCCGCTCGACAAGGAAGCGTCCAAGACGCTGGCCGAGGCGTTCAAGGCCGCGGTCGGGCCACAGGGCGCCGACGTGATCTACGATCCCGTGGGCGGCGACTATGCCGAGCCGGCGCTGCGCGCGATAGGCTGGGAAGGGCGCTATCTCGTCGTCGGCTTCCCCGCGGGCATCCCGCGGCTGCCGCTCAATCTGACACTGCTCAAGAGCTGCGACGTGTGCGGAGTCTTCTGGGGCTCCTTCGCCGCGCGCGATCCCCAGGCCAACCAGGCGCATGTCGAGCGGCTGTTCCGCCTGTGGGGCGAGGGCCGGATCGCGCCGCGGGTGACCGAGACCTACGCCTTCGCCGAGGGCGGCAAGGCGATCGCGAAGATGGCGGCGCGGCAAGTGATCGGGAAGGTCGTGGTGACGGTGGGCAGCTAAAAGCCGCTCCCCTTCAGGAGAGGTGTCGGGGTGGCCCGCCAGCCCGCACGCCGGTCTGGACGAGGCACCTGCCCCACCCCTGCCCTGAAAGAGGAGGGGCTTAGAGAGTTGCCTTGCCCCCATCGCCCTCCTATCTCGGGCCAAACGGCACCAGAGGGGCTTGAGGACCACATGACGACTTTCGACGATCGCGAGCGGGCGTTCGAGGCGAAGTTCGCACGCGACGAGGAAATGGTGTTCCGCGTCACGGCGCGCCGCAACCGGCTGCTGGGCCAGTGGGCCGCGGCGAAGATGAACCTGACGCCCGAGGAGACCGACGCTTACGCCAAGGCAGTGGTGCAGGCTGATTTCGAGGAAGCCGGCGACGAGGATGTGATCCGCAAGCTGCTGGGCGACCTGCTCGCCGCGGGGATCGAGGTGGACGAGGCGAGCGTTCGCCGCGCGGTCGAGGAACAGACCGTCGAAGCGCGCCGTCAGCTGCTGGAAGCCAAGTAAGATGCCGATGGCCGCGACCGATATCGAGGCGCTGATCAAGGCAGGCATTCCCGATGCCCGCGTCGAGATCACCGACCTTGCCGGCGACGGCGATCATTATGCCGCGCGGGTGGTGAGCCCGATGTTCAAGGGCATGCCGCGGGTGCGCCAGCACCAGGCGGTCTATGCCGCGCTCGGCGATCGGATGGGCGGGGTGCTCCACGCGCTCCAGCTCACCACCGAAGCGCCAGTCGAGGAGTGAGACAAGTGACGGACGAAGTGCAGGACCGGATCAAGGGCCTGGTGGACAGCAACGACGTGCTGCTCTTCATGAAGGGCAGCCCGCTGTTCCCGCAGTGCGGCTTCTCCAGCCGGGCAGTCGCGATCCTCAATCATCTGGGCGTCGAGTTCGAAAGCGTCGACGTGCTGCAGGACCAGGGCGTCCGCCAGGGCATCAAGGCCTTCTCGGACTGGCCGACGATTCCCCAGCTCTACGTGAAAGGCGAGTTCGTCGGCGGATCGGACATCATGATGGAGATGTACGAGAGCGGCGAGCTCCAGCAGCTGCTCGCCGACAAGGGGCTCGTGGCCTGAGCAGAGGCGCCTGAATCAGTTACCGTTCGCCCTGAGCCTGTGGAAGGGCGCCGGGCACGAGCCACGCTCGCGGAAGCCGCCCTTCGACAGGCTCGGGGCGAACGGGATTGTGGAACGAACCCCGCGGACAGACCGAGGCTCCTCTCCCACGGGCGAGGGGCCTTTTTTGCGCGACTCGCGCGCTCGGTGTGGAAAGACCCGGGTCGGGTGGGCCGCCGCGAAACCGGTTGGAAGCGGCGGCCCACCCTGGAATGAAGCGTGTGAAACGCTACGGGTGCCTGCAACGATGCACCACGCGTGCCATTTCCCGCAAGCCATGATTTCCTGCGCCTCTCGATGGTTAAGAGGTATTTGGGGCGCAGGCCGGTTGTAAGCCTTTCCGACAGTTGCGCAGCCGTAAGAAGCCGCAGGCGACGCAGCGTTCCCGGCAGTCGTTCAGCCGCGGTTCAGGGGATTGACTACAGACGTAATCGTGACGATTACAGAAGTAGTCGAAGGGGAGACAGATGACAGAACGCATCAGCGACGCCGAGCATGCCGTGATGGAGGTGCTTTGGGACGATTCGCCGCTGACGGCGCAGGAAGTCGCCGAGCGCGTGCCTGCCGAACGCGACTGGAGCGCCAACACGGTCAAGACCCTGCTCGGCCGCCTGCTCGCCAAGAACATCATCGCGCACGAGGAGGATGGCCGGCGCTACCGCTATCGCCCGCTCGTCGCGCGTGGGGATTACGTCGCCGGGGAATCGCGCAAGCTGATGGACCGGCTGTTCGGCGGCCGCCTCACGCCGCTGGTGGCGCACCTTGCCGAGCGTGATGCGATCACCGATCAGGACATCGCCGAGATCGAGGCCCTTCTGAAGGAGCTCAAGCAATGATCGCCTGGGCATTGGAGACCTTCGTCGCCACCACGTTGCTGATGCTGCTGGTGCTCGCGATCCGCGCGCCGGTGCGCAAGGTGTTCGGCGCCCACATGGCCTATGCCTTGTGGTTGTTGCCGGTCGCGCGCCTGCTCCTGCCGCCCTTGCCCCAGAGCTGGCGGGAGCAGGCCGCGGCACCCGTCGCTGCGGCGGGGGACGTCATCACCTATTACATCGTCGAGCCGATCGCCGGCCCGGCCGAGCCCACGGCCATGGCCGCGGCCCCGAGTGCCTCGATCGACTGGCTGATGCTGGGGATGATCGCCTGGGCCGTAGGTGCGGCGATCTTCCTCGCCTATCATCTGATCGCGCACCGCCGCTATTGCCGGACGCTGCTCCGCCGTGCCCGCATCGACCGCACGGTGGCCGAGGGCCGGGTGCGCGTGATCGAGACCGACGCCGCGCACGGTCCACTCGCCTTCGGCGTGTTCCGCAAGTATGTGGCCTTCCCGCGCGACTTCGCCGAACGCTACGACGAGCAGGAGCGCGACCTCGCGCTCGCGCACGAGCTCTGCCACCATGTCCGCGGCGATCTGATCGCGAACTGGGTCGCGCTCGTCTTCCTCGCCATCCACTGGTTCAATCCGGTCGCCTGGAGGGCCTTCCGCGCCTTCCGTGCCGATCAGGAAATGGCCTGCGACGCCCTGGTGCTCGCCGGCCGCGCCCAGGCACTGCGCCATGCCTATGGCCGTGCGATCGTCAAGTCCGCGCATGGGGGTGCGGTCTCGGCGGCATGTCACTTGCACACGATAAACGAAGTCAAAGGGAGGTTACGCATGCTTGCGAAGACGCGGAAGAATTCCCCCATCCGCCTTGCGGCCGGTCTCGCCGGAGTGAGCGCGCTGTCGCTCGCCGCGCTGGGGCTGACTGCCTCGGGCACCCAGGCGGCCGAGAAGATCAGGGACAAGGTCGAGACCAGGCTCGGCATCGATCTGGAGCAGGACCGGCCCGCGCCGCCGGCTCCGCCCGCCGCCGCCGCGCTCCCGGCCCCGGCCGTGGCGCCGGCTCCGCAGGCGGCGCCCGCGGCTCCCGAAGCGCCCGAGGTGCAGCGCCACGTCTATCGCTTCAGCGACGGTGAAGCCGGCAAGGACGGCAAGCAGGTCCGCAAGATCGTGATGGTCCAGGCAGACGGCCAGACGCGCGAGATCGATATGCCCGATCCCGACGCGATCCGCGCGTCGATCCCCGAGATCCGCGACGGCAATTGCGGCAAGGACGGCAAGGCCCATGTCGAGCAGAAGATCGAGGGCGACAAGAAGGTCATGATCATCTGCTCCGATCGCATCGAGATGGCGAGCGTCGACGCCGAGCGGATGGCGCGCGTCCACAAGCGCTTCGGCATGGAAAGCGCGATGATGGGCCTGCGCCAGGCGCGCCGCGCGATCGAGAACGAGCAGCACATGACCGCCGACGAGCGCGCCAAGGCGCTCAGGGGCATCGACAAGGCCATCCGCGAGCTCGAGGAGGGCAAGTCGGAAGACTGACGAGAGGGGAGGGGTATTCCCGCGATATCCAAGCGTTCGATCGCGGGAACGCCCTTCACGCGGGGCTGGCTGAACTCCTTCGCAGCCAGCCCCGTTTCGTGTCGGGCAGGCGGCGCACCCTTGCCTTGCCGGGCCGCAGCCGCCATTTCGACAGGATGATCGAAGCCCCCACCGGCGAAGCGATGGCGGTCGGTCCGCTGGTCACGCGGGTGCTGGCGCCCAATCCGTCGCCCTTCACCTACACCGGCACTCAGACCTATCTGGTCGGCACGACCGATCTCGCGGTGATCGATCCGGGTCCCGACGACGATCGGCACCTCGACGCGCTGGTCGCCGCGATCGCGGGACGGCCGGTCACCGCGATCCTGTGCACCCACACCCACCGCGACCACAGCCCCGCCGCCGCCCCGCTCAAGGTGCGGACCGGCGCGAGGGTGGTCGGCTGCGCGCCGCTCACGCTGGAGGACGCTGGGCCGCGCGCCGATGCTGCCTTCGACACCAGCTACGCGCCCGACCGGGCCCTCGCCGACGGCGAGAGCGTGGCCGGCCCCGGCTGGACGCTGGTCGCGGTCGCGACCCCCGGCCACACCTCGAACCATCTCGCCTTTGCGCTGCCGGAGGCGGGTGCGCTCTTCACCGGGGATCACGTCATGGGCTGGTCGACGACGGTCGTAGCGCCGCCCGACGGCGACATGGCGGACTATATGGACAGCCTGGACAAGCTGATGCGCCGCGACGACCGCATCTACTATCCCGCGCACGGCGATCCGATCGAAAACCCGCAGCGCTTCGTCCGCGGGCTGATGGGGCACCGCAAGCAGCGCGAGGGCCAGATTCTGCGGCTGCTGCGCGCGGACGTCGGCACGATCCCCGAGCTGGTCGCGCGCATGTACGTCGGGCTCGATCCCCGGCTCGTCGGCGCGGCGGGGCGCTCGGTGCTTGCGCACCTGATCGATCTGGAGGCGCGCGGGCTGGTGGCGCAGCGCGGCGACGACTGGCGGATGGCGGCGTGAACCGGCGCTGGATCAGGATCGGCATCGTCGCCGCTGCGGTCGTGCTCGTGGTGGGCGCCGGGTTTTGGATCGTCGGCGAGGTCGTGAAGCGCCAGTTCGCCGGACCCAGCCCGGTCACGGTGGCGCAGGCGAGCCTTCAGGGACTGCGCGAGCAGAACCGGCTCTCCACCTTCGCCGCACGCTATGTTGCGGTCGTCACGTCGAAGCAGAGCCGGCTGGGTCTCAGCGCGCAGAAGACGCTGATCATGCCCGGCATGGTCCGCTACGAAGTCGATCTCTCGAAGCTCCAGCAGCGCAACCTCGAATGGGATGCCGCATCCAGTCGTCTGACGGTGACGCTTCCGCCGGTCGAGGTCGTCGGCCCGCAGGTCGATATCGACAACATCCAGGAGTATTCGGAAGGCGGCATATTGATGCGGCTGACCGATGTCGAAGGAAAGCTCGACGCGGCCAATCGCAAGGCCGGCCAGCAGGAGCTGATCCGCCAGGCCCGCGCCGAGACGCCGATGAAGCTCGCGAAGGAAGCGACCCGCCGCGCGGTCGAGCGCAGCTTCGCGATGCCGCTCAAGGCAGTGGGGCTCGACGCGAGGGTGGACGTCTATTTCCCCGACGAGCGGCGCAGCACCAGCGATGAGCGCTGGGACGTCTCGCGAAGCCCCGAAGACGTCATCGCCAACAAATGGTGAGCCCCTGACGGCTTGATCCGCGGCGCCCGCACCTCCATGTGCGCTGGGACGTTATTTGGGTGAGGGAAAATGGACGCACGCAACGGCATCGGCGGCAGCCTCGCGGGGCTCGATCTTCGTGCGGAGATCGACCGGCTGCGCAAGGAGCGCAACGCCGTCATCCTCGCCCATTACTACCAGAAGCCCGAGCTCCAGGACCTGGCCGACTTCGTCGGCGACAGCCTCGACCTGTCGCGCAAGGCGGCGGAGACCGACGCGGACGTGATCGCCTTCTGCGGCGTGCGCTTCATGGCCGAGACGGCCAAGATCCTGTCGCCCGACAAGATCGTCGTGCTTCCCGACATGAACGCCGGGTGCAGCCTCGAGGACAGCTGCCCGCCCGAGCAGTTCGCCGCCTTTCGCGCCGCGCACCCCGATCACATCGCGCTCACCTACATCAACTGCTCGGTCGAAGTGAAAGCGCTCTCTGACATCATCGTCACCAGCTCGTCGGCCGAGCGTATCCTCGCGCAGATCCCGCCCGAGCAGAAGATCATCTTCGGGCCCGACCGTAACCTGGGTGGCTATCTCACCCGCGTCACCGAGCGCGAGATGCTGCTGTGGCCCGGCGTGTGCATCGTCCACGAGGCGTTCAGCGAGACCGAGCTGCTCAAGCTCAAGGCGCAGCATCCCGGCGCGCCGATCGCCGCGCACCCCGAATGCCCGCCGCACATCCTGGACCATGCAGACTATGTCGGGTCCACGCGCGGCATCCTCGAATATGCCCAGTCCTTCCCGGGCGACACGCTGATCGTTGCGACCGAGCCGCACATCATCCACCAGATGGAGAAGGCGCTGCCGGAGAAGAATTTCATCGGCGCGCCCGGCGCGGACGGCAACTGCAACTGTAACATCTGCCCGTACATGGCGCTCAACAACATGGAGAAGCTCTACCTCGCGCTCCGTGACCTCGAGCCGCGGATCGAGATCGAGGAGGAGATGCGCCTCAAGGCCAAGAAGAGCCTCGACAGGATGCTCGAAATGGCGAGCGCCAGCGTCGGCTACGGCGATCTCGGTCCGGTGCGCGTAACGGGCGACTGAGCCAAGGCAAGGGGCCTTAGCGCCATCCGGGCTGCACCTTCATCGCCGGCGAGTACATGTTCACATATTGCGCGAGCCTGGGCCGGTCGGCTCGGTTCGGGCTGGCGCCGTGCGGCAGATCCTGCCGCCAGATGATCAGGTCCCCGGCTCCCGCCGCAACGCGCACGACCTCTGCGCTCAGGTCGATCTGCCGCGGGTCGGCATCGCCCAGGCCGTCGAGCCAGGCGTCGATCCGGCGATGGAAGCCCGGGACGAGTTCGAGCGCCCCCTGATCCTGGGTCGTGTCGGTAAGGTAGAGGATGCCCTGGGTCGCAAAGGGGATCGGCTGGATCAGGCCAACGTCCCAATGCAGCCGCGGCGCCTGGAAGGCGTGGGACGCGCGCTGCGGAGCGTTGAAGCTCATCCGGTCGATCCGCATCCACAGGTCGCTGGTGCCCCACAGCTGGGCGAAGGCTTTGTGCACGCGGAGCGAGCGGCGGGCGGCTTCGAGCGCGGGCCCCTGGAAGCGCTGCACCATCAATCCCTGCAGCCGCGGGGCGTACCAGCTTTCGGGCGCATCCGGCTGCGCGCCCACTTCGTTCCAGAGCAGAGCCGCGGCGGCGTGGGCTTCGCCGGCCGTTATCGCATTGCGCAGGATCACATAGCCATGCTGCTCCCAGTGCGCGATCGCCCGGGCGTCGAGCACAGGCGGCAGCGCGTCGATCGTCGCCAGGTACGATGCTGTTTCGGGGGGAGGGGGCGCTCCTTCGATCACGGCATGATACCGCCGCACCGCGGCAGGATCGGGCAGCCCCGCCACCTGCTCGATCCAGACAAGGAATTCGGCGAAGCCGGGGGCGTCGATGCGCAGGAACTGAAGCGTCTGTTCGAGCCCGAGGCCCAGCGCGTCGAGCAGCAGCTGCTCCTGCATCAGCAGCGGTCCGGGAGCTCCGCGGCCGCCGTGCTTTGACCAGAATTCCGCCAGCCCGCGCACTCCCTCCATTCTGCCTCCCTCAGCCGGATCAGGTTTCGTGCAATCGCTATCACGCAGGCGGTGACGGAAACCCAGCGCATTCGCCGTCCTGCCGTTCCGGACGGCAGAAGCCCGTTCCGTTGCTGCCAGAAACATTTCAGCAAAAACGCAGGCGAGCTTCGGTTCCTCTATAATGAGACGGGCCCCTCCTCCGTCATTGGTCGCGTGGCCAGGAGAAATAACAGCCGGTGGGTGCCGGCCGGATAACCAGTGGAGTTCCCCGACGTGTCCTTGTCCAATCTTTCCATCTCCCGGAAGCTCGCCGGGGCCTTCGCTGGTCTTATCATCGTCTTTGGGGTGGTGGGCTTCTCGGTTTTCGCAAGCCTTTCGGCGCTGAGCGAGGCTTCCGCCGACAAGGAACGTTCGCTCGAGGCGATGCAGATCTCGCAGAAGATGATGACGCAGGTGCTCGAGCAGCAGAACGCGGCGCGCGGCTTCGCGCTCCTCGCCAAGGACGAGTTCCGCAAGACCTATGACGAGAATGGCGTGAAGATCTTCGAGACGATCGAGGAGTTCAAGAAGAACTCGACCTCCGACGAGCAGCACCGGCGCGCCGATCAGCTGCGCGAGGCGATCAGGGAACTCCGCACCAAGCTCGACCGGGTGGTCGAACTGGCCCGAAATCCCGCCACTCGCGCGCAGGCCGGAGAGCTTTCGGGCGTGAAGATGCTCGGCGACATTCGTCCCGTCATCGCGGAGATCGAGAAGATACAGGCAGAGCGTGTCGCGCAAAGGACCGTTTCGGAGGACGAGGCGCGTTCCGCAGCCAAGCTCGCGATCTGGCTCGGCGGCCTCATTGCCGTGGCGCTCGCCGGCGTGTTCGGCTGGCTGTTGTCGCGGGCCGTCGCCGCTCCGATCCGCGAGATGACCGACACGATGAAGGCGCTCGCCGCGGGCAACAACCGCATCGAAGTGCCGGGCACCGAGCGCGGCGATGAGATCGGCGCGATGGCGAAGGCGGTGCTGGTGTTCCGCGAGGCGGCTGTCGAGAAGGAGAAGGCGGACGCGGCGAAGAAGGTGGCGGATGCCGAGCAGCAGCTGGTGGTGCAGTCGCTCGAGGCGGGTCTGGGCCAGCTGGCGCAGGGCGATCTGACGGCGCAGATCACGGCGGAATTCTCGGGCGATTATGCGACGGTGAAGACCAACTTCAACGATGCGCTGTCGAGCCTGCGCGAGCTGATCGGCGCGGTGACGGAATCGACGGCGGCGATCCGCACCGGCTCGGGCGAGATCGCCCAGGCCTCGGAGGATCTGGCGCGGCGCACCGAAGCCAATGCCGCGAGTCTGGAGGAGACTTCGGCTGCGGTGACGCAGATGGACGGCCGCCTCAAGGCGACGGCCGAGGCGGCGAGCCGCACGGTCGAGCGTGCCGACGGCGCGATCGCCACGGTGTCGGGCGGGCGCGGCATCGCCGACGAGGCGGTGCAGGCGATGGCGCGGGTCGCCGACGGTGCCAAGGGCATCGACAGCGTGATCGAGGGCCTCGACAAGATCGCCTTCCAGACGCGGGTGCTCGCGATGAACGCCGCAGTCGAAGCCGGCCGTGCCGGCGAGGCGGGCCGCGGCTTCGCGGTGGTCGCCGATCTCGTCTCGGCGCTGGCGATGCGCTCCGAAGAGGAGGCGGCGCGCGCCCGCGACCAGCTGACCGCCACCCAGACCGACATCGGTGCGGCCGTGGAGATGGTGCAGAAGGTCGACACGGCGCTTGCCGACATCTCGGGCGACGTGGGCGAAGTGCACGCGCTGCTCGGCCAGATGGCGAGCGACAACCAGGCGCAGTCGACGGCGATCACCCAGATCTCGGTTGCGATCGGATCGATGGACCAGTCGACCCAGCAGAACGCCGCGATGGTGGAGGAGACCTCGGCCGCCGCGCGCAACCTCAGCGCCGAAGTGAGCGCGCTCGCCGAGCAGGCGGCCAAGTTCACGATCGGCAACGAGACGCGCCGGAGCGCTCCGGCCGCGAAGCGCGCCGCCGGGCCGGTGAGCTTCAAGCCGGCCAAGGCTTCGGGCCAAGGCTATGTCTCGCCGGTCAAGCCGCTGCCCTCGGGCATCCAGGCCAACGGCAACGGCGCCGCTCACGACGACTGGGCTTCGTTCTAGGGGGAGAGCCGTTTGCCCTGCGCTTGTCGAAGGGCACCCCCTCAACCATCCGCTCACGGAAGGCGCCCTTCCACGGGCTCAGGCCGAACGGGCGGTGGACCTGCTCAAGGGGCGTCGCGGATACCCGCGGCGCCCCTTTTTGCCGAGCGGACGCCGTACCCTGGTTCAACAGCCGCGCGCATTGCTCTAGGGACGGGCCATGCCCTTCGCTCTCGACCGGTTCGACCTCGACGCCTTCATCCGCTCCACGCTCGCCGAGGACCTTGGCGACCGGGGCGACATCACCTCCGGCGCGGTGATCCCCGCGGACGCCGTCTTCACCGGCGTGATGGACAGCCGCGATGCGATCACGGTCGCGGGGCTCCCGATCGCCGAAGCCTTCTTCCGCGCGCTCGATCCGCAGGTGACGATCGAGCGGCTGGTGGAGGACGGCGACAGCGTCGCGGCCGGCACCGATCTGCTGAGGCTGAAGGGGCAGGCGCGCGCGATGCTCACCGCCGAACGGTCGGCGCTCAACACCGTCCAGCACCTCTCCGGCATCGCGACCCTAACGCGCAGCTATGTCGATCGGATCGCCGGCACCGGCGCGACGCTGCTCGACACGCGCAAGACCCTGCCGGGCCTCAGGGTCCTCGAGAAATACGCAACCCGGATGGGCGGCGCCGAGAATCACCGCATGGGGCTGTGGGACGCGGCGATGATCAAGGACAATCACGTCGCGGTGGCCGGCTCGATCGGCGAGGCGGTACGCCGGGCGGTGGCGGGGGGGATCGCGCGCGTCATCGTCGAGGTCGACCGGATCGACCAGATCGGACCCGCGCTGGAAGCCGGCGCCACGCACCTGCTGCTCGACAATATGCCGCTGCCCGTGCTGCGCGAGGCAGTGGCCCTGGTTGCAGGCCGCGTGCCGACCGAGGCTTCAGGCGGCGTCCGGCTCGAAACCATCGCCGAGATCGCGGGCACGGGCGTGACCTATGTGAGCGTCGGCCGCCTCACCCAGTCCGCGCCCGCCGCCGACATAGGACTCGACTTCGCACCGGCCTGAAGCACAGGCTCAGGGCGAATGGAATTTTGCATGCATTCACCGACCGCAGCGCAGGCGGCCGACTGCGGGTACAATTTCCCTCACCTCGCGGATTTCAGCCGGTTCTACGGGTGATCGATCGTGGCGGTGGACGGGTGGTGCTTGTCGAGGTGCCGCTTGATTATGCGCAGGTTGCGGGTGTTCGATCGGAAGAAGAAGTCGGGGATCGCGCCCACCCAGGGGATCAGGCCGAGCAGCCAGTCGAAGCCCACGTTGCCCGCCATCCGCGCCATTGCCGATTTGGACATGCCCAGGTTGCGCGCCTCCCAGGTCATGTAGAGGCCCATCGCGGCGGCGACCGTGGTGCCGACGCCGGGGACGAGGTTCAGCACCACGTCGAGCCCCACCGGCTGGTTGGTGCCGGGGATCATGAAGCTGCGCTCGAGCAGCTTCTCCATCGCCTCCACGCGGCGCCGGACATCGGCTGCGCCCTTGCCCAGCGGCAGGCCCTTCATGCCCGCACCGGCTCCGGGATCGATTCGTGTCGGTCGCGCCACCCGCTTACTCCGTTTCGTTTCGCAAGTGGTTCAACGGGTGCCACGCACGGGCGTTCCCCTGCCAGGCGCTCAGCCGGAGCGCGACGAGCGACCAGCGCAGCGGCTGGGCGAGAGGGATATAGGCTGCCTCGGCAGTGAGCAGGGTGTCGGCTTCGGCGATGCGCCGCGCGCGCCAGGCGAGATCAGGAGCGTCGCGGGCGGCCTCGATCAGCTGGCGGGTCTCGTCCGAACAGGCGGCGCAGGCAGTGGCGAGGAACCAGCGGCCGCTGTCATAAGGGGCGACCGCGTCGATCAGGCGGAGGTCCGCGCGATCGTCGAGCCCGACGCGCTCGGGCTGGATACCGATCCGCCGCATGGATTCGGCGAGCCGTGCCCACAGCAGCGTCGCGCCAGGTCCGGCCGGCAGGGCGATGCGGATCACGAGCGGCTCGGGATGCACCCGGCGCCAGCCCGCGACTCTGCTGCGCGCGGTTTCCTGCCGGGCGTCGAGCGCCAACCCGGCCCAGTTGGGCTGCGCGGGAGGGGTTGCCGAATCGAGCTGGGCGGGAAGCAGCGTCTCCACCGGCGACCATTCGGGCTTGATCGTCTGGAGAATTGCTGTCCGGTCGATCGCCATGGAGATCGCGGCGCGGTGTGCAGGGTCGGCCAGAAAGCCCTGCCTGCTCGTTACCGCGAGGCCAAACAGCCCCACCGCCGGATCGATCCGCACATTCGCTGGCGCGATCGCCGCCTGCGCCATGATGGGCCAATCGACGAAGCTTCCGCCGAGCACGAGGTCGGACGCCTGCGCCCGGAAGCGCGCAACCGCGACCGCTGCCCGCTCGCCGAACAGCCGCACCGTCTCCTCGGGCGCCGGCTCGGCATTGTCGGGACCGGGCGGAGGGACCGGCCGAAGCATCACGCTGCGCGTTCCGGCCTGAGCGCGGAACGGCCCGCTTCCGTCGAACGCGCCGCGATCGAAAACTGCCATTTCGGGCTGGGCGAACAGCTTGAGCAGGTCCGGCCGCGGCCGCTTGAGCCGCACTTCGATGACCTGCGGAGTCATCGCGACGATCTCGTCGATCACCGCTAGAAAGGGAGCCAGCTCGTTGCGGCTTCCCCGTGCAACGGCGCGGCGCAGCACCCGCACTGCCTGTGCCGCCGTAACCGGCTCGCCATCGGACCAATAAGCTTCCCGCAGCCGGAAGATGTAGCTGCGCCCGTCGTCGATCACGATCCAGCGTTCGGCGAGGCCGGGTTCGATCTGTCCGGCGGCATCGAAGCGCACCAGCCCCTGGGCCGTCGCGGCCAGCAGCACGCGCTGCGGCGTGCTGAGGGGGCTCGCGCTGGGATCCGCCGGCCGGGGAGCCGCCCCGATCGCGCTGACGACCACCGGTGCGTCGTCCTTGCGCAACCCCGGGCTTCCGCATCCCGCCGGGACCAGCACAAGTCCGAGCAAAAAGGCGTAAGGGATGCGATTCATCGGGTTTCCGCTCGAGGGACGCCAAGAGTGTATGCCCGGCGACGCCCCTAGGTGCCAACCCCTAGAACACGCACGGCCTGTCGTTTCTCAAGCGCGATTCATCGCAGGAGCAGGGTTCCGGGGAACGAAGCCGCAGCGGGGATGTTTGCGCTGTGGTTACTCAGGAGGAGAACGGTCGAATGTCGCGTATCCTAGGCAAATTGGCGACCGCCGCAGCGGCGATTTCCCTCGCGGCCACGCCGGCCGTTGCCGCGCAGGCCTCGGCATCGAAGCTGTCGCTTCGTGCTGCCACTACTTCGGAGGAGTCTTCGAATCTGGCGGGTGGCGGGATCATCGCGGGCATCGCGCTGATCGCATTCGCCGCTGGCGTGATCATCGTCGCCACCGAGGACGACGACGAACCCGACAGCCCGTAGGACTCGGCCCCGGGACTTCAGTCCCGGGATTCGGTCTGGGATCTGGTGCGGACGGCGGGACTCGAACCCGCACGCCCCGAGGGGCAGGAGATTTTAAGTCTCCGGCGTCTACCGGTTCCGCCACGTCCGCACGAACGACTTGTCCAGCAAGCGCATGAGGCCGGAACCGTCAAGCGGTTCCGGCCTCATTCGTGCCTGGAAGAGCTGTTTCGACCGCCTCAGACGTTGAGGCGAATCCGCATTTCCTTGCCAGGCTTGAAATAGGGGACGCGCTTGGGCGCGACTTCCACGGTTTCGCCGGTGCGCGGGTTGCGCCCGGTGCGGCCATCGCGCGCCCGCGTCGAGAAGGCGCCGAAACCACGAAGCTCCACCCGGCCGTCCTCGGTCAGGCGGCGAACGATCTCGTCGAAGAAAACCGAAACGATCTTCTCGACCTCGCGGACCGACAGGCCGGGATTATCCTGCACCAGCCGCTGCACGAGTTCCGATCGAATCATCCGCTCTCTCCCTTGGCCCGCCATGACGGCGATCGATACCGGCCCCGCCTAGTTCCTATACAATCTGCATCAAACAGAAGATTTAAGGAAGGGCGTAAATTACTGGGCTTGCAGGGGGAAACGGACACGTCCGCTTCCCCCGCAAGGGACTTTACTGCTTCTCGCTGCGCGCCTTGAGCGCTTCGCCGAGAATGTCGCCCAGCGACGCGCCCGAATCGGACGAGCCATACTGCTGAACGGCCTGCTTCTCTTCGGCGATCTGCATCGCCTTGACCGAGAAGGTCGGCTTCTTGGAACGGTCGAAGCCGGTCACCATCGCGTCGAACTTCTGGCCGACCTGGAAGCGCTCTGGGCGCTGCTCGTCGCGGTCGCGGCCGAGATCGGTACGCTTGATGAAGCCGGTCGCGCCGTCCTCGCCGACCTGAACCTCGAGGCCCGCGTCGCGGACTTCGAGAACGGTCACGGTGACGATCGCGTTCTTGTTGAGCTTGTCGCCCGCACCAGCCGCGACGGCGGCCGACGGACCACCACGCTCGAGCTGCTTCATGCCCAGCGAGATGCGCTCCTTGTCCGGCTCGATCGCGAGCACGATCGCCTTCACGGTCTCGCCCTTGCGATGCAGGTTGAGCGCGTCCTCACCCGAGATGCCCCAAGCGATGTCGGACATGTGAACCATGCCGTCCACATCGCCGTCCAGGCCGATGAACAGGCCGAACTCGGTGGCGTTCTTGACTTCGCCCTCGACTTCCGAGCCAACCGGGTGCGCGGCCGCGAAGGCCTCCCACGGGTTGTTCTGCGCCTGCTTGAGGCCCAGCGAGATGCGGCGCTTTTCCTGATCGACCTCGAGCACCACGACATCGACTTCCTGCGAAGTCGAGACGATCTTGCCCGGATGGACGTTCTTCTTGGTCCAGCTCATCTCCGAGACGTGGACCAGGCCCTCGATGCCCGGCTCGAGCTCGACGAACGCGCCGTACTCGGTGATGTTGGTCACGCGGCCCGAGACCTTCGCGCCCACCGGATACTTGGCGGCGGCGCCTTCCCACGGATCGCTCTCGAGCTGCTTCATGCCGAGCGAGATGCGCTGGGTGTCGCGGTTGATGCGGATGATCTGCACCTTCACCGTGTCGCCGATGTTGAGCACTTCGCTCGGGTGATTGACGCGCTTGTAGCTGAGGTCGGTGACGTGGAGCAGGCCGTCGATGCCGCCGAGATCCACGAACGCACCGTAATCGGTGATGTTCT